>Ga0066639_10000463_pt1 | contig 35249 bp, 33 predicted proteins | sample CryGeyCG2114_010_2_FD_59504 | JGI IMG/M metagenome (GOLD analysis project Ga0066639, IMG submission 59504) | Groundwater microbial communities from aquifer - Crystal Geyser CG10_big_fil_rev_8/21/14_0.10 | ecosystem: Environmental > Aquatic > Deep subsurface > Groundwater | place: USA: Utah...
CTATGCCCGAGCGGCTCGACTGCTTGACATACTAGAGGCTGAGGGCATTGTAGGGCCCGCAGACGGCGCAAAACCTCGAGAGATACTCATTGCACAGCAGACAGAAAATTCTGAGCCCTACGGTGATTTTGAGCCAAAGGACGCCAATGAAACACCGGACGGTTTTGATCGATCATAATATGACTTCGTTCGCAACAAGACAAATCGTGATAGCGCAAACAGCGGGAGAGCGCCTCAAAAAGGTCCGCCTTGGCAGTAATCTTAGCCTTGATGGCATTGCAAAGCAGATAGGCATACGAAAAGCATATCTTGAGTCAATCGAATGTGGACAGTATTCAGATCTTCCGGGCGAAGTGTATGCCGTTGAATTTATCAAATCATATTCACGTTTTTTGAGGCTTTCCTCAGAAGAGGTTGTTGCTATGTATCAGCAAGAGCGCGCACAGGGGGCGCACGCTATTAGAAAAAAAGGCAACGATTATGGACGCCGGCTGTGGGCAGGGCTCAGTTCGTATGCGGGAACTTTTTTGATTGGACGTTTTGCTCTTGTTGTTTTGGTTCTAGGAATGGCGACGGGGAGCGCGTGGGCTGTTTCATGGTATACTCGGCCTCCTCAGCTTGAAATTTTTTCTCCGCGGACGTATCATGTAGTGAACGGCAGGACAATCGTTGTAAGCGGCAGGGTGCAACCAGGAACTCGCGTTTTTTTGAATGATTATCCTATGCCGGTTGATGAAGGAGGAGTGTTTCGCGAAGAAATGAGTATTCCGGAGGGATCCTCACTTTTTAAAGTGTCGGCAATTGACAAAAAAGGCCGAAAAAGCGAGCAATTCAGAGCAGTTGCCGCATCGGGCGGGTATGTTGCCGGTGTCCATGTAACAAGAACCATTGAATAACATTATACATTATGGCACAGTCAGAAAAAGCACAAGTAGTCGAGGAGGCGGTTCGCCAGATCAAGGATCGTTTTGGTGACGGTATTATCATGAAATTCGGCGAGGCGCGCCAGATGGATGTTGAAGTTGTTTCAACCGGCTGTCTCTCGCTTGATATGGCGCTTGGCGTCGGTGGCGTTCCGCGCGGCAGGATCATTGAGATTTTTGGGCCAGAAGCATCGGGAAAGACGACCCTTGCCCAGCACATTGTCGCCGAAGTTCAAAAGTTAGGAGGCGTTGCCGCGTTTGTTGACGCAGAACACGCGCTTGATCCTGATTACGCGCGCAAAATCGGTATTCGTGTTGACGACCTGCTTATCTCACAGCCGGATTCTGGCGAACAGGCTCTTGATATTGTTGAGACGCTGGTTCGTTCGAACGCAATCGACGTCATTGTCATAGACAGCGTTGCCGCGTTGACACCTCGAGCAGAGATAGAAGGAGAGATGGGCGATCATCATGTCGGTCTCCAGGCGCGGCTCATGAGCCAAGCGCTTCGAAAATTGACGGCAATCGTCTCCAAGAGCAAAACAGTGGTTATTTTTATCAACCAGATCCGACATAAGATCGGTATTATGTTCGGCAATCCGGAGGTGACTACCGGCGGCAATGCTCTGAAATTTTACTGTTCGGTGCGCATAGAAGTGCGAAGAGCGGCGCAGATCAAAAAAGGCGACCAGATCATCGGTAATCGCGTGAAGGCAAAGGTGGTTAAAAATAAGGTAGCAGCGCCGTTCCAGACGACCGAATTTGATATTATGTATAACCAAGGCATTTCGCGTGAAGGCGACCTGCTTGATGTGGGCGTCGCGCGCGGCGTCATCGGCAAGAATGGCAACAGTTATAGTTATGAAGAAGAGAAGCTCGGTGTCGGGCGCGAGAATGCAAAGCAATATCTTCGCGAACAGCCGAAACTTACAGAAAAGATACGCAAGGAAGTCTGGGAGGGGTTTGTACAGGAAAAGGCAGCTGCGTAAGGATCATTTTTGGATGTAGTAGAAATTTATTTATCACAGAATCAAAGCACCCTTTGCCTGTGGGCAAAGGGTGCTTTTCATCTTGTTGTGGCGTTTATTCATTCACGAACGGAAGGAAGCCCATAATACGCGCGTTTTTGATGGCTCGCGCGATTTGGCGCTGATGTCGTGTGCAGGTGCCAGTGCGCTTCTTTGGCATTATTTTTCCGTACGCGGTAGTAAATCGCTTCAAAAGCTCAACATCCTTGTAATCAATGTCTTCGACATTATTCTTGGAGATGTAGCACTCTTTTGGTTTGTTATTATTATTCTGTCGTATCATATAAATAAGTGATTAAAACGGGATATCTTCAACGCTGATTTCTTCTTCAGTGCTTTGCGCGTTTGGCTGTGGTTGGCTCTGAGCGGGCTGTGAAGAGGCTTGAGGCGCGCTTGCTGATGGAGCAGGACCATCGCCTTTTCGGTCAAGCATGATCAGGTTTTCCGCGACTATCTCAGTTCTGTATTTTTTTACACCGCTCGGATCGTCCCATGAACGAGTCTGGAGCCTTCCCTCAATGTATATTTTTGATCCTTTGTGGGTGTATTGTCCAACAATCTCCGCAAGGCGTCGCCAGGCGACAATGTTGTGAAATTCCACGCGCTCTTGTCGCTGGCCGGACTGATCGGTCCAGATAAGATTAGTGGCAAGTCCGAAACTGGTGACTTGCGTTCCGGTCGGCGTTGTTCTGACTTCCGGATCCTGTGTCACATTGCCGATAAGCATAACTTTATTGAGGTCCATAGTGTTTTTTTGTTAATTATGATCCCTCCGCGCGCATTAGTGCGTGAGTTGTTATATTTTATCACTCTCAAGCAATTCATCAAGTTTTTCGTCAAGCTCCTCGATGCTCGGTTTCTTCTCTTCACTCCCAGCGCGCTTCTTTTCTTCTATATGCGCTTTGTCTTCAACTGTCCGCGTGCTTGTCGTTGCATGAGTTCGCTCGTGCGTTGGCTCGTCTATCCCGTATGTCGGGCGAGGTTTTGCGTATTTCTCTTCCTTGGCCCGCTCAATGCGTTTTTCGATGGTTCCGGGGCCAAGCGTGATGATGAGATGGCGAACAACGTTGCTGTTCAATCGGAGCTTTTTGTTTATCTCTTCAACTGATTGGGGTTCCGCCTCAAAGAGCCAGACGCGGTATGAGCCATGAGTGTTGCCTAAGATCGGGTATGCCAATTTACGTCTCCCGAGGGACTGTAGGTGCTTTGGCGTTATGCCCAAGCCTCCGAGCAGAGATACGATTTCACCAGAAAGCGCATCTATTTCCTCTTCGGTGTGGTTACCGCTCCAGAGGGTGCACAATTCATATGCTTGCATATAGGTATCCTCATCCTTCTTTTAGGATAATTGGATCTTGGCGACCGGCCAAGAAAGAAGGATATTAGTGATAGATTAGGGTCTATTCTACATCACTATTGACGGTTCGTCAAGTCTGTGACACCGTGTAATCATTATGCAGCAAACTTTTCTTATTTTAGGCCGGGAACCGAGCATCTCGTTCGCAGAACTGTGCCAGGTGTATGGTGAGCCTAGTGTGATTGCGGGCGGAATAGACGCAGTCTTGATTGAGAGTGAGACAGCCGGCTCCGAGGCGCCGGTGTGGCTTGGCGGCATTCCCAAGGCAGGAACGGTTGTGGGCGCATTGCCTAATGTTAACGAGGAGGCGATTGGTGATATTCTTGAAGAGCATATTTTAGGATCGAGAAAATTTAATTTCGGAATAAGTTCCTATGCGCTCAACACCTCTCCTGTGCTGCAGCCGGAAGCGGTGAAAAAGCTCGGCATCGCGGTTAAGCGCGTCCTCAAAAAGCGAGGACACTCGGTCCGTTTTGTTGAATCAAAGAGCGGCAACCTTTCATCGGTCGATGTCGCAAAGAACCGGCTACTTGAGGATGGTATTGAATTATGCCTCCTCAATACATCTGAAGGGCTTTTGTACGGAATAACCCGCGCAGTGCAGCCATTTGAAGAGTATGCGAACAGAGATTATTCTCGTCCGGGCAGAGACGCTCGCAGAGGGATGCTCCCGCCAAAACTGGCACGCACCATGGTAAATTTGTCAGGCGTTTCGGCTGGCGGGACAATTCTTGACCCGTTCTGTGGCGTGGGTACCATTCTGCAGGAGGCCATGCTTCTCAACTATAAAACAATTGGAACCGATATAGACGGAGACGCCATATCCGCAACCGTTGAGAACATTAATTGGCTGCGAGAAAGCAATCCCTCTCTTGCAGAGGAGCGTGTGGAAACGCTTGATGTCCGATCCTTGAATACGCGTCTCGATCAAGGATCTGTAGATGCGGTGGTGAGCGAGTTTGACCTTGGCCCGCCGTTATCCGGCGATGAGCAATATGCACGGATTAGTGTTATTGAGCGGGAGCTTTCGTCCTTGTATGTTGAGGCGTTTGATATTCTGCGCACTGTGCTTCGCTCGGGCGGCCGCGCAGTCGTGGCATGGCCTTATTTTAGAAAACAAGGTGTGTTTGTTTCCGCGCTTGAGGCGATCGCGAAAAACGGATGGCAGGTTACTCGCCCGTATTCCCGAGAGTATGAGAGTGTGTTTCCTCTTTCAGAACGGGGCACGCTCATATATGGCAGAAATGATCAGAGAGTGTTTCGGGAAATTCTGATTCTGAAAAAGGGTTGATCAATAATGACGCAACAGCGCGTGTTAGTCAAAATGAAAAGGGCCGATCTCGCAAGATCGACCCCTCTTTTGTCGTTTTACCGCCTGTCTTGCGACAAGCAGAGCGCTAAGTTAGTAAGCCACCGAGGCACAGGAGATTCACGCCGCGGACGTGGCACCCAGAAGGGCTCCCTTCGGGATCCCCTCAGCGGCCTTCTGTCTGCAAGGCCTGCATTTGCGCGAAAGCCACAAGGGCTTGGACCACCCCCTCTCGGTTGGGGGGGAACAGAATACCCTCAACGCGAAGAGGGGGTGATTGCTACACATATCCCTTTTGTGAATATTCGTGTAAGCGTATGCCGATTCATACAGCACCTCCACATCCTAAAGGGTGAATGTTCCGCGTCTTGCTTGCCTAAACATGGTTCGGACACGGAACGGGTGTGTCAGCGAAAGCAGGCACGATTATCTCCTGTCTCACTGGCGGTGAAAATAGAATAAGGGACCGTGGTCCCCCTGATGTAAAGAGCATGTCATCCTTTCTATCATCAGTATACACCTTTGTCGCAGAGCAAAAAAGGCGAGTGCGTTATCCTTGCCGTTTCGCCAATCACTCAGTTGTTGTGCAGGAAGTGGCATATATCGCCGTCCTGCATAATATAGTTTTTCCCCTCAAGCCGCACAAGCCCTTTTTCTTTTGCGCCCAGTTCGCCGTTATTGGTTATGAAATCATCATATGAGATTATTTCAGCTCGGATGAATCCTTTTTCAAAATCAGTATGGATAACGCCAGCAGCTTCGGGCGCTGTGGCGCCTTTACTCACGGTCCACGCGCGTGTTTCTTTTGGTCCGGTCGTGAGAAAAGTGATAAGATCCAGAAGCTTATATGACGCAACGATCAACTTATCAAGACCGGTCTGGTTGATGCCGAGATCAGCGAGCATGGCGCGACTATCTTCGAGGGAGAGCTCAGAAAGCTCTGACTCTATTTTTGCGGAAATGACTATCTCGTGCTCATGTTCCGGCTGTCGGTTGATGTCTGCTTCAGCAACGTTCAGGACATTCAGAATCGGTTTTTGGGTAATCAGGCTCAGTTCTTTGATGGATGCGCGCTCTTCCTCTGAAAGATTAGCGTCACGCGCGGGTTTACCGGCGTCAAGCAGCGTTTTTATTTTCTCGAGAGCGCCCAGCGCGATGCTCGCTTGTTTGTCTCCTGTCTTTGCTTTGCTTTGTGTGTCTTTGAATCTTTTCTCTACGGTTGAAAGATCTGCCATTGCCAGCTCAAGCAGAATGATCTCCTCATCGTTTTTTGGGTCGATCCTGTTTTCGACATGAGTGATTTTATCGTTCTTGAAATCGCGTACCACGTGCGCGATGGCATCCACCTCGCGGATGTGTGAAAGGAATTTATTTCCCAACCCCTCGCCTTTGTGCGCTCCCGCAACCAATCCCGCAATATCCACGAACTCAATGGCGGTTGGAATAGTTTCCTCTGATCGCGAGATCGCAGTCAGTTTATCAAGCCGCTCATCCGGCACTGCAACAACACCCACATTGGGGTCAATGGTGCAGAACGGAAAGTTTTCCGCAGGTACTTGTTTTTTGGTGAGCGCGCGGAATAGGGTTGATTTGCCGACATTAGGCAGGCCGACGATGCCGATCTGGAGGGACATGGGAGAAGTTGTGAATCAAAGATTTTATGGTATAAAATTTACGAAAGCAGTATAGCGTGGTTTTGGATAATAAAGAAGGGATTAGAAAATCCCTGGCATTGTTTGCACAGGGCTCTGAGTCAAAATTTGCAATCATGTCGGATTACCAATGCTTCTGGCAGAAGCCGTCTGCACCGTAGGCGCTATCAGTGCAGCCAGGGTGTTTGCATGTACCATAATTCTGGTTTGGTTGTATAGAGTAGTGCCCGCTACCGGCTGAAGCGCTTTTGTGCGTGTGGGCTGTTTGGTTTTTTTGGTAGCGGAAGGAAAAAGGCTATCCAATGCCTATAAAAACCATTGCATCGGCAATAGGGTGTTCTTCTTCTGTCTCGTTTGGCATTTTGAACTCCTTGCATAAGGGTATTTTTGCCCTATTCCCGGAGCAGCGATGGTTTGCAAAGATCTAAAGTGCAAAATACCATATTTTAGAGCAAAAATCAACATATTTTTGCATACTATTCAGCCTGTGGTATAGTCTGTATATATGATTTCAAAACAATACATCAGCAAGCTTAAAACCAGCATTGAGGCCGCGGATACGAAGCGCGGGAAGATAGTCAGAGGAACTCACGAACTGGTGCAGGACGCGAAGAACGCGATTTTCAAAATTCACCGCGGGGAACTGAAGGAGGCCGCTGATCTGCTTGTGTCAGTTGAAAAACGTCTTGCCAAAGAGGTAAATGACGCGGTCAAACAGAAACTGCGCGAGCAGGGATCACTCAAGGCCGCGGTAGAGGAATTTCTTGAGGCGAATTATCTTCTCCGCGTCATTGAAGGAAAAACCCTGCCGCCGAAGCTAGCATTTGCCCCGGAGCCGGATGAACAACTTTCAGCACTTTCCGACCTCACTGGCGAACTGGTGCGCGCGGCAACACTCGAAGTGACGAAACAGCGATATGACCGGGTAAAGGAGTATCGTGACGCAACCGAAGAACTATTCGGCGTTCTCATTTCTATGAATCTGCGTGGCACGCTCCGCCAGAAGCGAGACGATGCCCGCAGAAATCTCCGGCGGCTTGAGGAGATTTTGTATGATGTCTCTCTTCGTAACAGATAACAATCATGTCATCGGTGCGCAAAAGAGCGGAAGAGCTCGTAAAGAAGTTTAAAGAGAACGGAGACGCCAATCCGTATCTTTTTTCTGTTGAGCAGATCAATTCACTGCCGAGCCGCGCCGAACGCCTTCCTCACGAGGAGGAGATACTCAAGGAACAGCGCAGGACCATTTTTGAGCAGGATGAAACCATACAGCACCTGTTTGGCGATGATTTTGAAACGTACAGCCACGCGATTGATTCTCCGGAGGCGCTTATTGATAATCTCGAAAAGCGCATTCGCGAACTTTCGGATTCTCTCGAGTCGCAGGGTATTCAGATCGTCAGAGAGCCGTTCGATGATGTCATGGTAGATGACGATCCTCTGTATGACGGAGAGGGTGCGTGGGAGGATGATCCCCTATATGAAAAAGCAAACGTATGGGCGCATCGGCTTTTTAAAGAAGCAAACACGCTCTACAACGAGCAAGGATTGAAGGATCCCGCGGTGTATAGAGTTTTGGTGAATGTTTTTTTGGTGCCGGCGAAGATTGTATACGCATCCTCAGGGGTATTTATGGCGCCAGAAGAACCCGACGCGGATGGACTTGATATTCATATCAGTCTGCAGGGCTACACCATCGCCATGACATTCCTGAAGCGGGTGCGTGAGGCGCTTGTTTCCCTTGTCTGGCAACAGCGCGGCCCGGTGAGCGCGTGGCAGCAAGCGATTGTTGCCGCCGATGAGATCGCGTTCGAGATCCAGCTGCGCATGGTCGCGCTCGCGAAGCGACTTAAAGGATAATCTGAGTATTGCATTGTTGCGCCCGGCCAATTTTTATGATTGAGCCTATTTTTAGATCCTGTTTTTTTATGGTGTCGAATCATGCGGTATAGTTTTTGATGCAGTGCCAGCAAACATATATACGATTGATTTTTCTTGCTCAAAACTGGCAATCAGGTAGAATAGAGTCATGCCAAAAACAACCAAAAAATTCGTTATAATCGACGGAAACGCACTTCTGCACCGAGCATGGCACGCTTTGCCGCCGCTTTCAACGAGCGATGGCGCCATGGTGAACGCGGTGTATGGGTTTGCTTCAATCATGCTTAATATCATAAAGGAGCTCGAGCCGACCCACGGGGCGGTGGCGTTTGATCCGCCCGGAGGCACGTTCCGCCATGAGAAATACGAAGCATACAAAGCAACGCGCGAGAAGCAGCCGGATGAACTTTATGAGCAGATTCCCATGATCAAAGAGGTCGCGCGTGATTTTGGATTTCATATTGAAGAGCAGGCTGGTTTTGAAGCTGATGATGTGATCGGCACGCTGGCCGCGAAGGCTGCAAAAAAAGGATTCAAAACGGTTATTGTGACAGGGGATATGGATGCCTTGCAGCTTGTCGACAAAAATACGGTCGTCTACACCATCAAGCGAGGGATCAAAGATACTATCACCTATGACATTGCTGCGGTTAAAGAAAAGCATGGGTTCGGACCGGAAAAAGTGATTGAATATAAGGCATTGGCCGGTGATTCATCCGATAACATTCCCGGAGTTTCAGGAATCGGGGATAAGAGCGCGAAATTATTGCTCGAGCAATTCGACACCATAGAAGATATGTATGCCTATTTGAAAAAAGGCGGCGGAGAGAAGATCAAAGAAAGTTTTGCAAAAAAGTTGATTGAGCATAAAAAAGAGGCTGAGTTGTCAAAGGAGCTCGCGACCATAGATTGTGACATGAATATCGCGTTTGACGAGAACGATCTTGAGGTGCAGCCCGCGCACAAAGAAGCGCTGTTTGAACTTTTTCGAAAACTGGAGTTTCGTTCGCTTGTGTCGCGCGCGCATGAGGTCTTGGGCGGTTACGAGCCAAAAGCCGCGCCTGGGGATCAGTCGTCTTTATTCGATTCCGCTAACGTGCCGGATGATGAGTTTGAGATTAGGGATGGGTATTGTCTGGTAGATTCAAAAAAAAGGTTTGACGCATTTTATAAAAAGATAGCAAGGGAAAAAGCCTTTGTGTTTGATACGGAAACTGATGCGCTCGGTTCACTCACAGCGAATCTGCTGGGCGCGTCTTTCTCGTGGAAAGAAGGGGAGGCGTACTATGTCACCGCGCCATACGTTGCCGGACTCAGGGATTTGTTCTCAAATCCTGATATTAAAAAATACGGGCATAACGTTAAATATGACATACAAGTAATCGAACAGGCGGGAATGCCGGTCAAAGGCGTGGTTTTTGACACTATGATTGCTTCATATATTCTTCACCCGGCCGGCCGCAGTCATTCGCTGGATAATTCAACATTCATCGAATGTAGGCACGAGATGGTGCCGATCGAATCGTTGATTGGCAAGCGCGGAAAAAAACAACGATCGCTTGCGGACGTCAATCTCAGAAGGGTCGCGGATTACGCGGCAGAAGACGCGGATTATACTATGCGCTTGGTTCAAATATTTAGGAAAAAATTGCACGACGAGAAGCTGGAATCGATATTTGGTGATATAGAAATGCCGCTTGTGCCTGTTTTGTCTGACATGGAAACCGCAGGCGTGAAGATTGATGTTGTATTTCTAGAGAACATGTCTCGCTCAGTCGGGAAAACATTGACAGCTCTCGAGAAGAATATCTACAAACAGGCGGGAGGCGAATTCAATGTCAATTCGCCGATTCAGCTCAAGGAAGTTCTGTTTGAAAAGCTTAAGCTGTCAACAGAAGGCATTGGCAAAACAAAGACGGGGTACTCGACTGCTGCGGACGAGCTGGAAAAACTTGCGGATAAGCATGAGATCATTCCGCTTATTATGGAGCAGCGTGAACTCTCAAAATTGAAGAATACCTATCTTGACGCACTGCCGAAATTGGTGAATAAAAAAACCGGGCGCGTACACACGCACTACAACCAAACAATAGCATCGACTGGCCGACTTTCTTCGTCTGATCCTAATCTGCAGAACATCCCGATCCGCACGGAGCTGGGTCGGAAGATTCGCAAAGCGTTTGTAGCGGAGCCTGGACATGTTTTGATCTCTGCTGATTATTCTCAGATCGAGCTCCGCATTGCGGCTGATTTGTCGGGAGACAAAAAATTGATACAGATTTTTAAAGATGGCCTTGATGTGCATACGTCGACCGCCGCATTTATTCATAATATACCGGAAGAAAAAGTCACTCCCGAGATACGGCGCACGGCAAAAGAGATCAACTTCGGTGTTTTGTACGGTATGGGCAGCCATGGCCTCTCACAGCGTGCCGGCCTTTCGTTCAAAGAGGCACGCGAGTTCATAGACCGTTATTTTGGCACATTCGCACAGGTTAAGGACTACATCGAGAAGAACATAGAACGTGCGAAGGATCGTGGTTTTGTAGAGACGAGATTCGGCCGAAGGCTTTCGATACCGGATATACATTCCGGCGTCCAGCAGGTGCGCGCGGCTGCAGAACGGCTTGCGACCAATATGCCGATCCAAGGAACCGCAGCTGACATCATCAAGCTTGCGATGATCAAGATTGCTGAGGAACTGCCAAAAGTAAGCAGAGACGCACGCATGATCATGCAGGTGCATGATGAGTTGGTGTTCGAGGTGCTAGAGCAGGATGCCAAACGCGTTTCTGATTTTGTCTCGCGGGCGATGGAGTCAGTGGTAGAGCTCCGGGTGCCGATCGTTGTTGAGGCAAAAACAGGAAAGAACTGGGAGGAGGCACACTAGTATGATAGCGTTGATTCACGGAGCAGATTCATTTGGTTCACGATCGTATGTTGACCAGTTGGTAGCGTTGTTCAAAAAAAAACACGGAGAAGCCGCGCGCGTGGTCACCGTGGACGCGGCAGAAGAGGATCCGTTGCGGATAGTTGACCATATAAGCGCGGGCGATCTTTTTGGCGGCACGCGGCTTGTCATCGCGCGCTCTTTTTTGGATGCCGCGCCTGCGCGTGATGCGCTTGGTTCTTTTTTGAAACAAGTTGATTACGCGCTTCCTGATACTGTCTCTTTGATAGTGTATCATGGGGGCGCTGTTGATGGACGTTTAAGCCTCGCGCAGCGCCTTAAAAAAGAGGAACACAGCAAGGAATTCAAAAAACCAAACCCAAGAGACATGGCGCGCATCATAATAGAACAGGCGCAGGCGCATGATATATCCTTTGATAAGGACGCTTTGGCGCTTTTTACACAGGCAGTAGGCGATAGCGGGTGGCGTGCCTCATCTGAAATTCAAAAGCTTTCTCATTTTTCGGGAAAGACGATCACCGCGGAAGACGTACGTACGTTGGTATATCAAGGCCATGATCAGATCGTATGGCGATTTGTTGACGCACTGAGTACTCATAATAAGAGGACCGCGTACAAAGAACTTGATGGGTTGGTTGGTGCTGGAGGAGATCCGGCTGAGATAGCGAGCATGCTCGCGCGCCAGATTCGCATAATTCTCGCGCTTTATGGAGCAGGAGGAGACAACGAATCCATTGCCTCAGAAACACATCTTCATCCCTTTGTGGTTCAAAAAACACGCGCGCAGGCGCGTTCATTTACGCAAACTGAGCTTTCGGCTATGATGTTCTATTTGGCGCGCATGGAAGAGGCCATAAAGCGCGATTATCGGGATCCGGTCATGCTCATGACTCTCTTCATCGACAAATTTATGAAATAAAAAGACTCCCCTTCGAGGGGAGTCTTTGGTAGAAATTATTTTTTTGCCGCCTTCTGAGCGATCGCCTTCTGAATACGTGACTTTTTGCGAGCCGCCTTATTTTTGTGGATGATGTTGCTTTTTGCCGCCTTGTCGAGCAAAGTGGCTGCTTCTTGTGCCAGCGCGCGCGCTTCATCAAGTTTATCGGACTGGATCGCTTTGGTGATTTTTTTTAGGGTGTCCTTGATTTTCTTTTTCTGCGTGCTGTTTCGCGTTGTGCGAATTTTTGTCTTGCGCAGTTCTTTTTTTGCTGATTGTGAATTTGGCATAATAATTCGGAATTGATGGGATAGTAACTAATAACAAAGTCGATTCTACCGTATTATCTATTCATTGTCAAGACATCCTTCTTTAGAGAGAATGTCTTTTACCTCTTGCACTGTCTGATCGAGTTTGCCCTCCTCGTTTATGACCGAATAGTCATAGAGGTTGCGATGTTTGAGAAATTCTTTACTGTATGCGAGCCGCTCTTGCAGTTCTTGCTCATTCGAATCTCCCCGACCGCGAGCTCGTTCGACCAGTTGCTCTATATCAGGAGGCTCTATTAATATTGTGAGAATGTCGGGCACGATTTTTTTTGCATTGAGAACACCCTTCCAATCGATCCGCCATACGCCTATTACGCTTTTCATATGCTGCACGCGTGTCAATTCTTCCTTTGTTACTCCATAGAGACGGTTATTGTCAACGTGCGCCCATTCCGCCATTTCATGATTATCTATCTTTTTTTGAAGTTCCTCCTTTGACACAAAATAGTATTCGCGACCGTGCGTCTCTCGTGGGCGCTTGTCTCGCGTTGTTGAAGTCACCACACGCTCAATGGGGACACCGTAGCGCGCAAGGCCTTCAATTACGCTGTCTTTCCCAGAGCCTGATGGTCCGGAAATGATGATAAGATTGGTTGATCGTTTCATATTATGAAAGTGATGATAAAAATGAAGTGAGTTCGTCGGGCAATTCTGATGTGTAGGCGACAGGCTCGCCTGAAAGCGCAGTGAATGAGAGGAGGCGCGCATGAAGAAAGATTCTATCGATCGCTGCCGGCTTTATTGATTTGATGGCATAAACAGTATCGCCCACAACAGGATGTCCGATCGCGCGGAGGTGAACCCTGATTTGATGCGTCCTTCCTGTAGCAATTGATACGGAAAGCAGGGAGTATCGTGATGGCCGACGTATAACCGTATAAATGGTGCGGGCATCACGATCTTTTTCATATGCCTGCGTATGCGCCGCCATGCGTCCGCCTTTTGTCTGTGATCTTCCGATGGGGAGGTTGATGGTGTCATGGTCTTTCAGCACAGTACCATAGACAAGCGCGGTATATTCTTTGTGAATGGTTCGGTTTTTAAACTGCTGTTTGAGATGGTCAAACATGTTTTGTGTTTTGGCGACGACAATCACGCCTGAAACATCGCGGTCGAGCCGATGTACGATGCCGGGCCGAAGCGGGTCTTCTCCAACACGCGCGATGGTTGGATAGTGGCCGAGCAAAAGGTCAGCGAGCGTGGGTCCTGCCACGCCGGGCGCGGGGTGCATGGTTATGCCTGAGGGTTTGTTGATTACCAGAAAATCGTCCGTTTCAGCAATAATGTCGAGCGCCCTTTCGGTTGTCCCGCTGATAGATACGGTCGGCTCTTCGGTGGGGTCATATTCAACAACATCTTCTATTCGCAACGCGTAGTGCGGCGTTTTGTGTGTTCCGTTGACGCTCGCACGCCCCGCTTTTATGTTTCTTTGAACATGCGCGCGCGATGGCGCGTTTGTTTTTTCGGTGAGATACTGGTCAAGCCGCGCGCCCGCGTTTTGTTCGTTAATTGTCTCTTTCATAATCCTTTGCATGCGACATGATAAAAGAACGAGCGTCTTCGGCTGACGTTAATTCTCCCGAAAGTTGTTTTTGCCGAACGTCGTTTAGAATAATTCCAATAGTCGGCCCTTCAGTGATGCTGAGTACCTCCATAACGTCCTTGCCGCTGAGGAGCGGCTTGACCAATCGGTTCCCATGACTTCCAGTGATACGCTTTATTTCGCCGATACGCCCGCGTAGTTTTTCATACACGTCCGTAATGGGATTGCCGCCAGCGTTGAGCGTTGCCATGCTATCCGCGTAGATGAGTTTCAAAAGATTGCGCGATGGCTGATATTGGTTGAAGAAATATTTTTCTACAGTAACCGGCCGCATGGCGTCGGGATCCCCGTGCACGCCGATCATGTGATAACGCACTAGCCAGACAATATGATCTGTTTTTATGTTAATGTCCGCGGGCGAGCCTATGCGCATTCGTTCAAGAATCGTTTTTGTCATATTGGCCCCAATCTGATCGTGATTGTTAAAACGAATGCGGTCGCTGCCGTCCGCCTCAGGGGTGGTTATGGTGTAGGGCTTTCCAATATCATGAAACAGCGTTGCCATGATTAATTCAAGATCAGGTTTTTCATTGGGAAATTCTTTTTGAAACTCGCCACCGGACAGTTGCTCTAGAGCTAATCTCGTATGCATCCAAACATCGCCTTCGCTGTGGTAATGCTCTGGTTGCATGCAATTTTTCATCCGAAGAAGTTCGGGTACGAGCTCTGCCAGTGCGCCGAGCTCATCCCAGAGACCGAGCGCCGCTGCCGGATGCGCGGCAAATGATTTTAAAAACTCTTCCGCGATGACCTCATAGGGAAGTACGCGCCTTCCATCCGCTTCATTGTTGACGTTTACCATCATGCTTCGTGTCACATCGCGTGTTTCCTGCTCAAGCGCAAAATCGAGTTGAAGTGAAAAGCGCATAGCGCGGAGCAAACGAGAATAGTCCTCGTGAAATCGTTCTTCGGGCGCGCCGACGGTTCGTATAATCCTGTTTTTGAGATCGTCTTGGCCGTTATTCGGATCAATGAGCTCTTCGTTTTTCAGATCATACGCCATTGCGTTTATAGTAAAGTCGCGCCGTTTGAGATCTTCTTCAATGGGTAGGTTTGGGTCTGTCTGCACGCTGAAATCACGGTACGCGCCGTGCCGGTGGAGGGAGAATTCGGTTCGGGGGAGCGCTATGTCATACACTTCTTCCTTTGGTTTTCCTATTTCGTGGAATTTCCAGACGCCAAAATGCTTGCCTGCGAATACAACGCGGCCTCGTGTTGCGAGGAATTCTTCCAAATTGGTTCCGGCAACGCCCTGTATCACAATATCAAGATCAGTCACTTTTTTATCCAAAAGAAAATCACGAACCGCGCCTCCGACGAGGTAGATACGTGACTTCGGAAAGTCCTCGGAAAGCTCCGCGAGTACTGGGAAAGCGCTAATATTAGGAAAAGGTGTAGACATTGCGTACGTTCTTTTTATGTAGTATACCACAGATCATGGGTTTGATTTTTACCATATTTTAAGGTAACAATAAAGTACCTTAGTAGAGGAAGAGGCGGGCGTATGGCACAGTGGATTCTGCGTACTCGCAGGATACACGAAGCCTAGAGTCTCGACTGGGGGTGTATGTATGCAACAGTTTTGCGCTTGGGCCCGTAGCTCAGCTGGTTAGAGCATCGTGCTTATAACGCGGGGGTCGGTGGTTCGAATCCACCCGGGCCTACCATGTGCAAAAAAGAGGGGTCATCCGAAGAAAAACGGATGACCCCTTTTGGGATTGACTATCCCATGCAGGATAAGATGCTTTCTGGCGATTGGCTCAGGATCTCTTCGCCGAATAGAGCGTGCCATCGGGGCTCGCTTGTTTGTTTGACGTCCTTGTTAAATAGCTTGGCGGCGATCGCTTGCACTCTGTCTCCCATTATTACGCGATTGAAATGAATGTGTGATGACTGGGTGCGGGTTGTGCGGTCCTTTGTCCGTGAGTAGACTTGAAATCCATGTTCAAGGTCAAGCGTCATGGAGAATTCTGGATTTTGCTCGATGATGTACCGAACCGAAGCAACCACCTCATGATCATCGGATGATTGGTGATATGCTTCGTAGAGCAGGTATCCGAGAAAGCCTCTATAATGCGGACCGATCTCAAGGCGCAACGCGATAATCGCGCGTTCTGCTCCCTGTTCGCCTCGATCGGTGCTCAGCTCCACGATCTTGTAGAAGGACGGCATAACGATGTCTTGGTAAAACAGTGGAAACAGTACTCCGGTGCCAGATCCGGGATTTAAACGGACAATCTTGCTATGAATAACCGGACGGATACGACCCGCGGGCACGGTCTGCGGTTTTCGGAACTGGACTGTGAGATCCGGTGAACTGTCAACACTGACAATTATCTTTGCATTAAATTCCCCGATCTCCGCCGTGTTTGTGGCGCCGTTTGAGCAAAAGGTAGTGGTTTCCAGATTGATGGTGTCTGCCTCTTCAAGTGGGTTGCTTCCGTCTCCGTCAAAGGTTGTGGCCTTGGTTCCATAAAAGCGCAATTCCCGTAAAAAGATGGGCAGGTGCGTCAATGGGTTCTCGTTTTTTCCCATTAACATTACTTCTGCGGGAAGGATGTTTGACCATAAACGGCCCTGTTCTGTAAATTTGAACAATAGATCGCTTGGTCTCGCCTTGGGTTTGGTGAGCTGAGTCCATGTTTTAACATCAACACGCTCATGAACACGCTTCATGTTGCGAGCAAGCTTAGCCGCGTCATTTGGCCAACCGAGATTGTTTTTCACATGCCGGCCTGCCATACTGTTGGACGGCGATGCTTCTACGATTGCAACCAGAATCGGGTTGTTAAGCCCATCTTTGCTGTTGTTGATCAGGTCTGCCAGATGCTCCTCAGCCTCCCCTTCTTCTCCTTGCTGGTCTTTCAGATACTCTGGTGCTGCGGTGTTCATGGTAACCTCCTCACGTCCTGATCAACAGAACGCTCGTTAGGGTGTCCGATCCTGATCAACAGAACCGAACGAGTAAATGGATATGAAAAGAACGCCTCAACAATAGTCCAGACGAGCGCACACGTCAAGAGGCCTTTCTTTAGTATGATGGCAGGCTGTGGTCCTCTTCCCAGTGTTCTATAAGCCTTTTTTTGATGGCATCTATGATTTCCTCGGGGTTTGCATTGATAGCTTCACACATGATCATGCTCCTGCCGCCATACGCATAGAGCGGTGCCAGCACCTTCCTCAAATCGGTGTGCGGCGCGTGCGTATGTACAATGGCCCTATGCCTGTTGTGATGAGGATGCACAAGAATAACTGCCTGCGCATTCGGCACATGGGCAAGAAAGTGCTCAATCGCGTTCAAAAGTTCATCCTCTGACGCGCCGGTCTCTTCCATGTCGTTCAATTCAACCACAGACGAGATGATCCCGAAGGACGGATCTGTCTTTATTTTTGAAAGTGCTCGACCCCATATCTGCAGTGCGCCGATCGGCTTGTTGGCATAAACCTTTTCAACAATTTGTTCTCGCCGGCCTCCTGCGCGTATGAGCTGCCCCGCAAGCGCGAGCGATCGCGGAGTGATGGCGGTCGACTGGAAGCTTTTGCTCTCAAGCATGATGCCTGCCAAAAGGCAGGTGGCGATATCCGGCGATAGCAACTTTGGATCATGGTGCTCAATGAGCATGGCGATGATCTCGGTGGTTGAGACAGCGGTGAGCTCGACAAGATTCAGTTCTCCGTAATGCTCGTTATCACTGTCATGGTCAATGTTTATGATAGGGGTGTGATAAAAGAATTCAGTGTGCTCGCGGTAAAGCTCGCCGAGCGAATCAAGGTCGGTCGTGTCAACCACTATGATGGTATCGTATGTGTAATCTTTTTGTTTAATGCGCGGCGCTCCAAGCTTGAGCGGCTGGTGTTCTGGTTGTATTTGAATGGAAAGAGTCGCGTGGTCAGTGTGATACGTGAGGCTGCGCACTGTGTTGTTCTCGAGCGGAAATTCGACAATCGTGCTTCCGTCGCGCGGAATGCGGTGCCGGATGTGTTCAAAGCCGGGCAAGAAACGGAACAGCGCTATGTCGTCCCGCGCCTCCTCGCTAATGATACAGTCAACTCGCTTCCCCATTTGTTTTATCAGTAAACAAAAAGCCAGAGCACTCGCAATGGCGTCGCCGCCGGGATGCGCTCTGGTGGTTACCAGTATATGTTTTTGTTCGGTGATATGTCGTAACACCTGTTCAATCGGTTCGGTCGACATAGTATAGGTGAGCTGTTGTGTATTTATTTAGTAAGTAAGCATACTCGAGAAGCTTCGTGACTGTCAATCATATGAGAGGGGAATTTTGTCGGCGCCGTGTGCAACATCGCAAGAAGACAGGAACAAGGCAAAAACATTGACTAACTTGGTTATTTCTCGTATACTGAGATAGTTTTGATACATTAATTTCTACTCGTTTTGGGTCTGCGCCAAAGAGTTGCGGAATTCTCTAATCGCGACGACCTCGCCGCAAAAGAGTTTCTATCAGGCTTTTTGATGCATAAAGCAGCGCGCCGGCACAGTGGCGGGAAAAGCGGGTGTTACGAATAAAGGGGAAGACACTATGAATGTTACTGAGCTTGCACGACAATTAAAGACAACCCGCGAAGAGCTTCTGCAGAAACTTCCTGATCTTGGTTTTGATATTGGCCACCGCGCCATTAAGGTTGATAATGTCATAGCCGAGCGCATTAAGCAGGCATGGGCGCAAGGTGAGCGCAGAGCGCGGCTGCGCAGTAAAATGGTGGAGCAGCAGCGTGTTGCGGAAAAAGCCGAGCGAGTGAGCGACGAGAATAAGACAATAGCCATTGGCGACCGCATCACTGTTTCCGACCTTGCGGAAAAATTAGGGACGAACGTGACTCACCTCATCGGGTATTTGATGAAAAACGGCATCATGGCATCGCTGAATCAGGAAATTGATTTTGAAACAGCAAGCATTGTGCTTGAGGATTATGGCTTCACCCCTGCCCGCGCCGGAGCAGACGAGGGACATAAGGAGTCAGCGAATACCGCAGAACTTCATGAGCTCAAACAGCAGATTGCGTGTGAAGAAGACGCACAGCCGCGCGCGCCGGTCGTCGTTGTCATGGGACACGTTGACCACGGCAAGACCACACTGCTTGATGCCATTCGCGAAACAAATGTTGTTGGCGGAGAATCTGGCGGCATTACTCAGCATATCGGCGCATATCAGGTCATAGAAAAAGGGCGCGAGATCACTTTTTTGGATACTCCCGGGCACGAAGCGTTCCGCGCTATGCGCGAACGCGGGGGACAGGTCGCTGATGTGGCGATTCTGGTTGTGGCCGCAGATGACGGCCTCAAGCCGCAGACTTTGGAGTCGATCCGCGTTATTCAAAAGGAGAAACTTCCGTTTGTGGTGGCTATTAATAAGATTGATAAGCCGGGCGCTGATCCGGATAAGGTCAAAAAGGATCTCTCAGAGATCAATCTTGTTCCCGAGGATTGGGGCGGGAAGACCATCTGTGTCGCGGTTAGCGCAAAGCAGAAACAGAACATCCATGAACTGCTTGATATGGTTCTTCTTGTTGCTGATCTTGAGAAATTTTCCGCAAATCCGAACCGCGACGCCTGTGGTGTTATTGTTGAAGCGCACATTGATCCGAGCGAAGGCGCGGTTGCGACCGTGCTGGTGACCACCGGCACGCTGCAGATCGGTGACGAGGTGACTATTGGCAATACGCATGGAAAAATAAAAGCATTGAAGAACTGGAAAGGCGAACATGTTGTTGAGGCGCCACCGTCGACACCAGTGAAGATCCTCGGGCTGCGAGGGGCGCCTCATATTGGCGACGTGTTGCGCGTTGAAGAGTTGAATCGCGCAAAACGAAAGGCAAAAGCAAAAGACTATCGTTTTGTTGAAACCGAAACAGGAACACCGCATGCTCCATCGGAAGAGGAAGACGAGAAGACCGCCAAAGTTGAGATCAATGTCATTGTGAAGGCTGACGTGCTTGGTTCGCTCGAAGCCTTTATCGCGTCCATGAAGAAATTTGACAACAAAGATGTTCGCATCAACGTGCTTAAGCAAGGACTGGGCAACATCACTGAGTCCGATATGGCGCTTGCTGAGGATTCAAAAGCAATCATATACGCATTCAGTGTCAATTTGTCGTCAGAGGCGCAGCGCATGAACTATCGAGGCGCAGTCGAGGTCAAACGCTCGAAGATTATTTATGAATTGCTGGATGATATCAAGGCGCGCGTTGCGACATTTGTGAAAAAGGAAGTTGTCGAAGTGCGGCAGGGAGAGCTGCTCGTCATGAAAGTATTCAGAGATAGCCGCGAGCAATCGATCGTCGGCGGCCGCGTTAAAAAGGCAAAGATCAGAAGCGGCGCCAGATTCCGCGTCATGCGCGACAATGAACCCATAGATGAGGGAACAATCGTCGAGCTGCAGCTCAATAAGCAGACCGTTGACGAGGCGCCCGAGGGGTCTGAATGCGGCCTGAAGGTCAAGGGCGCGCGCGGGTTTCACGAAGGAGACATTCTCGCTTGCTACACCGAAGAAGAGCGCGAAGCATAATAATTATGTCCCATCGTGTCCAACAGGTCAGCGCGCTCATTCATCGGCTTGCGAGCAAGAGCATAAGCACCGAGATCGAGTTTCCGGAAGGTCTTTTGGTCACGGTGAGCACAGTGACCGTCGGGCCTGATCTGAAGCATGCCACCATACATGTCAGCATCCTGCCCCCCGAACGCACAGAAGACGCGCTCGCGCTGCTTGATAAGAACAAGAGCCGCATACAGCAGTTTGTGGCGAGCGAGCTGACCATGAAATTTTCGCCCCGCATCCACTTCAGGGCGGATGATTCCCAGGTTCGCGTGAGCAGGATAGACGAGCTGATCGACGGCATACACAAAGACTCTTGATATCCGCGCCATCCTGTGTTAGGGTAGTCCGTTATATGATCGACCGCTTTAAACAACTCAAAGCTGGTTTTGTCGACCACGGCTCATTCGGCATTGTGACGCATATCAGGCCAGATGGCGATGCGCTCGGCTCCGCGCTTGCGGTCAAGCGGTATTTTGACTCGCGCGAAAAACAAGCCCACGTATACTGTTTCGATGAAACGCCGACGTATCTTGCTTTCTTGGCTGATTCCGAAAAGATAAGACATGAGTGTGATTTGTTCTGGAATACTGCTGACGCATTTGTCATTGTTGATTGCGGGGACATCCTCATGACCGGAGAGGCCAGAGAGCGTTTTGGCGGTCGGCCGCTCTACGTCATTGACCACCACGCAACAAACAGCGGTTATGGCGTCGTGAATGCCATTGATTCCGGCGCGTCCGCGACTGCTGAGATTGTATACCAATTCTTCACGTATGCCGGCCATGCTATAGACCATGAGACCGCGACCGATCTTTTCACAGGTATTTATACTGATACTGACGCATTCACCAATCTTGGCACCACGCCTGGAGCGCTCTCTGTTTCGTCTGATCTTTTGGCGCGCGGCGCGCGCTTCCGTGAGATCATGGCATGCACCATGCACAGCAAATCAATTCCAGCGCTCAAATTGTGGGGGGTAGCGCTCTCGCGTCTGCGGCTTGATCAGAAAAAAGGCATTGCCGTGACTGTTCTCAGAAATGATGACTTGCACACCTGCAATGCCAAGCCCGAAGATATGGAGGGTGTTGCCAATCTCATGAATCATCTGGCAGACGTATCCATGTCCATGGTTCTGCGCGAGATGGGCGACGGAACTGTAAAAGGGAGCCTGCGCACCACAAACGATACGGTTGACGTTTCTAAGGTTGCACAGCTTCTGGGCGGTGGCGGTCACGCGAAAGCTGCGGGCTTTACGGTCAAGGGGCGGGTTGTCGAAGAAGAGGGCGGATGGAAGATAGTGGAGTAGTATTGTAGATGTTTGGAATTTTGGAATTGTGGTAGGATAGCCATGCGGGACGTTTAATCGCCGCAGTTCCTAGACTCTGAATTAAATACCTATATGTCGCAAGATATTTCAAATTTTCATCTCATCCCAACCGTCATTGAGAAGACTCGCATGGGCGAACGAGCGTATGATATTTATTCGCGCCTTTTGAAAGAGCGGATCATTTTTGTCGGATCACCGATCGATGATGCGATTGCCAACACGGTCATCGCCCAGCTTTTGTTTCTGGATAGCGAGTCGCAGGAGAAAGATATCAAAATGTATGTCAATTCGCCCGGAGGCATGGTTACGTCCGGTCTTGCGATTTATGACACCATGCAGTATGTGAAATCAGATGTCTCGACCATCTGCGTGGGGACAGCGGCATCCATGGCCGCGGTATTGCTTGCCGCGGGGAAGAAGGGGAAACGTTTTGCCCTGCCAAACAGCGAAGTTATGATCCATCAGGTCATGGGCGGAGCCGAAGGGCAGGCCTCTGATATTAAAATACGCGCTGAGCATATTCTGAAACTGCATGAGCGCCTGAACGCCATTCTTGCCAAACATACCGGGCAGGATATCAAAAAGATAGAGAAGGATTCTGACCGTGATTTCTTTATGAGCGCGGATAAGGCGCTTGCTTATGGACTCATAGACAAGATCATCGAATAGCAGAACGGCCCGCACGGGCCGTTTTTTAGGCTTCTTTGGGGCTTGCTAAAGCAGGTTTTTTGTGGTAAGGTGCACGTACTTACTATTAAATCAGTCACGGTTGGTAAGAATACTTGGATGGGCGATTGATTAGGATATTTACCTAATTTTGAATCTTTAAGAGCGACATGAGACGGACCGCGCACACGCATCTCAATATACAAAAAATAAGAACACCTTTGCAGTAAAGGCGCGCGTGTTCGTCCTAAGCCTCGCACAATCAAAGAGCCTATCCATTCTTCACTCGTGACTGTTATAAGAATGGATGTATGGAGATAACACTATTAATTGGTATCGCCGTATCGCTTGCGGTTGGATTTGCGATTGGCTATGTCGTGCGCAAAGCATTTGCATCACGATCGGTTGATTCCGCAGAAAATAAAGCCGAGAGCATAATCTCGGAAGCAAAATCAAAAGAGAAAGAAATTTTTCTGGAGGCCAAGGACAAAGCATTGGCTGTTATTGAAGATGCAAAAAAAGAAGAAGAGCGCAGGCGGCAGGAGCTGGTTCACGCGCAGCAGCGCCTTGAAAAACGCGAAAGTCTGTTTGATCAGAAATTGCTTGATCTGGAGAATAAGCAGACAAAGCTTGCTGAACAGTCGGAGGCGCTTGAGGCCTCGCGCGGCGAGATTGCGAAGATAAAAGAACAGCAGATGCAAAAGCTTGAAAAGGTCGCGGGACTCACGCAGGAGGAAGCAAAGAACGTCCTGCTTGAGAACATGGAGATTAGATCAAAGGATGAGATCATCCAGCGCCTGCGGAAGCTTGATAGCATCGCGGCTGATGAGTGGGACGAGAAGGCGCGGCAGAAATTGTCGCTTGCTATGGAGCGGATCGCTTCATCTCATGCGGTTGAGACAACCACCACATCGCTTCCGCTGCCCTCGGACGACATGAAGGGCCGCATCATCGGAAAAGAGGGCCGCAACATTAAAACTCTTGAACAGCTGACCGGCGTCGAGATTATTATTGATGAGACGCCACAGACGCTTCTTATTTCCGGCTTTAGTCCCATCCGCCGGCACCTTGCCAAGCGCGCGCTTGAGAAGTTGATGTCAGATGGACGGATACACCCGGGCCGCATTGAGGAAGCTGTTGAACAGGCAAAGAAAGAGATCGCGCTTGATATGAAGAAGGCGGGTGAGGAAGCCGCGTATGCAGCCGGCGTTGTCGGGCTTCATCCGAAACTGGTTCAGATTCTCGGGCGCATGAAATATCGCACGAGTTACGGCCAGAACGTACTCCAGCACTCGGTTGAGGTATCAAATATTTCAGTTGTGCTTGCCGAAGAGCTTGGTGCGAACGTTGAGCTCGCTCGCAAGGGTGGTTTATTGCACGATATCGGCAAGGCCGTTGATCATGAGATCGAAGGCGGTCATCCGCAGATTGGTTTTGATATCTGTAAAAAGTTCGGTGTGGCAGAAGAAGTCGGCAAGATCGCGCTGACTCACCACGACGATCATCCGGATATGCTCGAGACCGTTATCGTTAAGGTCGCGGACGCGCTTTCAGGCGCCCGCCCGGGCGCGCGTAAAGATACCTACGAGAACTACCTCCAGCGCCTTTCGGAGCTTGAAGATATTGCCAACACCTTTGATGGCGTTGATAAATCGTACGCCATTCAAGCTGGTCGCGAAATCCGCGTGTTCGTGGAGCCGACGTCGGTTAATGATCTTGAAGCACATCAGCTCGCTCGCGACATTGCGAACAAGATCGAGGCGGAATTGAAATATCCGGGCGAGATCAAGGTAAATGTGATTCGCGAGACGCGCGTCATTGAGTACGCCCGCTAATTGAATTATTGCTATATACAAACACCGCTCGGTCGATTGATCGGGCGGTGTTTTGGTTGTTGCGTTTCTGCTTTTAATTGTGTATACTTCAATTTCGTTTTTTCTGTTCATTTTCAAGTCAGTAGTTCGTTGTTTCCCTATCATCGCAGCACGATATGAAAGGAGTGAGGATATGAATGCGACGTATAAGGATGCTGGCGTTGATATTGACGCCGGCGCGATTTTTGCGCAAATGATCAAGGAGCGCGTCGCTGACCATTGGCCGGATGCCAAAATAGGCGGGTTCAGCGGGGCGTTCAAGATACCACAGAATACGAGCTTTGCATCAGCGTCAGCGGACGGAGACGGGACAAAGCCGGATCTGGCGCGGCGGGTCGGAAAGCTGGATGTTGTTGGTGTTGGCGTGGTTGCCATGGCCGCGGTTGACGGTTATGTTGATGGATTTTTGCCGGCAGCATTTTGCGACTACATGGTGGTAAAGCATCTCGTTCCCGACGTGCACATTACGCTTATTGACGGGCTCATTCAGGGTTGTCTTTGCGCAGGGTGCCGCTTGGTCGGCGGGGAGACTGCGGAGCACCCGGGTACCGGCCTTCCAGACGGGTATGTGGATGTTGGCGGATTTTGCGTCGGATTTATGAATGTGGGCATCTCGCTCGACCCGACGCGCGACATTCAGCCTGGCATGACCATCTGGGGCTGGAAATCGCACGGCCTCGGCTCAAACGGCTATTCGCTCGCGCGAAAGGTCCTGCGTCTTCGTGATGACCGGCCGTCCCGCATTCAGCAGCGGCTTGAGCGCCATCACGAATCGCTCGGCTGCACGCTCGCGGATGCGCTGCTTGTCCCGACCGCGATTTACATCCAGGATGTTGAAGAGGTGCGCAAGAAGGGCGTTCGTTTTTACGGCCACGCGCACATTACTGGCGGCGGCATGGTTGATAATATTCCCCGATGCCTGCCTGGCAATTGCGTGGCGCTGATTGAGACAGGAACATGGAATGTGCCGCCAATCTTTTCCATGATAGGGAAGAATGGGAACGTGGAGCTCGCGGAAATGCGCCGTGTGTTCAATATGGGAATCCAGATGATTTCCGTCACCTCCTCAGTTGTCGAGATTAAGCATCCGGACTGCGTGCGGATAGGCGAGATTATCCCGCGCCATGGCAACGAGCACCAGGTGCAATTCATCTGATGCACAGGGTCGGAGAGCACTCTTCTCCGACCCTTTTTTATTGACTGATACGCCTGTTCCGTATTACCATGAAACAACTATGAACACACCTGAAAAAATGCTTGAGCTCTACCAGTTTGAGGAGTGCCCCTACTGTAGCCGTGTGCGCACCCAGATGACGGATATGGGCATGACTTATGTCGCGCACAATGTTTCTCGCAACAAAGGAGAGCGCGATGACCTCGCAAAGATAACCGGCGGTCCGGTGGGCGTCCCCACGTTGGTTGATCCGAATACGGATACGGTCATTGCTGATGACGATGACAAGATAATCGAGTATCTGAAAGAGCACTACTCCTGATTTGTTTTAAAAATTGAGGCAACCTAATGGTTAGGAGTGTTTTTTGTGTTGACAAAAGCAGTATATTATGATTAACTGTATTGTCGTTCATTGTTATTTTATGTCTATTTCGTGCAGTTCATCTGTAACAGGAGGACGTTGTCATGTCGGATTCGATTGAGGAGAGGATCAGAAACGCGCAGACCATTGCTGAGCTCAACGAGGCGCAGGATGAACTTATGCGCCAAGTAAGCGAGGTCAGCGATGACATGCTTCATCTCGTGGCCGAGACAACAAAACGCACCGCAGAGCATTGGGGCGAGGTTGGCACGGTTGTCAAACGGTTTGGCAACCACGCGATGGCATGCCGGTTTCTTCTGCAGTATGCGCAAGTCGAGGAAGTTGATTCGGTTCAGGTGGGCATTGAGCTCGCCCGCTTGGTGCCTTTTAGCGCCTCGCGTCCTGGCTTCGTTCCGGAAGCAGCACTGTTAGTGTTTCGGCATTTACGGAAGTGCGTTGAGCCGTTTATGACGATCAACGAAGACACAAACAAGGAAGACACGGCCGCGGTCATTGAGGCGGTGCACGCGATTCCGGTATTCAGCCATGTGGAGCACCACAATTTTGCGGAGCAGGCGGCAAAGCATCTGATATACTGCTTCAGATTCCAGTCCACTGAAGCTCTGTTGAAATTTCTGGAGCAGATCAAGTGCGACCATGCCATAAACGCCGCGATTCGCGAATGGTCGCGTGATCACTATCTTGATGTTCCCGATGGCATGCCCGTACGTGAGGGGGCCATGCTTCTGCATAGCCTGTCATTCGGCAATCGTACCGGCGTCCCCATTGCAGCTGAGATCATGAATGTGATCGTGCCAAAGATAGCGGATTCCGGATTGTCTTTGGATGGGCTGGAGCAATTGGCATCGTTTGTGGTTGATCCGGGAGGCGAAGGTCGCGATAGCAGACCGGCCGAAGACGCAATTATCAAAGAGGCGCGAAGGTATCGGTTTACGGGAACCGTTCATACAATTCAGTTTGCGGCCTCCTTCGGAACGGTCTCGGGCAGAAACCGATTTTTTTTGGACCAGATCAGACGCAATCCGCTCCTGAACGAAGAAGCCGCTTGTTTGGTTGCCTTATTGCTCTTTGATCATCCGGGGTTGGGCGCACCGGAGCTTATTAAAGAGATCGACTGGCAGTGCGAGCAAGCCGGTTGGAAATTTCGCGCCTGTATGCAGATCGAAAAAATGCGGTGCGGACAAGCCGATCGGGAATCTCACGACGGACGATACGCAACGACCGCGCATGGCGGGCCCATCGTTACGCTTGAAAACGAAATTACACTTGAAGACGGCGAGGACCTTGAGACTATGCTCGCCAGAATGTTTCAAGGCGCATCCATTGTTGTCAGGGTTTCAAATCATCATTGTTTGGTGGGCGGTTTCTATTGCTAAAAGTGATGGTGTTGACAAAGATGTAATAGTATGCTATAATTAGTATATAGAAATAAAGATTTTTTTCGCCCCACAATTGCAGTTCACCCGCAGTAAGGAGAAGACATGATGAACATGAAATTCGGCCGCAAAGCCAAAAAGGTACCGCCGACGCCTCCGGTCAACCACGCCACGCTGAATGCCATACTCGGCATGAGGCCCGGCGATATACCCGCCAAAATCAACCGCCTCCACTATGGAGGCAACAGCGCCGAATTAGAGCGCTGACAACATCGATGATATAGCAGTTCCTTTAAGCCGCTTGCCACAATAGGTGAGCGGTTTTATTTTTTGTCAGACAATGGTTCACCTAAAAAATAGTTGTCATGCTGGAGTTTTATACATTGTGAAAATAGCGGCTGGATTCTATTGCGTCGGCAAGTACACCGTCGCTCCAGAATGACGATTGAACGCATATATTTTTGATAGGTTGATTTTTGATCTGGGAGCGGTATAACAAAAGAGTATGCGGAGGGCATATACAATCAGAGGTTATATTGTTACACCATGTTTCGCGCTTGGGGCGTGTTTTGTGTTGCTCGCCTCCGGCGCGCACGCGTCACCACGACCTGTGATAAAAATGCGCACCGGTGCATGAGAACGGCTGTGCGGAAAACGCTTTCCGCCCAATTTGTGGGGTCAAATATGATCACGGCTTTCCTCCGGTTGTGATTGTTGAATGTGCGTTCCCTTTCCAAGCGTCGTCCATTGTAGTTGAAGGAGTCTATTTTGGCAATGTTAGCGCAGACTGCATTGATTTTTTTATCTGAAACGGCTACTCTCTATTAAAATCAGATCCTTACAACAATGCGCGTCATACGAAAGGAGCTAGCTTATGGGCGCAACACCAGAAGTGAGGGTCGTTTCGCTTGAGGGGGCCGATTACCCTCAGGAACATGGACAATCGCTTGAGTATCTTTATCTGCTCGATGGGCGCCAGTGTTTCTTTACCGAAGCGAACCCGCGAAGCGTTCCACTTGAACAAGTGGCCCTGCAGGTTTTGAATGAGATATTTTTCACTGATCCGGATATAGGCCTTTTGTGCCAAATGCGGGAATGCGGGCCGCCGGATTTTGTGTTCTACTACATCAAAACGCCGATCACAAACACGAGAATGCGATGGGCTAGGTGCGTGCTCTATCGCGTTGATCTCATATATCACAACAACATCATGTGGCCCGGCGGCGTCGTCAAGATGCCGAAATATGATCCGGACATCGTCACCTTGTTCATGGCGTTCCTTAAGAAAAACCAATGAAGCATATCCACGAACCGGAAGCGAGAGCTTTCGGTTTTTTATTGGAACTTTGAATAAGAACGAGTGCTATTCAAAGGTTAGGCGTTAACTTGGAATAGGGGTTGATTTTATTGATTTTTTGGGAGATAAGAGGTAATTAGTGGTAATTTTTATTCTATTGTTAGCATTGCACCAAAGGGGTTTACACTATTCTGGCCTACAATACAATAAATAACTCATTATTTATTGTATTTCCAACCAATATGAATAGGTTTGACCCTCGCTATATGCAATTGCTAGTCTCTAAGCTTGAAAACATCATAAACAAGAAACAAACCGTTATATCCTTTTGGCTGGAAGCAGGGCAAAGTAATATATACCATCATTGACGACGCCACCAGATGGGCCTTTGTCGGGAGTTACGAGAAAGCGAGCGCGGACAACACCGTTGACTTCATCAAGCGGGTCATACAAAGGGATCCCTTCGTTATTCAAAAAATACGCACTGATCAAGGTAGAGAATTTATTTGTCTCACATTGAAGCAATTGCTAAAGGAATATCATATTGTTCACCGGTTAAACACGCCGTATTGTCCGGAAGAGAATGGCAAAATTGAGAGATTTCACGGCACCTTAAACCAAAAGGCTTTTCGATACGGATTTTCACCGCAACACACCATTGACCAAATGCAATACAAGTTAAATCTTTTTCTACACTACTATAACCATCAGATATAACCATCGGAAAAAACACCGTGGATTGGGTATGGATGGCAAAACACCCATGGAACGGCTACGCGAATTGGCAAGTGTAAACTTGACGCTGCAATGCCACATTAGTTGACAATGGCTTGATTATTCCAGTATGGTATACTGTCATAAATAATAATTTTGGCTTATGGAAGAAGAAAAAGAACAAGAGCAGGAACAGCCGGAAGAGCCGCAATCTGAAGATCAGGAGGGCATTCATTCAAAAAAACCGATTATAATCGCTGTTTTGGTGATAGCGCTCATTGGCATCGGCGTCGGCGCCTGGTATTTATGGAAGGCACAGGAGCCGGTACAACAAGCGCTGCAACAAGCAGAGGAACCAGCACCTCCGGTTGAGCAGGATCACGCGCAGGACTGGAATGTTTATACCAATGACCACTATGGCTATTCATTCAAATATCCGGAAGCATTAGGCGAGCCGGATGATTTTGACCGTTCTTTCGAACGCGGCAACAGCGATTCCGGCATTGAAATAACCGGAACATCGGCAGATGACCAGCGGCGGATCATCACCTATACAACGGATCGGTATTCGGTGAGCGGGCTTCTGAAGACTGATCACTTTGTGACAGAGTCTGCCGCATACGCAAACAACACGCCTGATTTTCTCGCTGATACAAACGCACTGGTTGAGAAATATGATTCGACCAGCGCGCACCTGGTGTTTGCCAATGATATGTATCTGGTGCATGTGCTGTTTTATTATAGTGATGATGAGTCCATCCGCAATGTGATCAATACCGTCCGTCTGACGGATGTGGGGGCTTTGGAAGAGCATGAGACAGTTGACGCAATTGCGTCCGGGACGGAATTGGTACGGCTCTCGCGCGATGTCATATATACCTCGCCCTCCGGCGTGCGGCGCGAGACCGAAATTGACAAAGCAATCGCTGATACGATCGCTCAGCATGGTGACGTGTCTATTGCGGTGGCTGATTCAACGCAATCGTCGCGCCAGCTCATTGGTCCGCGCATGGACCGCATTGAAAATCCGAACAGACTTCCGAACGCCGCATGGTTCTACCGAACGCCCGCGGACGCGTTCAAGGAACAGACAGGACTCGGCGAATGGAGCTGTAATTCTTTCTATAACAGTACTGACTCGTGGATTAAGAACTATGAATCGCAGGATTATCAGCTGGAACGCTGTGCTATAAGTCCGGACGGCAAACACAAGGCATTCAGCATGGCAAACCATCTTGTTTCGCATGAGCGGTATATCGTGAATGACGGCATCCAAGGGTTGGCGTATGATTTCATAGACGAGATCGTATACAGCCCTGATTCCTCGGAGCTGATGTTCCGCGTGCGCATCGGCGACGCATGGCATGTGGTGGTGAATGGCGAATTGAGTCAGGCGTACGACGCGGTGTCGTCGATATTCTATCTGTTAGACGGCGAAAAGATCATTGTGGCAAAGGAACAGAACGGGCCATGGGAGGTTATGAGAGATTCGGAAGTTGTTGCTTCGGGCGAATACATAGACAATCTGTTCTATACGGAGAATGCGCAGGGCTTCGGCTACCGGCAGAGGGATGTGGAGAGCAAGGGAGAGGCCGGCGCTTGGCATGCCGTGCTCAATGGCACGATATCGCGGGCATGGGACTACATTGACCAGCTGATGTACATTGGCGACGGGCGCGCCATGTTCCGCGGCCGTGATGAACAAGGCATATGGCACGCGGTGGTGATGAATCAGAGCGGAGAGGAAAAAGATATATACGTTTCACCGGATGTTGAGATTTACAGCTTCCTGGTTAATCCGGAAAATCCGCTGCGCAACCCGCTGGTATTTGCGCCGCGCAAAACAGTCGTGCGGGGTGAATCGCCTGAAGCGCAGGACAAGTCTTTAGCATTCGTTGAAGAACAATTTGTGCAGCCAATTTCTGATAATGGCTTGCTGTTCAGATATACCAACAACTTCACCTATTCCCGTGCCGGTAATTTGCTGTATGTTGGCGGCGACGTGGAGCCATTCCAGGGCTATGTAGAGAACATCGTGCTCAATGACGAGATCATGCTGAATGTTATCAGCTACTACATAGCGGGCGAGAACGAGATGCCGCGCGAACTGTTGCGGTCAGTATTCGGCAGTGACGAGAATATCGTATTGTACGTCAAAGAAGGCGATAGTGTATTTCGCGAGGCGTATGGCTTGAGTCCGGTGAAATAATATATGAATATCCCAACCAAACAACTGAGAAACGGCTTTTCAATGCCGATTTTTGGCATTGGCACCTGGCAGATGGGAGGACGGTTCGAGCGCGATAAGCACAATGACGATGCGCGGGATATTGGAGCGCTGCGCGAGGCCATTGAGCGGGGCATTACGCACATTGATACCGCGGAATCGTACGCGGACGGGAAAGCTGAGGAGCTGGTCGGACAGGCGATCAAGCACTATGACCGCGAGAAACTGTTTGTGGTATCAAAGGTCTCAGGCTGGCACATGCACGAGAAGGACGTGGTCCATTCCTGCGAACAGAGCTTGAAGCGGCTCGGTACGGACTACCTTGATTTGTATCTTCTGCACCGGCATAATGCCGATGTTCCGCTCGCAGAGACCATGAACGCGCTGAATGCGCTGCACGAGCGGGGACTCATTCGCAATCTGGGGTTGTCCAATTTCACCAAAGAAGCGCACGCTGAAGCGGCGGCCTGCGCAGCAAGCCCGATCATGGCGACGCAGGTGCACTACAATTTGAAATTCCGCGAACCGGCGACAAGCGGGTTGCTTGATTATTGTCAGGAGCATGACACCATGCTCATTGCATGGCGGCCGCTCGGCAAAGGAGAGCAGGCACAGCAGGGAACCTCGGTGGTTGATGAACTGTGCGAGAAATACGGGAAGACGCCGGCGCAGATCGCGATCAACTGGCTTGTTGCGCAGGAGAATGTGGTGACGCTTGCCAAGACATCGAACCATGAGCACTTTGAAGAAAACCTTGGCGCACTGGGGTGGAACATGGAGGCAAATGATGTTGAGCGATTGAGACAGGAGTATCCGGGGCAGAAGACTGTTTCAGATACGGTGCCGCTTGGGTAGGTATATTTGTCGCGCATCGTTTGTTTTTTTGTGGTATAGTAGAATCTATGGCATTCAACATATTCAGACGACATCGGGACAAAAAATCCATATTGGAAGTCGCACAGAAACAAATGCGCGAGCATTTTGATGTGCCTGAATCGTTGAGGCAATATGACAGAGGAGAAAAAGATATTTCGACCCGTGAAGTTGAAGGACATCTGCCATTGCCACTATCATTGGTACGTATTTTAGGTAGGGAAATATATGAAACCAGTGAAGAAAAAGTAATATAACGTCAATTATCGTCAAATATTATGATAATCACAACAACCCCCACGCTTCCTAACAAAGAGATTGCGGAAGTCCTCGGCATTGCCCGCGGCAGTACGGTGCGCGCTCGCAGCGTGGGGCGGGACATTTTTGCGGGGCTTAAGAATATTGTCGGCGGCGAGATCAGCGAATATACCAAACTGCAGGCAGAGTCGCGCGAGCAGGCGCTCTTGCGCATGCAGGAGGATGCGGAACGAATGGGCGCGGACGCCATTGTCTCTGTTCGGCTGCAGACCAGTATGATCATGCAGGGCGCATCCGAGTTGTTGGCATATGGGACGGCGGTGAAGCTGCGGTAGTATTTTGTCATTGCAATTCCAGTTTGTCGCGCTCCGCAGCTGCCCTGTTTCCTCCGGAGGCGGAGAGGCGCAATGGCGCCTAGTTTGTATGTTGGTGCGCATTACACATGTTACCCTATGAAACAAGAATATATTGTCATCGGATTCTACGGCATCTTCGCGCTGCTTTTGATCTATTTGATTGTGAGGCGGATGAAGGATAAAAAGAAAGAGAAGTTTGAGGATCGGGACAATTGATCAAGCAGCTGAAGCACAGAGGCAAAACGTTCATGAGAATACAGAGATCCATATTTACCAAAAAGCGAATGCTGTTGGCGGCTGTGTTGCTGTTGGCAGGGGCCGCGGCAGGCGCATATACTGTTAAATATTATGTCATTCCGCGTGAAAAAAAGGCCGCGCTTACCGCATGGCTCAATACGCCAGCCGAGCATACGATCTATGAGCAGAACAGTGACAATAATTTTCCAAAGACCGTTATTTCGCTACCTCGGGAAAGCGGGTATCTGATTGCGGTGTATAAAGACGCGCATAAACTGAGGCTGTATAAAGATAATGAACTGGTGAAGGAGTATGATGTGAATGTCCGCCGTGACCAGGAAGACAGAAAAACATGGGAAGATGGGCAGACGCCGGAAGGTGTTTTTTATATAGAGACCATGGATAAGGTAAGCGATCCGCCTTGGAGCCGGTGGATGCGCCTCAATACCACGGAAAAAGCGCTGGCTTTGTATCGGGAGGCATATGCCGACGGTCAGCAGAGAATAAATAAATTTGAGGCGGCATATGGAGCACTGGATTCCGATAAAAGATTGCGGCAGTTCAATGAGCGCAATCCGGATCAGAAACTACTGCGCGGTGTTGGCATTCACGGCGGCGGATTTTCGCTGTATCATGAGTGGGTGGAAGGGTGCGTGGCGCTGGCGGACGACGGCGTGATCGAGTTGTTTGATCTTTTGGAACATTCGGAAAATAACGGCATTGGCACCACCGTCGTGATTCAGGACTAACACGCCTTCCGGCCGCTCGCTGTCGTTTTTTGCGTAGATGGCGTATCATGTTAATCTATGACCCAGGAGACAGCCCTTACCATTCTCAAGACCGGCGCCAATGTATTCTTGACTGGCGAGCCGGGCAGCGGCAAAACGCACACTGTGAACGAGTATGTGCGTTTTTTGCGTAGTCATGCTATTGAACCCGCCATCACGGCTTCGACAGGGATCGCGGCAACGCACATCTCGGGCATGACCATTCACTCCTGGAGCGGGATCGGGATCAGGGAAAAACTTTCAAAACGGGACGTTGCGGACATTGCCGCAAAACAGCACGTGGCAAAGCGCGTGAATCGCGCGAACATTTTGATCATTGATGAGGTGTCTATGCTCGCGCCGCATGTTCTGGATATGGTTGACCGCGTGTGCCGTAGCGTGAAAAAAAGCGAGGAGCCGTTCGGTGGCATGCAGGTTGTCTTGGTTGGAGATTTTTTTCAGCTGCCGCCGGTGGTGAAGAGGCGAGTGGCAGCTGGCGCAGACTCACTCTCTCAAGGAGGGGAGGACGATCAAACCACGTTTATCGAGGAACCGAGCGGCATTTTTGCGTATGAATCAGCTGCATGGCGCCGGGCAGAGCCGGTGATGTGCTATTTGACCGAGCAGTATCGACAGGATGATGATGTCTTTTTAAATATTCTTTCATCGATTCGTGCAGGTGAATTTGATGAAGATCATTATGAGCATATTCGGTCGCGCATCATTATGCACGCGGACGATGCGCCGCCGCACATCCCGAAGCTGTACAGCCACAATGCGGATGTTGACCGCGTGAATGAGCGCGAGCTGCGGAAAATCGGGGGCCAGCAGTATTCGTTCACCATGACGGCAAAAGGCAACAAGCGTATTGTTGAGACACTGAAAAAGGGATGCCTGTCACCGGATAAGCTCCAGCTCGCTGTTGGGGCGAGTGTCATGTTCACTAAGAACAATCCGCAACAGGGATTTGTGAACGGCACGCTGGGTGTGATCGAGGCGTTTGATCCGGATACCAAGCATCCGGTGGTGCGGACGAACGACGGCAAGCGGATCGCAGTCGTGCCTATGGAATGGACGGTTGAGGAAGATGGGAAAATACGGGCGCGGGTGAGCCAGTTCCCGCTCCGGCTTGCGTGGGCCATTACCGTGCACAAGAGCCAAGGCATGAGCATGGATGCTGCGGTTATGGACCTTGCGCAGGTGTTTGAGTATGGGCAGGGCTATGTGGCGCTCTCGC
>Ga0066639_10000467_pt1 | contig 35050 bp, 26 predicted proteins | sample CryGeyCG2114_010_2_FD_59504 | JGI IMG/M metagenome (GOLD analysis project Ga0066639, IMG submission 59504) | Groundwater microbial communities from aquifer - Crystal Geyser CG10_big_fil_rev_8/21/14_0.10 | ecosystem: Environmental > Aquatic > Deep subsurface > Groundwater | place: USA: Utah...
GATGAGAACCAGATATCCTAGGCCACTAGACGAAGGCGCCGCTTCGCTTGGCAGGCGGGCGACAGGGGCAAAATCATTTATATTGTAGCCAAAGCAGAATCAAAATACAAGGAATTTGGAAAAATTATTGATTATGCTTTGCAAATATAATATAATCTGCAATTAATTATGCAAAAGATTGAGGGAAGAGGATTTAGCAATTTACGGGAGTGGAGAAGAAACTTTGGTTCTGGTGGGGCAGGCAGAAAAGCATTTCGTCTGATTGCAGGAGGATCTGATTGTGGTCTTAGATATGGGTGTAATAAAAGAGCAATAGAAACAGTAGATTACGACGTTTTTGGAGAAGGTGATCTATTACCATCTTGTGGTAGCAATCATTCAAGATCTATGCAAGAAGATATAACTTTTGATTTGAAAGAAAGAGGAACTGTTTTTGGCAAAAACGGCTTTGGGAGAGCTTAATAAAGACTAACTAGGCCTTGTTCTTGTAGATATTCGTGAACTTTTTCTACAGTTTCTTCCGGTGTTAAATTGCTGGTATCGATTACAAAATCATAAAAGTTATTCTTGTTTTCAGAATCCCAAGGGTCGACCACATCTGTGAGTACATCATGAAGGCTTCTATATCTAGTAAGATCTCTTCTCCAACGATTTCGCGTCTTATCAATAATTTCCTCTTGAGTTATTTCCAAATCTGGATGTTTTTCAATCTCTCTTTTCTTAATTCTTTCGGCCCTTATATCTTCATCTGCTACAACTAATATTCTCAAAACAGGTGATAAGGCTTGTTGCTCAGGCGGAATAGTTCTTAAAACTTCAGTTGCAATAACTCCCGCAAGCTTTGCTTCTATTATAGTAGGATTACTTATTATTAATACTGAGCGTTTAATTGTTTTTGCTTGTAATTCGTCTAACTCCTCGTCCACTTTTACAGGTCTTTTATTGTAATCAATGATGGGTAAATTTGGCTCTTCAACAGATTCTCTTAAAAGTTGACCAATGTTAACAAGTTTCACTCCATATTTTTCAGCTAAATTTTGCGCAAGGACTGTATTACCACAACCGGGTAGTCCGGAAATTGTAACTACAGAAAAAGAAACTCCCCATCTTTCTTTTGGCAAAGGACTCTCATGTTTATGGCTAATAGGTATTTCCTTATTCATTGCCCGCGTATTATAGGACTTATTGAAGCAAAACGCAAATAGAACTATGTTTTAAAAATAGACGCAGTTTTGTATAATGAATAGAATGAGTAAACCTTTTCTTTCTGTAGTAATTCCTTCGTATAATGAAATGGCAAATCTTCAAAAGGGAGTTTTGGATAAGCTAGAGCATTATCTGTCAAAACAAAAATATACTTGGGAGGCTATTATAGTTGATGACGGATCAGATGATGGTAGTATTGAATTTGTAGAGACTTTTATAAAAGATAATCCGCATTTAAGTTTGATAAAAAATAATCATACAGGTAAGGCAGGGGCCGTAACCAAAGGAGTACTTAAAGCTTCCGGAGATATTATTTTATTTACAGATATGGATCAGGCAACTCCGATCGAAGAAGTTGAGAATGTTCTTCCGTATTTTGAAAAAGACCTGCCTGCCGGCAGGCAGGGATTCGATGTTGTAATCGGTTCCAGAAGTTCAAAAAGAAAAAATGCACCTTTAACCCGGCTTGTAATGGCAAGAAGTATGATGATACTTCGTACAATCATTGTGGGAGTTTCCGGAATTTCAGATACGCAATGTGGATTTAAAGCATTTAGGCATGATGTAGCGAAAAAACTTTTTCAAAAGATTAGTACGATTAATAACGGCTTTTCAGAAATTTCAGGATCAAAAGTATCTGCAGGATTTGATGTAGAGCTTTTATATCTGGCTCAGAAAATGAAATTTAAGATCAAGGAAGTACCTATAAGCTGGCTTTATGTTGAAACTAGACGAGTAAGCCCTATAAAAGATTCTATGGATGGGTTTATTGATCTTATTAAGATTAAATTAAACTCTATCAAAGGAATTTATAATTAATGTCCAATTTTCTTGCGAAGCAAGATCATGCTCCGCATAACAAATTTCAAAATGATTAATCTTAAGCTATTAAGCGTTGGGTATTTATTAACAATAATTTTTCTCTTTTTCTACTCTTTTACTCAGGTAGATCTTAGTCTGACTTTGTCTCAATGGTCTGTTTGGCAGGTTGTTCAGAAATTTTTTCAGCATATTGGTTATTTTAATCGGCCTTTATCAACAGCTTTTTACATTTTAATACTTATTTTATTATTTGTTTTTTATATTACCTATCTTTTTTTAGCAGCTAAAAACAAAGTTAATAAAAAACAAATCTGGGTTTTGATTATTGTAAGCGCAGTAATTTTATCTTTTTCATACAATGCATTCTCATATGATTTATTCAATTATATTTTTGATGCAAAGATAGTAACTTATTATCATCAGAGTCCTTATATACATAAGGCTCTTGATTATCAGGGGGATCCAATGCTCACATTTATGCATTGGACACATAGATATTATCCATATGGTCCTTTTTGGCTTGTCTTGACAGTTCCCTTGTCTTTCATCGGACTTAATTTTTTTCTCCCTACTTTTTTCTTATTTAAATTTTTAGCAAGCTTAAGTTATCTTGGGACAGCTTATTTTGTTTCGAAGATATTAAATAAAGTTCGTTCTAAAGATGAGATTGTTGGTTTAGTTTTTTTTGCATTAAACCCACTAGTTATTATTGAAGGATTAGTATCGGCACATAACGAAATACCAATGATATTTTTTGCACTATTTTCTTTATTTATTTTTCTTAATAAAAATTTTTTCCGTTCAATATTATTAATTTTTTTATCAATTGGAATTAAGTTTGCAACTGTATTTATTCTTCCGGTTTACATTCTCTCTTATTTTATACAAAAAAATAAAAAGATAATCAGCGCAGATCTGATTTTTTCTTTGATTACTTTTTTGATGTTCGTTTCGATATTGATTGCATCAATTAGGACAAATTTTCAGCCTTGGTATTTATTACTTGTTTTACCATTTGCGGCATTAATCGGCAAAAAGTATTATATCTTTATTCCTGCAATCATCTTATCTTTATTTGCTCTTTTGCAATATATACCGTTTCTATACAAGGGAGACTGGAATTACCCTGTGCCTATAATTTTATTTTGGTTAACAGCAGGTGGAATAATACTGTCAATTGCAGTCACAAGCGCAGTTTATACCTTAAATAACATAGTCAGAGCAAGGAAGAAATGATAGAATTAAACTTATGATAGTTATAAAAGCTATTAAAAAATACCGTACAGAAATAATTATTTGTCTTTTTGGAGTATTATCTTATTTTTTTCTCCGTTTATACAACTTAATGTCCCTTCCGATATTTACCGATGAGGCAATTTATACACGTTGGTCTCAAATTGCGCGCTTTGATCCGAATTGGAGGTTTATTTCTTTAACAGATGGAAAACAACCGCTTTTTGTTTGGTTTGACGTAATAGTAATGAAATTTGTTCAGGATCCTCTAATGGCAGGAAGAATTGTTTCTGTTCTGGCTGGATTTTTTACAATGATCGGTCTTTTCTTTTTGGGAAGAGAGGTTTTTAAAAATCGATGGATAGGTATTCTTTCCGCAGGGCTTTATCTAATCTATCCTTTCGCTTTAGTTTATGATCGGATGGCTCTTTATGATAGTTTGGTTGGTACATTTATGGTTTGGGGATTGTATTTTGAAATACTTCTGGTAAGACGAATGCGTTTGGATATCGCATTAATTTTAGGCATGATAATTGGCGCCGGAATTCTTACCAAAACTTCAGGGTTTTTCAGTATTTATCTTTCTCCTTTTTTATTAATTATCTTTGATTGGAGTAAAGAGGAAAGATTGAAGAGGTTTATTAAATGGGTCGGCCTTATGTTTATTGCCGTAGTTATGGCATATGGATATTATTTTATCCTGCGACTTTCTTCCTTTTACCACATCATAAATGAAAAAAATACAATTTTTGTTTACCCATTACATGATTGGTTCTCCCACCCATTTAATTTTTTTATAGGAAATATAAAAGGAGTTTGGGATTGGTTCATAACATATCTTACTTGGCCGTTTTTTTTATTGATTGCAGGATCTTTGTTTATTAACTATAAATTTACAAAGGAAAAAATTCTTCTTATTCTTTGGTTTGTTATTCCGTTTAGCGCCCTTGCTCTTTTTGGCAAAGTTTTATATCCAAGATTTATATTTTTCATGACTCTCTCACTGTTACCCCTGATAGCTTTTACGGTTAATGAGTTATTTAAAAACATTAAAAACAAAATATTATTTTTTGCCTTTTTATTAATTATTTTATTTCTAGTTTTTCGAAGTGATTATCTTATTGTTACGGATTTTGCAAGAGCGCCAATTACCAATTCTGATCTTGGTCAGTACATCAATGACTGGCCTGCAGGTGGAGGAATAAAGGAGATCGTAGGATATTTGGGGAAAGAAGCAAAAAAGGGAGAAATTTATGTTGCGTCGCTGGGTACGTTTGGATCACTTCCTACTTACGCAATAGAAATTTATATGGGAGATAATAAAAGAGTTGATAAAAGAGGTATATATCCTGTACCTTCAGAGATTCCAAAGGATTTACTTGAAAAATCAAAGAAAATGCCAGTCTTTGTTTTCATTTCGAACCAACATGAATTTGAAGAATCCTCAAAAAATTGGCCGCTTAAATTAATCCTTGAATACAAAAAAGGAATTGGCGATGCATATTCGCGGCTTTATCAAGTAAAACCGTCATAATAGGTATGACCTACAAAAAACTTTGGAATTTAATTCTCCAAAACCGTTATTATTTTTTAATTTTAATAACCGTCTTGTTATTTTTTTGGCCGATATTTAAAGGACAAATTCCTTTTCCGGGAGACCTTTTGGTTTCAGAATATAACCCCTGGAAAACGTATTCTTATTTGGGATACAATCCAGGGTCTTATCCTAATAAGGCACAGTATTTTGACGTTTTAAGACAGTTGTATCCCTGGAAAACATTAAGCATCAACCAACTAGTATCAAGTAATATCCCGCTATGGAATCCTTATAATTTTTCAGGAGCACCGCTTTTGGCTAATTTTCAATCGGCGGTTTTTTATCCATTTAATGTAATCTATAAGTTTTTGCCACAGATTTGGACATGGAGTATTTTAGTTGTTTCCCAACCATTTTTAGCTGCATTTTTTACATTTTTGTATGCTAGGAAATTAGGAATAAGTAAATTAGGATCTTTTTTTTCTGCGACTTCTTTTGCATTCTCATCTTTTATGACTGTTTGGTTGGAGTACAATACCATTGGACATGTTATTCTATGGCTTCCTTTCATTTTATTGTCAATAGAACATATCTTAGAAAAAAAAGAAATAAAATGGATTTCGCTTTTTATTCTTTCAATTACATCATCTCTTCTTGCCGGACATATACAAGTTTTTGCATATTTATTTTGTTTTTTAATAGTTTATTTTTCTTTTAGGAATTGGTCTTCGTATAAAAGAAATTTTAACAGAAATTTTTTAATCTTTTTTATATTATTTTTTTTGTCTTTGGGTATAGGATCAATTCAGCTTATTCCCGGTTTGGAGCTTATAAAAGAATCAGCCAGAAGTCCTCATTCTTATGAACTTTTAATTAATAAAATACTCATTCAACCATGGCAGTTAATTATGTTTTTTGTTCCAGATTTTTTTGGTAATCCCGCAACCCGAAATTATTGGCTGCAGGATACATATATAGGAAAAGTAACATCAATAGGGTTAATTTCTATCTTTTTTATTTTAGCTAGTGTCTTTTCAAAAAAGGATAGCATGAAAAAATTTTATATATGGGTTTGCATATCAGTTCTATTAATGGTAACTCGTAATCCCCTTACGAGCATTCTCTACAAGATAGAAATTCCATTTGTCTCGTCAAGTGCTCCAACTCTTGGAGTATTTTTATTTTGTTTTGGAGCAAGTATTTTAGCGGGGTTTGGCGTAGATGTTTTTAAAAAAGAAAATTTTAATTTAAAGAAATATTTTTATTTTGTTTTACCAATTGTTTTTTTACTTATATCTCTATATACATCTGTTTTTGTTTTAAATAGGATAAATATAATTGATTCAGCTTTTTTACAGATATCTATTCGTAACCTTTCTTATTCAGGCATAATTCTCGTTTTTTCTTCTATTCTTCTATTTGTTGGCCTTGTTCATAAAAAATTAAGATATGTAATTTTGATTTGTTTGTTAATTCTTAATATATTTGACCTTTTAAGATTATTTGGGAAATTTAATCCGTTTATTAATAGTGGATTAGTTTTTTCGGAAACACCAATTTTAAAATTTTTGCAAAAAGGAAATGGTATTAATCGATTTTGGGGGTATGGTCATGGATCGATCGAGGCAAATTTTGCTACATACTACAAACTTTTCTCTCCGGATGGCTATGATCCGCTTTATCCAAAGAGATATGGAGAATTTATACAGAGTTCAAAAGACGGAAAAATAATTAAGGAATTTAATAATAGTACTCGCTCGGATGCGGTAATTGCCCCCGGATATGGAAAAGAAGAGCTACCTCTTAATAATTACAGATTAAAAGTTCTTGATCTTCTAGGTGTTAAGTATATCCTTGATAGAATGGAAAACGGAAGTACAGAAAAAACATTTTCAAAAGATCGATTTAATTTGATATATCAAAAAGATGGATGGAAGATATTTGAAAATCTTAAAGTAGCACCTCGTATGTTCCTGACTTCCAATTATAAGATTTTTGATAGTGATATAGAATTTGAAAAGTTATTTTTCGCTTCAGATTTTAATCCATCGCAAACAGTACTTTTAGAAAATGACATCTCAAATAAACTAAGTGTAGCTAGGAGTAAGGCCAATGAGGATTATCTAAAAATTCTTTCCTATAAACCTCAAGAAATCATTTTTCAGGTGTCAGCGCAGAATGATAAAATTCTATTTTTATCGGATACTTATTATCCCGGCTGGAAAGCGTATATAGACGGGAGGCAAACAAATATCTATAGAGCTGATTATGCATTTAGGGCAATTGTTGTCCCAAGCGGGGTGCATACGGGAAAGTTTATTTACGATCCGGACTCCTTTAGGATCGGATATATGATTAGTTTTCTAAGCTTAGGGGTGTTAGTAATTTTTTTATTTTCACTATCAATCAGCCGTAAATCTAATATATAATATATCATAAAATGAATAAGAAACTACTCTTAATTTTTCTTGTTATATTTTTCATAGCTGTATTTTTAAGATTATTCAATATAACAAATATTCCTCCTGGAGCTAATCGCGATGAAGCATCAATAGGATATACAGCCTATTCTCTTTTAAAAACCGGAAATGATGAGTACGGTAGGCATTTGCCTATTTCATTCCAATCCTTTGGCGATTGGAAACTTCCATTGTATATCTATATGGTTGTTCCGATGGTCAAGCTATTTGGTTTATCTGAGCTTGCAGTTCGGCTTCCATCAGCATTATTTGGTATTTTTTCTGTCGTTTTAACATTTATTCTAGCAAAAAAACTTTTTAAAAATAACTTATTGGCGCTTATTGCTATGTTTTTGACAGCCATATCCCCTTGGCATCTTCACTTGTCAAGAGTTGAATCAGAAGCAAATGTTGCGGTATTTTTAATTTTATTTTCAACAATTCTGCTTTTAGAAAGTTTTAAAGAAAAAAGGTGGTTTATTATTCCCAGTCTGGCTGGATTTGCACTTACATATTATACATATGCGGGAAATTATATTTTCACAACCTTACTACTTCCCGGAATTTTTCTATTATACAAAAATAAACTGTTGTCTAATAAATTTTTTAAGATTGGAATAATTGTATTTTTTATTCTTTTATTCTTTATATCTTATCAAACACTTTTTTCTGCAAATAGAACAAAACTCTCGGGTATCAGTATTTTTAGCGATCCTTCTATTTTAAATACACAAATTGAAACGCCAAGAACTGATCATGGGAATGAAATTATTGCGGGGAGCTTTTTGCACAATAGATATATTCTCGGAATCGAACGTTTTTCGGAAAACTTTCTAAAGTCTTATTCCCCAGACTTTTTGTTTATTAAGGGCGGGGAAAACAAAGCTCACAATATTTCGAATTTTGGAAATATGTATTTAATTGAAGCACCTTTTCTTATTTTAGGTATTATAATGCTTTTTATATACAGAAAGAAAACGGAAAGCAGGCTTATGCTATTATGGTTTTTAATAGCTCCAATTGCAGCTTCTATCACCAAAGATGCTCCACACACAAACAGAATGTTTTCTATTTTCCCTGCTCTTCCTATTGTTGTATCTTTGGGTTTGTTTGAAGCTTTACGATATTTCAACAACCTAGGTAGATTAAGAAAATTTTTTCTCTTTGTAATTTTTGTAGTGTATATGGTAAATATTACTATCTATTTGGATAGGTACTACGTACATTTTCCAAAAAATGAGGCACAGAATTGGGGATTGTCATATAAAATATTACTTAATAAAATAAATGAGGGTAAATATAAAAATAGAAGAGTAGTTATTGCAGAGCCAGAGACTTCTCCCTACATTTTTCTTCTTTTTTATTCATCGTACGATCCCCAAAGGTACCAAAGTTCCGTAGTCCGGTATCCTCCGACAAATGACAAATTTATTCATGTTAAGAAATATGACAGATTTGAATTTCGAGATATTGCCTGGTCCGAAGACATAAAATCCGTAAGAAAGTCAATATTAATAGACTTTTCTAGAGATATCCCGCCTTTTGTGAAAGACGAGCACTTCACGATTACGGAAATAAAGCTACCAAATAAAAAAACATATTTTACATTGGTTGAAAGTAGATGAAAAAATTAAAATTTTTATTAATTCTATTAATATTTCTTGTACCTTCGGTAATTTCATTATTTAAAAGTGGATTTTTCCTAACAGACGATGGTAATTGGATGGTTATTAGATTTTCAGCATTCTATGAAGCTTTTAAAAACGGTCAGTTTCCCGTACGTTTTCTTTTTCGTCTTAACAACGGATATGGGTATCCGGTTGCAGATTTTCTCTATCCTCTTTTTATGTATATTGGAGTTCTTATCCATGTCCTAGGCTTTAGTTTTGTTAATACAATCAAAATAATACTCGGATCAAGCTTAATTTTTTCATCAGTATTTTGTTTTTTATGGCTTAAAAAAAGATTTGATGATTTTTCTTCCCTAGTTGGATCAATTCTATATCTATATTTCCCATACCACTTATGGGATGTTTATAAAAGAGGATCAGTAGGGGAAGTATTGGCATTGGCAATAGCTCCTTTTGTATTATGGTCTATTGAAAAAGGAAATTTAATTCTCGTTAGTATTGGATATGGATTATTAATAATCGCACATAATACATTGGCGTTATTATTTTTACCCATAATTTTCTTATACCAAATTTTATCAGCTACAGTAATTAATAAAAAAATATTTTTAAGATCATTATTTCCTTTAATTTTAGGTTTGGGCCTTAGTGCTTTTTTTTGGATCCCTGCTGTATACGATAAACAATTTACGATTTTTGATACTGTAAATGTTTCTAACTATTCAGATTATTTTATTTCTTTAAATAATTTTAATTTACTTGGATTTATTTTTATATTGGGTATAATAATAAGCTTAATTTTTCTATATAAAAAAAGAAATAAAATTAATATATTTTTTCTATCAATAACAATAATTTCCTTATTTTTATTATCTCCATTTAGTGATTTTATATGGAAAAATATTCCGTTTGTTAGTTTGGTACAATTCCCATTTAGATTTTTGTCGTTAATTACCTTAAGCCTTGCATATCTTGCAGCTTCTCAATTGACAGTTTTAAACGGAAAATTAAAAATAATTATTGGAGTTTTATATCTTTTTGTAATCTTTTTTTCTGCAAAGGATTTTTTAAAACCACAAAATTATGAAAACTATCCGGATTCTTTTTATTCAACCAATCAGGATACCACCACTGTAAAAAATGAATACATGCCTAGATGGGTTAAAGAAGTTCCCGTTCAAATGCCCAAAGAAAAAATTGAGATTATTCTCGGAGAAGGACAAATATCTAATTTATCAACTAACGGAAATAGATATAATTTTGATTTCATCGCAAAGCAGGATAGTCTTATTCAGATAAATACAGTATATTTTCCAGGTTGGGTATTAAAAATAGATAGAAAAGATACGCTAATTGTTTATGATGAGAATGGATTGATTCGATTTAGAATATTGAAAGGAAGTCATAAAATAGAAGCTAAATTCACGGAGACAAGAATAAGACTTTTAAGTGATGCAATTTCTATTGGGAGTTTAATATTTATATTATTTTTGATTTTAAATAAAAAGAAGAAATTCTTGTAAATATGAATTTTATAAAGAAAATTATCCCTTTTGTTTTTGTTATTATTCTTTCACTTTGGGCGGTTAAGCCATTTTTTGCTCCGGGATTCTTTCCCATGCATGATGACACGCAAGTCGCAAGAGTGTATGAGATGAATAAATCCTTGTCAGACGGGATGTTTCCTGTGCGTTGGGTTTCTGATCTCGGCTATGGATATGGTTATCCGATTTTTAACTTTTATGCCCCCCTTGCTTATTATATTGGGGGATTTTTTAATTACCTGGGATTTGATTCATTGGTTTCTACAAAAATAATGATGGTATTGGGTATTCTCCTTGCAGGAATTTTTATGTATGTTTTAGCATCTTGGCTTTTTGGGAAAATTGGAGGGATTATTGCCGCACTCTTTTATACATACGCGCCGTATCATGCAGTTGATATTTATGTAAGAGGAGATGTTGCCGAATTTTGGGCTTATGCCTTTATCCCCCTGCTTTTTTATGGACTATTAATGATTTACGAGAAAAGTAAATGGGGGTTTGTTGTAATTGGTGCCATAGCGTATGCAGGAATAATTCTTTCTCATAATCTTACGGCAATGATGGCGACACCATTTTTATTAATTATTACAGCTGTATATTGCTATATGGCTTATAGAAATAAAAAAATGCCTACTGTTTATTACTTGCTCTCTACTATTTTTTTGGGATTATTACTCTCGGCTTTTTATTGGGTGCCTGCACTTTTGGAGATGCATTATACAAATGTATTTTCTCAAATTGGCGGAGGAGCAGATTTCAGGGATCATTTCGTTTGTATAAATCAGCTTTGGCAAAGCCCTTGGGGATTTGGGGGATCAACATCGGGTTGCGCCGATGGCCTATCATTTAAAATCGGAAAACTACACATGATTCTATCTTTTATCGGAATCACGGGCTTAATTTGGATTTGGTTTAGTTCAAAAAAGAAAGATTTTTTTATCAACCCGAAAAAACATAATGATAAAATATTTTTTACTCTATTATCGGTTTTTGGACTATTAATATCATCTATTTTGACTTTAGGAATATCCAAATTTACTTGGGAAAATATTTCTCTTATGGCTTTTTTTCAATATCCATGGAGATTTCTTTTGCTGGTAAGCTTTTTCTCATCGATTTTGGCAGGTTTCTCTGTTTGGGTTTTTGAAAAAAAAATAGAAAAATCAAAGCCTAATAAGAGCTTTTTTTATATGGGCGTATCTGTTTTGATATTTATTCTTTTTTATGTTAATGCTGAGCTTTTCGTTCCTCAGACGATCGTCAATAAAACAAATAGCGATTATACAAATTTAGAAAATCTCAAGTGGACAATGTCAAAAATATCAGATGAATACATGCCAAAAGGTTTTAATAAACCTACTATACAAAAAGATATTGTTAATGAAAAACTTGTCTTAAATCCTTCCGATGCTAAAATTTTGTATCAAAAGCAGAATAGTCAGGGAATAACAGCAGTTATTGACGTTTTTAATAAAACAAATCTGCATATTAATATGGCATATTTTCCAGCCTGGAATGCTTTTTTGAATAGGCAGAAGATAAACGTTACGCCATTAAAAAACGGAATGAACGTTATTTTGCCCGAAGGGAGACATAATCTTAGTATAGATTTTATGCAGACGCCCATAGAAAAATTCGCCAATGCTGTTTCTCTTTCTGGCTTATTCATGCTTATTATTGGTATAATTCTCTCAGTCAAAATCGACTATGAACGAAAAAATTTCTGAGTTATCTGTTTTTTTTCCTTTTTGGAATGAGGAAAAAAATATAGAAAAAGTTGTAATAAATGCAATTCCTGTCGTAGAAAAAATAGCCAAAAACTGGGAAATTATTATAATTGACGATGGCTCATCAGATAAGACTCCGGAAATCGCGAAAAAACTTGCAGAAAATAATCCGCATTTAAAAGTAATTACCCACAAGAAGAATCGTGGTTATGGAGCATCGCTTAAATCAGGGTTTGAAGCTGCTCGATATGGACTAGTGATTTTTACAGATGGAGATGGACAATTTGATTTTTCCCAGATTTCAAAATTCTTACCAAAGATTAAAACTTCGGATATTGTAATCGGATATAGACAAAAACGTCATGATAATCCAATCAGACATGTTCTTATGAATCTTCTTAAGATCTGGGATTTTATTTTTTTTGGATTTGTTTTTAAGGATATTGACTGTGGATTTAAGATGTTCAGAAAAGAAGCGCTTGAAAAAATTAGACCTTTTAAATCTGAAGGAGCGATGATCACAACAGAAATTTTGGCAAAAGCAAAAAAACAAAAACTTAAAATCACTCAGGTTGAGGTATCTCACTACCCAAGGATTTATGGAGATCAAAGCGGAGGAAATCTGCGAGTTATACTAAGAGCGATAAAAGAGAGTTTTGTTATATGGAAGAATATAAATTATGGAAGAAATTGACATATCTCATGTTGCAAAAAGGTCTGTTCGAGGAATATTTGCCTTAGTTTATCGTACTTTTGCGATACAGATACTTGGATTTGGCGCAAATCTTCTTCTTACAATTTTTCTATCACCATCTATATTTGGTGTTTTTTTTGTAGTTTCTGCAGCAATTGCATTCCTTTCATACTTTTCAGATATTGGACTTGCCGCGGCACTTATTCAAAAAAAAGAATCTCTGACGGAAGAAGATTTAAGAACTACATTTACTATTCAGCAGATTCTTGTGGTAAGCGTTGTTGTAATAGCTCTTGTTTCATCAGGTTTTATCAAAAACTTTTATCATTTAGACAACGAAGGAGTTTTTTTATTTCAAGCGTTAATTATCGCTTTTTTTCTATCGTCTTTAAAAACTATCCCATCAATTATTCTTGAGAGAAATTTAAATTTTGAAAAATTAGTAATACCGCAGATAGTTGAAAGTATATTTTTCAATATCATAGTTGTTGTATTTGCTATTAAAGGTTTTGGAATCACAAGTTTTTCTATAGCAGTTTTAGCAAGAGGTTTATCGGGACTTATTACAATGTATATTGTTTCTCCTTGGAGGATAAACTTTGGTTTTTCTAAAAAATCTGCATCTAAACTTTTAACTTTTGGAATTCCTTTTCAGACAAATAGCTTTCTTGCGCTTATTAAAGACGATCTTCTTATCGCGTATCTTGGAAAGGTTTTGCCCATTGCTCAAGTAGGGTATATAGGCTTCGCTCAAAAATGGGCATTTACCCCTTTGCGTCTTATAATGGATAATGTTATACGGATAACGTTTCCTTCCTTTTCCAGACTTCAACATGATAAAAATGTTCTGTCAAAAGCGCTTGAGAAGTCAATATTTGCCGCAAGTTTTCTGATTTTTCCTTCATTGGTAGGCTTGGTAATTTTATCCCCTTTTTTTGTCAAACTTATTCCTAAATATATCAAATGGGAACCTGCATTAATTTCGCTTGCGTTTTTTTCCGTGAATGCAATTTTATCGTCTATATCAACACCGTTGACAAATGCACTTAATGCAATTGGAAAAATAAAAATTACACTTTATCTTATGGTATTTTGGACCATTGCAACATGGATATTAACACCTATAGCTATTGTGATTTTTGGTTTTAACGGTGTTTCTGTGGTTTCTGCATTTATTGCATTTTCATTAGTTATAGTAGTTTATTTAACAAAAAAATATATTGAATTCAATGTTTTCAGCGTAACAAAATATCCATTACTGTGTACATTAATAATGGGGGGAGTCATTTATTTTATAAGTCCGTTTTTTGTAAAAAATCTTTTATCTTTACTGATAATGATTGTTATGGGTGCTATACTATATTTTGGACTTATGTTTATGTTTGCAAAAAAAATATTACTTTCAGATATAAAGCTTATCAGAGCAAATCTTTCAAATTAATTTATGGGTAAACTTTCGGTTGTAATATCGGCTTTTAATGAAGAAAATAAGATTGAAGATTGTCTAAAATCTGTCAAGTTTGCAGATGAGATAATTGTGGTTGATAATACATCGACTGATAAAACCGTAGAAATTTCCCAAAAGTTTACTTCTAAAATTTTTACTAGACCAAATAATCCAAGGCTTAATATAAATAAGAACTTCGGATTTACAAAAGCAGAGGGAAATTGGATATTGAGTCTTGATGCCGATGAACGAATTCCAAATGATTTAACTGAAGAAATAATATCAATACTTAAGATAAAAAATAATAAAATTAGCGGCTACTGGATTCCAAGAAAAAATATTATTTTTGGAAAATGGATTGAGCACGCCGGATGGTATCCAGACCATCAGTTAAGATTATTCAAAAAAGAAAAAGGAAAATTTGAAGAAAAACACGTACATGAAATGATCAAGCTTGATGGAGAATCAGATTATCTAAAAAATCCGATGCTTCATAATAATTATGAGAATATAAATCAATTTTTACAAAAAACATTTTTTATTTATGTCCCTAATGAAGCAGATAATTTAATTAAGAATGGATATAAATTTGATTGGAAAGATTCGATTCGATTTCCCGTAAAAGAATTTCTGAGCCGTTTTTTTGCCAGAGAAGGATATAAAGACGGTCTTCATGGATTAGTGCTATCTCTTCTTATGGCATTTTATCATTTTGTTATTTTTGTAAATATTTGGCAAGAGCGAAACTTTCAAGAAATTGAGAATAAGGATTTCCTTAAAGAGTCAGAAGGCGAATTTAAAAAAGCAAATAAAGAAATTATATTTTGGATTACGCAAGAAAGAATAAAAAAAATCAAAAATCCGATCAAAAAATTAACCTACCGTTTTTTGCAAAAATTAATTTAATGAAAAACATTTTCATCTCCTTGATTAATTTCAACGGAAGAGTAAATACCCTGGCATGTTTAGATTCGATAAAGAAAATTAAAACTAATGGTTTTAAGCTAACAGTCTTGGTTATTGATAATAAATCAAATGAAGAATTAGATCTTAAAGAGGCATATTTATCAGATATTCCGCTAAAAATTATTTTAAATAAAGACAATTTAGGATTTGCAGAAGGACATAATGTCGGGATTAGATATGCCTTGCGAAATGGTGCTGATTACATTGTTATTTTAAATAACGATATTATCGTTGATGAGGATTTAATTAACGAATTATTTAAGGTTATAGAAAAAGATACTAAAATCGGCATAGTTGTTCCGAAAATTTATTTTGCAAAAGGTAATGAATATCATAAAAATAAATATAAAAATGAGGATTTAGGGAGGGTAATTTGGTACGCCGGTGGAGAAATGGATTGGGGAAATATTATCGGAAAGCATAGGGGAGTTGATGAAGTAGATAAGGGGCAGTATGAAAGAATTTACGAAACCGGTTTTGCGAGTGGCGCATGTATGCTTGTAAGAAAAGAGGTATTCGAAAAAGTAGGATTATTTGATGAGAAATATTTTTTATACTATGAAGATGCAGATTTTTCTCAGAGAGCAGTAAAGAAGGGTTACAAGATTGTTTACATTCCAGATGCAATTCTCTGGCATAAAAATGCGGGATCGGTTGGAGGTTCGGGATCAGAGCTTCAAGATTATTATATATCCAGGAACCGTTTATTATTCGGATTTAAATTCGCTTCCTATAGATCAAAATTAGCGCTTTTAAAAGAAAGCGTTATAAATTTACTAAAAGGGAGAAAATGGCAGAAAAAAGGAATTTGGGATTTTTATTTAAGAAGATTTGGGAAAGGAAGTTATGAAACAACAAATGATTAATGTAGACGACGTTTTAAATTATTTAAAAAGTAAAGAAAAAAACGGTTTTTTGTATCCTCAATACGACGGTTATTCACTTTACAATGTTATTCCAACAGTATTTGATTTATTGGAGATAGATAATATAAAAACTCCTTTGTCTCTAAATTTAGAAAAATACAAAAACAAAAAAAATAAAATTGTTTTTTTCCTCGTGGATGGATTTGGTTTTAATCAATACAAAAAATTACTAAATAAAATAGATTTCCTTAAAACCTTATCTGCCAAAGGATTGGTATATCCTATTACCAGCGGCTTTCCTTCGACAACCTCAGCATCGTTGACAACAATTGCTACGGGATTAACACCGCAACAGCATGGACTTTTTGAATGGAATTTATATATGGAGGAATTAGGTGAAATTATCCAAACTCTTCCATTTTCGTCTTTGGGAAGAAAAACAAGAGCCGATAACCTTTTGGATAAAGGAGCTAATCCTGAACTTTTAATCAATAAACCTACAATTTTCGAAACACTTGAAAAAGAAAGAGTTCAGAGCTACGTTTTTCAAAATATTTTCTATAACGAAAGCACTTATTCAATGATTTCAACCGGTACTGCAAAGAGGATTTCCTATAGGTTCCTTTCAGATTTAATAATTAGTCTTAGGGAAAGCATAATTGCTGAGAAGGCTCGGGCATTTTTTTATGTTTATTGGTCAGGAATTGATAGTCAGGGACACAAATATAGTCCTAATTCCGAAGAATATTTCTTGGAAGCAAAAATATTTTTTGATAGTCTTCAAGAAGAATTTTTTGCACGTATTGAAAAAGAAAAAATAAAAGATACTCTCTTTTTAATGACCTCCGATCATGGACAAGTTTCTGTTGATGCTAAAGAAACTATCTATTTGAATCACGACGAAAAATTAACAGAAGCTTTTGATATAGACAGAAATGGTAAAAAAATTTTGCCATGGGGAAGCCCAAGGGATATATTTCTTGCAATAAAAGAAAGAAAGAAAGAGGAAATAGTTTTTCATTTAAGAGAAACTTATGGAAAATATGCTTTAATTATAAAAACGGAAGAAGCAGTAAGAGCCAAATTATTTGGAGATGGAAGCCAGAACTCGGAATTTTTACAAAGATTAGGGAATATTATGATATTACCTTTTCACGGAAATACAATTTGGTATGAACATATTAAAGGAGAGTTATTTGAATTTAAAGGTCACCATGGAGGATTAACCGAAGATGAGATGCTTATTCCTCTTGCTGTTGCCAAATTTGAGGATTTAATATGACAATATCAGGAATCGTAATTGCCAGAGATGAGGAGAATTTGATTAAAGATTGTATTAATTCAATTTCTTTTTGTGATGAGATTATAGTTGTAGATAATAATTCTTCGGATAAAACATTCTCAATTGCAGAAAAAATGGGCGCAAAAGTTTTTGATATAAAAACAGATGATTTCTCAAAGCTCAGGAATTATGGACTTGAAAAAGCTTCATATGAGTGGATCTTGTATATTGATGCTGATGAAAGAGTAACAAGCGAGCTTACTCGCAGTATTAAGTATCAAGTATTAAGTATTAAGAATAAAGATGTTGCGGCTTTTAGGGTAAAAAGGAAAAATTTTTATTATGGTTCTTCAAAGAAGAATGAATGGCCGTATATAGAAAAGATAATTAGACTATTTAGAAAAAATAAGCTGAAAGGATGGAAGGGAAAGATACATGAAAGCCCAGATATTAATGGGAAAGTGGAAGAACTTGATGGATTTTTATCGCATTACTCTCATCGAGATTTATCATCAATGGTTGGTAAGACCATTGAGTGGTCTCAGATTGAAGCAGGACTTCGTATAGAGGCTAATCATCCCAAAATGACATGGTGGCGTTTTCCACGCGTTATGCTCTCTGCGTTTTTTGATTCATATATAAAGCAAGGTGGGTGGAAGGTGGGCACTATAGGGATTATAGAGAGTTTGTATCAGACATTTAGTATATTTATAACTTATGCAAAGCTTTGGGAGACGCAGCAAAAATTAAAAATTAAAGACAAAAATGGAAAAAATTAAAGCATTTGTTTTTAGATTCTATCCAATTATTTTTATTCTTGTTGTTTGGTTTATTTTTGCAAGTCCTTATTTTCTAAATAATAAAGTTCCATTTGCTTCTACCTATCAGGTCAATTTTTTTGCCCCGTGGAGTACTTATTCGGAATTCGCCGGACCTATTAAAAACAATGCTATGCCAGATGTTATTACTCAGATTTATCCCTGGAAGCATTTTACAATTGAAACTTTCAAAAGCGGTCAAATTCCCCTTTGGAACCCATATAGTTTTTCAGGAACGCCCCATCTTGCTAATTATCAATCTGCTGTTTTATCCCCTTTTAATATTTTATTTTTTGTCTTCCCTTTTATCGACGCCTGGAGCATCTTAGTACTATTACAACCGTTTTTAGCCGGTTTATTTATGTATCTTCTTATACGAAGTTTTAAATTAAGTAAATTTGCAAGTCTTATTCCTTCTGTTTCTTTTATGTTCTGTGGCTTTATTACTGTTTGGATGGGATATGGAACGCTTGCCTATGCAATTTTATTTTTACCACTTGCAATTTTTGCAATCGAAAAATATTACCAAACTAAAGGGGCAATGTTCTTAATTATACTTTCCTTAACATTACCCCTCTCATTTTTTAGCGGTCATTTTCAGATCAGCTTATATTTTTTAATTACAGTTTTTATTTTTATTATTTACAAATTTATCATCAGTAAAAATATACTTAATACTTTGTACTTAATACTTTATACTTTTTTTGGATTACTCCTATCTATGCCTCAGCTTTTGCCATCAATCGAATTATATACGCAGACATTTAGAAGTGGATTATTTCAGATGCAGGAGGCAATTCCATGGCAATACATTGTAACTTTTATTGCACCTGATTTTTTAGGAAATCCGGTAACAAGGAATGATTGGTTCGGACACTATGCCGAGTGGAATGGATATATTGGTGTTTTACCATTAATGCTTGCTATTTATTCATTAACCAGTAAAAAAAGAGTTCAAACATTTTTTTTATTCGGAATTGGAATTTTAGTCTTATTATTAGGTTTTAACACGCCAATTTTAAAAATATTAGTAGATCTTCATGTTCCTGTTATCTCTACAAGTGCCGCAAGTAGGATAATTGTAATTTACAGTTTTCTTTTTGTGATCCTTTCTGCTTTCGGATTTGAACAGCTTTTATTTGACATAAAAGATAAAAAGTTAATTAAAATTGCATTTTGGATTTTATCATTCTTTTTTATTTTTTTACTTCTGTGGGGAATAGTAACCCTTAAATTATTTATACCAATTGATCGTATTATTGTGGTAAGACAAAATCTGATATTGCCGACTATGATTTTTGGTATCTCGTCCGTTGTAATTTTTTTTACCGTTTTATATCTAAAGAACAGAAAGCCAATTCGTTTTCTTCTTCCTCTTTTGTGTTTATTATTAATTTTTATAGTAGCATTTGACATGCTGCGTTTTGCTAAAAAGTGGCAGACATTTGACCCAAAAAATCTGGTTTTCCCAAGCACAAAAACCACACAAGGATTTATACAACTTTCAGGATATGAAAGAGTATTTGGAAATCTTGGGGCGGAGGCCTTAGTCTACTACAATCTCCCTTCTGTTGAAGGGTATGATGCCGTTTACATAAAAAGATATGGGGAATTTATATCTTTTATAAATAGAGGGGATACAGAGGGTATAGAAAGATCTGTAGTTTCCTTTTCAAAAAAAGGCAAATATATGTCTGAGGCTATTAATTTATTGGGAATAAAATACGTACTTCATAAAATTTCAGATGGTCATAATGTTTGGGCCTTTCCTTTTTGGTCTTATTCCCCGGGCACATTCAAGCTTATATATGATGACGATCACTATCAGATTTTTGAAAATAAACAAGCATTTCCCCGCGTATTTTTGGTTGGAAAATATAAATTGGCAGAAGATGATCAAAAAATTCTAAGCACTATGTTTAGTGATGGCTTTGATTTAAGAAATGAGCTGGTTCTTGAAAAAGATCCGGGAATTGGACAAACAGATAGTGAAATCGGTAAGGCGACGATTAATAAATATACTCCAAATCAGATAGAAATATCAATTGATGCAAAAGAGAAAGGAATCTTATTTTTATCTGATATATATCATAAAGGATGGATAGCTAAGGTGGATGGTGTAAATTCAGAAATTTATAGGGCAGATTATATATTTCGGGCAGTATCAATCCCAAAGGGAAAACACAAGGTTGAATTCGTTTATGATCCTTTAAGTTTCAGGATTGGCATATACGGATTTTTGGCAGGAGTGCTATTGATTATTGGAACGAGCGTAGCTTTATTTAGAAGAAGATCTCTTCATTAATTCCCAAAATTTAAGCTCTTCAAGTTTCATTTTTTTCTTTGCAAAACCAAAAAGATACGCTATTTCAAGAATTCCTATTGAATTTACGACAAGAAGCGCTATAAACCAATTTTTTTGTTCATTTTTTACTGCCCTCCATAAAGCAAGCCCTTTCCATAAAAGTGACCATATAAATATCGCAAAAAGAGCAAGGGGCGGCATCTGATTAAGTGAATCAAAATAATTCATATTTTGACGATATCATAACTATTATAACTTTGCAAGCACAGTATAAAAGTTGATAGAATAAAAAGGCCATTTTGCTATAACATAACATGAAATTACCCTCTTTCTTGTATATAAAAAAATTTGTAATATTATTTATTATTTTTATTTTTTTTGCTCAATTATCGCAAGTTATATATTTTAACAAAAGCTTCTTTATTAAAGAGTACGATATAAACTATTGGAAGGATAGATATGAACATTCTCAATACACTCTTCCATTATCAAAAAGAATAATAGGAGACGAGGGATTATTTGCTTATGCTGGATATAGATTAGTGCAGGGAGATAAGCCTTTTTCGATAAATGTTGACAAGCCGCCTTTTGGTAAATATCTGATCGGGTTCTCGATATTAGCCTTTAAGAATCCGGCATACTACGCTTTTCTATTTGGCATTGGATGTCTAATTATTTTTTATGCAATCTCAATAAATTTATTTAAAGATAAAATATTCGCATTGGGAATAACAACTATTCTTTTTGTCGATCCGCTTTTTTTTACCCAGTTTTGGAAACCGTGGCTTGATATTTCACAATTATTTTTCCTCTTTCTAAATGTTTTTTTTGTTATAAAAATTCTTTCTGGGAAAAATAGTAATATAATCCTGTCTATTTTAGCCGGTCTTGCATTGGGATTTTTTGCAGAAATAAAGCCGCCAATACTTTTTCCGATAATCTTTATTCTTGAAATTTTATTTTTATTACTAAGAAAGCATTTTAAAGAATGTCTTTTATTTATTATCGGTATTATTTTTGGAGTTTTTATACCCTATTATATATATTTCAAAGAAGGTTTAGGAATTTTAGAAATTTTAAAATTTCACAAATTTATGACCTCTTTTTATCTCCAATCACAGATAGTAACTCATAAATTAGCAATATGGCAAACCTTACTGACTGGTAATTTTCCAGATATATCTACAGGATTACTAGATAAGGTATCAGAGTGGTGGATATTATGGCCAATAATTACAATTATGGGAATTATACAAACTGTTTACATTTTAATTAAAAAAAATAAACTGCTTATATGGAAAGGTATATCAATATATTTATTATTAACTCTTTTAATATATACCTTTATACCTTCATATCCTCGATATTTAATTATTGTTTTACCGTTTTTATATTTGCTAAGTGCTAATTTTCTAAATCAAATTAAAAATATAAATATTAAAACAATATTAATACTTCTTCTAATCTTGCTTGGATTTTTATATTCATTTTTCTATAACCAGCCAAATTTAAATTCTACCATTAAAGTTTTTTATTATAGTTTTAGTCATCAATATTTTCAGGATATTTTTCAGGAAAATCTCGCAGAACGGGGAAAACCCTCTATGACTAGAGATAAATTTCGTTTTCTGACCCAAGAGTCTCTTAAAAATGCAACAATTAAAGCAATTGAAATTAAAGAACTTAGCAGAAATATTTCGCCACTTAGGCAGAAAGGAACCATAAGTTTTGAAGTAAAATATACTACACAAGATTTAGGACAATTTACTCAAAAAAAAATTGCTAGAATTGTAAAAGAAGATGAACAATGGAAAATAATTTGGGATTGGAATTTGATTTTAGATGGATTCTCAGAAGACTATAAGATTGAAACTAAAATAATTCCGGGGAAAAGGGGAAGTATTATTGATGATAGCGGGAATGTATTAGTAGCTGATGAACGAGGTTATTTGATTAGCGTCAATCCGGAGAAAATAAATTTAGTTAAAGAGCAAGAAATGCTTAAATTATTAAGTAGGTTGAGTAAGATCAATCCTGTAGTTTTGCAGAATGCCTATCTTGAAAACGTAGTCCCTGGAACTTATGCTCCTCTTTTTACATTATACTTGCCTCTTTCTTCTGTATTGCAAAATAAATTATTAATATTTCCCGGAATTAAAATCGAACCCCATAATGCCAGAATTTATAGTTCAGATATAATGGATTCAAATAGTATAAAAAATACAATCTATGAAGAGTGTTGTACTAGAATTTATAGTGCATATAATTATCATGGGGTTTCTGGAATAGAAAAAAAATATGATTCTATTCTTTGGGGCCACAGCGGGGGGACAATCGAGATCAAAGATAAAAATGGAAAAACTGTAAAAAATGTACTAAGCGTAGATAGAATAGATGGTGATACTGTCAAGCTTTCGTTATAATAGGATATGATAATGAGGAAGAAAAAGTGAAGATTGGAATTTTTGATCCCTATCTTGATACCCTAGGCGGTGGAGAAAAATATGTTTTAACAATTGCTTCGTGCCTAGCTGATAAATATCAAGTTTTTTTATTTTGGAATGATAAACTTATTCTCAAAAAGGCGAGTGAAAGATTCGGCATAAATGTAAAAAATATTAATTTAACTAAAAATATTTTTTCTTCCGATACCTTCTTTTTTAGAAAAATATTGAGTACAAAAAATTATGATGCAATTTTTTATGTAAGCGATGGTAGTATACCAACCCTATTAAGCAAGAAAAATATTCTTATTTTTCAATTCCCGGTTAATTGGGTAAATGGAAAAAATATTTTGACCCGCTTAAAATTAAATAAAATAAAAAATATTTTCTGCTACTCAAATTTTGTAAAAAAGTTTATTGATGAAAAATTTAATATAGATAGTGTTATTCTTACTCCATCAGTTGACTTAATAAAAGTTAATAAAAAAAAAGCAAACCTCATTTTAACGGTTGGACGTTTTACAAAGGCAGTTAATGCAAAAAAACAGGGGGTTTTAATAGATGCTTTTAAAAGCATGTGTAATAAAGGATTATCTAATTGGAGATTTATTGTAGTAGGATCTGCTTTATCACAAGATACAATGTATATTGATGAATTGAAAAAAAAAGCAAAAAACTATCCAATTGAGATTTTAGAAAATGTTAGCTTCAAGGTTCTCTTAGATTATTACAGTCAATCAAAAATTTACTGGCATGCAACAGGTTTTGGTGAAGATCTGGAAAAGCATCCAGAATATGCTGAACATTTTGGTATTTCAACGGTTGAGGCAATGGGCGCAGGAGCAGTACCGGTAGTTATCAGTGCAGGAGGACAAAAAGAAATAGTTGAAGAGAATAAAAATGGGTTTCTTTGGAATACGCTTGATGAATTAAAGGGAAAGACAAACCTATTAACGGAAAATGAGGAATTATGGAAAAAGATGTCTCAGGAGGCAATGAAAAGAGCAGAATTTTTTGCAGGGAACAGGTTTTGTAATGATCTAAAAAAAATTCTTGAGTTATGAAAAAATTATTTCCGATAGTTTTTATTTTATTCATTATTATTATTTTTTTCCGACAATCTTTATTTAATGGGTTATTACCTATTCCATCAGATACGATTGTGGGGCTTTATCATCCTTTCCGTGATTTATACGCCAAAGATTTTCCCCGCGGAATACCATTTAAAAACTTTTTAATTACAGATCCGGTGAGACAGCAATATCCCTGGAGGTATTTGGCAATAAATATTGAAAAGAATTTTGAATTGCCATTATGGAATCCTTATAATCTTGCAGGAACACCTCTTTTGGCAAATCATCAGTCTGCAACGTTTTATCCGTTAAATTTGTTTTTTTTTCTTTCACCTTTTAACTTTTCCTGGAGTGTGCTTATTGCTCTTCAACCTTTGTTGGCCGGAATTTTTATATTTTTTTATTTAGCTAATTTTAAGTTGAATAAATGGGCAAGTATTTTAGGAGCAATATCTTTTTCATTTTCCGGATTTTTTATTGCTTGGATGGAATGGGGAACAGTTCTGCATTCTGCATTGTGGTTACCCTTAATACTTTTATCCATCAACAAAATAGTGTCCAGTATTAAGTATCCCATCTTCGCCAAGGCTTCGGCGGGTAAGCAAGTAGTAAGTATTAAAGATAAGAATCTTTTAATTTGGAGTTTGATATTTGTTTTTTCTGTAACGGCTTCTTTTTTTGCCGGCCACTTGCAGATATTCTTTTACCTATTTATTTTTTCGTTTGTTTATCTTTTCATTCGTTGGTGGCAAAATGGTAAAAAGATTAAAACAATTTTTTTATTTTCTATATTCTATATTTTATATTTTATATTAACTTCAGTGCAATGGATACCTCTTCTTCAGTTTATTTTACTTTCAGCAAGAAATGTAGATCAGATTCCATGGAACAGTCCAGGCTGGTTTATTCCTTGGCAGAATTTAATTCAGTTTATTGCGCCTGATTTCTTTGGAAATCCTACGACTCTTAATTATTGGGGAATTTGGAATTACGCTGAATTCGTTGGTTATGTTGGCATAGTTCCTATTATTTTTGCTTTATTTTCATTATTTTTCCGTCATGATAAAAAAACTTTTTTGTTTGGAACAGTATTTTTTCTGTCACTTATTTTTTCCCTTCCGACATATTTTGCAAAAATTCCGTATCTTTTAAATATCCCTTTTATAAATACTGCTCAGCCAACAAGATTACTTTTCCTTACAGATTTTTCACTTGCTATTCTTGCAGCTTTTGGATTTGATTATTTTTTAAAAGTAAAAAGCAAAAAAGAAATTTTTTATCCACTCGGATTTATTGGCTGTGCAATTATTCTTCTTTATGGATTTACTTTATATGGAAATAAAATTGATAAGAATATTATTCTAGATAATCTATCGGTTGCCAGACATAATCTTATTTTGACCATTTCAATTTTTTCAATATTTATTTTACTAGTTTTACTTTATATCATTTTTTACAAAAAAAACAGAAAAGTTATTTTTGCATTTTCTATTCTCGTATTGGCCTTAACGATGTTTGACTTAATAAGATTTGGATGGAAATTTATACCCTTTACAAAAGAACAATATCTTTTTCCAAATTCAAAAATTCTCTCTTTTTTGCAAAAACAAAATAGTGTTTTTAGATTAATGAGTACAGATTCTCGAATTTTACCGCCAAATTTTTCAGTAATGTATAAAATACAGACTGTTGATGGGTACGACCCGTTATATTTACGCCGGTACGCAGAATTAATAGCGGCATCTGAAAGGGGAGAATCAAATATTGCCCCACCTTTTGGTTTTAACAGAATTATTACTCCTCAAAATTACTCCTCAAAAATTATGGATCTTTTGGGAGTAAAATATATCCTCAGTCTTACCGATCTTAAATCTGATAAATTAATAAAAATTCTAGATGAGGGTGAAACAAGGTTATATGAAAATAAAAATGTATTGTCTCGTGTATTTTTTGTAAGCAAAATAAAATCAACAGGAAGTAAAAATGAAGCAATAAAAGAAATGTTTAAGAAAGATTTCAATATGGCAAATACGGCTGTAGTAGAAGATTATAGAGATTCTAAAGCGTTTAATCCTAATGGTAATGCAGATATTGTTAAATATTCCGAAAACAAAGTTATTATCAGAACAGAAAATAATGATAGAGCTTTTCTGATCTTAACAGACAGCTATTATCCAACATGGAATGTAAGGATAGACGGGGTTAGTTCAAAAATTTATTTAACAGACTTTAATTTTAGAGGAGTGATTGTTCCGGAAGGAAAACATGAAGTAGTTTTTTATAATTCTTTATTATGAATGTAAGTATTATTATCCCAAATTATAACGGAGAAGATCTTTTAAGAAAAAACCTACCCAAAGTTATTAAAATAGCAGAATCTTATAGAAGGGGAAATATAGAAATTATAGTTATTGATGATTGTTCAACGGATAATTCAGTAAAAGTAATTAAAGATTTAATTCAAATTTCCGAATCAAATCACAAAATAAGCTTTAAAATTATTCAAAATGAAAAAAACTTAGGTTTTCCACCAACTGTAAATAAAGCCGCAAGACAAGCATCAGGTGAAATTTTTATTTTATTAAACACTGATGTCTCACCAGAGGAAAATTTCTTAGAGCCACTGATTAAAAATTTTGAAGATCATAGGGTTTTTGCAGTCGGATGTATGGATAAAAGCATAGACCTGCCTGCCGGCAAGGCAGGAAACGGAAAAATTGTTTTTCGCGGAAGGGGACTTGGTAGATGGGAGAAGGGGTTTTTAGTACATAAAAGAGGGGAAATAGATAAAAATAATACGCTTTGGGTAAGCGGAGGAAGCGGTGCTTTTAGAAAATCTATCTGGGATAAGCTTTCAGGGTTTAATGAACTTTATGCTCCTTTTTACTGGGAAGATATTGATCTGTCTTACAGGGCATTAAAAAGCGGATACAAAATTGTTTTTGAATCCCAAAGCATTGTAGTTCATGAGCATGAAAAAGGGGCAATAAAAAGCAAATATTCAGATTTTGCAATAAAAGTAATATCATATAAGAATCAATTTATTTTTGTATGGGAAAATGCAACAGATCTATTTTTAGAGCTTTCATATTTTTTTTGGATTCCATATCATTTTATAAAAGCCTTTTTAAGACTAGACTTTGCCTTCTTTTTAGGATTTTTAAGGGCTTTAATTTTGCTACCGAAAATTATACAATCTAGTTTCAGAGCACAAAAGCTTTTTATTAAAAGCGATAAAGAATTAATCAAAGAATTTTTATAAATGACCCTTCAATTTTATTTAGGGTCATAGTGAGCTAATCGAATCTATGAAATTATCAATAATCATTCCTGTCTTCAATGAAGAAAAAACGATAATAAAACTTCTTGATAAAGTTGAGAAAGTTATGATTCCGGATGTTGAAAAAGAAATTATCGTTGTCGACGACGGATCAACCGACGCAACAGCATTAAAAATCTCAAATCTCAAATCTCCCGCTTCGCAGCGAGGCGAGCAAATCTCAAATCTCAAAATTTTTAATCACAAAAAAAATCAAGGTAAGGGTACAGCAGTCAGAACGGGGATTGAAAATGCAACAGGAGATTATATAGTGATTCAAGATGCGGATCTTGAATATGACCCTAATGATATTAAAAAACTTTTAGATCCTATTCGTAAAAAAAGAGCACAAGTTGTATATGGAACCAGACTTAATCGTATGCCAAATCTAGCAAAGGATGAAAAAACTCCTCTTTTTCTAATTCATTATTTAGGAAACCGCTTCTTAAGTTTAATAACAAGTATATTATATGGGCAGTGGATTACAGATATGGAAACTTGCTATAAACTTTTCCCAAAGAAAGCTCTTAAGAATATAAGACTTAATTCAAGAGGTTTTAATTTTGAACCCGAGATAACAGCAAAATTATTAAAACAAAATTATAAGATTCTAGAAATTCCCATTTCTACAAAGCCAAGAGGCTATGAGGAGGGGAAAAAATTAAACACAATTAAAGATGGAACAATCGCCCTCTGGACACTTTTGAAATATAGATTTATAGATTGATGCATGAAAAAAATTAAATTGTTTTTCAAGTTGCATTGGTTTGGCGTTTGTGTATTTTTTATCCTCGTTCTTGCTACAGCCCTTCGTTTCTATAATTACGAAAGCAGATGGGGACTTGCTTATGACCAGGCGCACAATGCTGTTGTTGCAAGATATGCTTTAGAAAACCATAAAATTCCTCTTGTTGGTCCATTTTCTTCTGCTGGTCCCTTTCAAACAGGAGGAGAATGGTATTGGTTTATTATGTTGGCAATTGCTTCTTACCCAAATGCATTAATAACGCCTTGGGTAGTATTAACACTTCTTTATGTTCTCTTCGTTTTATTAATTATCTTTGTTGGTAAAAAGCTCGTAAACGAAAAATTTGGATTAATAGCTGGCCTTTTAGCTGCGGTTTCCACAGCGCAAATCGCTCAAGCAACTAATCTAACTAATCAATCGCCTCTTGCTATTGTTGCCCTATGTGCAATTTGGTCGATGATAATTTATGTTAAAACTAAGAAACTTAAGTATTTATTTCTTTTGGCGTTATTTGTAAGTCTCGCACCTACTATACATTTGCAAGGCACAGTCCTTATTATTCTTGTGCCAATAACAATTATTTTTACAAGACCGTCTTTTGTAAAAGGAATAATTGCATTGTTGCTCGGGATTTTTATCCCATTAGTCCCGATCATTTTGTTTGATATTACTAATAATTTTGTGAATAGTCATAATATGTTACAGTATTATCTTCACGATCAATATAAAATTTCACTTGACGTCCTTGGAAGAAGATGGTTGACCTTTCTTGGCATTTTCTTGCCAAATGCGTGGTCGCATATTATTGGAGGAAACCTGATATTGGGATATATAATAATAATATTATCGGGTGTTGCAATAGTTTACAATTTCTTAAAAAGTCAATTGTCTAAAGAATGGTATATCTTGATAATAAGTTTTTTGGGCATGTTGGTTCTTGTGCGCTATACTCGTACGCCCCTATTTGATAGTTTTATTGTCTTTATGCATCCATTTATATTTTTATTTACAGCACTAGCAATTTTTTCTCTCTATAAAAAGAATGTTGTTATTGGGTTATCATTTATGTTTCTCATCGTAATAGGTAGTCTTTTTAAAGATATAAGAGAGATAAAATTGGCTATAAATCACACTGCTTCTTTGAGTAGAGAACAAAAAAGATCACTGCTTAAAAATTTCCCAAATCACAAATTTGCAATTTATGACTTTAAAAATAAAACAGTCGGAGCAAGTTTGCCTTTGGTGCTTTTTCTCTATGCTGATAAGAAAATTAGTGATGGGGGGATAAGGCTTGGAGTGGTAGTCGCTACAAGTGGAGCAAAATTCAAGTATCCGATTGTTTATGGAGATAAGGAAGGATATAAAATTCTTAATTTAAATAATTCAAGCAACACAGAGCTTAATAGCGAAGGCTGGTTTATCGTTAACCCGAGTAATATTTATCATGCAACTGAAAATTGGTATGTTGAAAAAAAACTATAAAGAAATTTTTGTAATTCTTCTATTTGCAGTTCTATCTTTGTTTATATTTAGAAATTACTTTTTAAAGAACACTGTCCCTTTTCCCGCAAATCTTCTGGTAGCTTATTATGAACCATGGAAATCATATAGTTGGGATGGATATGCTACCGGGCCATCCAACAAACCGATCGGTTTTGATAACTTAAGAATTTTTTATCCAATAAAATCAATAGCGATTGATAGCATTAAAAATTTTTCCGTTCCGCTATGGAATCCTTACTATTTTGCCGGCAATACGCTCCTTGGCACCTACCAATCGGCAATATTTCATCCTTTAAGCTTCTTGTTTCTTATTCTTCCACAAATAGATGCATGGTCAGTTATAGTAATTTTTACTCCATTTTTGTCTTCTTTGTTTATGTATTTCTTTTTAAAAGAATTGAACTTAGGTAGGAAGGCAAGTTTCTTTGGAGCAATTGTTTTCGCATTTTCAGGATTTATGATTGTATGGTGGGAAGAGTCATTTATGGCCAGCTATTCAGCATTATTTTTACCTTTGATTCTTTATGGAATAAAAAGGAGTTTTAAAAAAATTGATCTTTTGAGTTTTTTTTGTATTGTTTTTGGTTTAACATTTTCTCTTCTTTCCGGTTGGTTTCAGATGACCTTTTATGTATTTATTTTTTCATTTTTTTGGACGGTTTATTTATTTATTACATCACAGGGAAAATTTATAAATTTTATTTTCGTTTTGACAAGTTATGTTTTTGCAATTCTTATTTCTTCAGTTCATTTATTTCCATCTGCCGAAGCATACTTATATTCAGCAAGAGGCTCAATAGATGTAAAGTTTCTCTTCAATGAATATCTTGCACCATTTAAACATCTAATGACTTTGATTGCCCCTGATTTTTTTGGAAGTCCGGGAACATATAATTATTTTGGGAGCGGATTTTATTATGAAAAGGTGATATATTTAGGAATTCCAGGTCTTCTGTTTGGTTTGTATTCATTTTTATTCAAAGGTGAAAAATATTCCAGTTTTTTTAAATTTGCTTTCATAATTTGTTTTTCTTTAGGATTTTCTCTGACCACAAGTTGGTTTTTGCTTTATAATTTAAAACTTCCATTTCTGTCCACAATTATTCCCTCCAGAATATTTTTTCTATCAACATTTTGCTTATCGGTTTTATCTGCTTTCGGACTTGAGAACTATTTGGGAGGAAAAATTGAAAAAAAAAGATTATTATTATTCGTTGAAGTGCTCGGGATTATTGTTTTCCTTTTATGGGATTTTATTATTTCAAATAAAAATATTAAGGAAATAACAGTTGTTTCTAAGAAGAATCTTTATCTTCCGACTTTATTATATTTTCTTACCGCAGTAACAATTTTTTTGGGTATTCATAAAGATCATTTAAAAAAATACACTTTCATTTTTCTAACTTTTATTTCATTATTTGGCAGCTTTTATTTTGCAAATAAATATTTATATTTCTCAGAAAGAAAATTTCTTTTTCCAGAAGTTCCAATAATTTCTAAACTAAAAGAAATAAGCGGAAATAAGAGAGTGTGGACTACTGGACATGGATATATTGATAACAATTTTTTAATGCAATATAAAATTCAGTCTCCAGAGGGCTATGATTCGTTTTATATTAAAAGGTATGGAGAGTTATTATTTGCCGCACAAAATAAGGGAATTTTTAATTCTCAGATACCAAGAGCAGATGCTAATTTAGTACACATATTAGAGTTAGAGAATGTCTTAAAAGATCCTTATAGAGAAAGATTGATGAAATTACTGTCTGTATCATATCTGGTGATTAAAAAAGATGAGGCGAAAGATTTGGATTTACATTTTAGTAAAGTATGGAGTGATAATAGTTTTGCTATCTATAAATATAACGACTCTTTCCCGCGAGTTTTCCTAGCAGATAACTACGTAGTAGCAACTGGGGATCAAGAAATTCTTAATAAATTGTTCGAAAAAAACATGAATCTTAGAAAAAAAATAATTTTAGAAGAGTCACCGTCATTGCCTAAGGATTCAAAAATTCTTAAGGGAAATGCCGGAATAGTGAAATATTCTTCCAATAAGATAGAAGTACAATCAGAATCAAATAAGTCAGCCTTATTATTCTTGCCGGATAATTACTACCCGGGATGGAAAGCTTTTGTTGATGGCCGAAAAACAAAAATTTATAGAGCCAACTACACGTTCCGTTCTATAGTTGTTCCAAAAGGCAGTCATATGGTAGTCTTTAAATATGAACCTTTATCTTTTAAGATTGGGTTGTTGATGACATTGATTGGAATATTCTTGTTTATATTATCTGTGGGTTTCATAAAATTAAAAAATAGAAAAAATATAAAATGAGAAACATAAAACTTGATAGTATTTTACTTTTTGCTCTTCTTATTCCATTTATAATGACTTACAGAATAAGTCCGGGAGATACTCCTTACTGGCTTTTTGGACTTATTTTCTTGGGACTTCTTCTTTATATAATTCTGGATTTAGTAAATATAAAAGAAAGAATCCGTTTCTTGTTAAAGCATATCTTGTTATGGACATTAATAGTAGCTGTGATTGGAAGTGCATATGTTTCTTCTATTATCGTACGGCATCAAACCAGTCCTGAGTACGGAATTCATGATATGGCTCTTCAGCAGGAATCAGCTATAAAATTTCTTCTTCATGGGAAAAATCCATATGCCACTGCTTATTTTGGTACGCCGGTTGAGAAATGGCACTATTCGGATACAGAGATTAATCCGGCTCTTTATCATTTCGTAACTCCACCTTTTTATATACTTTTTGCAATACCTTTTTACTTTATATCCGCTCATGGCCTGTTAGGATTTTTTGATTCCAGAATACCGCTCGTTTTTTTATTTATTATGCTTTTAGTAATGGCAGATAAGCTTGTAAAAGACTCACAAAAAAAACTTGAGTTTTTGATACTGCTTTCTTTTAATCCGGCAACTCTTGGATATTTCCTGGAAGGAAGGGATGATATTTTCATGTTCTCGTTTCTATTTGGAGGATTGTATTTACTTTATAAAAGAAAAGAAATGCTTGCGGGAGTTATGATGGCATTGGCGTTTGCCGTTAAACAATCCGTGTGGCCAATTTTTCCGTTTTATTTTGCTTATCTTTATTTTAAGAATAAAAACTTTAAAAAAACAATTATACAGCTTATGCCATTTACACTTGTTTTTTCTGCAATAGTTTTACCATTTTTTTTCTGGAATCCGGGGGCTTATCTTTCAAGTACAATATTTTATCTATCCGGTAATACAACTTATAGTTATCCTATTTCAGGTTATGGGCTGGGGTCCTTACTTAAAGAGTTTGGATTTATTAAGGATGCATATTCTTACTATCCCTTTTGGATTTGGCAGGTGGGTTTAGGATTTCCATTGATAATATGGTTTATAAACTGGCAAAAAAGGGAAAACACTGTTCAAAGGCTTATATTAATATACGGAATATTTCTTCTTGTTTTCTGGTATTTTTCAAGATATTTGAATAATAGTCATCTTGGATATCTCTCGATGGTTTTTATAACTGCCCATTTTTGGCCAAAAGTTAAAGAGGTCTGATAGATTTTATTATTTCATCCAAGACGGGTGCCTTTTTAGCCGGAAGTATTTTACCGTTTTTTAGAATTTGAAGTGAGTATGTATCTCCAGAAATAATGATTTTATCATCACTTTTTTCTATTTTCCAGTGTTCTGGGTAAAAAAACCTTATTCCGGCTTCACTGTATTTGTATTCTTTTTTAAAATTGTGCCCCAAATAATAGCCAAGGACTTCTTTATATAATGGTTCATATTGAATAATTCTATCAGTTTTTTTGCGTAAAACAGTGATAGTATCTACCGTCGGGGGAGATTTGGTGTAAAGTGTAAATAATTCTTGTTTTATTCTTGGATTATCAGGATCATTCTGTAATTTTTTCTCAAGGATCGATATCTTTTGAGAAGACGTCACACCGGGGTATAACATCTGACCCAGAGGCATAAAACCATAAATGTAGTCTAGGGGTATATAACTTGAGAGAATAATTTCTTCAAAATCAGACTGTTTTTTGTATTTTTCATATTTTTCATTTCTGTATTTTTGAGAAAGAAAAGATGTGCCGTAGTCTCCCTTAAGAGAACCGCTTACGCGTATTAAGCTATTAAAAGCATAGTTAAATAAAATTGATGTAATCAATACCAGAATAAAAATAGATAAAGATATAGCTTTAATAAAAACATTTTTTTTCTGAATAAAATAAGTAAAGCCTGTTGCCAAAAATAAAAACAAGAGAGGCAGAATGATTATGAAGTAGTGCATTAACGCTTCTATCTTAAGCAAGAAATAAACTATGGGAAGAAGTATTGACGCATAGGCAAAAAAAGAAAATTTTTTATATTTTCTTATAAAAATAAATAAACCAATCGGAAAAATTAAATACTCAATATATAAAATTTTTCTTAGCTGATAGATGAATGGGAATTTTTGAGAAAGAGTGAGCACATCATCACCAAGAATAAATCTGAAATCTCCCTGTCCTAATATTTGAAATGGTCTTGCAAATAAAAGTAAAGACCGATCTTGTCTCAATCGGCTGCCGACTGTAAATATAGATTTACAATCAGGGCAACTGTTTTGCAATTGAAAAACTAAATAAGGAATTAAAGGGATAAATCCAATTATAAAACCAATAATAATATATTTAATATCTAATCGAATTTTTTTAAATAATAGAAATATAGTAGTGATTAAAATAAATATGATACTAGCTTGATGAAGCTGAATAAGAAATAAAGATGAAGCTGTATAGACAAGCCAATAAAACATCTTTTTTTCCAACATCAATTTATGAATACTAAAAAATAGAGGTATAAAAAAAGGAAAAAGTAAATTCTGAGTCCAGATTTTTCTTGAATAAAGGATTGACCATGGAGAGAGTGCAATTAGTATAGTAGTAATTACTGCTATTGTTGTCCCGTAATATTTTTTTATTGTCAAAAAGAAAAAGGCGATAGCCAGTGAGTTCAGAAGTCCGATAATAAAAGAAATTCCCCGCGGGTCGAGAGTTAAAAAGGTAAACGGAAATAAAATATAGTTGAAAAAAGGAGGATTGAGAATTCCTACGCTTGATACTGTTCCTCCGGGCACAAAAGGATGTCCAAATAGGGGTCTTGATGCAAGAAGTAAATTTATAGCTTCATCTGTCTTAAATTCAATAAGATCAAGATTTGTAATACGGAAAATAGCAGATACAAAAAAAATAATTATGAATAATAAAAAAGCCTGAGAAGTAAGTATTTTCCTGGTTTTTTTTGTTAGCATAACAAGCAAGATTTAGTTATAATAAGCCTATTGTAAAGATTTTCATATTCATTATCAATTGTGTAGGATCCCTAGAGTACGTACGCTTCTCCTTTCTGTTGTTGTATGTAACTTGTAA
>Ga0066639_10000477_pt1 | contig 34777 bp, 31 predicted proteins | sample CryGeyCG2114_010_2_FD_59504 | JGI IMG/M metagenome (GOLD analysis project Ga0066639, IMG submission 59504) | Groundwater microbial communities from aquifer - Crystal Geyser CG10_big_fil_rev_8/21/14_0.10 | ecosystem: Environmental > Aquatic > Deep subsurface > Groundwater | place: USA: Utah...
CCCAGCTGTCTTTTAAAGAAGAGGCATCGAGGGAAACAAAAACCGCGACGGAAACCGCTAGTTTGGAAAACCTCACGAAAGACACAGGGATTACGGGAAAACATATAAAAAAAGCAACGGTCACATTTGATTCTCAAACCGGGAATCCCGAGGTTGCCTTAAGCTTTACTAAAGAAGGAGCCGAGTTGTTTGCTTCGGTAACAAAACGCAATGTGGGTCTTCCAGTTGCTATATTTCTCGACAACTTCATCCTGTCCGCTCCGATAGTCCAACAGGAAATACCAGACGGGAATGCGGTGATAAACGGAAAATTCACCGTAGACCAAGCGAAAGAACTTGCCATTGCGATAAATTCCGGAGCTCTTCCTTTACCTATAAAACTAGTTGAGCAAAAGAATATTGGGCCGACCCTGGGTGAAACGGAAGTAAGAAAAAGTGTTTATGCAGGTTTTATCGGACTTCTGATGGTGTTAGTTTTTATGGTGGGATACTATGGGAGATTCGGAGTGATTGCATCCATGGCACTCATCATTTATGGATTGATCTCCCTTGCAATTTTCAGGATAATTCCCGTTGTGCTTACGCTTCCAGGAATAGCAGGTTTTATTCTTTCGATTGGGATGGCGGTGGATTCCAATATCCTTATTTTTGAGCGGATAAAGGAAGAGATGAGAAAGGGAAAGAATCCGGAAATCGCCATTAAACTTGGGTTTGGGCGCGCGATCGATGCGATAAAAGATGCAAATATCACTACCCTAACCGTTGCGTTCGTCTTGTTTAATCCCCTCAGTTGGGAATTCCTTCCACAGTTTGGAATGGTGAGGGGATTTGCTCTTACGCTGGCGATCGGCGTTGGGACGAGTTTATTCACAGGCGTATTCATTACGAAACGGTTGATTGATCTGTTTTACACAAACTCAAATCTCAAAAGTCAAAACTCAAAACCACAACTCAAAACTTAAAAGTTTTAAGTTTTAGGCTGTAGATTTGATACTTCGGCTTTGCTCAGTATCATCCTGAGCTTGTCGAAGGATGACATTTGAGCTTTGACTTTTGAGTTTCCAATTCACTTTAATCTATGGTAAATTTTCTGAAGTACAGATGGGTTTATTTCATCATTTCATCCTTTTTCATAGGGATGGGGTTATTCTCAATTCTGAAATGGGGGTACATCTATTCCATTGATTTTGTCGGAGGGACCAATCTTCAATACGAAATCAGCCTATCTGTTCCGACCTCCCAAATACAAACCATTTTGAAAGAAAGCGGAGTTGCAGCGATTGAAGTTGTGCGGAGTGGCAATATGGTTACGATACGATCCAAACCGATTAATGAAAAAACAGAAACCTTTTTGAAAACGAATTTTGAAAAGAAACTGAAAACCAAGGTAACGACCCTCCGGTCAGAAACCGTAGGTCCGACTTTAGGGAGGGAAACCATGACTAAGACGATTATCGCATCCATCCTCGCAACCATGGGGATTCTCCTCTATATGAGCTATGCGTTTAAAGGGTTTACCTATGCGTTTTCTGCCATTGTAGCAATGCTGCATGATTTACTGGTAGTTTTAGGGACCTATTCCCTTTTTTCACATTTTTTCAGAGCTGAGGTGGACACGATGTTCGTGACGGCGGTTCTTACCTCCATGTCGTTTTCGGTCCATGATACGATTGTAATCTTCGATAAGATACGGGAGTATAAGGAGCAAGAGGGGCGAGGGGAAGTAGAATACTATGCGAACAGAGCACTTACGGAAACCATGGTGAGATCAGTTAACAACTCAATGACCATCGTATTCATGCTTCTTGCTCTTACGCTTCTGGGTGGATCCACGATCCAGTTTTTTGTCCTCACGCTCCTGGTAGGTACTATTACGGGGACCTATTCTTCTCCCTTTGTTGCAACTCCAATTTTAGTTTGGTTAGAAAAACGCAAAAAAGGTAGGTAAAACCCATGCAGGTAACGAAAATTCCATTGGGGCAACTGCAGGCGAATTGTTTTTTACTCATAGAAGATTCCGAATGTTTGATCATTGATCCTGCGGATGAGGCGGCATTCCTACTTGAGGAAATCCAAAGAAGGAAATTGAAACTTATCGGGCTTCTGGCGACCCATGGGCACTTTGATCATGTGTTGGCCGCAGGGGAGATCCAGCGCAGCATTCCCGTCCCCCTTTATTTGTTTAATGAAGATAAATTTCTCATTAATCGTCTCAACGAAACCGCAAAGCATTTTTTAGGATACGATCCTTACGCTCTGGAACCTAAGAAATGCATCTATCTTCAGGAAAAGAAAATGAGGATAGGAGAATTTGATGTTAAGGTTATCAAGACTCCGGGACACACGCCAGGCGGTTGCTGTTTTTATTTTGAAAAAGAGAATATGATATTTACCGGCGATACTTTGTTCAAAGACGGGATCGGGAGATATGACTTTTCTTATAGTGATAAAGATAATCTTCTTCAATCCATCCAAAAGGTTCTATCTCTTCCGCCGGAAACAAAGATACTCTGCGGGCATGGGCAGGATTCTTCAGTATCCGCGGCGATTATTTCCATGAAGCGGGAACTTTACTCCTAAGAAACCAAGTTTTTTCTCGAGTTGAGTCAAATTTTTTCCATCCTTAATGGATAGTGTTTGTTGAAGATAATATTTAAGAACAGAACCTATATAAGATATTGCTACGGCAAAAATTCCTAATGCCTTTAAATTGCCTTCTTGACCTTCTGGATTGTGAGGAGAGCTCTCTGTGCTATTCATCCGATATTATAGTATATTTATGCTTTTTACCCGTCCTAACAGTGTTTCCTTTCTATTTGGTATTTTTCCTTCAACAACCTCGTCAAATATTTGCCTAAGAATTGTTCCTATAGCCGGACCAGGCTTTATTCCTTTTATTTCCATAACGTCATTTCCGTTGATTTTTAGATCTGTGATTTTGAACGGCTCTTTTTGTACTTGTTCGATCCGTTTTTTGAACAGTTCCAGCCGCCAAGAGGTCGGCTTGGCTCCGGACCCGATCCGGTCGCCGGTTCTTAGATCCAACATATCCTGGACGTTTTCTTTCCCGACTTGGCGAATAAACCTACGCACGGCTTTGTCGGATTGAGTTTCCGAAACGGTAAACTGATGGTATTTCACAAGGATGACGAGTCTTTCCTTATCTTTGTTTGATAGTTTAAGGCGATTCGCAATTTTTTCGACAAGTTTTGTTCCAACGACTTCATGGTTGTAAAAAGTAATAAGATCGGTTTTCTCATCCTTTCGGAACGTTTTTGCTTTCCCAACGTCGTGGAGGAGCGCTGCTAGCCGCGTGATTGGATCGGTTGACGGACAATATTTCAGACTCATGACCATATGGGTACCCACATCATAGATGTGGTGTCTATAGGGGCTTTTTTGCGGAACAATGAAACACATATCTACTTCAGGGAGGATATAGGTAAGAAGACCAGTATTTTTGAGGAATAGTATTCCTTCAGCTGGATTTTCCGATCCGATAATTTTTATGAATTCATCGCGGAGGCGCTCCCATGAAATACGGGTGATCAACGAAGCATTCTGTTGTATAGAGTGTTTGGTTTTCTCATTAATTAAGAATCCCAACTCTGAGGCAAAACGTACCGCTCGGATGAGCCTCAGTGCATCCTCTTGGAATCGTGTGTCAGGGTTGCCAACTGCTACGATGAGTTTTTCCCGGATATGTTTTTGACCGTCAAAGGGATCCATAATTTTTTCTCCATCATATGCGATCGCGTTAATCGTAAAATCTCGCCTCCCTAAATCTTCCTCAATGGTCTGCGCCCATTCGATATGGGATGGGTGGCGGAAATCGTCGTATTTCGATTCTTTACGAAAAGGAGTGACTTCGAGGACAACGCTTTCTTTTCTAAAGGGAATCGAAACCGTTCCATATACATTATGGTAAAAAGCATCTGGGAATAGCTTGAGGATATCATTGGGGCTCGCGTCTGTCGCAAAATCCCAGTTGGTTACGGATTTTTTTAGGATTAGGTCGCGGACTGCCCCTCCGACAACAAAAATCTGGTATCCTCTCCTTCGGAAATCCTTCATGACATCATCTATGTATGGGGGCAACGTGAACATGGTATTATTATAAATTAAACATTGATAATATCCAAGAGCCCGAAATTACCCTTGACCCACTTAAACTTACCTCAAGACTTTTTAATATGCCGTTATTCACTCATCGTCTTGAGGAGCGTTTTATGACGGGTCTTCGAGCATTTTTTTACAAAATGCTCTTGACAACGATTAGCAGAGTTGTTATATTATTGCTAATTAGTTTTTGTATACATTTCTCTATACAGATATGGGAGATTTAACCCAAAGACAGGTGGATATATTAAGGATGATTATTAAAGAATACACAGACACTGGCGAACCTGTTGGATCTGAGATCATAGAGAAAAAATATAAGCTGGGAGTGTCTCCAGCAACCATTCGCAATGAGATGGTGGAGTTAACAAAAAAGGGGCACCTTAAAAAAGCGCATTTTTCCTCAGGAAGAGCACCTTCGGCAAAGGGATTCCGGTATTACATTAAAAACCTGATGAAACAAAAGGAACTATCAACCACCGATGAGGTGTCATACAAAAATAGCGTGTGGGACGATAGGTCTCAAATGCACAAGCTTCTTACCCAAGCAACCAAGGTGCTGTCCCAGAAGACAGGTCTTCTGTCCATTTCTGCGACAAACACAGGGGATGTTTACTATGCAGGAGTTGCAAATTTGTTAAGGAAACCGGAATTTTTTGATCTTAATTTGTCACGGAATTTATTCGGAAGATTGGATGAGGCACATTATTGGGAGGGGATCATGGATCAATTTGCAGCCCTTCAAGATGAAATCATGTATATGTTGGGAGAAGAAGATTTCCGTGATCCCATGTTTGAATCGTGTGCAAGCGTCTTTGGGGAATTCGAAGGCCAAAAAGTAAAAGGGATCATTGGAGTACTGGGTCCTAAGAGAATGTATTACGACGAGGTCATTCCTCAGGTTAGATATTTTTCTGGTCTTTTGGGCGAAATCATTAGAAATCAGGGAATGTAAAAATGCAATTCCAAAACATATGGATAAGATGGATTTCAAAAAACAGAGCGAAAAAAAGGAAGTAAAAAAAACCTGTTGTGAGGAGTATAAATCCAAATATTTGCGGGCATTGGCAGATTACCAGAACCTTGAAAAAAGAACCCATGAGGAACACGTTAGGTTAAGAGATAGGGTTACCGCCCAGGTTTGTGCGAAGCTTCTGCCCTTTTTGGACAATCTAGATGCCGCCCAAGCATTTGTCAAAGATCCGAACCTGAAACTCATAAGAGAGAATTTTATCCATATGTTGCATGAGATGGGAATTCAGGAAATCGAGGTGTTGAACAAACCGTTTGATCCGTACACGTCAGAAGCCGTGGATGTTGCCCCAGGCAAAGAAAACGATATGGTTGTTGAGGTGACGAGGAAAGGGTACGCGTTTAAAGAAATCGTGTTAAGGGTGGCGCAAGTCAAAGTTTCCAAAAAAGTAGGGGAATAGGCAATTGCCATTATTAATTTATTTTTATATCTATGAGCAAAATAATTGGGATCGATTTAGGTACAACGAATTCCTGTATTGCTATTATGGAGGGTGGGAAACCTAAAGTGATCCATTCACAGGAGGGACGGAATGTTATTCCTTCTGTTGTGGATCCGATAAAAAAAATCGTGGGGGATGTGGCGAAACGTCAGATGGTAATCAATCCAAAGAATACGATTTTTTCGGTCAAACGATTAATGGGAAGAAGGTTTTCTGACACCTCAGTGCAATATGATAAAAAATGGCTTCCGTATGCCATTAAAGAGGGAAAAGAAGGAGCTGCAGTAGTTGAGGCAGGAGGCAAAATGTTTACCCCCCAAGAGATATCTGCAATGATCCTTCAGAAGATAAAATCCGACGCCGAGGCATACTTGGGAGAGAAAGTTACCAAGGCGGTGATTACCGTACCTGCGTATTTTGACGACTCTCAACGTCAGGCAACAAAACAGGCCGGAGAGATTGCGGGACTGGAAGTTGTAAGGATATTGAACGAACCCACGGCGGCGGCGCTTGCCTATGGTCTAGATAAAAAACACACCCATACGATTGCCGTATATGATTTAGGTGGTGGGACATTTGATATCACCGTACTGGAGCTTGGAGAGGGAGTCTTTCAAGTGAAAGCCACAAACGGGGATACCCACTTGGGAGGAGACGATTTTGATAAGATTCTCCTGGATCATTTCGCGGATGAATTCAAGAAAGAGCAGGGAATAGATCTGCGCAAAGACGCCCAGGCATTGCAACGGTTGAGAGATGCTGCAGAAAAAGCAAAGATAGAACTATCTTCTTCCATGGAGACAGAAGTAAACTTGCCGTTCGTCACGGTACGCGAGGGTCAACCTCTTCATCTCGTGATGAAGCTAACGAGAGCGAAACTGGAATCTTTGGTAGGAGAACTTATTGAAAAGACGCTGGGTCCTGTAAAAGCATGTTTGAAGGATGCGAAAGTCGATATCTCCAAGATTAATGAAGTGGTTTTGGTTGGAGGAATGACTCGTATGCCAAAAGTCATTGAGACGGTAAAGAAATTTTTTGGAAAAGAACCAAACCGGTCGGTAAATCCTGATGAGGTTGTTGCCATCGGAGCCGCAGTGCAGGCGGGTATTTTAACCGGCGAAACAAAAGATGTTGTGCTTCTGGATGTCACGCCGCTCACCCTTGGCGTTGAGACATTGGGAGGAGTGAGAACTCCCCTTATCGAAAGGAATACAACGATCCCAACATCCAAGTCGGAAATATTTTCAACAGCCGGGGACAATCAGACGCAGGTGGAGATCCATATTCTGCAGGGAGAAAGACCTCTGGCTAAGGATAATAAATCCCTAGGGAGATTCATCCTAGAGGGGATTCCGCCGGCGCCCCGCGGAGTGCCGCAGATCGAGGTGTCGTTCGATATTGATGCAAGCGGTATTCTTACGGTGAAGGCGAAGGACAAAGCAACTGGTAAAGAACAAAGTATCAAAATAACCGGTTCAACAGGTCTCACCAAAGAAGAGATTGAAAAAATGAAAGAAGCGGCCGAGCAGCACGCAGAAGAGGATGAAAAACAAAAGGATACCATAGAAGCGAAAAATAAAGCGGACAACATGGTGTACACTGCGGAGAAAGCCCTGAAAGACGCGGGGGACAAGGCTCCGAAAGAACTGCGGGATGAAATAGAGGGAAAGATTAAAACCCTGAAGGAGGGACTTGAAAAAGATTCCAGGGAAGAATTGGAATCAAAGACCAAAGATCTTTCCGATAGTCTGCAGAAGGTCGGTCAGTATATGTATAATACTTCTCAGAAGGCTCCAGAAAGTGCAAGTGGGCAACCGCCGCAAGATTCATCGGAAAAAGACCAAGCAAAAAAGAAGGAAGAGAAAAAAAACGTAGAAGAAGGAGAAGTGGTGAATTAATCCGTAACGATTGTAATTAATATTAAAAGGGACGGGGCACTAGGTTGCCCTGTCCCTGATTTTGTTGTAAGAAACCATATGAAGGATTTTTACGAAACATTGGGTGTTTCAAAAAATGCAACAACGAATGAAATTAAAGCCGCGTATCGGAAGCAAGCGTTGAAATGGCATCCGGACCGTAACAAATCTACGGAAGCAGAGGAGCGATTCAAAGAAGTGAATAAGGCATACGAAGTGTTGTCTGACCCCAAAAAAAAGGAAATGTACGATCAATATGGTACGGATGCATTTCAGAAAGGTACTCCGGGAGGGCCTCAAGGATATGCCTATAACCAGGGTCCCTTTACCTATACATATTCTAATTTTGGTGGTGAAGGTTCTCCGTTTGAAAACGTTGACTTTGGAGGATTTTCCGACCCGTTTGAAATTTTCGAGCAGTTTTTCGGATTTGGATCCCGATCTTCACGCGGGAGATCCCAAAGAAGACAAGTATATGAGATTACTCTTGATTTCGACGAAGCAGTGAGGGGAGTGGAAAAACACGTCGTGATAAAGGGAGAGTCAAAAAAAATCAAAATACCCGCGGGCGTTGACAGCGGAAACAGGATCCGTTTTTCGGATTTTGACTTACTAGTCAACGTGAAACCCCATAGTTCTTTTCGACGAGAAGGTCAGGATATTTACATTGAGAAAGAAATGTCATACCCGACAGCAGTGATGGGTGGAGTTATTGAAGTATCCACACTAAAGGGGACCGTTCAACTTCGAGTACGACCTGGAACCCAGTCAGGAAGCATTGTCCGGTTAAGAGGAGAGGGGATTCCCTACCCTTCCTCGACAAGGAGGGGAGACCTGTACGTCGTGTACAAAATAAAAGTGCCCGAAAGAGTAACCTCTGCCGCAAAAAAACTTCTTGAGGAGCTTGAAGACGAATTATAACTATGCAAATTCATACTAATCCTCAGAACCTGAAATATTACAAAGTGTATTTGAAAGTCGAGGAGGGAGTCCATTCATTTTTGAAAAAAAACGGCTACCTTAAAATAGATGTTCCCGTACTGTCCCCTGCACTTATCCCTGAGTCCTATCTGGAGGTTTTCAAAACAGAATACCGTTTTTTTAACAGGAAAGAACCTCTTTATCTGACACCGTCTCCGGAATTATTCCTCAAGCGCATTCTCTCAAAGGGTGTTGGTAATTGTTATTCTCTAGTCAAGGCATTCCGCAACCATGAACCTCCCTCATCTCTTCATTCTTTTGAGTTCACCATGCTTGAAATATATAAACTTAATTCCAATTACCTCGATCTAGCAGAAGACCTTCTAGCTTTACTAAGACATCTGTGTAACCAGATTTTTCAAAAAGATCACTTGGTTTTTAAAGGTGTGATCGTGGATTTCAGAAAATGGGAAAAAATAACCGTTTCGGAAGCGTTCCGGAAATTTGCGAGCGTCAACGAGAGGGAATTATTCGATAGAGAATCTTTTTTACGCCGAGCTAAAAAAAAGGGATATGTCGTAGACGGGTATTCCTATGAAGACCTTTTTTCTCAGATATACGTACAGGAAATAGAACCGAATCTGGGAAAGAATGGTTTCCCGACACTTATCTACGATTATCCCAGGCAGTTTGCCGCACTGGCAAAATTAAATAAAGACAAAAAGACCGCTCAGAGATTCGAGTTTTACATAGCCGGAGTCGAACTAGGCGATTGTTACAGCGAATTAACCGACTGGAAAGAGCAGGAAGCGAGATTCGTGGAAGAAGAGAAAAAGCGCCTTAGGACGGGAAAAATAATGCATCCGGTTGACAAAGACTTCCTTGAGGCATTACAATATGGTCTTGAAAACTGCGCGGGAATAGCTATCGGCTTCGAAAGGTTAGCTATGATTTTTGCAGGTGCAGCTTCCATTCAGGAGTTGAAACTGATTACAATTACGGACAATCTATGAGAACAAATGCAGGCAATCTGAAAAAAGGGGAATTCATTTTTTATCAAGGGGAGGTATGGCAGATACAAAAAGCGGATTTTTATTCACCCGGTAAGGGATCTGCTTTGATGAAAACACGGGTAAAAAATGTGAAATCCGCAAAGAACGTTGATATAACCTATAAATCCAATGAGTCTGTGGAGACGGTGGATGTGGAGAGCGTTGAAATGCAGTATCTCTACAAAGATACAGAAAATATTTATTTCATGGACAGTCGGAATTATAATCAGTATTCCTTACCTCTTAATATTGTCGGGACCGTTGCAGACTATCTGAAAGAAGGGCAAAGGTATTTTGTATATCTCCATGACGAACAACCGATCAGCATGAGGCCTCCTATGAGTGTCCGACTTAAAGTCATCTCGACGGAAGAAGCAGTGAAAGGAGACACAGTTTCCGGAGCAAAAAAACCCGCACAGGTTGAAACAGGGGTTACCGTAATGGTACCATTATTCGTAAAAGCAGGAGAGATCATTACGATCAATCCGGAAACCGGTCAATATGGGGAAAGAGTAAAAGAGTAAGCGGTGGCATCACAAATTTAGACCTTCATACAGAATATGCTTTCAGTCGGCGAGATGTTGAAAAAAGAACGGGAACGAAAAGGAATCATTCTTCCTGATATCGAAAAACAGATACGGATTAGAGAGAAGTTTTTACGAGCAGTGGAAGAAAACGACTGGAACTTTTTTTCCTCAAAAGTATATGTGGCAGGAGTCATCCGGAACTACGCGATTTTTTTAGGAATGGATCCAAAAAAAATCCTCGCCTTCTTCCGGCGAGATTATGAAAAAACCGAGGAAGTTCGCTTCAAACGAAAACTTCCCCATGATCGTCTTGCTCCGGAAACAAAAAGAGTTTTTACGATCAGTATCAGTCTCCTATTCGTCGTTTTTGCTGCCTATTTTGTATACCAATTGACATTGTATTTCTCACCTCCGAAAGTAGTGTTCATCGCACCCACACAAAGCATGTTCAAAAGGGAAGACAAGGTAAAAATCGTTGGGAAAACGGACAAAGATGCCCTCATCACGATTTTCGGCGAACGGGTTTATCAAAACAAAGAGGGGGTTTTTGAGTTTAATCTTCCTCTAAAAAAAGGGAACAACGAAGTTTTCATCGAAGTCATCGGTGCAAACGGGAAGAAAGTGATCATCCATAGATCATTCACAAAAACCGGGTAGGACCTCCTAAATTAGCAACTTCTTCAGGTGTTTTATCGTATCAATATTCAGGAAAGAGTAGATTGTCTTGAATCCGAGCCTTTTCGATTCGGAGATAATCTTTTCTTCAAAATAACTCCTTCGGATTTCCCCAAGAAGTCCAACTTCGCCAACAAACAGGGTATTGCGAGGTAACGGCTTATTTTTTATAGACGAAATCAGGGATGCGATAACTCCCAAGTCAGAGGAAGTTGATTTAACCGAGACTCCTCCGATGACATTCACGTATACATCAAACGAGTCAAGGGACAGTCCTAAATATTTTTTTGCCACTGCCAAAAGGAGAAGTACCTTATTATAATCCAATCCCTTTACGACGCGGCGAGGGATGGCTAACCGAGTGGGGACCGCAAGGGTTTGTATCTCAAAAAAAAGAGTGCGGTTACCTTCGGATGCCCCGATGATTGCTTTTCCGCCGACTTGTTCATCCTTCCGGTCAAGGAAGATCAAGGGGTTATCCACTTGTGTAAGTCCACCCTTTTTCATTTCAAAAATTCCGATTTCATCCGTGGGACCAAATCGGTTTTTTAGAGCGCGAAGCAACCGGAAATGGGAATTTTTTTCACCCTCAAAACTCAACACGCAGTCAACCATATGCTCAAGAGCCTTGGGTCCGGCTATTTCACCCTCCTTCGTGATGTGTCCGATAACAATGACCGCAACTCTCTCACTCTTTGCGAGCTTAATTAACTGAGCAAGGGATCCTTTAAGTTGGGTGATACTTCCGGCAGTTGACTCTACCTCTCTTGAATACACGGTTTGGATCGAATCAATGACAAGAACGTCGACATTGCGCTTCATTTCCGAGACTCCCTCAACAATTCCTTCCACCTGAAGGGTTTCAGAAAATAGAAAATTATGTAGACGGACGGAAAGCCTTTCTGCCCTTTCCTTTACCTGTTGGCCGGATTCTTCGCCAGAAATATAAAGGGTTGCGAGTTCCTGAAGAGATTGCAAAAGTAGGGTAGATTTACCGACCCCCGGCTCTCCGGTGAGAAGGACAACTTCTCCTTTTACAATTCCTCCTCCCAGCACTCGATCCAGTTCGTATACCCCGGTTTTTTTGCGTTCTTTTGACAAAGGCTTTACTTTTTCCAGTGAAACGAAGTCAATTTTTTTTAAAGGTTCCTTTTTTCCCTTGCGATCTTCACGTTGTTCGACTAAGGTATTCCATTGTCCGCAGTCTGGACATTTGCCGATCCACGAGCCGGATCCGTATCCGCAATTCGAGCAAATATAAAAAGACACAATAATAAAATTTAAAGTTAAAAATTCCCTCCTTCGTCCCTCTGAACGGGACTTCGAAGGGCAAGTAAAACTACATCTTATCAACAGTCTCTATGCCTAACAGGTTTAAGCCACTCTTTAATATAAGAGAGACAGCGTTTGTCAAGAAGATTCTTACGGTTCGTTTTTCGCCCGTTGCTTTCAGGACAGGACATTTCTGATAAAAAAGATTGAATTCTCGTGCAAGATCATACAGATATCCTGCAAGAAGGTGGGGGGAGTATGATTTTGCAGCGTTTTCGACCACTTCCGGGAACCGGTATAGCTTTCTCAAGATCCCCATCTCGCCAGATATATCAATGGACACGGTTTGTAAAGAGGGTAGAGTTGGGTTTTTTGAGAGAATACTCTTTGTTCGTACATAGGTGTATAAAAGGTAGGGTCCGGAATCTCCATCCTTTGCGATACTCATCTTGAGATCAAATACGATATTTTTCAATGGCTCGCTTCGCAGGAATGAATATTTGATTGCCGCAAGAGAAATTTTCTCTGCTGATTCTCGATCTCCTTTATAAAGTCGTATGATCTCGTCCGTAACCGTATCCACGAGTGAGAATGCATCAATGATTTTTCCGGTTCGGGAAGCCATCTTTCCGGTTGTGAGTTGTATCATCCCAAAACCCAGATGTTTCAGTTTTCCCTTCAATTCCGGAAAGACTAGCTCGCTAGCTTTGATGATAACTTTCCAGTATTCATTTTGTTCATTCGCTGTCGTAACCAAAGAAAGATCAAGAGGGTAATCCTTTTTTTTCATGGATATGAGCCCAACATCCTTTGCCTCATAAGTGGGGTTCCCATACTTATTGATGAAAACCCGAGTGTGGAGTCCATAGGGTTCCCCTTTAAAGATGATCGCCCCCTCGCTTTTTACAAAGACCGTTCCCACGTGTTTTTCGACGATTCCTTTCCCGGGTGCGGAGGTTTGGCTTTCGTAGTAATGACGATCGTACCGGATCCCCAACTTCTTTTCGAATAATCGATAGAATTCGACGCTCCAACTTCTTGTTTCATCCCAAATTTCCCCAGCGATTCCCTTGTGCGAATAGATATCCATATTCAACGCATCTATTTCTTTTTGCGCGGTTTCGTTGTGTTCATACTGATAGGACCCTTCTTGGTAGCAAGTTTGAAGGAAGTCCACCTTCTTTTTCAAATCGTCGAGTCTTCTTCCTTCCTCAATCTTTTTTTTAACGCTATACAGACATTTTGCAACATGGAGTCCGATATCTCCCTGATAATTTGCCCGGAAGATCTGGTTTCCTTCCCATTCAAGAATCCTAGCTAAAGATTCCCCGAAGATATAGGAGAAAAGATGACCAATATGGGGAGTTTTATGGGTGTTGGGCTGTCCGAATTCAAGCATGATCTTTTTGTTAGACACCTGCGGTTTTCCATAGGTATCTTTGTTTTCCGCGATACGGACGAGTTCTTCAAGAAGGGCTGGTTTTGAAATCCAAAAATTGACAAACCCCGGCTTCACGATCTCGATTGCCTCAACGAGAAAATTTTTAGGAAAGTTTTCCTTAATATCTTCCGCAATCTTCATCGGGGATTTATGGAGTCGGCTCGCATATTTTAGAGGAACCGATGTCGAGTAATCGCCGTGAGTTTCATTTGCTGGATGCTCAAGATAGGGATTTTCATCCCGAACGCCCACCTTCTCCAGTGATTTTTTTAGGTGTCGGGTTAATTGTGTCTTTATCATGCTACCATATGATAGCACACACGGCTGTTTTTTATCAGCAACAGTCAGAGTGATTATTTTGTAAGGGTATCCAAAAACCAACTGACGCAGGAGATGACAATACTGAAAAGGATTGCCCATCCAAAGTTGTCTACTCGGAATCCAGGGACTAGGGAACTCGTTGCAAGAACCAACAGTCCATTGAGAAGAAAAGTAAAAAGACCAAGAGTCATAAGATTAATAGGAAGAGTGAGAATGATCAGAATTGGTTTAATAATCGCGTTGATTATTCCCAAAACCACCCCTACAACAATCGCAGTGAAAAAACTTTCAATATGGATTCCAGGAAGAATATATGAGGTGATAATTACAGAAAGCCCGCTTATCAACAAACGCATGAATATATTCATATAGTAACTATACCGATTGCAATATTATTTTTCAATAATATCTACCGATTGGACCGTTACCGGATTAACAGGCTTTGACTGTTCGCCGGAATCACTTGTTGTAACAGGAGACTCAGCAATTTTGTCAACGACATCCATTCCGTCTATAACACTTCCAAATATGACATAGTTTTTCGGCAACGGGTATGTAGCGTGCATGATGAAAAACTGGCTTCCATTGGTGTTGGGGCCTGCATTCGCCATTGCAACGATTCCTCTTTCATACTCTCCCTCAAACGGTTCATCGTCAAAGGAATATCCGGGCCCACCGGCCCCGGTTCCTGTCGGATCGCCCCCTTGTATCATGAATCCTTTCACAACACGATGGAATACCGTACCATTATAAAAGCTCTTTTTTGCCAAGTCGATAAAATTATTAGCGGTTATCGGAGTTTGGGATGTGTGCAGAGTGACGGATATGTCTCCTGCGGATGTATGCAAGACTGCAGCATAGGTTTTGCTCCTATCAATAGACATGGTCGGTGCATTATTTGTTTTTGTTCCCAAAATTGTTGGGGTGTTCATAGTTCGTGTTGGTAGGGGCGTCTTTTTATTCTCTATTGGTTCTGGCTTAGATATATAAAAAAAACCCAGAAGCAAAACTAAAACAAAAAAAATGACCATAACTGAATCATTTTTCATGATAGTTATTATACACGATTTTCCCTTTTCAATACCTTACGTTGTACAAACGTAAGATGTTTTTTTCTTATCCGGACATTTAAGGGCGTTACTTCAAGCAGCTCATCTTGATTGATAAAGTCAAGTGCCTGTTCAAGGCTTAAAGGGCTTGCGGGTTCAAGGGGAACGGATACTCCTTCTCCGGAGGACCGGTTATTCGTCAATTTTTTTTCTTTGCATACGTTTACTTCTATGTCCATCGGCCTGTTTGCCTCCCCAATCACCATTCCTTCATACACCTCTACTCCCGGATCGATAAAAAGAGTTCCTCTTTCTTGTGCGTTCACTAATCCATAGGTCATGGATACGCCCGGTTTAACCGCAACAAGAGATCCGTTTCTGGAGTATTCCATGTGCGGCCCGGTCGGTTCGTAACCCAAGAAGAAGGTGTGAATCGTTGCGGGACCCCGAGTTTTCGTCATTAGTGCATTTCGCAAACCGAGCAAATTGTTCTCCGAAATTTTATAGGCTATGCGGGTATTTCCTTCCGTTATTGTCATATTTACCATTTGGCCTTTTCGTTTCCCCAGCTCTTGGGTGACTTCGCCGACGAATTCGGATTTTACATCAATAGTTACTTCTTCCCATGGTTCGCATTTGGTCCCGTTGATGGTTTTATAGATTACTTCCGGTTTTGATATTTCCATTTCAAATCCTTCCCGCCTCATCGTTTCGATCAGTATTGCCAGGTGTAATTCGCCTCGTCCATGGACAAAAAAACAAACGCTTTGGGTGTCGGATTCGATTTTTAGCCCCAGGTTGGTTTCTTTTTCTCTCCAAAGACGTTCTTTGATTTGGCGCGAAGTATAGTATTTTCCTTCCCGCCCTGAAAAAGGACTTGTGTTTGGTCCAATACTTATTTTGATAGTTGGTTCTTCTATTGAAATTTTTGGAAGGCTTTTTGGGAAGAGAGGAGTAGTTACAGTCTGTCCAATAGTAAGTTCTGGAATTCCTGCTATTGCTACGATGTCTCCGGAGGTAATTTTCTCCACTTCTTTTTTTTGTAACCCTTCTGTCGTGTATAGTTTTGACGCTTTGTAGGTTCCTTTAACAACATCGTCTTCAATAAGAGCGATAGACTGTCCTTTTTTAAGAGTCCCTTGGGAAACTTTTCCAATGCAGAGTTTTCCGACATAGGTATCGCTGTCCATCGTAGAGATTAGCATCTGGAACGGCTTATCCCTGTTGATTGCACTATTTGGAATCTCTTCCAAAATCGTTTCAAGAAGCGGTTCGAGGTTTCCCTGCAGATCTGAAGTGTAAAGATTCGGCAATTCTCGAAATACCTTTCCATCCCGTCCGACAGAAAAGAGCGTGGTAAAGTTTAAAACATCCTCATCCTGCGCAAGTTCCAAAAATAAATCTTCCACCTCGCCAAGAACTTCCTGGGGCCGGGCATCTTTTTTGTCGATTTTGTTAATGATGAGGATGATTTTCAATTTTGCGTCCAGTGCTTTTTTCAAAACAAATTTCGTTTGAGGTAGGGGTCCTTCGGCAGCATCCACCAGAAGTATTGCTCCGCTTGCCATATTCATGATCCGTTCAACTTCCCCTCCAAAATCCGCATGTCCGGGGGTATCGATGATATTTATTTTGGTGTCTTTATAAAACACCGAGGTGTTTTTGGAGAGGATCGTGATCCCTTTTTCCCGCTCCAGATCATTGGAGTCCATGATGAGCGTCTGGGACATTTCCTTCTGATTGTCCCTGAACGTATGGGTTTGTTTCAGTAGAGCATCCACCAGCGTGGTTTTTCCATGGTCAACATGGGCGATGATGGCAATATTGCGTATTTGCATAAAAAAACAAAGACACGCATAAAAGACCGTGTCTTTATGTATAAGATTATATCACAAAAATCCCAGGAAAGGTAGCGATCCCTTGCTTTTTCTATAGGTATATTATTATAATTACAACATTATGAGTGATGCCTTCAGCAAGCTATGAGTGAGAGGTTATCACCTTTCCCACAGCCAATCCGTATAGAACATCTCCGTCAAGAGTATGAAGTGAACCCGCCAAAAATATATCACTCAGAGATTTTACCAGTACAGGGACTTCCCGAGAGATACATAGCATATAACCCTACAATAGTTCCACCTACAGCAGGTTTAGCAGTACCGCCGACATTATTAGCTAGGGTTGAGCATGAGGATGATGAACGTTCTGATGTCTGGGCTCTGCATCGGATCGGAAACACGTGGACACCCAATGGACTAAGGATTGAGGGTTTGCAGGATCCTCATGTGAAAAAAATAGCGATTGATGGTGAAGAATTTTTCTTATTTGATGGAATCAGGGTTGGAGAGCATCCGAAATACAGATCTGTCGGTGAGTGTTACTATATGTTGTATTGGTGCGTTAAAGACCTTGGAGATATACCAAAAACCGAGCCATTTGCTTATACTCCTCCTTGGTATAAAGATACGCCTGTTGAACTAGATGAAAATGGATTAATTCACGTTTTCCCTAGACCACAAAAAGGAAGGTGGGGAATGGGAACTACCTGTTATGAAGCGTGCAATAATTTAAACCAACTTACTGATGCTATAGAAGGTGCATCTCCCATTGAAGATCTCCAGCAACTGTTTGACGGAGAGACGGTGTGGGGAGGTTTTAAAGATGCATTGCAGCTCGCAAACGATGATTTGATTGGGCTTGGAGGTCACGTATCTCATTATTCTACTCTTGAGAATCCCGAGGAAGTTGCCAGAGGAGGACCTTTGCGTGTATATGATGTTGCATCTGCCGTATTTAACCGAAAGACGAGAACAATAGAAGGAATGTGGATCGATTTAACAACAAAAGATTTACCCGATTGTGAATCGAAAATTCTACCCAACTGCCATCCTGAAAATTTGAGGAGAGTTGCATTTGGAACCGTGTGGGACCGGTTAGGTAACGGAAGGGTGAGAATTTTAGGAGGGTTAAGAGATAGGCATATGTTTGGAGTGGTGAAAGAAGACCGGTTTGAGCGGTGGGAAAAGACAGCGTAAAAAACCTTCTTGATTTATCAGTGGGTTGGGTCTAAAATAGAATACGCAGTCAAGAGTTAACCCACGTGTTATGAAGAATAAACTTCTTTTACTTACCGTACTCGTCGCTATCTTTGCAGGATTCATTTTCTTCCGTTTCTTTTTCATGGATCAACGAGACGCGTCCGGAAAACTGAGGATAGCGTCTTCTCCGGAAGCCGGAGTATTTATCAACAATGTGAATGCGGGAAAAACTCCTTTTGAAAATAAGTATAAACCTGGAGAGTACCTCCTTAAATTAATCCCAGAGGGAACCGCAACGGATACCGCTTCATGGAATGGAAAAGTACAGATTTATAAAAACACTCTTACGTATGTAAATCGGGAATTGGGGTCATCTGACATAACTTCAGCCGGAGAAATATTCACCACGACAAAAATGAAAGAAGCTCCGAAAAATGCAAACTTCGGCGAGATATATGTAGAGACCGATCCCCAGGGAGCGATCATAAGCCTGGATAACGACGAAAAAGGGGTTGCCCCACTCATATTATCCGATGTGTTAAAGGGGGATCATGAGCTTTCCATTTCTATGCCGGGATTTTTTCGAAGGACGCAAAAAATAAATGTGGACCCGGCATATCGAGTGAATGCGTATTTCAAACTAGCCATTGACCAATCCCAAAAAAAACCAGAGGAAAAAAAGAAAGAAGCTACGGAAAGCGCAAAGACAAAAAAAACCACAATCACAATTAAAGATAACGAACTAGGATTTCTTCGGGTAAGGGAGGAGCCGACCGTTACGGCGACAGAGGCTGCGCAAGTAAAGCCGGGTGAAAAGTTCGAGGTTTTGGAAGAAGAAAACAACTGGTACAAAATCAATTACGAAGAGGGAAAAATGGGATGGGTATCAGGAGAATATGTCACAAAAACAGAAGAGTAACGTCTTCATCGGTCCTTCCAAACAACCTTGTTGTAAAAGAAATACGAATACGGAATGATGATGAAAAGGATGATAAAGACCTTATAGAGATACCACATCGGTTTCCCAAACATGACAACCAGAAGTTGTATCCCAAGGGTTTGTATGATGATCGAACCCGATGAAATAAGGTTGAACTTGAAGAAGCTTAGGATGTAGGTTTTTTTCGTAGACTCGAGTTTTTTGTAGGAAAAGCTCCAAAAATTATTCGACAGGAAATTGCAAATGATGGCGGTTTCCGTACTCGCTAACGTTGCCAACCAAACTTCGGCGAAGGCTTTCTCAATTAGGAAAAAAGATATACTAAAATCAATAATAAACCCAACGCCTCCAACGATGACAAATTTGATAAACGAGGAATTGAGAAAAATATAGAGGAGTATTTGTACGATATATTGGGAAAAACTTATTTTGGACACCCCGTGTTTCCTGTCCGTGAACTGGATGGGGATTTCTTCAATCTGAGCCTTATTCTTAAGCGCCTGGTCAATAATCGCTATCTGAAAAACATATCCCGAATAATGTTTTACCGTATTTAAACTCGATTGGATGACCCAGGTTTTTATCGCGCGGTATCCATTGGTCCATTCGGTGATTTTCAATTTCATGAATCCCAATCTCACAATCAAGTTACCAACGATTGAGAAGATTTTCCGATGGAGTCCCCAGTCTTCTGGAATAGATCCGTTTTTTATGTAGCGCGAGCCAATGACGAAATCTGCTCCTTGTGCGATTTTTTTTAGGAATTGGGGAATTTCTCGCGGGTCATGAGAGAGGTCGGCATCCATTTCAAACATTACGTAAGGATGAAGGTGTTGCATTGTGTAGGTGAATCCTTGGAAATAAGCTTTCCCCAGCCCTTCCTTTTTTGTCATAAGAAGATGTAGGAAGCCATATTTTTTTTGGAGTTTTTTTACGATTTCTGCGGTTCCGTCAGGCGAAGTGCTGTCAATGACCAAGACCTCAAGATTCCAATTTGAGGAAACTTCTTCCCTAATATGGGACAGGATGGTAATGAGTTTTTCAATGGACCCAGCCTCATTATAGGTTGGTAATAGGATGATCGCGTTTCTCATAGAAATCTTTGCTCGAAATAACGGATGGTATTTTTTAATCCCGTCTCCAAAGAGACTAAGGGTTTCCAACCAAGGATTTTTTTTGCTTTTGAAATATCGGGTTGGCGTTTTTGCGGATCATCCTCTTGAGATGGTTGGAATTCTATCGGCGACTTCGATTTCGTCAACTTCTTAACCATACGCGCAAGTTCTATCACTTTTTTTTCATCAGGGTTCCCGATATTGACAACCTCTCCACAAGCCTTTTGGCTCTGGGCTAAGAGGCGCAATCCCGCGACCGTATCGGATACGTATGCGAATGAACGCGTCTGATTGCCGCTTCCGAAAATCGTAATAGGTTTTTGCATCAATGATTGCATGATAAAGTTAGAGACGACTCTTCCGTCATTTCTTTCCATGTTGGGTCCATAGGTGTTGAAAATCCGAGCGATCCGCACATCAAGTCCATACTTTCTATGATAGGTCATCGTCAAAGATTCGGCAAATCGTTTTCCCTCATCATAACACGATCGGGGACCAACTGGGTTTACGTTACCCCAATAAGTTTCCGGTTGAGGGTGAACGAGGGGATCCCCATACGTTTCCGAGGTGGAGGCTAGGACAAAGCAGCCGGTTCCTCTCTTTTTAAAAAACTCAAGGAGGCGAAACGTGCCATAGGAATTCGTCAGGGATGTTTCAACAGGATAGCGCTTGTACTGTTCCGGGGAAGCTGGTGAGGCAAGGTGGTATACCACTTGACAAGAGGGGAGGATTGAAAAATTGAATTTACAGATATCTTCAGAAAAAAAATGGAATTCTCGAGAATTCAAAAACGGCTCAATATTTTTTTTGGATCCGGTGATAAGATTGTCAACAACAAACACACGATCATTCCTGGCCAAGTGTTTTTCGCAGAGATGGGAGCCGATAAAACCCGCTCCCCCTGTGATAAAAATATCCATAGGTGATTTAAGTGAACTTTCTTCCGGTTGAGTGGTATTCAAACCCTAACTCTTTCATTTCAGACGGTTCATAGATATTTCTACCGTCAATGACGAGGGGGCGTTTCATCAATTTTCTAATTCTTCGTAAATCCACTTGCTTGAATTCATTCCATTCGGCCAAAATACAAAGTGCGTCTGCATCTTTGACCGCCTCATACGGGTTATCCGCGTACTGGACCTGCGTTGCGAAAACCAATCGCATATTGGGCATGGCCTCGGGGTCGTAGGCGATGGGTTTATAGTTTTTGGAAAGGAGCGCTTTGATAACTTCAATAGAAGGCGCAAACCGGATGTCATCCGTATCTGGTTTGAAGCTTAAACCCCAAATTCCAATACGGTTTCCTTTGCAGTAGCGGAATATTTTTTGGACAAAATTATCCCTTGACTGTAGATTGATTTTTTCAACAGCATCGAGAAGTTCGGTGTCAATTCCCAAGGACAAACCTGTACTTATCAACGCTTTGACGTCTTTTGGTAGACATGATCCTCCGTATCCAAGACCAGGATATAGGAACATTCTTCCGATGCGCTTATCCAGGCCCACTGCATCAAGGACGGTTTCTACGTCAGCGCCAGTCTTTTCACAATAGAATGAAATAAGATTGGCAAACGACACCTTCGTTGCAAGCATTGCATTCGATGTGTATTTGATAAGTTCAGCAGATGAAAGATCCGTAATGATTCGTTTTCCGTTTATGGGCTCGTGCAATTCAAGAAGTAATTGAATCGCGTGTTTTGAATCCGATCCGATGACGACTCGGTCTGCCTGCAATGTATCATGGATTGCAGTTCCTTCCCGCAAAAATTCCGGACAGGATGCAACCGCAACCGTGGCATGTTTGGATTTATACTTCATCAACAATTCCTTAACTTTATTATTGGTCCCGACAGGAACGGTGCTTTTACACGAAACCACCGTGAACCCGGATTTCAAATATTTCGCGATACTCTTTGCGACTGTGAAAACCGCAGAAAGATCGGCTTCCCCCTGATTTTTTGGGGGAGTTCCAACGGTTATGAATACTATATCGGACTGCTCAATGGCAGGGGAATACGATAGGGTAAATTTGAGTCGTCCCGCTTTAATATTTTTTTCAAGAAGCTCAGAGACCCCAGGTTCGTAGATTAGGGGATCGCCTTTTTTCAACCTCTCAATTTTTTCTGGTGTGTGTCCGATAACCCAGACAGTATTGCCAAAGTCAGCAAACACGCAAGCTGTCACAAGGCCCACATAGCCGTGTCCTACAACGGTGATGGTCATAAGGTTCTATGATATAAAAAAACGAGGCTAAAAACAAGAGGTTTACTACAACTGTCGGAGCCCCTCCTCGAACGTTTTCATCCGGTAAAAGGTGTTTTTTTTGCTTTTGATTTCCGAATAGCGGGACCGCTTTGCTTTTCCTTTTGAGTACTCTTCGTACGTGGTGGGTAAAATAAGGTTCGTGTCCAAATGGAATGTTTTCGCAATGAGTTTACCCGCATCATAGGGCGACAAGCTATTTGCTCCCACGATGTGAAAAATTTCCGGCGTAAAATTCTGGAACAAATATTTCATCGCAAATGCAATGTCATCAATAAAGGTTGGAGTTATCAAGGCATCCATCATCATGGAAAGAGGCTTTTTTTGTTCAAGCAGGTATTTGATATTGCGAACAAAATCTTTTTTTGGTACGAAGGATTTTCTATAGGGATAGGAAGGTCTTATAATCATCGCACGATCTTTAACCATCATCTCTCCCTTATATTTTGTTTGAGCATAATACCCAATAGGATTCGGTTTGCTGTCTTCATAGTAGGGGGGAGAGCTCCCATCGAATACGAAATCCGTTGAAACGTAAATCATTTTCCTATTTTTTTGTAAAACCATATCAAATATATTCTTGGTTCCCTCGACATTGATGGCATAGACTAGCTTCTTTTCTTTTTCCGCCCCATCGACGTTTGTGTATGCTGCCATGTGGAAAAAAATATCGAAATCGATTGATTTGATTTTATTCCACAAGGAGTCTTTATCGGTTATATCCACTTCTTGTTGGAGGATTTCGATGAACTGAAAATCTTTATTGAGAAGTTCGATAAGTCGTGTACCGATGAGTCCGGTTGAGCCGGTAATGGCAATAGTGAGCATATGAATAGGTTTAAAATTCAAAGTTCCAGTTCAAAGTTTAAAGTTTGTAATTTTAAATTTATAACTGCAACTTTCAATTTTGAACTTTAAACTTTTAACTTCTTTTTATCTTCTTCCACCATTCCTGATTGTGAAGATACCATTCTACGGTTTTTTTAAGACCTTCTTCAAACGAGTGTTTTGGTTCCCACCCCAGTTCTTCCTTAGTTTTACTCCAATCAATCGCATAGCGTCTATCATGTCCGGGTCGGTCTTTGACAAATTCAATCATCTCTTTTTCGTTCCGGTCCATGGATTTGATTATTTTTCTTGTCACCTCGATATTGGGAATGTCTTCTGTCAATCCGCCGACAAGGTATGTTTTTCCGATGGTTCCCTTTTGGACAATGAGATCGATTGCTTCGCAATGGTCTTCCACATACAACCAGTCTCGCACGTAGCGTCCGTCCCCATACACAGGTACTTTTTTCCCCTCAATAATATTGGTTATTGCAAGAGAAATGAGTTTTTCCGGAAATTGGTAGGGCCCAAAATTATTGGAGCAGTTAGAAATTGTTATGGGGAGTCCATAGGTGATCCCGTATGCTCTCACCAAATGATCCGAAGAAGCTTTTGAAGCGGAATAAGGACTTCGAGGGTTATAGGAAGTTTTTTCTGTAAATTTTTCTTTGCTATCTAAGGGCAAGGCACCGAATACCTCATCCGTTGAAATATGGTGGAACCGTTTTTTGCCGTTTTTTAAAGCAGCTTCGAGAAGCGTATAGGTTCCCTCAATGTTCGTTTTTATAAAAGGGGAAGGATCTAAAATAGAGCGATCCACATGGGATTCCGCAGCAAAATGGACAATGATGTCTATTTTTGAAACGAGGTCACTTACGAGTTTTGCATCACAAATGTCACCCTTCACGAATGAATAATTTGGATTTTTCTCAACGGATTTCAGATTCTCAAGATTTCCTGCGTAGGTGAGTTTATCGAGGTTAATAATGTTGTCGGAAGGATATTTCTTTAACCAGTAAAGAATGAAGTTTGAACCAATAAAACCTGCTCCTCCCGTGACTAACAGTTTCATAATTTTATTCTATCATACCGCTTTTTTTAAGTTGGGCTTATTTATGAGGTTTTCTAGGATACACCAGCGTTTTTTCTTAACGATATAGGCGATATCATCCTTTATTGTTTTATACGCAGTGGTTCCGTATCGGGGAGAATACATGGAAATATATGCTTTCTGAAACTTGACCTTCTTGCAAAGGCGCACCGTATTGTTGAATTCTTCATCCGTTTCTCCACAAAACCCGACAACAATGTCTGTTGTAAATTTAGCATCCGGAATCTCCCTGCGGATGTTCGAGACCAATTGCAAATATTCTTGATCCGTATACCAGCGATTCATGCGTTTCAAGACGTTTGAATCTCCGGACTGTACGGGTAGATGAATCACTCTTGTTATATTTTTATGCCTTGCAATCACGTTAATGAGAGCCTCGGAAAAATCCCACGGGTTAGAGGACATGAAGTTTACGGATTCAAATCCCATCTGTGCAATTTCAGAAAGAAGGAAGGGGAAAAGGGTCGGGATTCGTTTTTTTCCTAGGTGTTTCACGAATACGGGTTTGATGTCCGGATAAGATCCTTTTTGGATAAGGTCGGATCCGTACGAATTTACGTTTTGACCAAGCAGCGTTATGTGGGTATATCCTTCCCTTTTTAATTTGAGCGCTTCTTTGACAATGTCTTCATAGGGTCTACTTATTTCTTCCCCCCTGGAATAGGGGACTGTACAATAGCTGCAGAAATTATTGCATCCGTTCGAAATGGGCAGCCACGCATTTTTTGTATCACTTCTTACCGGACTAAGATCATATCCAAATTCCTCAATCGGAACGAATTCATCCACCTCTGGAAGTCTTTCATGCATGATTTTGGAATACTTGCCGCTCGTGTCTCGTTTGGCAAGGCCCACCATACATCCGGTAACAATGATTTTTAGGATCTGTTTTTTCTTGCGTTTTAACGCTTTTATCTTTGCTAGGTTATTTACGAGGCCCGCTATCCTATTCTCAGCCGATTGTCGCACCATGCAGGTATTAATCATTACATAGTCCGCGTCCCGGTAATCGTCGGTTTCCTCCATCTCCCGAGCAGAGAAAGCCGACCTGATACGTTGTGAATCAGAAACGTTTTGCTGACAACCGAACGTTTTGATGTAATACTTCATAATCATTTAGAGGAGAATTATACCGCAAGTCTTTCCTGTTTAACCCTATCAATAATGATGATGAAAACAAACAGAATAATCCCAATCGTGACAAATGTAATCCCTTTTTCCAATCCTTTCAGGAACAAACTACATATGCCCAATATCAACGATACCGTCCAATAGAAAACCGCAATGCGTCGTTTTCCCCACCCGATGTCAATAAGCTTATGATGCAAATGCCCCCAGTCCGCCCTAAAAGGAGACTTCCGATTTTTCAACCGTCTTATGATTGTGTAGAATGCATCGATCATCGGTACGGACAGGATAAGGACAAAGGTTCCCAATTTTCCAAACGAAAGGATAGATAATATCCCAAGGAGAAACCCTGCAAGCGCTCCGCCGCTATAACCTGGCATGATTTTTTGAGGATAGAAATTGAAAGGTAGGAATCCCAGATATGCTCCTGAGATGAGAAAAGAGAATATAACTACAGCTTGAACGCTGATGTCGTGGCCGGTGAATCGTTGGGAAAGAAGTCCCAAAAACAATGCGGTAATACTGACAAATCCCGGCAGTTGTCCGTCCACTCCCTTACTCCAGTTGACCATGTTGGTAGTCCAGGAAAGCCATAGGATAGCCAATAGGTCAGCAAGGATCAGAACCGTATGTTTTCCAAAAAAATGAATCGTGAGCGCTACTTGATCCAGTCGGATCACTCCCCCAAATGGATTGGAAACATAAGGGATCCCAAGCCCAAAGCTGATCACCAAAACAGAAAGCGCGATATTTGCAAGAAATCGGACATAGGGAGATAGGTCATAATAGTCGTCCAAAACTCCAAGGACCACCAGCAAAAAGCTCGAGATAAGAATCCCAATCAGAATTTTTGTCATCGGAAGGAACAGAAAGGAAGATATCAGGATGGAGAGAAAGATTGGAATTCCACCGCCCCGCGGTACGATCCCTTTGTGGGTATGTGCAGGATGGGTGCGTTTTCTCCTATCCGTAACCAAATGGAATTTTTTTGCAAAATAGATCGTTGGTATCGTTAAGGCGTAAGATATCAGTAGGCTGGTTAGAAAAACAAAAAAGATGTTCATTCAGGAAACAGAAAAGACAATTTTTATAAAGATCAATGTAAGGGTAATGATGAGGAATAGATTGAAATATTCTACTATTTTTCTAATGAAAGTATTCTCGGGAAAGAATTTTCTGGCAAAAAACAGGTTCATGAAAAAGAATATATTCAGGATGAATGGCAACAGGACGATCATCCATAGTTCTCCAACTCGGTCCTCCCCCCATGGCTTCGAATAGAAAAGTGGAATCTGTGGCGGAAGCGTAGGAAATTTTAAAACGAAGGCGACAATCATCACAATATTGGCCCCGATCAGATATGGCTCCATACAATCTCATTATACCTTATCGTGCAGGACAAAGGGTTTTCAATACGTGGACTTAATAGGGAATCGGTTGCAGAGGCGTTTCACTTCACGCTCTATTTTTTTAATAATCGGAGTCTTTTTGATCATCATTTGTCGTATTTTCCTTTTCTTTTCATCCTCGGTTGTGAACTTCAGTATTTGTTTAGTTTCGCGGACCCCGTCGATTATTTCGCTTATCCATTTTGCTATCTTTTTCATTTCATTCTCCTTCATCCCTCGACTCGTGATTCCTGGTGTGCCAAGCCGGATGCCAGACGGATAAAAAGGGGGATTCGGATCGTAGGGAACCGCATTGCGATTCAATACGATTCCGGCCGCTTCGCAAGCTTCGGCAACCGTATTCCCCAAAAGATTCTTATTGGTTAGATCAATAAGCAAAAGATGGGAATCTGTTCCCGAAGAAACCAGATGTAATCCGCGCTCCATCAATTCCTTTGATAAAACCTGTGCATTTTTGACAATCTGGTGACAATAGGTCTTAAAAGATTTTTTGGAAGCTTCTTTGAAAGCAACTCCAATTCCAGCGATTGAATTCATATGGGGTCCTCCCTGAAGGCCCGGAAATACTGCCTTTGAGATTTTCTCCGCCAATTCAGGGTCCTTTTTCAACCCTTTCTTGGTGACCATGATGATGGCGCCACGAGGGCCTCGTAATGTCTTATGGGTGGTGGTTGTAATGATGTGGACGTGAGGAGTAGGAGACGGGTATGCTTCTGCAAGAATGAGTCCTGCAAGGTGGGAAACGTCTGCCATTAGATACGCGTCAACCTTCTCTGCAATTTCTGCAAACCGTTTCCACTCAATTTTTCTTGGATATGCAGTAGTCCCCGCAACAATGATTTTTGGTTTTTCTCGCAGAGCGAGTTTTTCAACCTCTTCGTAATCGATGAATCCACTTTTGGTAAGGCGGTATGGAACCGAACGGAAAAATACTGAAGTAGCAGATACGGATGCTCCATGAGTAAGGTGTCCTCCGAACGCGAGGGATAGTCCCATCATCGTTTCGTGAGGTTTGAGGAGAGCGACGTATACCGCGAGATTTGCAGGAGATCCCGAGAGAGGCTGGACGTTAGCATAAGGGACATCGAACGCTTTCCTTACCCGATCCTGCACGAGATCTTCGATTTGATCAACCACGGCTTGTCCTTGATAGTAACGCTTGAAAGGATACCCCTCCGCATATTTGTTACCCAGCGGACTTCCAACCGCTTCTTCCACAGCTTTCGAAACGATATTCTCCGAAGGAATCATCATGAGGGTTTTTTTTTGTCTTTTAGTTTCGGCCTGAATCAACGAATGGAGTTCTGAATCGGTTTTCTTTAAAAATTTCATTGGTATAAAACATAGCAAAAGATTTTTAAAAAAGCAATCGGATTTAGTTCGAGGTTACGATGTCGTAGGCTCCATTGCTATAGAGAAGGAATGCTTTTGATGGATACAGAGGGAGGCGTTGGGTAACTTTTTCTTTGGGGATGAGTACTTTTCCGATATAGTTCGGAAGGTCGTCGTAGAATTTGTGATAGATGAATACCCGTTCCTCATCGAAGTAATACTTTGCAGTATGGAAATCAAGTTCGTTCATCACGTAGAGGACATCCCGAGGTTTGCTAAGTTGTCTTATTTCATGGATAGTTTTTGCCATGTTGATTTTTTGTCGATATAACAATTGAAACGATTGGAATTTCATAGAAAATAAGATAAGAAGGACAACGAAGATTATCCGAACGCGTTTTTCTAATTGTTCCAGTCCATAGATTACAAACAAAAAAAACCCAACAGAAAAAGCAATGAGATATTTTGGAATAAAAACAGGTTTGAGAAACGAGACCCCATAGATAAAGATGGGCACGGCCACACCCCACAAGAATAAAAGGGAGAAAAGGGCCCCCTTTCTCTTCTGACTCCTGATTCCTACAAAAGCCAACAGGACCAAAAGTAGCATGAAGATGGATAGGTAATTTAAATACGCAAAGGTTGGCGCTTCATTTTTCTCAAAACCCGTATACAGGGTACCGAAAATGAAAAACCAATTCCTAAACTCCGATTTTTCGATCCAGAATGATTCGACAAATATATTTTTTTGTTGAAACAAGAAAAAAATCCAAGGTGCAAATGCCACAAATACGATAAAAAATTTCTGGTAAACTCGTACATGAAATTGGCGCGTACGATTTACAAGGATCGTGTGGATCAACTGGGAGAAGACTATGAAAATCATAAAATAATGGGTATATAACCCCAAAATTGTTGAGAAAAGAAAAAGCTTTTTATGGTTTCTTTCATATGCATAAAAAGAGAGTACGGCTAAAAACGTAAACAGGGTATACATGCGTGCCTCAAAAGCATAATATGTCATTAGAGGATTCAGCAGAAACACGGTGAGGTATACAAGACTTTTTCCCAAAGATAGCTTAAATACATGCATTAGGAAAAGGAATGCCATATAGGCTGTTGCCCAATAAAAAACCATCGAAAGACTCCGTATGGCTATCTCCGAGTTTCCAAAGAGGCGCATCCAATAATGTAGCAACAAGTAGTATAAGGGAGGGTTGAAATCCTTTGCGGTTAAAAGGATGATATCAATGCTTTGGTGTTTCGAAAGAAGGTACGAAAATGCCTCATCCCGCCAGAAGCTTTGGACTAAAAAGTTGAGAGGGGTTTTGGTAAAAAGGAAACGTAACATATACAAATTTAAAATTCAAAGTGCAAAGTTTAAAGTTAAAATTAAAAGTTAATAATCATTTTGAATTTTAAACTGAAATTTTTAATTTTGGACTTTAAATTTCCATTAAACTTTCTCAGTGACTTTATATTGAATTTTCTTCCCAAATAACAATCTTGTGTGTGCATCGAGTGCAGGAAGTGAGGAAAGCAGGAATGAGATTACGGGGAGAAGGTACCATTGGATGATGAGGAATGGCATATTTTTTATCTCTGTGTCCACCTTAATTTTTTTCCTTAGTTTAATATCGAGATACATGTATAAAACAAGCATCAATGAAGAAAGGGTGAGGATGAGTCCGGACAATTGGGGAAGTAAAAATCCCAAGACAGTTCTTTTAAAAATAGGATTAATTAATGGAGGAATAGATGCGCTTATCGTAAGGATAAAAAATGACGTAGGCCAAAATAGGTGGTTCTCTGCAAGGTATAGAATTCTTTTTAGTTTTGTGACGGGGTTAATGTGGGGGGTGGTAAAAAATTTTCTCAAGGTATATCCCACGTCGCTTACTCCCCATGCCCAGCGTTTTTCTTGTTCGTATCGATTCAGAAGCGTTTTAATTATTCCTCCAGAATAGACCGCATCTCCATTCACAATCGTGTAAAGAGGCATGGTTTTTATTTTATCTCCAAACGTAAAAAACGCCTGAAAGAAAATATGCCAATCTTCAGGGATGATGTCAACATCCCAAAAGTTAACCTCTTTAAGCAACCACAGATTCGTTGAATAGGTCGATATCTGAATCAGGTTTTCGCGTTCAGATAAAAATGCGAGTCGCAGGATAGATGATAATGTTGCCTGGATTCTTACAAAAAATGGCAGTTGCCAAAAGTTATTATAAAGGAGAACCGGAGCCCAATAGAATTTAAACAGCCGGTTTTTATCTTTGAAAAATTCATGCGTCAAATACGAAAAGTAATTCTTTGAAAAATGGCTGTCCGCATCACTGATGGTAATGAGGATATTCTTTCTATCCCAGCCGTTTTTTTGAACGTAGGAGTCAACGATTTTTGCAGCAGAAGTTTGGTTGCTTGCCTTACCCGGAATTTCATTCTCGCAGAGGACGTGGTAGGACTCGATGACGTCGTTAAAAAAGTATTTGAATTTTTTTTTCAGGATATGCGCTTTCCTTATTGCTTCTTGTTCCCTCTGTTCAAACGCAAGGACCAATATGATGTGCTTAAGAGGGAAGTCGGATTTAGTAATTGAAACAATGCTGGACTCGAGTTTATATAAGGGTTCCTGATAGTTCGGTATGATGACAAAATGGTAAATCTCCGACAATTTTACATGGGGTTTGATTTTTTTTGAGAAGTCTACCTTAAAACAGCTAATGATTTGCCTATAAGATATGCTCGCGTAGTAAGCGGTTTTAATACACTTGTAAAAGAAATAAATATCAAATGTGATAATGAAATAGGCTACTACTGCGGGATGAAAGGGGGAAAGCCATAGCGGTAAAGTAATAAGGACCCAGCTCAGGAGGGGAATGAATTTATCGCACAAATCATTAAAAAATCTTGATTTGACAAGATATTTAGTCATTTCCCAATTATACACTATTCCCATCCCCTATTGCCACGCCTCGCAGATCATTCGATACGGACAGAAGTCGCACCAACGTCCCACAGAGGGAGAAAACTCGCTTGTCCGGATTTTTTCAATATCTGCAATTATTTGATCAACCACATCTGCTATTTCTTTTTCGGTTCGCTGGATAGATACCTTTTCCATATCTTGAAGATAATAAAAGGTGAGATGTACTTCATTTGGTTTTTTTCCAAACAACGCTTGGTTCGTTGCCGCGAGAGCATATATCGAAAGTTGCAAACTTTTTTTCAATAATTTATCCTCGGGTTTTTTCCCGGTCTTATAGTCGATAATCTCGATTCCCCCTTTTTCCTTTTTATCAACCCGATCGATTTTGCCTGAAAGATACAGGTTTTTATGGATCCGAACCTTGAAGAATTTTTCCAATGCTAATAGGTGAAGTTTTTTAGTATGAAACGTCTGGAAGAACGAGGTTAACATCCGTTCCCCTTCCTTTTTCATTCGCTGCTCATGAGCATACGAGGCGTATCCGATAGGACTCCATACGGTGTGATATAACTCTATGAGTCGATTCTTCCCAACGTGGGAGTCTTTTAAAAATTCCTGATAAAAAATTTGGAGCGCGCGATGAATCGTGTCTCCAAATGAAGCCGCAGAAGAAGGAGTCGTCGGGATTCGGAGAGCATACCGGTATTTGTATTGGAGAGGACACAGTTCATACGATTCCAGTTGTGAGAACGAATAGATGTTCGATAGATATGTTTGTTTTGCCAGGGGCTCATCGGGTTTTTTAAAGTCAAAAATCGATAGCTGATTTTTCTCTTCTTTTTTTATATCCTCCAACTTTTTCAACAGGGAGGAGCCTAGTGACTCCGGGACGAATGTTGAAATTCTTCGCTCGCGCTTACCCTCTCCATAAAATTGGGATGATGTAAGAATAACCCTGTCCATTGCGCGGGTCATCGCAACATAAAATAGTCTTCTTTCCTCCTGGACGTGGTAGTCGCCCTCAGGGAGTATTTCTTTGATGAGCTCTTGGGGTATGGGTAGGATTTCTTTTTTTGAGTACGTAGGGAATCTTCCCTGGCTCAAATTAACGACAAAAACTATACGGAACTCCAGTCCCTTTGCTCCGTGAACCGTTAGAATATTTACGGCATCATACGATGTTTTATCATCCTCCGCAGTCCATGGGGAATCTCCCAACTCCATACACATTTCGAGATAATCAACGATAGCGAAGAGCGATGCGTCTTCATGCGTGTCTTCGAATGCTCTTAACCGGTTAAAAAATTTGGATATATTTAGAGCTTTACGCTCTTCCGCCTCAGTTTTGTAGGATATGAGGGAATGCAGATATTTTGTATCTTCCAGAAAATAGTAAAGTATTTGGCCCCCGGACTCTTTTTTTATGAGAGAGAGATGACGTTTTATCATCCTATATATGGATAGTAACTGCGCTCGGGTTTCCTCGGAAATAAAAGGGAGATGTGGTTTATAGATTTCAAACTCCTTTTTATAGATTTCTTTTTCAAAAAAAGACAGACATATTTCGATAGCAAGGAAGAGCGACCGGTGGATTTTTTTAGAGAACGAAAGAAGTAAACTGATATCTTTTTGATCAGGAGAGAAAATCGACATTGTTAAGACTCGGTACAAAGAGACCGTATCTTCTAGATCATAAAGTACCCTTAGATAGGCGATAAGGTCTTTTACCTCTGGTTGTTTAAATAACATGCTGGGTCCTAAAAACTGATACGGAATCCCATGGTGCACGAGTGAATGTATGAATGGGCTGGAGTGGTTATTTGCGCGTACAAGAATCGCAAAATCCGAATACGCATAAGGTAAGTCTTCTTTCCCTTCCTTTTTCAAAGAAAGGATACACTTTGCTACGTAGTCCGCCTCTTCCTCTACGTTTTTGGCATAAAAATACTCCAAGGCATGGGAACGATCAGCTTTTTCGGCAACAAGGTTTTTCGAAATCCCTAAACGTGCCTCGAGCGTATCTGGGTCATTGTGTTTGATTAATGCATATGCCGCATCTAAAATTTTCTGATTAGAGCGGTAGTTGTTTCTAAGGGTGATTTGTTTAGCATCGGGGTAATCCTTCATGAACGTAAGTATGTTGGATATGGATGCGCCTCGGAATTTGTAAATCGCTTGTGAGTCATCTCCCACGACGGTTAATTTTGAACTTTTTCGGGGAGGACACAGGAGTTTTATTAACGAATACTGACCGATGTTGGTGTCTTGAAATTCATCCACCAGTACATAGGAAAACTGTTCTTGGTATTTTTTTAGGATACTGGGTCTTTTTTTGAACAACTGTAACGCATAGAAGACGAGATCTGAAAAATCCATAACTCCTGCTTTCATCTTGAGTTTTTGATAGGTCACGTAGGCACCGGCGAGTTCTTTGTATTTTTCTATCTCTTCGGCGGTTAACGTGGGGCGGTTTCGTAATTTCTGCGCCCAATGCTTATATTGTTCCGGGGCTACGTCTTCATCCTGGAGTCTGGAGAAATGCTGGTTTAGGGCGTCAAGGAATTTATGAGGATTTCCCAAAGGTCTAAAGTAGTGCAGATCCAACAAGAATAGGTTGGACTTCAAAAACAAGATGGACTCTGCTTGCGTGAGGAGTCGAAAATCGTAGGGCAAGCCGATATGTGCGGCTTCATCCTTCAGGATTCGTTCTGCAAATGCATGGAATGTTGAGATCCACATCTGGAAGTATCCGTAGGGAACTGCCTTGTCGACTCTCTCTTCCATTTCCGCAGCGGCTTTCTCCGTAAAGGTGAGTGCCAATATGTTTTCTGGTTTCGCGAGATTGTTACGGATGATGAATGTGATTTTCTCAACAAGAGTATGGGTTTTTCCAGTGCCGGCACCGGCTATGATCAGCAGTGGCCCCGTATTGTATTCTACTGCTAGTTTTTGATCCCTGTTCAATTTTTTTTCATCAATGGGGTCTTTTTTCATTGTGAATATTGTAGCAGATGAGAGGTGTCCTATTTTCCATCATAGTCCAAATATGCTTCGTAGACTCCTCCTCCGACGAAGATCAGAGAAAGGAAGAAAAATAAGAAGGGGAGAGACTTGCTGCTTAGATTAAACATGATCAGACCATAATCCAACAGCAAGGGTAGTGTAATGGCGTGGAGGGATACTTGGAGTGTTTTTCGGAACCGGATAGATTTTTTTGCTCCGTATTTAAGAAAATAATACACAACTACGCTTGATAGGAATACATAAAGCGAAGTTATCCCAAAAGAAAATAACGGGATCAAAATTAGGGAGATTAATAATATACCTATATATAGTATAGGGAGGAATTGAATCACCCTCTGGAACGAACTGACGACTTCCTGCGCTGTCGTATAGGTGATGGTTTGATCCTCGAATTTTTTTAAGGAATACTGTGATAGGTTTCCCCCCAAAAAAACCCGTCGGGCGATCGCACGGTTTGAGGTGAGGAGCATGTAGGATCGATATTGTGCTATCTGTTCGGGCGTTGCAAACTCGTCTACAACAAGAAGGAGGTATTTCTTATCATCATAGTCAAGCCACAGAAGATAGGGACGACCATAGTTGGTTTTTAGCGATCCGTTTCTAATCTCGATCCTCAACTCCTTAGGGTATTTTTGGACACTTTTGACGAGGTTAGATAGGAGGGTTTTCATCTTGAAAGGGTTTAGTCTTATAAAGACAAATAAGATAAAAAGAAGATTCAGAACGAGGATCAAGGAGATATAATATTTTATGGAAAAACAAAAATGGGTTTTGATAAGCTTTCTATAATAATCGACTTCTGGGATAAGACTCCGAACGAAAACATGTAGGAACGTCTTGACTTTTTTACCCATACAATTTATGATAGTCAAATATATAACTAAAAATCAACA
>Ga0066639_10000479_pt1 | contig 34654 bp, 29 predicted proteins | sample CryGeyCG2114_010_2_FD_59504 | JGI IMG/M metagenome (GOLD analysis project Ga0066639, IMG submission 59504) | Groundwater microbial communities from aquifer - Crystal Geyser CG10_big_fil_rev_8/21/14_0.10 | ecosystem: Environmental > Aquatic > Deep subsurface > Groundwater | place: USA: Utah...
CCCCCCCCAGTCTTTGATGGAATCGGGCATAAAGGGATCGGCGATCTTGCCGACCGTGCCTAAAACGCCGGCGAATTTAGATTGGTCTACTTTATCCTTGAGCCCTCCGCCAAACGAGCCAAAGGCCAGAAAATAAAAAATAATGCCCAAAAAAATAAAACCTTCAATCAGACCAAAGATACCGCCTAACAAACGGTTAAAAGTTTTTAAAAAAGGAATGATGGCAATAAGATGAAAAATCTTGTCTAAAAACCAAAAAAGTATGGCCACTGCCCGATTGACCAGAATAAAAACCAATAAAAACCCTAAAACGTTGGCCAAAGTTTGGGAGCCGAAAGTAATGCCCGAAAGCATTTCGCCCACCTCCTGATAATAATGGCTGGCCAAAAATGCGCCCAAAAACAAACCAATAATGCCGCCGACCGATTCAATCAAACCCAGCTTAATGCCCTTCCAAACGAATCCGGCCAAAATAACTAGAATGATGAAATCTAATACTGACATAAATATATTTGGTTAAAATTAAATGTTGTCCTCAATCCTCGGAAATAAGGGTTTTTTTGGTTTTTTAATCTTTCTGGCGCAAAAAATCTTTTTTATTTTGGCCGAGGTTTCGGGCAAAAGCGGTTGTAACTGCTCGGCAATAAAAACTAACTGGGCCGCCACTTTGCCCAATACCTCGGCCGCCATTATTTTGTTGGTTTTAACCATTTGCCAGGGCTTCTCTCTTTCTAATAATTGATCGGCTTGGGTCATCAGTTCATCGATTTTTTTCATCGCCTCATTAAACTTATATTCGCTGATTAAATGACTGACGGCGGCACCCAGATCAATTTTTTTAATACTAATTTTGCCGTTAAAATTCTGCTCTATTAAATGAGTGGTCCGGGAAATCAAATTGCCCAGTCCGTTGGCTAAATCGGCGTTATAAACCTCTTTGAATGATTCCATAGAAAAATCGCTGTCTTCAAAGGGATGGATGTATTTCAAAAGATAGTGCCTGACGGCGTCGGTGCCAAATTCGCGGACCAGCTTTATGGGGTCGGCAATATTACCCAAACTCTTGCTCATTTTTTGGCCCTGATTGGATATAAAACCATGGATTAAAATTTGCTTGGGCGGCTTAAGACCGGCAGAAAGCAGCATGGCCGGCCACATGGCCGACTGCTGCCTTAAATTGTCCTTGCCGGCAACCTGAACACCTGGCCACCAATTATGAAATTTTCCGTGCCTGCCCGCCGAAGCCCCGAGCGGAGTCGAGGGAGCGGAGGCGGGCCAACCAATCGCGGAAATATAATTGACCAAAGCGTCAAACCAAACGTACATCACCTGCTGGTCATCGCCGGGCACCGGAACGCCCCAGGGCATTTTATCTTTCAAGCGGGAAATACTGAAGTCCTGCAGGCCGGCGGCCACAAACTTTTTAATTTCGTTAAAACGCTTTGGCGGCACCACAAAGCTTGGGTGCTGCTCGTACCACTGTAAAAGCTGCTGCTGATAATTTGACCAGCGGAAAAAATAGTTTTCTTCTTCTCTTAATTCCAAATCAAAGTTAGGATGCAACGGACACCGGCCGGCAGTAAGTTCGGAATCGGTTTTTTCCAGTTCGCAGCCGACGCAATATTTAATCTTATAGTTTTTTTTATAAATGTCCCCGTTGGCCAGACAGCGCCGCCAAAATTCCTGCGCCGCTTTGAGATGATCCTTGCTGGTGGTGCGGATAAAGCTGTTATAGGAAAGGTTCAAAGCTGTCTTAAGCAGGGCAAACCTGGCGGCATAGCGATCGCAGAATTTTTGCGTGGGTACGCCCTCGTCCCTGGCCGCCTGATAAATTTTTTGACCATGCTCGTCGGTGCCGGTATTAAAAAAAACTTCATCGCCCTGAAGCTTTTTATAACGAGCTAAAACATCGGCCTGAACAATCTCTAATGCAAAGCCGAGGTGCGGCTCGGCATTAACGTACGGCAAAGTGGTGGTGATATAATACGTTTTTTTCATTTTCTTTTTTGACTTTCAATGATGACAACAAATTCCCCTTTGGTTTCGGTCGGTTTTAATTGCTGGCTGACCGCCACGGCCGTTCCTCGGTAAACCGTTTCAAACTTTTTAGTCAGCTCCCGGCAAACAATCAATTGACTCAACGGACTCAATTGATTCAACTCGCTTAACAATTTATTTATCCGGTGCACCGATTCGTACAGAACGACCGGGTATTCACTTTCAGCAATCTTTTTAAGAAGTGTTTGGCGTCCCTTTTTATGGGGCAAAAAACCCAAAAACAAAAATCGGTCCATAGCCAGGCCGGCGAGCGACACTGCGGCCGTCAAAGCCGACGGGCCCGGCACCACTTCTACCCGGTGTCCTTGAGCCACCGCCGCGGCCACCAGCTTGCCTCCCGGGTCGGAAATGCCCGGTGTACCGGCATCAGTCACCAAAGCCAATTGCTTATTCTGACTTAACTCGCTTAGAACCCTATCGGACTTAAGTTGATTTGAATGCTGATGATAAGATAAAGTTGGACTTTTTATTTGATAATGTTCCAGTAACTTCTTGGTAACCCTGGTATCTTCGCAAACGATTAAATCGGCCTGGCGCAAAATTCTTATGCCCCGCAAGGTAATATCCTCCAAATTGCCTAAAGGCGTGGCCACGATGTACAACTTACCCATAATTTATTCCTCCAGTTTGAACTCTTGACTGACTCTTTTATCCAAAAAATCGCCGATAAAAACGGAGATGGCGGTGGCCACCGGCACGGACAGCAGGGTGCCGATGATGCCGGCCAATTTAAAGCCGACCAAAATCACCACAATCACCACCAACGGATTCAGGCCGACCGACTTGCCCATAACTTTTGGTAAAATAATATTATTTTCCAGTTGTTGAATCACGACATATAAAGCAATGACCATTAAACCGGTTAAAGGTGAATGCAAAAAGGCAAAAAACACCGCCGGTATGGCCGATAATGTCGGGCCAAAGAACGGAATAATCTCTAGCACGCCGGCAATCAAAGCCAAAAGCAGCGCATAGGGCACGCCGAGAATAGAAAGTCCGATAAAAACCAAAACAAAAATAATAATGGAAAGAATCAACTGACCGCGAAGCCACAAGCCCATCTTCCTCTGAATCCGAAAAATCAGCTGATTCAAATACGGCTGAACTTTGGTCGGACTAACCGCTTTGACGAAACTTTTTATACCCTCTTCCTCAACGACAAAATAGAAGGTGATGACTAACACCATAAAAAAAGAAATTATGCCACCAAAAAAACCAAAAATGCTGGAAAAAATATCGGAAATTGTCCCCGGCAGATTTTTACTAAAAACGTTCAAACCCTGTTGCAACTCGTTCTCCACCCGGCCAGGCGCAATGCCTCTAAAATAATTGACGCCTTCAATGATTCTATCATAATAGTAAGGAAAACTTTTAGCGATCAGACTCACCTCTTTGGTAATGGGCGGCACAATCAATACCACCACGGTGCTGACCACAGCGAGCAGTAAAATATAGATGATAATTATGCCAACACCGCGGGGGATTTTTCTTTTTTGGAACCAATCAACCCAAGGATCAAAAGCCGAGGCGAGAATTAAGGAGATAAAAATCATCGCCACCACTTCTTTGATTAAATAAAGAAAGATCACAACAAAAGCAATAATCAAGAGTTTAATGAAAGTGGCCGTTGAAATATTGATAACGCGAGGGTTGTTGTTGTCCATATTTTTTTTCTTAGCATGCCGGCTTTCGGCCGAGCTCGGGCCGAGGGAAGGCAATACTAAAATTAATGCAAAATATTTAATATTTTATTGGTATCGTCATAAGGCCCAATCATTCCCAAATTCAGCCGCGAATGACGGATAACGTCACTCGCCGCCTGCTGAATTTCTGCGGCCGTCACCCGTTCTATTTTCTTTATTTGCTCGCCTAAAGTTTCTACTTTATTCTTTAACAGCAGTTGGGTGGCCAGCCACTGCACCAGCTGAGCGCCGTCTTCCAGTTTTAAAATCAATTTCCCTTTGATGAACTCCTTAGCCCGCTTAATTTCTTCCGGCCCGGCTTTACGGCTGACCAGCTGCTCCAGTTCCTTGATGATAGTTTTTATGGCCAGATGAATATTGGATTTTTCCAGACCGGCGTAAATGGCTAAAGACCCGGTATCCTCATAAACGCTGACGGCCGAATGAATATAATAGGCCAGACCCAGTTTTTCTCTGATTTCTAAAAATAATCTGGAACTCATGTTGCCGCCCAGGATAATGGCCAATAGGGTTAAGGGGTAGTACCGGGGGTCGGTTATGTTATAAGCCGGGTAGCCCAAAGCCAGGTGAACCTGCTCCGTGGCTTTGGTTATTAATTTAACCCGCGGGCTTTCCTGACTGCTCTGGTATGGCAGATATTGGCTCTTGTCAAAATGCGGTTCCCTCTTTTTGAAATATTTATTAACCAGCCGGATTGTTTCGGTTTCTTGAAAACTGCCGCCAATGGCCACAATCACGTTATCATTGGAATAATTGGCTTCAAAAAAATTAAGAATATCGTGCCGGGTAATGCTCCGGATATTTTTTTTGGGGCCGGCAATATAATTAGCCAGCGAGCTGCCCTGGAAAACGGCCTCATCAAAAACATGATCAACCATCATCACCGGATTGTCTTCGTACATATTGATCTCTTCAATAATAACGCCGACTTCCTTTTTAATTTCCGTTTCTGAAAACACCGAACTGAACAGCATGTCCGAAACCACATCCAAGGCCAATTCCAGATTCTCCTGATTAGTTTTAATATAGTAGCCAGTGTGATCCTTGCCGGTAAAGGCATTAAAATCGGCGCCCACTCCATCCAGTTCTTTGGTAATATCCAGACTGGTGGGCCGCTTTTTGGTGCCTTTAAACAGCAGATGCTCAATAAAATGGGAGATGCCGTTCAGCTGGGCCGGCTCGTAGCGCGAACCAACTTTTACCAAAACCAAAACCGTAACCGTTGCCGTGCCTTTGAGCGGTGCCAATAACAGGCGCGTTTTGTTATGTAAAATTTCTAGTTTATACATCGCTACACTGTCTAGTCTTAACATTTAAACTTGTCTCGAAAATAATCCGGCAGCTCGGCAGTGGCCAGGCGATCCTGCTTCATTGAGTCCCTGTCCCTGACGGTAACTTTATTGTCTTCCAGCGAATCAAAATCAACGGTTAAGCAGTAGGGCGTACCGATTTCGTCTTGCCTACGGTAACGCTTGCCGATGCTGGCCGTGGTGTCGTAAGCGCACATATAATTTTCTTTAAGCGCCCCATAAATTTCCTGGCCCAGCTTTTCTAAAGGCGCCTTTTTTGAAAGCGGCAGGACGGCGATTTTAATCGGAGATAAATCTTGATGGAGCTTTAAAACAACTTCTTTTTCATGTTTGCCGTCTGTATCGCCGCTCCTAACTTCAACCTCGTTATAGGCATCAACAAGAAAAGCCAAAACCGACCGATCCACTCCGCCCGAAGTTTCTATAATATAAGGCAGATATTTCGTTTTAGTGACATCATCCAAAACTTCCAAGGTTTTGCCGGAATATTTTTGATGACGCGATAAATCAAAATCGCCGCGGTTATGGATCCCCTCCAGCTCTTTGTCGGCAAAAGGAAAGTCATACTCTATGTCAACGGCCGCTTTGGCATAATGGGCCAGTTCGCCCGACTGATGTTTTCTTAACTTTAAATTGTTTTTCTTTAGACCCAAAGACACGTACCAATCCAGCCGTTGTTTTTGCCAATAGCCGAACCATTGCTCCGCTTCCTTGGGCTGGACAAAATACTGCATTTCCATCTGTTCAAACTCTCTGGTTCTAAAAATAAAATTGCCCGGTGTGATTTCGTTTCTAAAGGCCTTGCCGATTTGAGCAATGCCAAAAGGCATTTTTTTATTGGCCGCGGTTCTGACGTTTTCAAAATTAACGTAAATGCCCTGGGCTGTTTCCGGCCTTAAATAGATCTCCGCCGCTTGATCTTCCACCGCGCCCATATAAGTTTTAAACATCAGGTTAAAATCCCGCACACCGGTCAGCGATCCGCCGCACTCCGGACATTTGATATTAAGCTTCCCAAAATCTGTCTGTCTAAAATCGGGCTTCAGGCCTTTCAGTTCCAACAGATGGTCAGCTCTGAATCTTTTTTTGCACTTTTTACAATCCACCAGCGGGTCGGTAAAACCCTGCAAATGGCCGCTGGCTTCCCAGATTCTTGGATGCATTAAAATGCTGGAATCTAAACCAACCACATCACCCCTTTTTTGCACCATGGCTTTATGCCAGGCCTGCTTTAAATTATTTTTGAGCTCGGCGCCCAAAGGCCCGTAGTCATAACAGGAATTAATGCCGCCGTAAATTTCCGATGATTGAAAAATAAAGCCCCGCCTTTTACATAAGGAAATAACTTTGTCCATTAAACTATTGATTTCTGGCAACTGTGCTTTGTCTACCATAATTCACTGTATTGGTTACTAGTTACTGATTACCGATTACTAGTTACCGATTACTGATTATTGCTTAATTATAATAAAAAAGCGGTTAAATGGCAAATTAAATCAGCAACATCTAAATTAGCGACTGAATTAAGCTTGTCCTTATTTGACAAAACCATAGAAATATGGATAAATTGTAAGATACGTACTTTGAAAACTGAATATTTACTAATCAACGGCTATTACAGGACATTTAAACGATTTGGCAAAAACCCAAAAAAATGGAGGTAATATTTGGAGAACTATTTCCAAGACAGGGAGTAAACTCGCATCAATAAGATGCAAATTGTAAAAACAATAAGGAGGAAAGGGATGAAAAGAATCATCTCAATCGCTTTGTTAGCTGTTGTTGTTTTAACAGCTAGCATTTGTTACGGAGAAAAAGTAACAATCAACTTTGACCCCAGTGATGTATCCATCGCCGAGGTCCAAAGACAGGGCGTCACCTACTTCCAACTGGAATTCTCAAATAACGTAAAAAACAATTACGTCCTAAGTGTCTTTCGTGAATCTGACTCTGTGGGATTTCCGGAAATACCATGCCGGAACGCCATGTTAGCGATCCCGTTCGGTCACAAAGCGGAAGTTACCAATGTTGTACTTGGCGGTGAAATGCCAATCTTTCAGGGTGAAGAAACTTATATCATCCCTGCACAGCCAAAATTGCCAACAAAGGACGGTTATAATTTCCCTCAATTTCAACAGGCAAAAGCAGAGGGGTATCAAGAGTTGAATGGATACCCCAAACCGGAAGAGTCGGTAAGGTTGGTGGATATAGGAATATTAGAAAACTATACCATAGCCACGTTAAGGATTGTGCCGTTTTGGTACGACCCCGTGAACGGTAACTTATTGTTGTTCACAACTGTCTCTTTTGAACTAATAACAGTGCCCGATGACTTGCAAATGGACAATATCGGCGGGATAACCATCGTCTGGCCAGAATACATTCCTTATCCGGAAGACTGCATAAAGCGTATGGTGGAGAATCCTTTACAGATGGCGCAATTTGCGGCGCCGTTCAGGAAAATACCTGAAACGCCCCAACGGCCGTGGATCTTTGAACTGATAGTGGTGCCTGATTCGTCCTATATTATTGAGGCGAATCGGCTGAAGTTATGGCGGACAGATACCCACAAACGCGCCGAAATCATTACCATGGAGCAAATAGCAAATAGCGGGTATTTTGGGGACTTACCGGAAAAAATGCGGCAAACCTTTAAGCATTGGTACTTAACCAATGGCACAAAAGCGTTTCTGGTAGTAGGCACTGAATCTGAATCGATACGTTATTTGTATCCATACGACACCGATACTTCACCCCAGGATTTACCTAACCTACATATAGGAAATAGTTTGTACCTGGGGGAGTTCAGCAGAAAATACGGCGACTGGGATTTTGACCGGGATGGGCTCTACGGTGAGCCCACTGATGACAGGCCAAATCTTTTTAACGCTGGATGCGTGGGTACAGTACCGGCCAGGACTCCGCAGGAGTTCGGGGACTACGTGGATAAAGTTATCAGTTACGAATCTAACGGTTCGGGCGGTAATCTGCTGTGGGCTACCACCTGCGCTGATCAAATGCTGTACTCTGGACAGCAGTTGTATTGTCCGATGTACGTACCAGAATACGTACCCGTAGACAATTATTCCATAATTGAAAAGCCAGATGGATATAATGAGAATCCAGTTGGTTCTTTTGGGGAAGAGGTGGTTAATTTTATCCGGGTCAACAAACCAGATTATGTTGTGGATATTGCGCATGCATCTCCAGATCATAGCGCCCCTATGGCACGCCGGTTTAACACTCCTCCGAAGTCTTATGTCTCCACGAGGATAGAAAACGGAGGATATGGCCATCACGGCTATATACCTAGTTTAGCTGGCTCTCACAACAAAAATGTCTCGTGGACAATGGGTTGTGATTTGGCGGCTTATGATGCCAGGTATTGGTACGGGGATGTCAAGAGTGTGGGCGAAGAGTATCTCCTCGTCCCTGACGGTGGTGCAGTTATCTATTGTGGACATTCCCGATTTGGGTGGGTCGCCAGCTCCAGATATATGACGGCAAAATTCTGGGATCATATTTTTAATTATCCCGGAGAAAACATTGCGGGCATTGCGTTCCGAAACACCCGCCTTAACTTCCCTAATTATAGGGACGAAAACTTTACTATGGCTCTCTTAGGTGATCCGGCGGTAGAAATTTACACGGATCATTCTAAGGAGTTCCAAGTTTTCCTGCCGCCGGGTTATATTTTGGATCCAGGACAGGTGGAAATATCCGCCATCGTGCTGGATAATAATTCCGAGCCCGCTGAAGGCTCCGTAATCTGCGTTCGGCAACGCGAAAGATTCCGTTATGGGTTAGTTGGGAGCAACGGAATGCTCTACGATCCAAACGGAAATCCTCTGACTTTTATGGTGAGGGGAACCGAAGGCAGTGTCAAGCTGACGATAAATCAGCCACTCGGAAGCGGGTGGAATTATAAGGTCAATCAGGTGACTATACCGGTCAACCTGGGTGAGGATGAACACTCCAATGACCGAGAAGGCGTAGCTAATTTGCCGACGGAGTTTGCGCTATCTCAAAATCTCCCCAACCCGTTCAATACTACTACCACTATCAACTTTGCCCTGCCCGAAGACAGGCAAGTGACTATTGAAGTCTATAACCTGTTAGGGCAAAAAGTTGCCACCCTGCTTGATGATTACCAAGCAGCCGGTTACCACCAAGTCACCTGGGATGCCAAAGATAATTCTTCCGGCATTTACTTCTACAGGCTGACGGCCAATGAAAGAGTGTTCACTAAACGGATGACGCTACTGAAATAACTTAAACAACTTTCCTTCGATTAAAACCGAAGGTAAAGGAGGTGTAATAAATTGAAGAAGATTATTTTTCTGCTTATCGTAGCGGGGGCTTGCTGGTTAGTCAGTGGTGCGGTGGCTGCGGATGTTCTGATTTGGGACGTAGTTGCTAATCGGAGCTCGGCAGGGACAGAATGCTTACAAAAATTGCAAGAACTGGGATATGAAGTCGAATATACGACTTTACCGCCCTCTGATATTCCTTTGCTGCTGGCTTTCTTTCCAGGGATTCTGGAATACGGCCAGGCTGACGATTATCTCTATGGAGATACTTTAGAGGTAATCAGACGTCATCTGTCCAGTGGTGGAAAAATCTTAATTTTCGGCCACGCCCGGCTGTGGTTTCTGCCTTGGTCATTGTTAGGCCTTGATGAATTGTTTTGGGATTCACTTCCTGCCGATTCGTTATTTGGGAATCAATCAGGATTCTTTAATGGACTGGAGTGGAGTTATCCCGAAACCCAGCATGAAGCGGCCACTTATGCAATAGGTGATACCCTTCATGACCCCGGGAATATTTTTCTGTCCGTCGATAACAATTTTGGCGGTTTCGGAGCTTCTCGGGCGGTCTTCTCTCAAGGACAGGGAACAACCTTGGTTCTTAACATAGATCCTTCCTGGATAGTGGAAGAGCCCGGGTTTAATACTAAAGCCGATTTGTACCTGCATTGCCTGCATGATTATTTCGGCATGTACCCAACCGGCGTTCCTGGGGACAACGCTCCGCTTCCAAAAGAATTATCTCTCTGGAACTACCCCAACCCCTTCAACGCCACCACTAACATAAACTACAATTTGCTCACTAGTGGAGAAGTAAGTCTAATGATTTACAACCTGCTGGGGCAGAAAGTAGCCACGTTGGTTGATGGCTGGATGAAGGCCGGACAGCACACCACTATTTGGCATGCAACCGACAACAGTTCTTCCGGCGTCTATTTCTATAAGTTGACTGCCGACAGCAAGGTCATAACCAGGAGGATGACTCTGCTAAAGTAAATCGTTTTCCTCTTTGAGTGCCCCAGAACACTCATTAGGAAATAAGGCGCCCGCGTTCATAATACGCTGGCGCTTTTTTTATTTAATTCCATTAATTACCAGTTACCAGTTACCGATTACCAGTTACTCATGCTCCACCGGCCGGTCAAATAAAACTTTAACAATGCTTTTGGGGTCTTTTTGCTCATGAACAATCTGGTAAACGGCCAGGCAGATGGGCATGTCTAAATCATATTGATCCATCAGCATCTTGACTGTTTTGGCCGTCGGCACCCCTTCGGCCGATTCCAGAATTTTTTTTTCTCTGACAATCATTTCGCCGGCCTGATGGCTCCTGGAATAATAAGAAAAAGCCGTGGCCATATAGTCGCCCAAATGGGCCAAGCTAAAGGCCGTCTGGAAATTACCGCCCATTTTTTCTATCAGCCGTCCCACCTCCACCGGGCCCCGGGCGATTAAATAACTCTTTATCGAAGGCACATCTAGGGCATCTAAAACCCCGCCGGCAATGCCGATAACGTTTTTTACGGCCGCACCCACTTCCACGCCTAAGAGGTCGGCGTTGGGATAAATTTTGGTTAAGGGCGTCTGGCACAGCTCCACCATTTTATTAAGATCGCTTTTTTCTTTGGCGGAAACGGTCATGCAGGTTGGTATGTCCTGCGAAATCTCTTGGGGGTGGCCAGGACCGGCTAAAAAGCCGATCCGGACATCTTTACCAAAAAATTCTTCTAAAATCTCCGAGGGTCTTTTGCCAGTGGTTAATTCCAGGCCCTTCATCGCCAGGATTACCGTTTTATTTTTAAACTGATGATGCTGTAACTGACGGCACAAAACTCTGAAATTCTGCAATCTGATGGAAATAAATATGACCTCGGAAAATTTAAGAGCTTTCTCTAAATCGGAGGTTATCTCCACCCCACCTGGCATGGCCAAATATTTATTGCGACGGGTAGTTTGCCATTCCTGCAAAAATTCATCATTGATGTTCCATAAAACAACCTGCCGGCCGTACTTATGGTACAGCCAAGCCAAGAGCGAGCCCCACCGGCCCGCTCCCAACACGGTGATTTTCTGGGGAGTATCCATAATAGTGAATCACTTTTTTATCAGCGATATATTAGCGAAAAGAAAAGATATCAAGATAATGAACAACACCGCAAAAGAGCTACGGGGAAATCTCCTAGATTATTATGCTTCAAAAAATTTAACCCCGCACCACTTATTTTGAATTCATCCAGCACCCAGCCGCTCGCGAGCGGCTGGGTGCTGGATTTAATCAAGGATTCTGTCATAAAATCTTTTAAATTGATGTAATCTCTTATATCTTTATTTTTTAAAATACAAGAGTGGTGCGAGGTTAAAACTTGACGGCTTTTTCTATTCGCAAACGACCGCCGCCTTCCAAAACGACCCGGTCACGCCGGCCGATTTTGCCAGTTAACAAATAATTGGCCAAAGCATTATCCACCCGATCCTGGATAACCCGCCTAAGCGGCCTGGCGCCCAAGGTGGGGTCAAAGCCGGCTCTGGCCAGTTCGCTGACCGCGGCGTCAGTCACCTCTAAATAGATGCCCTTATTAATAAGTCGCTGCTGCACTTTGTTCAGCATTAAACGGGCAATCTCTTCAATTTGCGTAATGGTTAAAGGTTTAAAAACGCAAACGCCGTCAAAACGGTTTAAAAACTCCGGCCGAAAATACTGCCTTAGCTCTTCTAAAGTCAGATGATCTTTTATTTCTTCGATGGTTTTGCCCTGCCTGATGCTGTCTTGGATGTAATGAGCACCGGCATTAGAAGTGGCAATAATAATGGTATTGGCAAAATCAACGGTCAGACCGAATGCATCGGTTAAGCGGCCGTCATCCATAATCTGCAAAAATAAATTCAAAATATCAGGGTGGGCTTTCTCAATTTCGTCCAGCAAAAGCAGGGTGAAAGGTTTTTTTCTGATGGCCTCGGTCAAGATGCCTCGCTCACCGCTGGCTTTAACGCCGATCATCTGGTTGATGCTTTCTTTGAGCTGATATTCGCTCATATCCAGACGCACCATGTTATCTTCGGAACCAAAATAAATCTGCGCCACCGTTTTAGCCAGTTCAGTTTTGCCGACGCCCGTCGGGCCCAGAAACAACAGGTTGACAATAGAACGATTAACGTCGCGGAGCTCGGCCCGGGCTCTTCTTAAGGCGGTGGCCACGAAATTGACGGCTTCATCCTGATTGATCATCCGCTGATGAATCCTTTCTTCCAGTTGCAACAACGTCTGCGATTCTTCGTGAGAAACCTGGGTTAAAGGGATATTGGTTTTATGCGAGATGATCTTGGCCACATCTTCGCCCAAAACAATCTGATTTTTGCCTTTTTCCTGCCAAACGGCCATGGCCACTTCTTCCAAAATCTTAATGGCTTTATCCGGCAAATAATTACCCGGCAGATAGCGGCGGGAAAGCTTGACGGCTCTTTCCAAGGATTCATAAGTAAAAAAGACCTGATGTTTGCCCTCAATAAAACCCGCTTTGGCTTCCACCATCTGAACGGCGCGGTCATCATCCGGCTCATCAATAATAACCTTTTCCAGTTGCTGGCCCAAAGGATTGCCCTCCAGATATTTGGTGTAGTCGTCCGGCGTGGTGGTGGTGATTGTGATGATGCTCTTTCTGGACAAAAATTCGGCAAACATTTCCGACAGGTCAATATTTTCTGTGCCCACGGAAGCTAAACCCACTAAATTATGAATGTCGTTAATATGTAAAATTATGTTGCCGGCGCGGATAATTTCTTGCATAATAATGCTGACGCGCTGCTCCAACTCTCCGCCGCGATCGGCGCCGGCTACCAGCCGCGGTATGGATAAGCTGACAAACCGTTTGTCCCGCATCAAAGCCGGCACGTCCTCTTCCACCATCAGATTGGCAATGCCTTCAACAATATTCTCTTTGCCTACGCCGGGCAAACCCACTAAAACTGTGCTGTAGCGGCCGCTTTGAATAATGTTAAAGATCTCATTAATCTCTTTTTCCCTGGCAATGCACAGAGGCAAATAGCCGGCCCGGGAAAGCAAAGTCAAATCTTCGCTAAAACTGTCCAGGTACGGCGTGGCCAAGGCGGTCATGGCCCGATCCATCGTGCCTTTGGGTTTAAATAAGGCCTTGCTTTGATGACGCTGATACCGTTCCATTAAAATCTGATTGATGTTCAACCACTGAACCATGTTAGCCACCATGGCCGGAGTAACGCTATAATCAAACAAAACATCCTGGACAACCTTGTCTTGAGCAACGACCGCGGCAAAAAGATCCGGCGCCCCCACCTTACGTCTCCTGCCCTGATAGGCCATAAAATAAGCCAAGGATAAAGTTTGCTCAATATCTGAACTCTCTTCTGGAGTCAGCTTAGACGTTAAACTGCTAATGATGTCCTTAATTTTGCCTACGGGCAAACTTAATCTGACCAATAAACCGACAATTCTGGTGTTTAAAAATAGCTGACTGATAATATGCAGCAGCTGGAAATTGTGTCCGCTGGCCCGGGCTTTAAGATAGGCCTTGTCTAACATCTTCAAAGATTCTTGGGAAAAACTTTTTGACAGATCCAGACGTTTGACTTTCTTTTTGATTATCTTTGACTCGTCGTAGCTTTTCTTAACCACCGGCAAAGTTTTTCCGGCCTCCGAATTAATGCTGTAAAAAAAATAACACCAGCCCAGCAGCGACCACCAAAAATAATTTAATTCCTTGGACTTTCCCCAGTAGTAAAAATCAAACGGCGCCAGGCCGGATTGCTGCAGCAACCAGGCAAAATTAACGACCGTGTACAAACCATAAATTCCCAAAGCCACCAGCGCCAGTCTGATAACAAAACGCACCGCTCTGGCTAAAGTGCGGTAAAATATGGCCTCCTTAGAAAACTGCCGGCCCCAGTAAAATTGCCGGCCTTCCAGCTCCAAATGTGCCGGGGATTGACTCTTGAATTCTGTCGGTTCCATAAAATTTTATTCAACTAACTGCCAAATGGCCAGCAGCGGCAAAGCTAAATAAACAACGGGCAGTACAATGATAACGGCCGAAATAACCAGCATGATTATTAATCTGAAAACAATCTGCACCAATCTCATTAAAAAGCTGATGATGCGGCTGGCCGCATCATATTGGCCGTACATCGGCCGGAAAATATTTTTCAGCCAAACGTCCAAAGCCAACCCCTGCCAAAGGCCGATGATTTTTCTGCCCGTGGCTTTGAGGATGATCAACAGACCGCTGGTGTACCACCAAAGCGGCCAAAGCACAAGATGCTTTAAGACCGACCCGCCAACATTTTTGGCTAGAGTAATGGTAAAATTATCTGCTAGCATAAGGTAATTTTAGCATAAATAAAACAAAATAAAAACTCCGAAAAAAATTTGTCCGAAGCTGCCTTTAGTTAACGGGCTTATTTAGATAAGATTATTTTTTATTGCCCGGCGGATAGATTGCATTAAATTCTGATAAAACTCCAGATTGTTCAAAGTGGCTAGTTTCAAAGCCAGCGTCTCATTAACGGAAAATAAATGCCTTAGATAGGCCTTACTATACCCTCTTAGTTGAGGCAGCTTGGAATAAGGATTAATTGGACTTACGTCTTGGGCGAATTTTTTTAATTTGATGTTGACAGTTGAATAGAATCCATGACCCAGAGTCCTAAGTTTTGCGTTTTGAATATATAACCGCCCGTGCCTGGCTTCCCTGGTCGGAATAACGCAATCAAACATATCTATGCCTCTTTTGACCGCGGCAATGATTTGTTCCGGCAAACCCACGCCCATCAAATACCTCGGCTTATCTTGGGGCAATACCGGCACGGTGTAATCCAGCACGCGGCACATCTCCTTTGGATCTTCGCCAACGGCTAGTCCCCCGATGGCATAACCGTCAAACTTCATTTTAACCAGCGCTTGAGCGCACTTGAGCCGTAAATCCCGATAGAGCGAACCCTGGACAATGCCGAATAGCAGCGATTTTTTTGACTTGGGCGAGTTTTTGGATTGCTCGGCCCACTTCAGCGTTCTCTGCATCGCTGTTTCGGCTTTTTTATGGCTGCAAGGATTGGCCACGCACTGATCCAAAACCATCATAATGTCGGAACCAAAAATTTCCTGCATCGTAATGACCAATCTTGGTGTAAAAAGATGCTTGGAACCGTCGTAAACCGACTTGAATTCCACGCCTTGATCGGAAACTTTTACTAAAGCGCCCGGCCGGCCGGCTGATTCATCCCGCACCACTTTTGCCGAGGCAAAAGTGGTGCGGGACTCGCCCGACAAGCTGAAAACCTGGAAACCGCCGCTGTCCGTTAAAATCGGGCCGGGCCAGTTCATAAACCGGTGCAGCCCGCCCGCTTTTCTGATGACTCGTAGCCCGGGCTTAAGGTATAAATGATAACTGTTGCTTAAAATAATTTGGGCGCCGATTTTTTTTATTTCTGCCGCATCCACAGACCGCACACTGCCCCTGGTGGCAATCGGCATAAAAAATGGCGTTTGAATCTTGCCGCTCTTAGTTATTAAAACGCCTGCCCTGGCTTGATTTTTATTGGATTTCTTTGTTACAATGAAATTATTCATAATCATTTAAAGATGAAAACAAACGAAAAGATCAACGATCCGTTGGCTCCACTGCTGATAACCACTATTAGAGAAAGAATCATTATTGGCCGTCTGCAGGCTTGGTTTGATAAAAACAAAAATAAAAAAATCACTAAGTTGCTGGATAAAATTCATCCCAACTATCTCTCCGTCAGCCGGGCCATCATCTTCCCCTGGGTGGTTATTTATTGCGTTTCTGTTGAGGCGAAATATTATGCCCTGGCCATCTGGTTTTTTGGCTGGCTGACCGATATCCTGGACGGGCCCTGGGCCACTGTCACCCGCAGACAAACGGACAGTGGCAAGGTCTTGGATCCGCTGGCCGACCGTATTTACTTCTTCTTAGTCTTGCTTAACAGCTTATTGCTGACGGGTTTACCGGCTTATTTAACGCACCTCTGGTATTTCTTTCTGGCCTTGGAAATGGTCATACCTTTAAGTTATCTGCTGCTAAGAATTGGGGCAAAAAAATCAATCCCCATAGAACACAACGCCTTTGGCAAGCTCAAAGCATTTATATTAGCTTTAACCCTGCCTTTTTTTTGGTTTTATGCCCCCGGAGCCAACTGGACCATTATGCTCGGCGGACTGACGCTGGCGGCCTTTATTAGTTCCGTTGCCAGTATTAGCTTTTATTTGCTCAACAGTTTAAAAAAATTCGGTCAATAAAATATCTAAGCACGGGGTTTACTACGGATCAATCCTGCACCACCTGCTATGGAATAATGAATTATGAATTTTGAATAAATTTTATAAATTCGAATTTTGAAATTCATAACTCATCATTCGAAATTCAAAAAAGTGGTGCGGGATTAATCCTGACCAACAATCACCCGGCCCTGACCTTGCGCCCAGGGATCAAAGATTAAATCGGAAGTAAGCAAATTGTTGGTCTGCGAGAGCGGCTGGCCGCTTTCTTTTATATTGGCCCGAAGCATGACCGGGTTGGTTAAAATAAGCAGCTGATTGACCTGGGAAGCATCGGGAGTGACCGCCACGTCAAAGCTGGCCATGACTTGCGAATTGGCCGCCAAACTGTCTACCTGCCAAACCGCCTCTTTGGTTTCTGCATCAAAAGTCAGAGGCGAACCAATGGTCACCTGGCCGGAATCAGCTTGCCAAGAACTGTAAGCCGGCAAAGTGGTCTTGACCGTCAGCTGGTCCAGTTCCTTTGAGCCGGAAAATATCTTCCAGTAAATCCGATAGGCGGTGGTCTGGCCGATGGTGGGCGGCAACGGACCGCTGCCTACCTTGGTCTCGGCATCCAGATAATACCTGGCCTCGCTCATTAATTTTAGCTGACTGGCGATGTTGGTCGTGATCTTTTCGGAAGAAAAAACTTTATGCCGGTCCTGTGACTTAAAAGACAGAGTCGCAATAGCCTCCACCACTAAATCTTCAGCCGACAGCTCCATCAGATCTTCCGGTTCACTTTCTAAAGGAACTTTAACCACGAATTCAATTTTATCGCCCGGTTTTATCTGAGCCAGAGATTCAGTCCAACCGCCGCTGGTAGACAGCCAAACCAAACTGTTATTTTCTGCATCTACCCGGGCAACGGCATCATTATTGTTAAAATTTTTCCAATCAATATAACCGTTCAAAAAAGATAGCTTGAGCACGGCTTGATTGATTTCAATTTCGCCGTTATTCTCAATGGCTATTTTATATTCCGCCTCGCCGCCCCAACTGACCGGCCCGTCCACGGCGCTCAAATTAAGCAGCACTTTCGGCGCTTTTATTTCAATGCGGCCTGACTTTTTGTAAAGATGCCTGGTGCTATCGGAACCGGCAGCGGTAGCAATAAAATTCCATTCCAAGGGATTGGCTAATGTTGAATCAATTTCTCCCTCAATCATTGCCTCGCCCGACTGACCGGGAGCCACTTCCGGCAAGCGCCAGACCGTGCCCTCGGCTTCTGGCTCGGTGGCGTTAATTTTAAAAGCTTCACCCAGTTCAAAAGCCAAAGCCAGATCATTAATTGTCTGCGGTGAATTATTTTGGTAGCGGACTTTTAACTTAACTACGGCGCCATCTTCAATGACTTCCGGCGACTCCAGTTCCACCTTTAGCAAACTATCTCTTATGGTAACGGCTTGGCTGGCGCTCTCTTGAAAATCGGAGTTAAAATTTTCGGGCCGGTAATGAAAAAACGCATTAAACTCCGGTTCTTCTTTCAGCTCCCCCAATAAATAGCCGGTTACCTCAATTTTGCCGCTCTGCCCCGGCTGAAGCGGCTCCAATTGCCAAACATTTTTTTCTTCGTTGATCGGTTCCGGGACTGTTTTGGTCAAATAAAAATTCTCCGGATATTCTATGACGATTTCTATCTGGTTGAGCGCGACTTTGTCGTAATTTTCGTAAAGCAGTTCAAAAATAAAATCCTGGCCGGCCGTTACCTGCTCCGGTATCGCCAAGGAAATGTTTAACGATTTTCCGGTCGGACCTTTTTTATAAAAAACAAAAAAACCGGCCGTGCTGGCCGCCACCAGCAAAAACAACAGCACCAGAAAGAAAGCCAGCGCCCGGGAACCGCTCTTTTTCGGCCGTTTTTTTAATTGCATAAAATCTGCTTTGGCCGGCCTAAAATAGGCAGGCACCTTATCTACCCCGGCGGCCGCGCGGCTAACCTGATCAAATCTTCTCAAATCAACGACCGACATTTTTCTCGGTTTTATGTCAAAACTTTTAGGCATAAGCCAGTAACTTTAAACTTTTTATCTCGCTTTCCAGGATGTATTCTAAATAATGTTTAGTATAATTTTCAATTTCTTGTATGGCCGCCTTGGATATTTTGCTGGCAATTGTTACCGGTTGGCTGGCAATCAGCCGGGTTAAAAACTCTCCAGCCGTGGCTGACAGTTGTGGCAAATTCCTGATAAAAGCCGAGGTGTTACTATTTGGCTGATAGCCCGAAAATTGCAACACTAACCAAGTAAACCTTAAAGTAGCCAGGCGTTTTAAGTCCAACATACCCTCTCTGGCTAAAAAAGACAAGAGTTTCAATAAAATCTCGTAGATCCTCTTATCGGCTAAACCCGGTTTGGTTAATTTAATTACAACCTCGCTGGCAAAACTGGCTAGAGTATAAGACCCCCAATCGCCATAATGATACGCGGCGACCAGATTAGCGCCGGCGACCTTTTCCAGATTCCGGCCGCGGGCAATCATTAGTTGAGTCACGGAAAACGGTTCTAAATGGCCGGCCAGTTTGCTGGTGCTTCTGGCCGCGGCTTTTACCATAACCTCTAACTGACCGCAGCTTTTGCTATAAACGGTGTAAATCCGGTCGTCTTCAATAAAAGAACGCTTGGCTAAAACTATTGCTTCGGTTTTAAAGGTGGACATTTATTATTTTAGTATTCAAATGATTGCTTATTATTGATTATGGACCAGCCCCAGCCAGACCGTCTCGCCATTGACTTGGACCTCTTTGGTAATTAAATAGCTGCCCGATTTCCCTGAACTGATGCTCGAGCTGATGGTGCTGTTCAATAAATCGGTGTTAAAATTGCCAATAACTTCTTTAATAATGTCTGAATCGGTCTGGAAATTAATGATTATTTTATCATTAACGGTCAGCTGGGCTTCTTTTCTAAGCTGATTGATGGTGCGGACCAGTTCGCGCCGCAGGCCCTCCGCCTTTAAATCATCGGATATCTTCGTATCCAGCTCCACCTCGATAGTTTCGCCTTTTTTGAAAACCACTTCCTTAACGTTGACTTCGTCTTTGATTAACTGGACGAATTCATCAGGCAAAGAACGGCCGGTGACTGAAAGCCAATTTAACGGCTGGCGGACTTTGATGCCGGCTTCGTCTCTTTTGGCCAAAGCCAGCTCCACAATTTTTCTGACCTCGGCCATATTTTCCAGAATTTTTTTGGGAACGTGTCCGGCAGCTTTTGGCCAACTTTCCAAATGAACCGATTCTTTTTCTTTGCCCAACTGCTGATACAAATAATCGGCCGTAAACGGCATGACCGGCGCCATCACTTTAGCCAAATTTTCTAAAACATATTTTAAAGTCCCAAGCGCTTCTAAACTATCGGCGCTCTTAAAGCGGTCCCGCGACCTCCGCAAATACCAGGTGGACAGCTGGTTGATGAATTCACCAAGTGGTCTAGTGGCCTTAACCAAATCATAATTATCATAAGCTTCGGTGATTTCTGCAATAAGCAGTGCGGTTTTGGCAACGATCCATTGATCTAAAATATTTTTACTCTCTTTGTTTGATGGTAGCCGGGGATCTTCAAACATTTTGTAAAACGCCAAAACATTGCCCAAAATAAGCAGGACTTTTTTATAGACCGTGGCCACGTCGTTTTCCGAAAAATTCAGGTCATCGGCCTTCATGACCGAAGATGACGACAAATAGTAACGCATGGCATCGGCGCCGTACTTATGGAACAGCACCATGGGATCGGGGTAGTTATTCAGCTTTTTGGACATTTTTTTGCCGTCTTGCGCCAGCACAATGCCGTTGACAATAACGTTTCTAAAGGCCTGGCTGCCTTTTAAAATAACGGCTAAAACATGGAGGTAATAAAACCAGGCCCGAGTTTGGTCAGCGCCCTCGGCAATAAACTGGGCCGGAAAATTATGGCCAAACCGGTCTTTGTTTTCAAAAGGATAATGAAGCTGGGCATAGGGCATGGAACCGGACTCAAACCAGCAATCCAAGACATCGGGAATGCGCTTCATCACGCCGGAGCATTTTTGGCACTTAAATTCTATTTTATCCACGAAATGTTTGTGCAGATCATTGACTTTTTTGCCCGAAGCTTGTTCCAGCTCCGCGGCCGAACCAAAAATTTTTTTCTCTTTACAATTCTGGCAGACCCAGATGGGCATGACGCTGCCCCAAAACCGTTGGCGGGAAATTGACCAGTCCCGGGCGCCTGCCAGCCATTTGCCGAACCGGCCTTCTTTAATATGGCCCGGCACCCAGTTAATTTTTTTGGTTTGCTTCAATAATTTATCCTTAATCGCCTCAACTTTAACGAACCAGGAACTGGTGGCGTAATTCAACAACGGCGAATCGCAACGCCAGCAATGGGGGTAGCTGTGTTCGTATTTTTCTTTGGAAAATAATAAATTCTTATGAGCTAAATATTTGATGATTTCAACATCAGTTTTTTGCGGATTATCTTTGGGCTTGACTTCCTGACCCACAAAATCGGTGACATCTTCAGTAAAACGGCCATCCATTTTTACATGCTGAACAAATGGCAAATGCTCCTTTAAACTTAAATTATAATCATCCTCGCCAAACCCCGGGGCAATATGGACTATGCCGGTGCCTTCCTCGGTGTTAACAAAATCAGCACTATAAATCTGCCAACCGTTCTCTTTATTCTTCAGGTCTTGCTTGTAAAAATAATCAAATAAAGGTTTATATTTTTTGCCGGCCAGCGCTTTACCTTTGAATTCTTTGATTATCTGGTACTCACTTTTTCTAGGCCACTTTTCAAAAATATCTTTAGCGAGAATAAACTGTTGAATATTTTCTGATTCAGGATTTAATGTGACTTGGACATAATTGACATTAGCGCCCACAGCCAACGCCACATTGCCCGGCAAAGTCCAAGGCGTGGTTGTCCAGGAAAGAACAAAAGTCCCCGGCTCATCAGCTAATTCAAATTTGGCGGTAGCGGACAAATCTTTAACCATCTCATAGCCCTGACCGACTTCGGATTGAGACAAAGTGGTTTCGCAGCGCGGGCAGATGTGCATGGATTTATAACCTTCGTAAATCAGACCTTTATCCCATAGCTGCTTAAAAACCCACCAGATGCTTTCCATATAATTTTTATCCATGGTTTTGTAGCCGCCAGCCATGTCCACCCAGCGACCCAGACGGTCAATCACGCGGCGCCATTCATCGGCATATTGTAAAACTTTGGCCCGGCATCGTTCGTTGAATTTGTCCACGCCAAAATCTTCAATGTCTTTTTTATTTTTTAGCTTAAGTTCCTGTTCCACAATGTTTTCTATGGGCAGGCCATGGCAGTCCCAGCCCCACTTTCTTTCTACATGATAACCTTTCATGGTCCAGTACCTGGGCACCAGATCCTTCATCAAGCTGGCCACAATATGACCGTAATGGGGCAGGCCGGTGGCAAAAGGCGGACCATCATAAAAACTAAAATCACCGCGAGGCGATTCTTTGGCTAAACTTTTTTTGAAGATATCTTTTTCCTGCCAGAACTTTAGGATATCTTCTTCAATTTTTGGAAAATTTATCATAAATATAACTACAGTTTACTGAAAAATAGATTAAAGATCAAGTCGCGGCCATCAGCTTGACTTAAAACAGGCCGATCAAAAAACCCCCGCATGGATAAGGGGTTTTTTGTATATAAAGAACACGGCAAGCAGTATGTTATGCCAAACTTTGTCATAACAGCTGCCTTATAATTTAAAAATAATCAAAAGAGCATCGCTCTGATGGCCTGCCACAGATTTTTGCCCGTTGGCGCTTCTTTTTTATAACAGCGCGGCCAGCCCACGATTTTAATTTTCTGGCAATTGATTTCGGAACGATAAACCTTTTTAATATCCTTTATGGTCATTGATGGCTACTTAATGATTCTCTTAATTTCGTCAATTCTTAATCTTTTCTGCTGTTGCAGCTTTTGTATTTTTTTTAGCTGGCTGAAAGCGTAATCCGGTTCGTACAACCGGTAACCGCCCCTACTTCTGGCCGCGGCTTGGAGCAGGCCCTGGTTAGTATAAAAATTAATAGTAGAGGGCAGAACTCCCACTTTTCTGGCTAACTCCCCGATTTTTAATAAGCTTTTGCTCATTTTTTTTATTTTTGTTTTGGCGAGCCCATCCCAGCTGGATGTTCTATGGAATCAATAGATATCCACAACCCTTGCCCGCTGTTATAATAATAGCATAAAAAGTAAGAAGTGTAAAGCGCTACTTTCTACTTTATGGTTTATAGAGCAACAAAAAAAACGGGCGATTTGGCCCGATATGATAACACGGATTTACACGGATAGTTCACGCCTGCCCCGACGCAAGGAGGGGGGGGTAACTCACTGATTCACACGGATAATATTAATATAACCATCGGTGATGTATCCGTGTTACTTCAATAAATTTAAAAACTCTTTCTCGGTAATTATTTTAATTCCCAGCTGCTTGGCTTTTTCGTACTTTGACCCCGGCGACTCCCCCGCCACCAAATAATCGGTCTTGCGGCTGACCGATTCCGAAACAGCGCCGCCCCAGCTTCTGATTTTTTCTTTAGCTACGCTTCTTTCTAATGCTTTTAAGGTGCCGGTCAAAACAAACACTTGGCCGTTTAGTTTACCTTGGACCGGCAGTTTGGCGCTGGCAATGTTGATGCCGGCGGCCGCCAGTTTTTTCAAAAAATGCTGATTGTCTTTATCTCTAAAATAATCATAAATGCTTTTGGCCATGATGCCGCCAATATCTTTAATGGCTTCCAGTTCCGCAAAACCGGCTGCCTGAAGCTTCGGCAAACTGCCGAAGTTATCGGCTAATTCCACGGCCGTGGCTTCGCCCACGTGCCTGATGCCCAAAGCATTGATAAATTTGGCCAAAGAAATTTTTTTTGCCGTTTGAATGGCCATAATTGAATTGCCGGCCGACTTTTCGGCAAACCGTTCCAGAGGCTCAAGGTCGCCCTTGGTTAAACTGAACAAATCAGCGGCATCGGCAACTAGACCCTCGTTAATCAGCTGTTCAATAATCTTTGGGCCCAGTCCTTCTATATTAAAACCGGCCTTGCCTACAAAATGGATGATCTTTTCTTGCTCCACCGCAAAACAGTTCTTGTTGGAGCAATAGTGGTTGACTTCGCCCGCCGGTTTTATCACCGGGCTTTGGCAAATGGGGCAGCGGCTGGGCATTTTAAACTTCTGTTCCTTGCCCGTTCTTAATTTTGGCAGAACTTTGACAATATCCGGGATGACGTCGCCCGCTTTCTGGATGATGACGGTATCGCCGATTCTGATGTCCGCTCGGTTGATTTCGTCTTGATTATGGAGTGTCGCCCGGGAAACGGTTGACCCGGCCACCGTTACCGGCTTTAATATTGCCACGGGCGTTAAAGTGCCGACCCGGCCCACTTGAACCTGGATGTCTTGGACCACAGTGGTGGCCTGCTCCGCCGGAAATTTATAGGCCGCCATCCATCTTTCGGCCTTGCCCACGTGCCCTAATTTTTTTTGAATCGCCATATCGTTGATGACCACCACCACGCCATCGGTCTGATAATCCAGGTTGGCTCTGGCCGCTGACCATTTGGTTAAATAGCGTTCCACGCCGTCCAAATCCTGACAATATTGATTATGGGCATTAGTCTTAAAACCCAATTCGTTTAATAGCTGATGCACTTGCTGATGGGTTTTTTGGCCGATGTCGGTGATGATTTCAAAAGCCAAACATTCCAAATTTCTTGCGGCCGTAATTTTAGGGTCAAGCTGCCTGATGCTGCCGGCCGCCACATTGCGCGGATTGGCAAAAATCAGCTCGCCTTTTTGCTTTTGTTCTTTGTTGATTCTTTCAAAAACTTTCTTGGTCATCACCACCTCGCCCCTGACCTCAAAAATTTTTGGCAGCTTAATTTTAGGGAGATGGTTAAGTTTGAGCGGAATGGACTCTATGGTCTTTAAATTCTGCGTCACCTCCTCGCCGACCCGGCCATCGCCACGAGTGGCTCCGCCAGTCAGCAAACCGTCTTGGTAAGTTAGAACCACCGTCAGGCCGTCCAGTTTTAGTTCGCAGTAATAATCATACGGCCCGGGCGCCAGTTTATGATTTTTTTCTCTCCACTTAGCCAGCTCTGAAATGCTAAAAACATCTTCCAGCGAAAGGATGGGCCGGGAATGCGTTACCTTATTAAACTTATCCAAGGGCCGGCCGCCAATACGCTGCGTGGGCGAATCAGCCGTAATCAGCCGGGGGAACTGCTGCTCCAGCTGATAGAGCTCGTGCTTTAAACTGTCCAGGGCCGCATCGGATATTTCCTGCTGGTCTAAAACATGGTAAAGATAGCGGTGATGCTCTATTTCCTTTCTTAACTTCTCTATCCTGATTTTGGCATCGTTTTTGTTCATGAGACTTAATGGACTTAATAAATTTAATTCTCTTTGACAACCGGATCCTCGCTAAAAATTACATAGTCATAAAGTCCAGACAGCGGCGATATTTGAGGAAGAGTGACTAAAATGGCCTGTTTGGCAGCTGATGGTGAATTATTAGGATACTCGCCCAAACCTTTAATTTTGATTCGGCCCGGTATGGGCGTTTGACAGTCGCTGCCCGGTCCCGGCGTGCCGCAATCGGTCGGATTGGGATTAACCTGATCATAAGCCACGATTTCCAAATTACTGACATCGGCGTAACGCGCCGTTATCCTGACTTTATACAGATAGTCATTAACGTCAAGATTGATTATTTGATCATCACCCGGCGGAATCTTTTTGCCCCGCTCCGCACCGGTTACTTCTGGATTAAGCACCCCTAAAGTGGTCCAAGCCACCCAGCGAACTTCCAGCCAAGAGCCAGGATCATCGCTCCAGGAAAAGCCGAGCGACTTAACGGGCGAATCCAAAGGCAAAAGTGAGCCGGGAATATATAAATCCAGCTGCAACGTCTGGTCTTTAAGCAAATTGGTCACCAAATAATCCTCGGCGTCATCGGTAATCATCAGGTAGCTGGCGTTATTGGGCAAAATTTTCTCTTCCTCGCCGGTAACAAACTCCTGCTTTCTTACTTGATAGATGCCCTTTTCCACGGCGCTCTCGGCCGCATAAAAAGCCACCATTGATTTATCCAACTGGCTGGACTGCTGAATTTCGTTAAGCACCAAGGTGGCCGTAGCCAAACCGATGGTAATCATGCCCGTCATAACCAACAAAGCCAGCAGGATAACGGTGCCGTTTTGTTTATATAACATTGCGGTAAAAGCGGTGCGGAGTTGATTGTAAAAATTATTACCTGACATATTTTCTGGAAGTTACCGTAGTTTGAAAATGGCCCTCTCGCGGATCCTGCAATAACCCGCCCTCCTGATGCAAACTTTTGCTGGTTAAAATTATGGTCAGCGCTGGCTGCTGATTGCTGTTGTAACCGCTGCCGTTCCAAACAAACGGATCCTCGGGCGGAGACAGATAAAAATCCAACCGGCTGATATTTAAATCCGGCGGCGTAACATCCAGCCAGTTGCCGCCAAAGAACAGCTGAACCGTCCCGTTGCCTGATTGCTCATTGACAAACCTTCTGAACCGAACCGGATTGTTATTGATGTCTAGAAGATAAAGTTCAGCTGCCGGCGACGGCAACGGTCCGCCATAGTAGTCATAATCAATCTGACCCATTCTAAACTCCCGCGCCATGACTTCCATAACGTATCTGGCATCGACCAAAGTGCGTTGAATATTGGCCGTTCTTTTCTGCACGGTGTTGCTTTGCACAAAAATAGCCAGGGCGTAAGTGGTGGCGATGGTGAAAACTCCCAAGACCATGATCGTTTCCATAATGGTAAATCCAGCGCTACATTTTTGCGTTTTGAGTTTTGAATTTTGAATCCCTCGACCTGAAGTCCTCGGGACGAAGGTTTTGAATAAACGGTGCGGGGTAAACCCAAGCGCAGAAGCACCACTTATTTTGAATTCGTCCAGCACCACTTTTGTGTTTTTAAAACGAAGATGTCTGGCTGTTACAAAAATCCGAGAGAATCCACAAAAAAATCGTTTCCCAGAATCCAAATAAGTGGTGCTGGATTTGAACAACGATTCTTTTGCAAAATCCCTCAGATTGTTGTAATGGCTTAATACCTTTGATTTCAAAATATAAAAGTGGTGCTGGGTAAACCCAACCCATGACTGATCAAATTTAAACCACCTCTTAATAAACAATTTGAGTTTTTTAAAATAGAGTTTCATTATTTTAAAAATCAACGCCAGTTATAAATCCGGTCCACCGCTTCCAGCGAATGATCCTGATTGTTGTCGCGCCAGGTCACTTGCGCCGTCAGTTGATAGCCGATCAATTCCTGATTGCCTGAACACACAGCACCAATGCCCAGAATGACTTCCTGGTCTAAACCATTGACCCAGCAAATATGATTGACCCGTATTAAACGCCGGTAATCGGTCTTTTCTTTTAAAGGGTCGTGATTGTAAACGCCGGTACTGGAGTCATAATAAATTTGGCAAACAGTGCAAGAATCAATATCATCGGTAACGTCTTGGGTGACCCACTGATTGGCTGCGGGATCAAATTTAGTTATTAAGCGATAATGATTTTCAGCATCTTCCAAAATATTCTCTGACCAGCCAGCACCGCTAAGCCAGTTGCTGTCGCGAATCTGGCGAATAACCTCAATGCCCTCTCTGGCAAAATTAGCGGCCAGCAGCCGGCCTTCCGCTGCCACCGAAACGTTTAGGTTATAAGCGGCCAGGGTCAGGCCGGCAATGACACCGATAATTAAAATACCCAGGGCCGCCATGGCCTCTATGAAAGTCAGACCCTGCTGTAAAAAAAGTTGTTTTAATATCTTCATGTTATCAGAATTGAACTATAAACGATTACCAGTTACCAGTTACCAGTTACCAGTTACCAGTTACCAGTTACCGATTACCAGTTACTAGACGCCTAATTTAAATATCAACCAGCTCCGAGGTGATTCTGCCCGTTATACGATTAACAATAATCTGACCGCCTTTGCCGGTTAAATTGCTGCGTTGTAGTTTGATGGTGGCAGTCCCACTGACTGTAGAACCATTAATATAGATTGTTGGTTTGGGCGGGCTAAACACAATGGCTAATGTGCCTCCATTATTGGGCAATAGCTGCCAAATTGTTATATCCTCCGGCAAAGTGATGGTTTGGACTATTTTTTCATCCGGTGGGTCATAATCGCCGTTCGAATTTTCATCAATAAAAATTCGGTATTCCGTTGGCAGGACAGTAGCAAAAGCAATGCCATAAGCAATATTGCCCAAATCTTCGTCGGCAATGCCGGCCAAGGCCATGGTCTGAACTTTTCTGATGTTGCTGGCCAGCTGATCAGCGGCCAATCTGAATTCGTTCAAACGGCGGTTGCTCCTTAAACCGGAATAAGAAAAAACAAACACCATCATGAAAATAACGGTCACTACCAGCATTTCCACCAGGGTAAAGCCGGGACCACTTTTGTATTTATTCAAAGAAAGACTGGGTTGATGCATAGACAATATTCAGAATTTTTAATTTTTAATGATAAATTTCGAATGGATTTCAGAATTCGAATTTAAAAAATTCATTCAGTATTCGAAATCAAAAACTCGTAATTCAAAATTCATAATCCAACGCTGGCTAAATACCAATTTAATATTTCCTGACCCCAAAGCAGGGTCACTAAAGTGGCCAGAGTCAAAAAGGTTCCAAAAGGCACCGGGCTATCCAGCTTTTTCTTTTTAAAAACAATGAGCGTTAGGCCAACCACGGCGCCAACAATATAAGCCAAGGCCAGGGCCAGCAAAGCCGCGGGCCAGCCCAGCATGGCGCCCATGACCAGCCCTAACCGGATGTCGCCGCCGCCGATCCACTTGCCTCGCGAAATCAGAAATTGACATAAAAAAAAGCAGGCCACCAAAACGCTGGCTAACAGTAAATTGAAAAAGGATCGTCCCAGCAGCAGGTTCAAAACCAAGGCAGCGACTAAGACCGGCAAAGCCACCGCATCCGGAATTAAATAATGTTTTAAATCGTAGACAAAAATAATAATTAAAAAGGCGCTGAAAATGTAAAACGACAACAGCGCCAAATATGAGCCGGGAAATTCAAACCAGCCCAGCAAAAAAATAGTTCCGGTAAAAAGTTCCACCAGCGGGTATTGCCAAGAAATCTTTTTCCGGCAATAACGGCATCTGGCTCTTAAAAAAACAAAGCTTAAAACAGGAATCAAATCAAAAAACCGGAGTGTCTGCCGGCAAAACGGACACTTAGAACGGCCGGTTATGATGCTTTCGCGGGTTTTAAGCCGGCAGATGACAACATTCAAAAAACTGCCGATTATCAGCCCCAAAAATAATAAAAAAAATGGTGTCATTGCTTAAATTATACCATTTTAGGCGGCACGGGACAATGTTGATTTCTTAAACTTTTAGGACTTACGCGTTTAACTCGCCCTGTGTCATTTCGACCGACCCACCGAAGCTCCGAGCTTGACGAGGAGCGCAGGTGGGGAGAGGAGAAATCCCTTAATAATTTTACTCGGGCAGATCAAGATACTCGTTAGCAACGCCTAGGCAAAAAACCGGGCCGGATTGATTGCGCAAGAAGCCGCCGGAGTTGTCTTGGCAGCTGGGCGAATTGCCACAGCCGCCCCCGGGAGTAAAAACACATTCGTTGCAGGTATAGCCCGGCTGAATGCCGTCCAGATCGCCTTCAACGTCCGCAGTAATTTCCAAAAGAGCGGCCACCAGATATTTATTTTCATCATCATTATCATAACAATAGCCATAAGGTATATCATCGCTAGTAATATCGCTGGGAATGCCGTTTTTGATGTAACCGGCGACCATAGCGGTAAAATCGGCCCAACTGCCGGGCCGGGGCACCGAACCGTTGTCTTCTATATAAAGCTCAACGGCGTTTTGAATGGCCGAAATGTCGGAAACCCGCTGGGCATCGCGGGCTTTGGTCCTGGACCGGTCTAAGGAAACAATGGCAAAAGTGGAAATAATAACTATTATGGCCACCACCACTAATGCCTCAAGCAGGGTAAACCCCGCACCACTTATTTGGATTCTGGAAAACGATTCTTTAGCAAAATCTCTCAGATTATTGTAATGACCCAATACCTTTGTTTTTAAAATACAAAAGTGGTGCGGGGTAAATCCAGCATCACTTTTATGTTCTAAGGAAAAATGATATTGATGCATAAGTAATGTCTAAAGACAATAAAGATCAATTAAGAATTTCTAATTTTAAATTTTGAATGAATTTAGAAATTCGAATTTATAAAATTTATTCAAAATTCGGAATTCAAAATTCGAAATTCAGGAGTTAAGGGTTTTCGTATCCCAGGCAAAGAGCGGAAACTTCGGTATCATTACCAATCTGCCCCTGGCCATTATCATCGCAATCTGGAGAAATCAGACAAATACCGTCAATAAAAAGACAGTCAAAGCAAGTGTAGCCATCCTGATTGCCATCAATATCTCTGGCAAAGTCGGTATCTACTTCCAAAGCCGCGCCCAGCAGATATAAATTGCCCACATGGCAATACATATAGGTTTTGTCGCCCACCGGATCGCTGGGAATACCGCCGGCCACATAACCATTCAGCTTGGTCGCCAGTTCTTCCCAAGTGGGATCGTCGTCCAAAGTCGGCGGGGAACCGTTATCTTCTATATAGAGCTCAACGGCTTTTTCCATGGTTTTAATGTCGGAAACTCTTTCAGCGTCTCTGGCTTTGGCCCGGTACTGGTTGGTTTTAACAATGGCCAGAGTAGAAAAAATGCCGATAATGGCAATGGTGATTAACAACTCAATTAATGTAAACCCAGCACCACATTTTTGATCCCTCGGCTTAGGCCTCGGGACAGAGATTTTGATCCCTCGGCTTAGGCCTCGGGACAGAGATTTTGCGTTTTGAGTTTTGAATAAACGGTGCGGGGTAAATCCAGCACCACTTACTTTGATTTTGGGAAACGATTTTTTTGTAAAACGCATCAGATTGTTGTAACGGTTCATTATCTTTGTCTATAAAAGACAAAAGTGATGCTGGGTTTGTCCAGCACCACTTATTTGGAATTCAAACAACGATTCTTTTCAAATCTATCAAATTGATGTAGCGGCTCAATATCTTGGCTTTTAAAAACAAAAGTGGTGCTGGATTATTGAGTTACATGGAAGCAAAAAACGGGGTAATCAGTATCTGCGCAGGTAACTGCGCTACCTGATAGATCACTGAATTTCAATATGCCTGCAGTTCCTAATTTAGCCGCACCGTCTCCCAGTGCAACTAAAGCAGGATGATCAGCGTCATCATCTGATTCTCCGTCTAAAACAGTGTTATCGACCCATTCCAATATAGTTCCTAAATAAAATTCTGGGCTCGAGTTATTGTTATAAAAATAAAAATATATATCGGTCACACGGTTCTGTGGAGGTGTGGGCAAATTATTGGCGCTACCGCCAAAGAAAGGAGACAAACAATCTGCTAATTCTGTCCAGGTTAATGCGCCATCAGGGCTGGGGTCACAAAGGTCATCAGTAGGAAATTGACCTCCGGATTGAGTTTGCGCGTAAAGCATAATGGCTTTTCTTAAATTTTCCAAATCAGACAATCTTTTGGCGTCGCGGGATTTTTCTCTGGCGCTGTTAAGCTGCACCAAGGCAATGCTGGTCAGCAAGGCAATGACGGCAATCACCACCAGCATTTCAATCAGGGTAAAGCCAGTGTGCTTTTTGAAAAAATGTGAAATGGTATGGGTCATATTTTTTTAAATTAACTGATTAATCGCCGCTGGCTGTTTAAGCGCCAGCATTATGGCAAAAATTATTATTTAAGTTATCCACTATATAAATTATAACATTAAATAGCGATTTGGACAAATAACTTTACACGGATAGTTCACGGATTTTCACTGATAACTCACAGATTTACACAGATCTTATTGATGAGCCATTAGTGATTCATTGGTGATAAATCAGTGAGCCATCTGTGATATATCGGTGATAAATCCGCGATTAATCAGTGAGCCATCGGTGTTACCTTATCTGATTTTTTCCTTGGCTGCGCTTCTTTCTAATGAAACTAAGGTTTCAAACAAACTTACGCCCATAGTCTCTGGTGCGGGATTAATCAACAATCTTATAAATCTTGGCGTATTTGTCTTCAAAAACTTTTTCAAAATGGTTGTTAGTAGACAAATTTTCATCAAATTTAACCTTGCCCTGCTGCACAAAAACATAGCGGGCGTTAAAATTTTCTTTTATCTTGAGATCTAAATCCTCTATTTCTTCACCGCTGATTATTTTTTCGTATAATAAAAACTTGGTCTGATTTTTTTTGTACATTAAGGTATGATCCAAACCGGTCAAATAGTAATTATGGTCGTTATAATAGAAAAGCGGCGGGAAAATATCCCAGTCGGAATTAAAAATAACCGAATCCTTGGGTGTGTTTTCTTTAAGCCAAGCGGCCCCTTCTTTCAAATAATCAATGGGCAGGCCGGACAGCATGCTTTTTTTTATGGACAGCAAATTATTCGGCAGGGTAAACAAAAAACTGAATAAAAAAACAAGCAGTATAATAGCCAAAGGCGAATGCCATTTTTTTACGATTCTCTCTGCCGGCCTAAGCAAAGAAAGACCATTCAAATAATTCTGGAAAGAAAAAGCGAAAAAAATCAGAGTAAAAGGAATAAAATATTCAATGTTGCGCCGAGATTTTAAAGTAAAAATTAAGGCCACGACGCTGAATACGCCCCAAACCAAAGCATGCGTTGGTGCTTTTTTATAATTTATAACCAAAAGTAAAACGCTCACAGCCAAAAGCGAACATAACAAAGGGTTACCCGTGATAAACTGGATAATGCCATAAGGATACCATTCGCCCCCGACCCTGACTACTTCATGATAGTTAACAATGGCAATGTCGTAAATTATGGTTTTAAAAAACTTCAAATTGGCCGGGAAATACGGATTAATAATTAAGCCGGCCAGCACCCCGCCGGAAACGGAAGTAATGCCAAACCACGGCAACCCGCTGCCTCTTAGCTTAAAAATGCTTTTAAGCTTAGCTTTAAATGATTCAGCTTGGATTATTTGCTTGAACTTAAAGGCCGATAGATAAATAAACGGCAAAGCCAGCATCATTGGCCAGCCGCCGTAAAGCCAGACGCTGAAAAAGGCGATTAAAAAAAGGTCTAGCCGCCTTTTTTTTGTTAAAAAATAATAAGCCAGCAGCAAAAAAATCAAAAAAACCATTGGCGCTTTAACAATGCTTAAACGAAACAGCCAGCCCGGCGATAACAGCAAAACCAAAATGTATAAAAATGGCCACCTAACGTTAAACTTCTTTAAAAACCAATAAATTGTAACGATGGCAAGTGAAGTGAAAAAAATAACGGCCATTTTAACGCCCACCAACGGGTCCTCAAAAACCACAAACGGTATGGAAAGCAGATGAAACAAAAAATGCTGGTCAACAAACGCGTCCTTTAAGCCGGTTTCCTGCAGCCAGGGGAACTGGTGCAGAATTTTGCCTTGGCTTAAATATTCCGTTATCTTGGCATGATAAAACGAATCCGGCTCCGGCAAAGTAAAGGTGCCTTGCAACTGGGAGAAAAAAATAATTGCCAAAACAAAAATGGCCAAATAGTCCAGATAATATTTACGATTAAAATGTTTGATGGAACTCAATATTCTCTGCATAGCTGCATCTCTACTAGTTGTTGAACTTCTGTCCTGTGCCAACACCCTATACTAATTTTATCCTACCTTGGCTAAAAAAGAAATCCCGCCCCGACATCTCGTCGGGACGGGAAAAGTGAATCAAATTAGATTGTCCAACTAGTTACTGAGTACAACCAGCGGTTACCTGTCCACCAGTAGTAACTTTTGATATACCCTTAGCCAACTCGCCAGCTCCTGATTCTAAATAAAAGCAGATTTCGTAATCACCAACTGTGGCAGCAGCATCACCATTTGCCTTGGCTATACTATAATCACAAGCAGTATCCGCGCCATTACAAGCGACAGTACTAGCATTTGCTGAGGGATCGCTAAACGCACTAAATTGATTTACCAACCCTGGACCAGTACAAGAATTAGTTTTAGCATGTTCGGTATCACAAGGAGCATTTAAAGCTTCAGTTCCTAGGCCTTCGGTTGCCTGCATTTCCAAAATAGTGGAAAGCTGTTTAACGTCGGAAAGGCGTCTGGCATCTCTGGCTTTTTCACGGGCGCTGTTTAAGCTGACCACGGCCAAAGTGGAAAGCAAGCCGATAATGGCTATAACCACCAGTAATTCTATTAAGGTAAAACCTTTTTTGTTTTGCATAATTTTTATAATTAATTAATTATTTCCCCGACCTTTGAGGACTATTTGTCCAACCTCGCCAAGTCAGACTCGACGGGCTGGATTATTTAATATATAAAACTTGTGGATAACTATTTCCACACCATACTACTGTTATTATAGCAAAAAAATCGATTCTTGGCAACTTTTGTTTATAATAACACGGATTTACACAGATGATTCACGGATTTCATTGGTAAATAATCTGTGATTAATCCGTGCAAATCCGTGATGAATCTGTGATAATCTAAAACTGATTAGCCAGATTATACATGGGCAGAATAATGGAAGCGACCATGCCGCCAACGGCCACGCCAATGACCACCATAATAAACGGCTCAATCAAGCTGGTCAGGTTAGCCACCATGTTGGCGATCTCCCTGGAATAAAAACCGGCGATTTTATCCAAAATTGTGTCCAGCCGGCCGGTTTTTTCTCCCACCGCCAGCATGTTGGAAACCAGTTTGGGCACGATTTCCGATTCCAAAAAAACCGTGGCCACCGAGTTGCCGTCTTCCACCTCTTTGATGGTTTCGTCTATCAAATCTTTGTAAAGCTGGTTGCCCACCACTTCGGCCACCACCTTAAGGCCAACCGTCAGA
>Ga0066639_10000483_pt1 | contig 34559 bp, 26 predicted proteins | sample CryGeyCG2114_010_2_FD_59504 | JGI IMG/M metagenome (GOLD analysis project Ga0066639, IMG submission 59504) | Groundwater microbial communities from aquifer - Crystal Geyser CG10_big_fil_rev_8/21/14_0.10 | ecosystem: Environmental > Aquatic > Deep subsurface > Groundwater | place: USA: Utah...
CAGACTTTCCATTAATTCACTTCCAAGTCCCAATTCAAGACGTCCTGGTACCACAGAGTGCGAGTAAATAGGATAGGCCTCAGGAAATGTGCCTTTAAACGTGTTTATGGCCCTATACATGTGAACTCGGGAGGTAATAAGAACCACATCCCTACACTTCAGAGCTTCAATTAAAGCCAAACTTTGTTGAGCATTTCCATAGGTTGTTTGGGAACGTTTTTCTAAAATGATATCTGATTCATTTAAAGCTCCATAATAAATGGAGTTTGGAAAAATCTCGCGAAAAGAGGAGCGTGGATTAACTCCAGAAATAATCAACTTAGCAATTTTTCTTTGGTAGAGAAGATCAATTCCTTCCTTAATACGATTAGCTCCTCCGGTTAGCACTACCCCACAATCAGAGCTCACTCCCTCAGTCCAAGCATCAAGAGGATAAGCTCTAATGAATTTCATTTCTCTAAAAAGCAAAAAACCAAGAACCAAACAAAAAATAAAGGAGCCTACCAGCCACCATTTCCATGGTTTCTGGGGAGAAACTACAACCTTATCCTCCATGCTTATAAGCCACCACTTCTATCTCCACCTGCACTCCCTTTGGCAAACCACTCACAGCCACCGTTGAACGTGCTGGGAAAGGAGCCTTTAAATAAGAGGAATACACTTCGTTCACTTCGGTAAAGTCCGCCATATTGGTAAGAAAGATTGTGCTTTTAATAATATGCTCAAAAGTCAAACCAGCGGCCGATAAAAGACCTTGAATATTTTCCATCACCTTTTTGGTTTGCTCAGCAACCCCTACCTTAAGGACTTCGTCCGTTGTCGGTTCAATGGCTATTTGGCCTGAACAAAAAGTAAATGGACCGACAGAAACCGCTTGGGAATAGGGGCCCACAGGTTTTGGGGCTAAGTCCGTGGCTATCACTTTTTTCTCACCTTGAGCTACTTGCATCTTTTTGACTCCTCTATTTTTTTGCATTGCACCAAATAATAATACAATAGACTCAAACAAAAATATTGATTGGTATCTATCTTCTTCATTATAAAAGCGCGTTCAATCCCATAACGCCAGTAAAAAAGGAGATTCTTTTGAATACCCTCACACGATCCCTGCACTTATTAAAAGCGCAGTTAATGTATACCCTCGCCTTCATTTTTATACACTTTTTACCCCTCACGAGCCATGCCAGTGAGGCTGATATTAAAATTCCTACCCTAGATATAGGCTTTGATGTTTTTGGGATACATCTGACAGGGGCTAATATTCTTTATTCTGGAATTCTTGTTTGCACCCTAGGCTTGATTTTTGGAGTTGTAGAATTTTTGAAAATAAAAAATCTGCCAGCCCATAAATCCATGTTGGATATTTCTAGCCTCATCTATGAAACCTGCAAGACCTATATGATTCAACAAGGACTATTCCTTGTCGTACTAGAGCTCTTTATTGGTACCTGCATGTTCTACTACTTTTATTTTTTAACAGGTTTTGAACTAGCACGAGTTATCACCATTCTCTTTTGGTCTGTTCTGGGAATTCTTGGTTCCTATGGTGTTGCCTGGTTTGGCAATCGAATTAATAATTATGCTAACAGTAGAACAGCCTTTGCAGCACTACGGGGAACCCCTTACGCTGTGATGGACATACCTCTTCGAGCTGGCATGTCCATTGGAGTGTTTTTGATTTGTGTGGAACTTTTGTTAATGATTGTGATTCTACAGTTTGTACCAAAAGAAAATGCCGGCGCCTGTTTTATCGGATTTGCCATTGGAGAGTCCCTTGGTGCTTCTGCACTTCGTATTTGCGGCGGTATTTTTACTAAGATTGCTGACATCGGCTCTGACCTTATGAAAATTGTCTTCAATATTAAAGAAGATGATGCTCGAAACCCTGGCGTCATTGCAGATTGCACAGGAGACAATGCCGGTGATTCCGTTGGCCCTACGGCTGATGGCTTTGAAACTTATGGCGTTACAGGAGTGGCTCTTATTAGCTTTATCGTCCTTGCCATAGGAGTTATGCCCGGCCCTTCTGGACATCCTGAACTCCAACTAGGAGGCGAAACGCTACAAGCCAAACTGATCATTTGGATCTTTGCCATGAGAATTCTGATGATCGTCACATCCATTTTTTCTTATTGGGTAAATGGAGCCATCTCTCGAGCTCTTTATGGGCAAAAACAACATTTTGATTTCGAAGCCCCCCTGACTTCCTTTGTTTGGATTACTTCTATTGTTTCCATTTTTGTTACCTTCTTAGTTAGCCATGCCCTCATTGCTGACATGGGTCCAACTCTCTGGTGGAGACTCTCTGTGATCATTTCTTGCGGAACTCTAGCGGCCGCTGTCATCCCAGAATTTACTAAAGTTTTTACTTCCTCTAAGTCTAAGCATGTGGCTGAAATTGTATCAGCCTCCCGTCAAGGTGGTGCATCACTCACCATTCTATCTGGCCTAGTTGCTGGAAATTTTAGTGCCTTCTGGAATGGTATGGTGATGGTGGCCCTCATGTTTGTAGCCTACACCACAGCGTCCAGTGGCCTAGAGCAAGAAATAATGATTCTTCATCCTTCTGTTTTTGCCTTCGGTCTTGTGGCCTTTGGAATGTTAGGTATGGGGCCTGTCACCATTGCTGTGGATTCCTACGGTCCTGTCACTGACAATGCTCAGTCAGTATTTGAGTTATCACAAATTGAATTGATCCCAAATATTAACTCTGAAATAGAAAAAGATTTTGGATTTAAACCTAATTTTGAAAAAGGTAAGCACCTATTAGAGGAAAACGACTCTGCAGGTAATACTTTTAAAGCCACTGCCAAACCTGTATTGATTGGCACGGCTGTGATTGGCGCTACCACAATGATCTTCTCCATCATCTTACTTCTTCAATTACGATTGGATCTTTTGGATCCAAAAGTGCTTTTAGGATTAGTGACCGGTGGAGCTGTTATCTTCTGGTTCTCTGGCGCCTCCATACAAGCTGTAACAACCGGAGCCTACCGAGCCGTGGAGTATATTAAAAAGAATATTCGCTTAGAGAGCAATGCAAAGGCCAGCGTGGAATCATCCAAAGAGGTGGTTCGTATTTGCACTCAGTATGCACAAAATGGAATGATAAATATTTTTGGAGTTATCTTCTGTTTTACTCTCGCTTTTGCATGCTTTGATCCCACCTTCTTCGCTAGCTACCTGATTTCTATTGCTGTTTTTGGTCTCTTCCAAGCCATGTTTATGGCCAATGCCGGTGGAGCTTGGGATAATGCTAAAAAAGTTGTGGAGGTCGACCTCAAAGAGAAGGGCACTCCTCTTCATGCAGCAACGGTTGTTGGCGACACTGTAGGAGATCCCTTCAAAGACACATCTAGTGTGGCATTGAATCCAATCATTAAGTTCACAACTCTGTTTGGTCTATTGGCTGTAGAAATAGCCGTGTCGGCAAAAGATATTGCTCACTGGATTGGAGCTTTCTTTTTTGTTGTTGGCCTGTTCTTTGTCTACCGTTCCTTTTACGGCATGAGCATCGCCAACATGTCCAACAAGGATTCCTCACGACACAACTAAATGGTGTTGTAAATTATAGGCAGTCCCATAAAGGTAAAGGCCAAGTGCAAAAGAACTTGGCCTTTATTTATATTTTTTACAGAGTCACGCCGCAGCGCTAGTGTTTCAAAATATGCCAATCTATTATGCCCCTTCAAGAAGTGGGGTGATCGTGCGGCAGCATTTGGTTCCTTTCATTATTTTTTTCTTTTTCCAATTAAGCTCCCCTGTTCACAGTGCTGTTTTGGGGAGTTATGATCATATAAGAAATTTACCAGGGCACCTCACACTCAATACGTCTTCTCCATATTACAAAGGCATTCACCCCAGTGAAACAAAGGGGGTGACAAAAGATGGCATTGATAGACGAACTCCTTCTCGAATCATCAAAGAAGACTATCTACATGCGGATGGAACCATAAATAAAAATTCACTCTATTCGCTCATTAAGAAAATTGAACTTTTAGAGCAAAGTCACTTTCAATTGTTTTGTCATAAAAAAAAGGACAGTCCCACAGATCAATTTTGTCTTCAAAAAATTGAAGATTTTGAGCAGGACAAAAGCACTGAAGCCCAACAAATATTAAAATCTTGGAACTCTGAGGAACAAATAGTTTCTCTTGATTATGCAAAACAACAAATTCAAAAGGCTCTGCATCTCAGCTCTGATTTGCCACTCATTGTGGATGATCAAGTTTTTAATAATCCTGCTGTTACCAACTGGGTGGAAGCTCTATGGAATGCCTTAGAGATTATTGAAGCCTCAAAACAAGAAAATGAATTTTTTGGAAAAAAACTCAAACAAGTAAGCTCTGTGCTTAATCTTGTTAAGGATATCAAAATCAAAGGCATATATGAGGCAACAAACTTAATCTCTTCAGAACAGATCATTGGCTTGCGTGACCCTATAGATTCTGGACTCTGGAGAAAACCGAAGACTAATATCTCTGAGTTTGATATCACCAACTACAACCATCATTTTACCACTGAAGAAAATGATCTCTTAGAACCTGATCATATTTTATACTTAACTTATCTTAACCCCAAAGGTGGAGGAACGACCCCCAAATTCAATGTTAAGTATAAAAAAGACACCTTAAAATTAAAGTTTAAAGTAGAGCAACCTGGCCCGATACAAGCTGGTAACGCCATTAAAGCTTTTGAATACTTCAGAAAAATTGAAGATGAGGTTCAGTCGGAGTTTGTGGCCAATCAACTAGCTGCGGCTGTCGGCTTCACAGTAGACCCTACCTTTTACAAAAAAAATGTGCGTCTGTTGCTCAAGGATAAATACAATCCTGATATTAATAAGAGTGAAGATATAAAGCGAAAATATGAAAAAGACTTCTTATCAGCATACAAAGACTTTATTGGGGATTTAGAAAAATATGGTGTCAACCCCACCTCAAAGCTTACGCGTTGGAATTATCGAAGTGCCTTAGATAATATTCAAACTATAACTGAAGGCGAACAAAAAGGGCGGCATTATATTCTAATTGATAGTGTAAGTTTAGAGTTCCGTAGTGATGAAGAAACTCAAATTGATGTAGGTGCCTACCCCTCTGAACGCCTTGGAAAAATCCATAGACGTGAATACCGTGGCTTAGCTCTATTTAGAGCATGGCTAAATGATGTTGACACAAAAGAAGACAATTCTGAATTAAAGCTAGTGGCTAATAGAAACTCAGATCACTCTTTCAACTTGGTATTCTCACCATCCGATATGGGTGCCACACTAGGTGATTTTATGGGTAAAAACTTTCCAAATCTATTTCCTGCAGATTTGATTAAAAACCCTGAAGAAAATCACCTTGTTTTCAATACATCCTCTCTTTTTAAAAATAACATTTGGGATGTGATTACAAAATCAGACATTCAATGGATGGCCTCTAGAATCGGGCAGGTCACAAGAACTCAGCTAGAAAAACTATTTCAACATGTAGATTACCCTCCCTATGTTGCTAACGTATTTATTGAAAAGTTGCTAAGAAGAAGAGACCAGCTTTTAGTGGCTTCAAACTTAATAGGTAAAACGCTCACCACAGATGGTGGAAACAATTTTACTCCTCAAATAGAAAGCCGTATGACAGACCCGAAGACCTTTACTGTGCCAGGCTATGAAGACTGTTTTCAACATGGAGAACTACGACCTGTACCCAATAAGTGCGATGCAAAATGGACAAAATCTATTACCACTTACAGTGAAGGGTCTCCACAATCTGAACTTAGAGATGTCCTTATCTATGCAGGAATTCCTTGGCTAGCACAAAACTATACACGAAAGCTTCAAGCCTTCAACATGCCCTTTGGCGTTCACTTTGAAGGCTCAGAATTATCATTAAATTCATTTATACCAGCACGATATATTATTGAAAATCCTCTTAAAACTTCTGATAAACCATATTGGATTATTGATTTAGTTCGCATTGGTGTTAATTTAAAAAAAGCTACAGAAATATTTTCTGATTTGGAATCTGTTGGTTTTTCTATATCTGAAGTGAATATGAGCCCCAATATCACAAAAACATGGGAGCTCATGCGAATTCGCGCAGTGAAAGATCCAAAGGAGTTTTCGAAGAGCCTAGTGAAAGCCTTTATTCCTGGTAAAAATCTTATTGGGGCCATACAAAACATTAAAAAAGAAATGGTTGAGAGCTTAGATCTAGAAGATATACTCATCAGCTCCTCATACCTTTCCTTTGGAAACAACTTTAAAATTGATTATAAAATTGATGGGCTTGGATTCTTAAATAACGACTTTAGAATTGGAATTGCCTCCACACTCAACCATCGCTTGACGCTCTTTAAGGATAAAAAAACTCACATATTAGGCCATTGGCAAGATATCACTTCAAAAGGATTAGCCAGCGAAGTTGTAGCTAAGTTCCTCTACTTAAAATTAATCTCTTTTAAAAATAAATGGAAGAAATTAAAAACCACCAATAGATTGTATGAGTTTGATCTTAATAATCCAGAAGACAAAGACAAGCTCTACCAACATCTAAGCCGTGAAATTCCTAATGAAAGCTCTCTCAAAATGAATGCTTTGCGCTCTGAAGAGCTTAGTAAAAATAAAAAAGTATCGCAAATTTCGGCACTTGGAATTGCAGGCTTACTACACTTTAGCCAAACAGAAGCCCTACAAGTAAGGGACCCACAGGGAGAAGGCATAGAGCAAGAATTCCTATCAGCAAAAAAAGGCTATCTACATAAAGGTGGAATTTTATTAAGTAATACTCCAATAAAAAATGAAGAATCCACAGAATCTATCACCAATAATAAAGGACAAATATTTGTTCGCCACACTGTCAACTACTCAAGGTACTGGGCTAAACGTCAGCACTTTAAAGAGTTAGTTCAAAGATACCAAGTGATGCTTCCTAGGGCCCTTGCAGAGCTTCCATTAGAAAGCGTCAATTACTATCTAGGAACTCTATCCCTCCAGGCAAAAATCACTATTTCACCACAAGGAATTGAGCAAATCTTTCAGCAGGAACTTACAAAAACTGAGTTATGTACAGTTTTTACGTCCTACTTTAGAGCCACTTTTTCTGAAATGGGCAACATATGCCAACTCGTTTTTGATAATATCTCTCTAATTCAATGGGCTCAATCACACTCTTCTAACCCTCTCAGACAATCCCAACTAAGAGCTATCTGGTTAGCAACCCATTCCTTTGTCAATAACTTTATACGTGCACAAGATCGCTACACCCACCGTCCAAAAACTATCTCATCATCTACCCATCGCAAGTTTTACCGCCACTTATTAAAAGATATTATCTCCCTCTTTGAAACACAGCCTCTAAGCAATTATGTTACAGTAGTTTTGCTCAATTTTGCCAATAGCAATAACTACTATAGAACCTCAGAGATCAAATCCAGTGCCGAGGGTTTTCCAATTCAAGAAGATAAGGTGAGTATTCACAAGTTAGACAGAGGAACTCATTCTCTGAGTAAAGAGGAGCAATCCCTCTCTTTATCAGGCATTGTCGATGACCAAATCTCAGCCATCTTGCAGGTAGTTCAACCCTTCTTTTATGACTACTTCTATAAAGAAGGGATCTATCGCTCCAGTTTAGGTGAAATGCCGAGCACAGAAGAATCTGTGCCCTAAGCATGAGACCAATTTTATATTCCTAGGAGAGAGGCTCTCTTCTGAATCAGCAGATCTGTTTTTCTTCGATTAGGATCAAAAGGATTTATTTTTTGGTGATCCAACTGATCCAACACACTAGACCAATTTTCACCCTTAACAATCATTCTTTGCTCAAGAAGTGCTGTTAAACGAGCCTCCCAAACTAAAGAATTTCGATAAGGCGCCATTACATAATCATTAAACAAATCATAAAGCCATGAGCCCACATAGGGCACAAACTCAGTTCCAATCTGCACACCTATGTGCATGAGGTCCAATTTAGTTCTAGAGCTTCTGCGCTGATGGGGCTGTGTAAAGTCAACAGCTAGCTCTGGGCCAGCTTCTGAGGGTTTTCTTTGAGAAAGAATATAAATTTTATTATTCCCCTCAATAGCGTAGCGACTAGAAAGGCTATGCGTATTTTTGTTTTTTGCTACAAGCCATTGAGTGCTCTGACGAGCATTTCTATCCTGTACAGCAAGCTCTCTGAGCCACTCTTGATAAGGATTATTCCACAACCATATCCAAGCTGTATTCATAGAGCTTTGAGCAAAAGAGAGGGCGGCAATACTATTTTTAAACTCCACATCATTTAAAACTTCTTGGGGAAATACATCTTCATATTTTTTAATGGATTCTAAAGCCTCTAAAAACATGTGCTGTCGTGCACGAATCACTCTTTCATTGTATTCAAAAAATTGAGCAAAGGCAGTGCCCACAATGATGCGAGTGGTAGGATCAACAATATATCTAGTCACCCGGTCAGCAATTTTATGAAGAGCATACCATTTCACAGCCTTTACAAAAGCCCACTTCGGATTTTTAAGATCAACTATTTTGTGTAATTTTATTTTTTGTGGTCCTGCAAAGGTATTTGTATTTAGGTATTGCACGCTGACACTTAAACTACCTGTGGACTCTTTAACAAACTTAAAAGCCTCCATAGGATCTATGGCCCACTCTTCATCCTTCTGTAACTCGGCCCAGATTTTATTAAAACTATTTAGGTCCTTTTGGAAATAATACTGTCGCCACACCAGCTGAGTCCAATCGATATTGTCAAAAGACAATTCGTTATTTGCCATAAAGGAGCTAGTCTTCGTCTTTCGTGGAACATTATCCCACCATTCGGAATAAATAGTATTTAAGACAGCCTCATCATTAAGAGCACTGTGGATTTTGCTTTGATACTTTGGGTTTTTCTCCAAATCATGGTTTTTCTGAAGAATGGCCAATATGATTTGTTTGACTGTGTAAGGGTCAACAGCTAACTCACCAATATCCAGCCACCCCATCTTTTCAGGATAACTGAGGTCATAGATAGCCAGTTTTTCACCTTGATCAGCCTTTTCAATGGCCCAGCGATAGCCGTAGCGCTCCCAGCTATTGGCTAAACTTAGACTAGAAACAAAGAAAATTCCCAATAATAGAGCTATTCGTAACGACGATTTTGTCATTCTACCTCCCCTTTCAAGCTAGATTCTGATCTATTGTCATTCACGAGCAGGGGGAGCACAAGAATCTTTCTAAAAAACTTTTAATGGAAAAACCAAGAGAAAACATGGGTGACAAAGGCCTAAGAATTCATAAGTATATCAGGCAGATGAGACCCTGTTTACTAAAGAAACCTTTGTTTTTACTAGTTTTTATTGCTCAGCTTCTTTCCTGCGCCCGCGGTACCATTAAAACTCCAGAAGAGGCTTTACGTGCTCACTCCGGCATGGAGCAGCAAAATATTCATGACACGCTTGATAAAGCGACACTCCAGCAAAGCCTCGAAGAGAATATTGAGCATATTAAGAAACAAAAAAAAACATTTAACTTCGCTGACAGAAAAGTCAGCTCCGATGACTATACTCTAGCGCTGAGCCAACTTCTTCTCTTTATCAATGACCTATCAAGCCTCGAAGATCCTGAGTTTTCACGCTACATGGTTGAACATTTTGATTTTTATGAAGTGTACGGCTCAGATAGCTGGGGAGAAGTTTTTATTACTGGCTACTTTGAACCCATTATTAAGGGTTCAAAACATAAAACAAAAAAATACTCTCAAGCAATATATGCGACCCCCAAAGACATGGTGCTTATCAAATTTGATGAATTTATGAAGAGCTTTCCCCAGCTGCGAGACCTCAACGCCCCTGATGAACAAAAAACTGGCTATGGGGTTCTACGAGGCCGACTGGTTAAAGAGGGGGACCTTCCCCACATTGTCCCCTATTACACACGCGAAGAAATTGATACCCAGTACCCACTCAAACGTCAAAAGATAGAAATTGCATGGGTTGAGCCTGTCGATTCATTTTTTCTTCAAATCCAAGGATCTGGCATTATTGATTTTGGAAAAGGTCGACGCATACGCGTAGGATATGAAAATCAAAATGGCCATCCCTATGAGGCCATTGGCAAATATTTAACAGATGTTATTCCTTTAGAGGAAATGAGCCTGCAAAAAATTGAAGCTCATCTAAAAACTCTTTCTAAAGAAGAAATACAGTCCATTCTTAACAAGAACAAAAGCTATGTGTTCTTTCGAATTCTAGAAGACCGTGCCATCACCTCCTTTGGGTCACATCCTGTTGCTGGCCGCACCATAGCGACTGACTGGAGGCTCTTCCCCAAAGGGGCCCTTGCTTTTTTAAATGTTGAAGAGCCACAATTCACAAAGGACACCGAAGAAGTCACATGGATATCAAGGTCTCGCTTCGTTATCGACCAAGATACTGGTGGAGCCATTCGAGGCCCGGGCCGAGTGGACCTCTATGTTGGAGAAGGACCCGATGCAAAAAAAGTGGCCGGTGTCATGAAGCATGATGGACATCTTCACTACTTAGCCCCCAAGGAAACATGGTTAAACGAATTAAAGACTTTAAAATAAACTCTAAGCTTCCCCAACAGCAGCGCCTTGTATGGTTTTTGTTGATTCTTATTTTTGGAGCTATGGCACGTTCCTATCATATCAACGATCATTGGAAAAAAAATGACCATTATAATTTTGCTGGAGCGGCTACAGGAATTGCTCTTAATTGTATGATGACAACCCCCCTCAGTGAGTCTCGCGGGGTGTACCTTAGCTTTTGCGATACAGATGAGCCATATTACTACCCAAATCATCCACCCACTTTTTTATTTGGCATGTGGGGTTTGGTTAAAGTTTTTGGGCACCATGAATGGGTTGAACGCCTTCACACCCTCATTTACTCTGTTGCTAATATCATTTTAGTTTTTTTAATTGCTAATTTAATATGGCCCACTGGACTCGCCGCCCTCTGGGCTGCCTTTTTTCAGGCTTTTTTCCATGGCCCAATTTATTTTGGCACTCATACGGATCCTATTTCAGAATTCACTCTCACATTTATGCTTCTTTCTACCTACGCAGTTTTAAAAGGCAAATGGAAACTCTCTGTCGTATGGGCTTTGATTTCTGGCTTAACAGCTTGGGTTGGTTTTTTACATTTTGCCCCTCTTAGCATTTATTCATGGGTAAAAAAGCAAGGCCGCACAACAATGCTTGTGGGTCTCATATTAGGTTTTCTCTTGGGCCTATCTATGATGATGTACCTCCATAATCGCTTGGATATTTTCCACTTTCTTTACGAAAAACTCACACATCCAGGTTATGTAAGACCCACCTCTAGCTATGACAAGTATCTATTTCCTATCCTTTTTGTTTGGGACTTCTTTCAATCACACAATAGATTGTTGGGCCCCCTCTTTGTGGCCCTTGCCTACTACGAACTTTTTTGGGGGCAGGCTAGAGGTGTCTTTACCCCAAAAAAATTGAAACAAAGTACTTATCTTCAAGCTCTCCTCCTCACCGGTGGAGGAGGCCTAGTCTACGCACTCATTGGGCCAGAATATGTAATGGTTCACGTATACCTGTATATTTTTATGATGCCCTTTTTTGCTCTTCTTTGCGCACACTTGGTTAAGACTTTTCTTGAGGAAAAAGAAAGTCCCATTCGCTTCTATACCTTTATGTTATTGGCTATCTTTTTTGCAGCCACCTACCCCTACGGAATTTTTAAATCCAATGTGGTCCATGATGCTATTAATAGTGGTCTCTTTGTCGTATCAGCCCTTCTCTTTGCTTTTACTCATAAGAAAAGTAAATCACTGGCGATAACTGCTATTTTACTGACAGCTCTCACCAATGTAAGCCAAATGATGAATATTCGTAACGAATCGGATACAGAATTTGAAGCCTGCGAGCAAGCCAAAAAAATAATTGAAGAGACTGGTAAGCCTTTAGAAATGCAGTACTCACTAACCAAAGATTTTCTATACTGCCGTGGGCTCAATATTATTTGGAAAAAAGATTAAAACAACTTCCCAGTTTATTGAATCTATAGAGGACTATTTTAGCTATTGATCTAGCCATCGATAGTGTTGGTCGTAATAGAAGTGTCTCACCCATTCCCAAGGTATTGAGCCTTGAGCCACAAAGAGTGTGGGCGTGTCTTTGTGAACCACCAGACCCTCTCCCTTTAGTTTCAAAACCAAATCTTCAACAGCTTCTAAAGGAGCATTTGAAGAATCACCATAAACACCTCGTTCTAAAACAATCCAATCAAAATGATCAGCACTTGTTATTTCAAAAGCACCCAACTGAAAAATTTTCGACTCTGGTAAGGCCTCTATAAAATTGGGAACAAGGTTTCCTGAAACAATGATGGAGAAAGAGGCACCTTGAGATCTCACAAAATCTAGCACAGACTCCAAGGTTTTTTGCCTATTGGACACAGCCTCCGAAGTGCCAACCTCCCTCATACATCGTGGCAAATCCTTTTGAACCACAGTTCGGTAAGCCTTCGCCATTTTATTATTCACCATTAATAGAGTGAAGAGCGCGCTATAAAACAGAAATTTTCTTGTGATAATAGTAGGTGTAATAAGAATGAGTCCGAGACCCATCATAAAAACAACAATGGGCATATTATAATGAAGGCCAAAGGAATTGGTCATAATACGACCCATAAGTAATGGTCCAAAAGCTCCTAAAAATACAACCAGTTTTAAAAAGCCACTCTTGTTCCAATGCCCACGCGAAAACCATAGAGCCACATAGAGAGGCAAGTAGCTCAACAAAAAACGGACAAGTGTCGCTAGCTGATTTACATCCCATTTATAGAGAAGCAATACTTCTGTCCAACTCCATTTAATTCTATCAGAGTGTACAAATAGTTCTCCAAGAAAAATCTCACGGCCTTTGACTAACCACCATAAAGATAAAATGACTAAAAACGAAAAGGGCACTGCTATCTTTCTTGTCTTGGGAAAAATGAGAAACGCGATCACAAGCCCCACACCGGTGGCTGCAAATTGCTCTTGGGAACTAACAAGTAAAAAGTAAATCCCCCAAAGGCCCAAGGTTTTTTTGAAATTGAGCTTATTATCTAATTGATAGATCCAATACGTTAGCAGCATCAGTGGAAAAATAGCCCAAGTGGAAGGGTGAATGGGATAATACGCCACTTCAAATAAATCACGATTCAAAAGGAAAAGTACGAATAAGAAGGCACCAAAAAGAGGGCCATTCTTTTGACAACGAACAGCCACTACAAGCACGTATCCAGTGACAAGAATCACAAAAAGTTCAAATAAAAATGATAAAACATGAAGTGGCATAAGGTAAGTCAAAGGGCTTACTAAAAGATCAAAAGGCTCCCAGTGATCTTGAAGAAAAAAAATCTGTCGAGTTTCTAACCAGGGATTTAGATCGCCTTTTGCAAACTTCTGAATGGCCTCCATATGAATGCCAAGATCATAATTATGGAGGCAAAATTGATCATAGAGAAAAAAATTACGGGCTAGTATACAAAGTGAAAATATGAAGATAGAAAAATATATGTATTGTGAAGCTTTGAGAGATTCTACCAATCTCCAAAAAGATTTTTTCAAAGCTCGGGTCCACCCACAATTTGAAGTTCAGGCAAAGGGAAAATCAAACCACCACCTTTGCGAATAAAATCAACCTCTCTCTTTATAATTCCTTCTTTAAAATGCCACGGCAAGACAATGAAGAAGTCAGGATTTTTTAATTTTGCATCAGCTTCACTCTCAATGGGAATTCTAGTGCCCGGTGTGACACACCCAAACTTGTCTGGGTTTACATCAGCAATGGATTGTAAGTGCTGTGAATCAAGGCCGCAGTACTGCAAAAGCACATTGCCCTTTGTAGAGGCTCCGTAACCAAAAAGCTTATAGTTTTTTGATTCTATTTTAGCGACCAAGGCTTTGAGATCCTCTCGATGTTTTTCCACTCTGCCTTTAAAATCTTCATAAACTTTCATATGTGAAAGCCCCAACTCTTTTTCATCTTGAAGCATTTTTGTTACAGCCAAAGAGGGTTTTAAATCAGTGTTAGAAGCTTTTGCTGCTATCACAGAGAAGCTACCACCATTCACATTGTTTAATGAAATATCCACAATTCTTAAACCAGCACGGTCCAACATCCACTTAATATTTTTTAAGATGTAGTACTCTAAATGCTCATGGCAAATAGTATCGTAAGAATTAGTTCTCAGCATAGATGGTAAATAGCTTTGCTCAAATACCCAAATCCCATCTTTGGCCAAAAGAGACTCAATTTCGCGAACAAAATCCAAAGGTTTTTCTAGGTCATAAAACATAGCAAATGAGGTGATTACTTTGGCCTTACGCCCTGGGTATTTTTGTTCAATCAGCTCTTTTGAGAAAAAATCAACGATGAGGTCAACATGAGAGGCATAGTATTTTCTAAATTTTTCTGCAGAAGGATCTATACCTAGTAAGCTTTGTCCTTGCTGAGTATAGGACCCAAGAGTCGTACCATCGTTAGCACCTATATCGATAATGAGATCATCTTTGTCTATGGAGACAAGTCCTTCAATGTGCTGAACCTTATTTTTAAGATGCTCTACCATCGAAGTGTTGAGCCCCGAGCGATATCCGTAATGAGCGCCATAAAGATCGGATGGTGAAAAACTATGCTTGAGTTGAACCAAACCGCAATGCTGATCGTCTTTAGAGTCATCGCATTTAACAAGTTCTAAAGGGGCTCGACCCACCTTAGGGCTATCAGCAGAAGGAAAAATTCCTGTGTAAGCCTGTTCACCCAAACTCATTATTGGAAGCAGATCCCTTTGGCCACAAATTCGGCAGGCCTCAATTATTTTATGCATATATATAAATTGATAGACTAGTCATGAGTTCCTTGTCAAAAGCACATCTTGAGGCGTCACAAAAGGGTCTCCAATTCCATAAGATTTTTGATGCATAGGGTATTCTTTGGAAAGGGGTTTGGGCTATGACGAACCACCCCTACAAAGTCGACTCCACTGGTCATAGCTGCTGAATAGTCAGTCATAGAGTCGCCTACCATAAAAGCCGACGAGGGCTCATAAGACCAATCTTTCAAGGCCTTATGAATCACCCAAGTCTTGGCATGAGGATAGCCATAAATTTCTACAAAGTTTTGTTCAAAATGTCTTTGGGTCAAAAGATGTATGAGCTCCTCGTGTGGAGCCCCAGACGCCACATAAAACTTATAATGAGCGCTATATGTACTAATAAACTCTCTGGCCCCAGGCACATAGTCTGAGGTCAAAAGGAGCTGGGTCACTCGCTCCCCAAATAGATGTTCGTAATGTCTGCCTACAGGCAAATTTAAAGACTCTACATAGTGTTCAAATTTTTGGGACCTGTTCTTTCCCCCATTCTCAAAGTGGTAGTTTTTTACGTACTCCGCTTCCCTTGGCTGAAGCGGCCTCACCTCAGAGAGAACGTCTACAAAAGCCTGTGCTTTTATGTCCATTGAGTCGAGAATGACCCCATCGAAATCAAAAATAATCAGTTTCTTTTTCGAAGAAGAAAATTTGACGGAATCCACCTATACACCTATAGTTCAGTTTTTAAATTTAGCTCTTTGATTAGTTTTGAAAGGCTTTTACCTATGAGTCAAAACAATATGAACTCCGGCCATAAATCCAATAAAGTGGCTCTCATCACCGGAGTAACAGGCCAAGATGGTAGCTACCTTGTGGAACTCCTTATGGAAAAGGGTTATGAAGTTCATGGAATAGTTCGTCGCTCAAGCTCTCCTAATCGCATGCGAGTGGATAAATACAGTGATCCTAAAAGCTTAGGGCTGGGAATTGAAGCTGTGCCTCTCAAATTGCATTATGGAGATCTAACGGATCCAGCTGGCCTTGCTCGACTTTTAAGAGAAATTAAGCCCGATGAAATCTACAACCTTGGTGCTCAGAGTCATGTAAAGGTCAGCTTTGAGATTCCCTACTATACAGCCCAATCTACAGGTTTGGGTACATTAGCTTTACTAGAGGGAATTAGAGAGAGCGGCATTAAACCACGAATTTACCAAGCTGGTTCTTCAGAAATGTACGGAAAAGTGCAAGAGGTTCCTCAAAAAGAGACGACACCCTTTTACCCCCGCTCTCCTTATGCTGTTGCCAAAGTATTCTCACACTGGATTTCTGTGAACTACCGTGAAGCCTACGATATGTTTATCTGCAACGGGATTTTATTTAACCACGAGTCTCCCCGACGTGGAGAAAACTTTGTGACTCGCAAAATCACCCTAGGTGTGGCTGCCATCAAACTTGGGCTACAAGAAAAATTAGGCCTTGGTAATTTGGATGCAAAAAGGGATTGGGGATTTGCTAAAGACTATGTGGAAGCCATGTGGCTTATGCTCCAACAAGAATCTCCTGATGATTATGTGGTGGCCACAGGGGAAACCTATTCTGTAAAAGAATTCTGTGAGAGAGCTTTTGCGCAAGTGGGCCTAGATTACAAACAGTATGTTTACACTGATCCTCGTTATTTCCGTCCTACAGAAGTGGACTTGCTCATTGGCGATGCCACAAAGGCCAAAGAAAAACTGCATTGGAAACCAAAGACGAGCTTTGATGAATTAGTCAAAATGATGGTGGATGCTGATCTAGAATACTTAAAACGACAATACCGCATGTGAAAACGCCAGTGGTTTTAGTTCCTGCCGCAGGTATGGGGCAGCGTTTTCAACAGGCAGGCTATAGCGAGGCTAAACCTTTCATTTCAGTAACCCTTAAAGGTAAAACACAAACTCTCATAGAACATAATTTAGACTCCTTTCCCACAGACTGGCCGATCTTTTTAGCTCACCGAAAAGAACATAAAGAAAAACTGACTTCTCTTTTGAAATATTCAAAACATTGGCTAAATTTTATAGAAGTGGAACCTAGTACCGAAGGGCCATGGCTTTCCACACACGCAGCAGCTCAGGAGTTAGCAACAGAAACCCCAACCCTTGTCTCTTACAGCGATATGTACTTAAATTGGAATACTGAGCATTTTAAAAAATATCTTGATCAGAAATCGCCAGAGCTCATCTGGTTCTACTCTCATGTTTTCTTTCCTGGCCCCCAACGTTCTTTTGGGCTCTGTCGACAAGAAAAACAAATATGGAAAATCCATGAGAAAACTCAGCCTCAACATGGGGATCGCCTCACCACAGGATTGTATTTTTTTAAAACTAAAGAGCTTCTTCTTGATGCGTTAAAATACCAGAAGTTATTGGAAAGGCAGTCCCAAGGAGAGTATTTTACTAGCATGGCCATGGAAACATTAGTTCAAAAAAATACAGCCCTTTCTTTTTATCAAATTAAAGAGGTCTACCAGTTGGGCACACCAGAGGATTTAGCCTTTCACATGTCCAAGGACGGCTCACTATGAATCCCTTGCGTGTGATTATTGTAGGAACCAATTTTGGCTCCAAAGTTCATATTCCCGCCCTTCGTAAAGACCCACGGATTTTAATTGCAGGCCTAGTCGGAAAAAATCTAGAGAAAACAAAAAAATTAGCAGAGGAACTTCGCATTCCTCATGCCCATGATAACCTAGAAAAATCGATTCAAGCGACAAAGGCCACAGCCTGTGTTTTAGCAGTCCCCCCTTTAGAGCAGGGGCATCTACTAAGGCAAGCAACTCAATTAAAACTACACACCTTCATTGAAAAACCCCTTGGTTTGTCCTCCAAAGATGGAGCTAAAATCCTTAGCACGATGAATGAACAATGTCTTATCCATGCCATGGATTTTGAATTTTTAGAGCTGGAGTCTTGGCATAACTTAAAACGTAAAATGCTTGGTGAAAAGCTCTTATCCGCAGCCATAGAATGGCATGTTCTAAGTTCTGCCTACCAAAATCAGGCCCCCCAGTGGAAGAAAAAATTAGGATTAGGCGGGGGGACTTTAGGACATCTCGGCAGTCACAGTTTGTACTACATTGAAGATCTCTTTGGTCCGATTACGGAGTTGTTTGCAACTTGGCCTGAAGATGAGACACAACTCCAAATGTTCATGAGCACAACTCTTGTCCCTCAATTGCAATTAAATATTTCATCACAGGCAAAGCACATCAGAACTCATCAAATAAGAATCGCTTGCGAAGAAAAAAACATGGAGTTAAGCAATACAACGACAGATTATATGAAGGGTTTTAATTACAAAGAATATAGAGACTATCAACTCACTTTAACTGAAGAGGACACTCTTCAAACATCTTTAGATGGGCGAATTCACGCAGTAGGCTCACTACTTCAACGATGGGTCACAGGAATTCTTGAGGGCCAGCTCATACGACCCAACCTAAAACACGGCCTACGAGTTCAATACTTAATGGAGCAATGCCAAAAAAGCCAACAAGAAAAAAAAATCATATCCATTGATGAGGTTTATTTATGAATTGGCTAAGCTCACCACTTTTTTGGACCCTCATAATCATTCACCTCAGTCTATGGAAAAAATCAAAAATTCTCGCCTTAGCTCCCATAATTTTTATTATTTCATTTGTAGGAATTTTCCGTCCCCTCACAAAATTAATACTGCAAATCCCCTTTGTCCCCGTGCCCATCAATGAAGTCATGGGACCTATGGGATATTTTGCTCAAAATAAAACCTCTGATATTCTTGCTACATTTTTCTATTTTGCTTGTTGTCTCCTTTTAGGATTATTTTGTGTTTGGCTAGAAAAAAAATGGTTACCCCTTAAAAATCAAGAATTCTTACCTAAACTACAAGGCGAGCTTAGACCAAAAAAAGATCTTTGGTGGCTGGTCATCTTATGGATTGCACTCAGTGCACTACCCATTTTTAAAGATATTTTGACCTCAACTTCCATTCCCTCCAGTTTTGATCAGCAAAATATTTTCATGTGGAATGCTCTTAAAAATCTTCATTTTCAACCGCTTCTTGATTTTTGGTATCCCTATGCCCATTTAGATATACTGCAGTCACCTGTTTTACCTAATCTCTACTGGCTCTATTTTCATCATGCTTTCATTGTCTTTTGTGTTATTTTTGGTTCCTATTTACTCCTTCAGCAAAGTTTTCTTGTCACACTTGTACTTCTTATCTTTACGCTCCTTTTTCATTCTTCATGGGCTATCGATATCCATCGCTATATCTTCTCAGCAGCCCTCTTTTTACTTTCATCAGGAGTGCTTTACCGTAAATCCTGGAAAGGGCTATATGCTTTATTTTTTGGTTATGCGTATCTTTTTTGGTTAGAACCTCACCTTGCTTTTTACTTTATCCTTGGTTTTTGTGTTCTTGTTATCGGGCTCAATGCTGAACCGAGACATCATCTTTTACGTCACGAACGCCTTCGCTGGTCTGTTCTCAATGTTTTTTATATTGTTATCGCAAGTTTTTTTATTTGGATTATTTTTCAAATGGAAAATTTTTGGGAGCCATATTTGATTTTTTTAAACTCACAAAAGGTCATGTTCGATTATGGAGCCATGCCTGCTCCTCTGCTAAACTGGTTCTCTCCAGAGTTTTCCGCCCCTAACGTTCTTTGGCTCCTTTGGGGATACCTTGCGTTTCTGGGCATACTCCAAATTTCTATACAAAAAGACTTCCTCGAGCGATGGGGAGGATGGCTGGCTTTAGGAATTGCATTATTTTTAAGCCCCATTCTTATGAAACAAGTGATTCGCTCAAATATCCACTTTCAGGTTGTTGCTATTCCCTTAGTTTTTCTCCTCTTAAATCAGTTATTAAGTTGGCATAGGTGGGATTACTTTCAGCGTGGATTTTTCGGCTTAGGACTGGGTGTGCAGCTTTTCCTTCTACATCCCTCTTTATCCCCCCTCAGCTTTCAAAAAAATCTGACGGTTCTCACACAATGGACAAAGAGTCACAGCCAGCTCAATGAAGAAACCTATAAAAGACTATATTCTACAAGCGCAATACGGGAGGAGTTAGCACCCCAACTGTTAGCCACTTTGGACGAGGTCTTTCAAAACAACACAGCCCAGCTTTATGCTTTTAATACATCTCCTCTCATCTATTTAGCCTATCAACAAAGGCCTCCCTATAATTTTAATATTTACAACATCAGCCCCTATGAGGAGCAATACAAACTGGTTCAGTGGCTCAAGAATAACTCCGTTGAATTTGTCCTTTGGAATCCACAATTATCTAAACTGGATAATGTCCCCTATACGGTACGATTTCCCATTCTTATGGAAGAGCTCACAAGCAGCTATTTGCCTTACAAATATGTAAACTCTGATTTGCATATTTTAAGGAGGCGTAAAAAGCCTGAGTTACCTGCCCTCCAGTATTGGTTACAACATTTAGGCCACAAAATAGACCTAGAAACTGTCCCTCAACAATCAGGCTATGAAATGGCAAAAACCTGTTCAAAAAAGGAAACAAACTGTGATGAAGTTTTAGTGATCACCCTCCCAGAAAAGGGCGACTACACCATTGAACTTCAGTACTCACAGAACCCCTTTAAAATCCACTTTAAGCAAAAAGATGAAAAATCAAAGGCATACATTGCCCTTAAAAACCTATGGATTTGGCCACTTCTACTAAGTGATAAAAATCTGAGCTTAGTCTACCCTCCCAGCTTCATAGCTACGGATAGCCGCATTAAAATACAAAAATTAAGGTATCCTATCTCCAAGGCTTATCTCTATTAATTCCAATATTGACCCATTATACCTTCTGTAGGCATACTGGCCCCAAACCAGAGCGGAGATCCATGAGATACCAAGTACTTAAGCCTACATGTAATTTACAGACCATTTTTGATGGCCGCGGCGGCATTTTCACTTGGGTTCCACAGGATGCCATTATGGAGTTTAATCTTCTCTATTTTAATCCTGGTGCCATCCGAGGCAACCACTACCACCCCGAGTTTGTAGAGTACTTTCTAGTTGTTGAAGGCTCCGGAGTTATGGTTTTTAAAGAAAATGGCAAAGAGGATATTGTTCACATGTCTAAAGGCATATGCACTCGAGCAGAACCTGGTGTCGCCCATGCATTTCATGCCATCACTCCCGTTACTGCTGTCGCTATGCTTTCTAAGCCATGGGATACTTGTCAGCCACCTATTATTCATGAACACGTAACGTCTAAGAGAGAAGAGAAGTGAAAAAAAAAGTAGCTCTCTTTGGATCCAGTGGCTTCGTGGGTCAAGAGCTTTTTAAACAACTATCCAATAACTCCAATTATGAAGTTTTTGGTTATACGAGATCCAATTTTGAAGAAGCTTTTGATTTAGAGTTTGATTACGTCATCAATGCAGCCATGCCTGCGGCACGTTTTAAAGCCAAAAATAACCCATTGTGGGATTTTGTTGAAAGTGTCGAAAAAACAGCAAATCTTTTTTATAAATTAAAATACAAAAAATTTATTCTAGTGAGTTCACTTTCTGCCCGATGCCAAAGAGACACTATTTATGGGCATCATAAATACCTTGCAGAGCAATTAGTTCTCGCCTCTGAAAACACCCTCATTGTTAGACTTGGGCCTATGTATGGTCCATCTCTTACTAAAGGCGTGCTTATTGATATTATCAATCGCTCTAAGGTTTTTGTGAGCGAAGATAGTCGATATGCCTTTGCTCCATTAAGTTTTGTCTCCCAGTGGATCAGTGAAAATTTAGATCAAAACGGAATTAGAGAAGTTGGAGCCAATAATTCCATTAGCCTAAAGGAAGTGGCATCAAAGGCGGGGGTTACCATTGATTTTGAAGGGGATGTCGATCATCAAGAAATAGAAAACCCTTCTTCTCAATTTCCTGACGTCAATTTAGTTTTTAATTTTTTACAACAAAAAATGGAAAAATAAACATGTTAAAAAAAATCACTCAATGCCGAGTCTGTGGAAATCCTAACCTTCGAACATGCATCGATATTGGAGACCAATACCTTTCCTCTATATTTCCTGAAAATTTAAATTATCATAATGATCTTAAAAAGCTTCCTTTAGAAATTGCTCAGTGTATGAAAACCGAAGAAGGTCACTGCGGTAGTCTCCAATTGACCCATGAAATTGACATTACAGATATGTATCAACACTACCCATACACCAGCTCTTCAAATACAGCCATGCAAAAAATATTGGAGGATGTAGCTACAAGTGGAATACATCTTGGGCACCTCAGAGACCAAGATGTTATTCTTGATATTGGCTGCAATGATGGCACTTTGCTTAGAAATTTTGAGAGTAAAAACTATCAACTGGTTGGCATTGATCCTGCTCAAAATGTGGAAACAAAAGTAAACGCTAAGTCTTTCACACGTGTGAAAGACTTTTTTACAGCCAAAAACTATGAGAAGGTCACTCCAAAAAAAGCAAAATTAGTTTTTAGTGTTGCCATGTTTTATCACCTAGGAGATCCCGTTAGCTTTGTTAAAGATATTGCTGATATTCTTGATGATGAAGGTGTTGCCATTGTACAAATGGCTTACCTACCTGCTATGATTAAAACAAATATGTACGACAATATTGTTCACGAGCATGTGGGCTACTACGGCACTCAACATATGAAATGGATTTTCGAACAAGCAGGACTTGAGCTTTTCGATGTCTTACTAAATGACGTCTATGGAGGGAGCTTTCGTATTTTCGCAAAGAAAAAGGGGCAAAAATATTTGCCAGCAACTGATCGTTTAAAGCAAAACCTTCAAGAAGAACTTGAATGGGGTATTTTTAGCGCGAAGACCTACGATGATTTCATGACTAGAATTAAAAAAACAAAGATTGATTTATTAGATCTCTGTAAAAAAATTCAGCAAGAAGGCAAAAATATATGGGTTTATGGTGCTTCAACAAAAGGAAATACCATTTTACAATTTTGCGGATTAGGCTCAAAAGAAATCACAGCCGCTGCTGATTCTAACCCATTCAAATTTAATAAATATCTTATTGGTTCTGACATCCCCATTAAAAATGAGGATGAAATGAGAAAGGCCTCCCCTGATTACCTTCTCTCACTCCCCTACAGCTTCACATCAAATTTTTTAAAGAGAGAAGAACCTCTGATCCAAAAAGGAACAAAATTTATAGTACCACTCCCTGAGGTGAAGGTTCTGCCTTGATGAAAATATTGATCACAGGTGGGCAAGGATTTGTTGGACAGCTCCTTGCCATAGCTCTAAAGAATGACGGGCATGAAGTTTATAATCAACGTTTTGATATTACACAAGTTAAGAGCTTTCAGCAGCTCCCCTCCCTCTCTTGGGATGCTGTTTACCATTTAGCAGGCCCTACTGATGTTAATGCCTGCGAAAAAAAACCACAGTGGGCAAAAGAAATTATAGTCGATGGTACGCAAAATGTTTTAAACCATATTAAAACTTCTAAACTTATTTTTGCCAGTTCATCCTTTGTGTATGGAGAGCCCACTGGAGTGGGTATTGAAATTGACGAGGGCTTTCCCTTAAAATTGGAAACAGTATATTCACAATGCAAAAAATCTGCTGAAGACTTAATCATAAGCAAAAAGTCCTCATCTACGATTTTACGTATTTTTTCGCATACGCATTGGACTCAAAAAGGAAGTCGTTTTTTAACTAGGCTCCATCAACAGTTCTTACAGAATTCAAAAATAGAAGCGAGTTCTGACTGGGCCCAAACCGAAAGAGACATTGGAGCTATCAAGGATCTCTTAGCACTCATGAAAAGCCTAAGTCTACAAGAGGCCCCCGGAGTATATAATGTAGGATCAGGTCGTAAAAGAAACCTTATGACTTTGGCAAAACTAATGGCTCATGAAATGAGTAAAGAACTAGTAGTGACAAAAGTGCAACAACCCGTTACATCTTCATATTGTGCAAATATACAAAAAATATCTTCAGCTTTAAATTGGACACCACAATACACTTCTGACAAAAGTTTTATGGGAAGCTTTTTAAGCACCAAGGCTCTTGAAAATCTCCAGTAGCAATAACTGAGACTGCATTGACCAATCCAAAGACTTTATAGGATTTTTTAAAAATAGGTTTTTGATCCTGTCCTTCTCTACGATTTTGCGTGAGGTGAATTTTTCGCCCCATAAATTGACTGGGCTTAATAAGAAAGCGAGGCAGCCCCTCGTCTTCATAAACGCGAGGAACTTTAAGCAAGATTCTTTCTCTAAAAAGTTCCTTCATTTTATTTTCACTAAGCCCACTCGTAGCTATTTTATCAATGGCCATGCGAGTGCACTCTGGTTCCAAGGCAAAAAGATCACGACCATAGCCGGCTGATATTTCATAACTGCCATAGCCATGGTTTTCTAGCGCATTGGCAAGATCCCATCGCACTTGTGCAGTTTCTAGATTATATGTATTTACAAATAAAGAAACAAAGATAACTAAGGATGTGTATAAGAAATGTGTTCCAATGGATTTTTGAAAAGAACCTCTTTTTGCATACACTAGCCAAAGTATAGGAAGAGATAGAATCATAGAATAACGAATATCTTGCACCTGCCGAAAGGCATTAAAGAATATCACCAAAAGAATGCCTGCAAAACTAGGAACCGCACTACTAAACTTACCCTTCAAGTCATTATATACCTGATACAAAGGCCAAACCCCGAAACTTAAAAATAAAATACCAATGGCTCGTGGTAAATAGTTTGTAAATAGAACACCTGATGCAATTATATCTCTGGCGAAAAAATACAAGAAAGTAGCAAGTATCAGCTGACCAAGAAGGATTTTTAAAAAAAACTTTTTGATAAAATCTAAATACACAATTGGTAAGAGAAATAAGCCTAAACCCAAGGTTAACTGTACGGCTAACAAGCTTGTTTGAAACAATTCATAAAAAGGATGATGCAAAAACACTCGCTCAAAATATAAGCTTAGACCGTAGCTTTGAAGATCACTTTTAGGCAGCACATTTAATATAACAAGAGCTGTGACGGACCCCAATGCCTGACTCCATATTTTGATATTTTTTTTGTTTTTAAAAAAATCAAAAAGTCCCCATGAAAACGGAAAAAAGAAAAAGACTTGATACTGTAAAATTAGAAACACAGTTAAGAAATAGATGACGATATTGCTATAAAGAGAGCTCTTCTCTTTAAAAACATTCAGCATTAGCAGCCAAAAAAGTATTGCCGTATAGATGTCTGTTAAAAAACTAGCACCATATTGAACCCAAACAGGAAAAAAGAAAAAGGAAAGCCAAAAAAATAAATCGCCAGAAAGCTTAGTCGATACTAGTAAGATAAGAAGTAGAAACAAACTCCACGTAAACATATTCAAGACAACAAGAGAGCTCATTTGAGGAAATAGTTGCAACACAAAGGCACTTGAAAGCACCTGAGGCCAAACCCCAGCTACATTTAGCGGATGAACTTCCCACTGCCCTTGAGATAATTGTATAGCAAACTGAGAGTATACTCCGTCATCTTGTGTAACAATAGAGCGAGCGGGATTTAGTGCGACAGTGAATACTAGAAAAAAAATAAGACAAAATGGTAAGAAGTATTGATTACTTTTTTCTGCCAAGAGTTTTTTGTCCTTTAATAGCTTTCCATTTTAATTCAAATAGATAAGTAATACTTTTAATGGCATCTTTTAATTGCATCTTGGAGTTTCCAGCCTCACGGGGCGGCAGTCGCATGGGGATTTCAGAGATAGAAATTCCATTATGATGAAGAATGAATAGGCTCTCAAAAAAGAAAGAATAACTACGACTCTCTACTAACTGAAAAATACTTTTTGGAATAGCTTTGAGGTTATAGAGTCGAAACGCATTGGTGGAATCAAAGGGTAAACCCAAAATATAAGTTGTCATAAAGTGAGCCGAACGGGTCATAATTCGCCGAAAAAGACTCCACCCCTCAATGGATTTCTTTTCTATATGACGAGAACCCACTATAAAATCTGTACCATGGGGATTAGATAGAATTTTTGGAATAAACTCAGGCGGGTGTGTAAAGTCCGCATCCATGGTGAGAAGCTTTTCATAGCCCTTTTCATAGGCATAAGCCAATGCCTCTTTGTGGGCAGTGCCAATTCCCAATTTTCCGCTACGATGAATCACTGTTATTTGTGAGTATTTATGAGAGAGCTGGTCCATCTCCTCCCCGGTGCCATCAGGGGAGCTGTCATCCATAAATAAAACGTCGGCCTGAATTCCTAGGCGGACAAACTCCTCCATCAAATGAGTGGGGTTACCCTTTTCATTATAAGTAGGAATAAAAATGAGAAGATCCAAGGACTTAGCCATAAAAGCTCAAGAATTATCTAGTAGGTTTAAGCTGTCAATCTCCTTTAGAGCCATTTCTGCAGAAAGATCCACCATACAGCGCCAACTATAGGGGCATGGAGGGAAGTTACCATCATCTTTGTAGCAGGGCTGACAGGAATATTGCAGCTTGAGCACTTTGCTATTCGCATTTGTTAAACCCCACGAGTGAACGCTTGTGGGCCCATACAGACCTAAACTTGAGATACCGAAAAGGTCGGCCCAATGCAAAGGACCCGAGTCTGTGCCCACCATAAAACGAGCCCTCTGAATAACAGCCAAGAGCTCCAATACATTGGTTTTACCAATCAAATTAATCACACCCGGGTGAGTGAAATTAGTGAGGTCGTCTGATTCTTCTCTGGTGCCCACGAGGACCAATTTTTTTTCTTTTTGTAACAATAAATTAATTAAAGAATTGCCATAGGGCCAGGCCTTTAAATCAAATTTTGTTTTAAAATTTTTTCCTCCGCCAAAATGTAAAAGCCCGTAATTCATAGGCAAATCAAAAGATAATTCCAAGGGTAATGATACTTTAGGGCTTAAAACTTCATCAGGTATGCACAGAGAGACTCTAACAAGTTTTTCTAAGGCAAGGCTTTCATGGAGTTCTACGGGAGGCGTATATACATATTTTTGACTATTCAATATTTGATATCGAGTGAGCAAACTCTTTGAAAACCCAAAAAAAGCGATGTCATAAAAAAGAGATCGGTGCCCAATTAGAATACGATCATAGCCCTTGAAAAGAGTTCTTAGGCGTCGGATTTCATGAAATCTATCTCTCCACCGAGAAGAATAGAAGGCCCTCTCATCCACCGGTATAACTTCATCTACATCACCGTGCAGACGAACAACAGGAGCCAAACTTGAGCTCACAGCCCAATGCACTTGAATATTAGAATCGTAGGCTTTGATCAATGAAGGCAGAGGCATTGCATATGCAATGTCTCCAAGGGCCGAGAGCTTAAAAATTAAAACTTTTTTTAGCTTTGGGTTTGACACTGAACTTCTGCAGGATCCTGTTCGATTTCTTCTCGGATAACTTGTTCGCGTTGTAGAGGATCAATCCCTATTTTAAAGAACTCACGGTAATGATTTTTTGCCATAGATCCAAAACTTTCGTAGGAACACCCATAAAGCTGAGCAAGAGCCTGAAGAGACTCTCCGTGGCCACGAGCCGCATCAAAAGCTAAAGCCTCAAAATTATCTTTTAAAAAAAGCGCGCGAGCGACACTGCTTGAACCTGAATCATACATTGAACAATGTCCCGTTGAAGAGAAGTAGGAGGCTGTCGAAGGAATCATTGTTGTGACATAAAGAGGGCTGGCGTATGGAGGATGACTTTCCTCAAACTTAGGAAAAAGATTTCCACAGTTTTCCCTATTAAAAGCAAAAGTATTGAGAGATAGAAGTAACACCAAAAAGACTATCGGTAATTTCATCAGTTTCATCATCGCTGAAATTCCTATTTAATTTTGTTTTTCTTCAGCCCCTTGGCTTTGAGAATTTAAAAACAAACGTTGTTCGCTCTTGGTATAACGATGATCTAAAAACTCCCTCGCGTCAATAAGGCCTGCCCTCACATAGCTTAAACGATCCCGAAATACCTCTAAATTGGGACTGCGCCGAAGAGGCAGGACAATTTCCTTCAATGCCACAGCTAAAAGACGCGCATACTGGAGACGCCAAGGGATATTAAAGTTTTTCTTCCAAAAATATAGATTATTTCGCACAAAATAAAAGGCGTAGTGCCTTGCCGGCACAGAACCCTTTAAACTATTCACGCTATGGTAAGCTTTCGATAGTGGGCAAGCCCATAACTCCCACCCCTTTTTTTGAAGGCGCACACAAAGGTCTGTCTCTTCATAATACATACGATATCTCAGATCAAAACCCCCAATATCGTCATAGGCTTTTTTCCTGATCAGCAAAGTACTTCCGGGAATATAGGACCAATGGGGTAAACTCCCCTCTACAGCCCAATCTGTCATAGCAGTCATCCCCAAAAAGGGATTTACGACTCCCCGAGTGCCCCAAACCTGCCTCGTCTTTCCCTTAAACACCCGTGGTCCCACAGCACCTGCTCTTTTGTGGTGTTTTAAAACATCCATAAGGCGAGGCAATGTGTCTTTATCAATAGATATGTCACTATTTAAACACCAAACAGACTCAAAGTTTGGATAGGCTCTCATGCCTTCCACTAAACCGGCTGCATAACCTTCATTGCTAGGCACCCGTAAAAGCTCTACGCCCAGCTGTTCTTGTTTTGCACTCAAACTTCTTTTTTCAAGGTTGCCGTTATCTACATGAACAACACAAACCTCTGGATGAAAACTTTTAAGCTGTACACTTAAGGCAGCGGCTTCGTCAGGGGTGTTAAAGTCAATAATGAGGGCTAAAATATTCATCACTTTAGCCAATGAGATCACTCTCCAAAAGTTCCTGTAGTGTGGGCAACTTTTGATCTTTTTCTGAGAGTTCACTAGGAGGAAGAGGCCAGGGAATTCCCAGTGTCTTATCATCGAACCTTAAGCCCACCTCATGCCCTTTGGAGTAAAGTTCCGTGCACTTATAAAATACCAAAGTGTTTTCTTCTAAAGCCTGAAAACCATGAGCAAAGCCTGGTGGAATGTAAAGAGCACTGTGGTTCTCTTCAGAAAGCTCATAAGAAGTCCATTGCTGAAAGGTTTTTGATTGAGGTCTTAAATCTAAGGCCACATCCCAAATACGTCCTTTTAAACATCGAACTAACTTACCTTGGGCCATAGGATTTTTTTGTAAATGAAGCCCCCTCACCACTCCTCGGTGACTTAAGGATAAATTATCTTGAACAAAGCTCACCGGCAGATCTTTAGAAAAGCTCACTGTTTTATAGATCTCCGCAAAATAACCCCTAGGATCTTCAAAAACCTTTTGTTGAAATAAAAGTACGCCCTCAAGGCTTGACTGAATGACTTCCAAAGTTATCTCCTTAGAATCTCTATACTACATCTTTTTAAGGAGCGAAACCAAAGTGAACCTACAAAAGAACATACAAAATATTTGGGCCATAGGAAGAAACTATGCCGATCACGCCAAAGAATTGGGCAACAGCATTCCCCAGGAACCCCTCATATTTTTAAAATCAGGAGCGACTATCCTCACTTCTGGCCAAAGCCTGTCTTTACCGCCCCATAGCCAAAATGTTCACCATGAAGTGGAAATGGCCATACAACTGGGAGAGGACCTGCAGCCCGCAAACGTCGCCATAGCCCTAGACCTCACAGCTAGAGACCTCCAAGAGGAGCTCAAAAAAAAAGCCCATCCATGGACTTTGGCCAAATCATTTATTCACTCCACCCCCCTTGGGACCTTCACCAGTATTAAAAATTGTCGCGATTTGTCGAAACTAAGGCTACAGCTCCTCGTTAATGGGGAAATTCGCCAGCAAGGCTCCACCTCTCAAATGATTTTTTCAACGGAAAGCATCCTGGAATATCTCAAACCCCGAGTTCCCCTTTGCCCTGGCGATCTACTGCTCACGGGGACTCCGCAGGGCGTCGGAGCTATACAAAAAGATGATGAGCTCAGAGCCCAACTCCTAGATGAAAATGGAAAAATTCTGAGCGAGGGACTATGGACGGTACAGAGGAACTAGGGTAGATCCTAAGCATGGGCAGTGGAGAAAAAAAAACTATGGGGACACAGTACGATTTTGGTTCTGATCCAAAAAAAATAGGCGAAGAAATTTTTAGATTAATGGAAGAGGAAAGCTCGTCTATTTTTAATAAAGATTGGTGGTACGGGCAAATCATGGATTGGTCCATGAAGAACGAAAAGTTCAAAGTACAGATGTTTCGATTTGTAGATGTCCTCCCCTACCTTCACTCCAGCTCAGAAGTCACAAGACACATTAAGGAGTACTTTTCTGAAGGGGGCGAAAAACTGCCGGCAGTTTTAAGCATGGGTATGGGACTTGGTAGCCTAGCTCCATCGCTCATGGCTGGAGCCATTAAAAAAAATGTCACTCAAATGGCAAAGATGTTTATCTCAGGAGAGAATGCTCAAGAGGCTTTGCCCCAACTTAAAAAATTTAGAGATAAAAATATTGGATTCACAGTTGATTTACTAGGAGAAGCCACTCTCAGTGAAAAGGAAGCTCTAGATTACCAACAAAAGTATCTAGATCTCATTTCTTGGCTAGCAAAAGAGTCACAAGGCTGGAAAGAGATTCCCCTTATTGACTCAAACCATCTTGGTTCTATTCCTAAAGTAAATGTGTCAGTAAAGCTCTCAGCTCTTTATTCTCAAATCAATTTAAAGGCCTGGGATGAAAGTAAGGCCATTTTAAAAGAGCGTTTGAGGCCCATTTTCCAAATAGCAAAAGAGTACGGGGTTTTTATCAATCTAGATATGGAACAATACGCTCTTAAAAATTTAACCCTTGAGGTTTTTCAAGAGCTGATTATGGAACCAGCCTTCAAAGATTATCCTCACTGGGGAATTGTTATCCAAGCTTATTTAAAAGACTCTCTGGTTGATGTTCAAAAGATGGTGGCCTTTGCGAAAACCCGCGGCACACCAATGACCATTCGATTGGTCAAGGGAGCCTATTGGGATTTTGAAACAGTAGACTCTAGAGCTAAAAATTGGCCGGTCCCCGTGTATACTGTTAAAAAAGCCACAGATGCTAATTTTGAATCCTGCACAAAAGTACTTTTAGAAAATCATCAGCACATTCATGTGGCCATTGCATCTCACAATGTCAGATCTTTAGCCTATGCCATTTCACTTTGCCAAAAAATGAATATTCCAATGAGTAGTTTTGAAGTCCAAATGCTTTATGGAATGGCAGATCCAATTAAGAAATCTCTTATTAAAATGGGGCTTCGTTTAAGACAGTACACTCCTATTGGTGAGTTAATCCCAGGTATGGCTTATCTTGTACGACGACTTCTAGAAAATACTTCCAATGAGTCTTTCTTAAAATCTAAGTTTGCAGATAATATCTCCATAGAGTCATTATTAGAGGATCCTCAATACCATGAGCCCGAGCCTCCTGAAGCCAAAAGAGATTTTGAAAATTTAGCACTCCTAGATTTTACTATTTCTACTCATAGACAAAAAATGCAAGATGCCATTCATCGAGTTCAGCAAAGTTTACCTCTAAGAGCCCCTGTTGTGATCGATAACCGTGAAATCAAAACGGGTAAAACAATGGCTTCACTGAACCCCTCCCACCCTCAACAAGTGGTTGGAGACTTTGACCTTGCAAACCAACAGGAAGCTGATCAGGCACTGATGGCAGCCCAGAGCGCCTATAAAACTTGGTCTAAAGTTCCCAGTCATGAACGATGTAAATTGGTTGAAAAAGTAGCTGACCTTATTGAGGCACGACGTTTTGAGCTGTCAGCCATTCAAACTCTAGAGGTTGGTAAAAGTTGGAGTGAAGCCGATGCAGATGTAGCAGAAGCTGTGGACTTCTGTCGTTATTACGCAAAAGAAATGCTTCGCCTTGTGGCCCCTCAAAGAGCCGGGTATGCTCCCGGCGAGCTCAGCCTTTATCATTATCAAGGTAGAGGTATTGCGCTTGTCATTTCACCTTGGAATTTTCCTTTAGCTATTCTCACAGGACAAGTGATGGCAGCAGCCGTGACTGGAAATTCTGTGATTATGAAACCTGCGGAACAAAGCTCCCTTATTGCCTATGAGCTGATGAAGATTGTGCTGGAGGCGGGTTTCCCCAAGGGAGTGGTTAATTTTCTGCCTGGCATTGGTGAAGAGGTGGGAGCCTACCTCGTCAAGCGACCAGAAGTTGCTCTGGTGGCCTTTACAGGCTCTAAAACTGTCGGACTTGAAATTTTAAGAGAGTCCAATGTTGTTGTCCCAGGACAAAAACATATCAAAAAAGCCATTATTGAAATGGGTGGAAAAAACGCCATTATTATTGATAGCGATGCAGATCTAGATGAGGCCATTTTAGGTGTCCTATATTCTGCCTTCGGGTTTCAAGGGCAAAAATGTTCAGCATGCTCACGTGTGATCGTTCTGGAAGAGCTCTATGAGCGCTTTAAAGAAAGATTAGTGGAAGCAGCGAAAAGCCTTCGCATTGACCATACCGAAAATCCAAACCATTTTATTGGCCCTGTCATCGATGAGGAAGCCCAAAAACGAATTTTAAAAACCATTGAAGAGAACAAAAAGCATTTTCCAGTTATTTTTGAAGGCAATACCCCTTTAGAAGGCTACTTTGTACCTCCTACAATTTTTGATCAAGTAGACCCTCAATCCTCTTTAGCACAGGAAGAAATATTTGGCCCTGTCCTTGCTGTCATCAAAGTGAAAAATCTAGAAGAGGCTCTTAGGGTTGCTAATTCAACGGCCTATGCACTTACTGGCGGGCTCTACTCTCGTAGTCCTGAAAATATAGAAAAGATAAAATGGAACTTTGAAGTAGGAAATCTCTATATTAACCGAGGCATAACGGGCGCTCTTGTGGAAAGAAATCCATTTGGGGGTTTTAAAATGTCTGGGATTGGTAGCAAGACTGGAGGAGTAGACTATCTTCTTCAATTTTTAGAACCTCGCTGCGTGACTGAAAACACCCTAAGGAGAGGCTTCGCTCCCGAGGTAGACAAGATCATTCACCCTCTTTAAAATAGACCTCAGGCCCAAACCCAAAAGCAAGCCAAAAGCCATTGCCGAAAGGTGGGCACCATGAGCTGTTCCTCCAAACTCCGGGGGAACTCCAAGAAGCCCACTGAGATCCATAGAGGCAAAAAGAATCAGTAAAATCCAAGCGGGCAAATAGGTAAAACCAAAATACTCTTTTGCTGGAAGTATCCAGTAAAAATAATGCAAATTACGTGACCAATAAAGCGCCACCACAACGCCCAGCAAACCGCTCACCGAACCACTGGCTCCAATCAATGGTAAAGCACTTAAACCACTAATCCAATGAAAGCCAAGAGCTCCTATAAACCCAGACACAATATAAAGTACAAAAATACCAATACTACCAACAATAGGCTCTAACAAAGAACCAAACAAAACTAAGAAAAACATATTCATAAAAAGATGGAAAAAATTTGCATGAACAAATTGATAGGTGATGTAGTTCATAACAGACATATTCCAAAGGCTTAAACCCCATAGCATCCCAGAGGAGTGCTGCAAGTAACTGACCCAATGGTCAATTTCTTGTGTCCAATATTTATAGGTCACCTCATCCAGAGGTAGGGGCGATGTATCACCTTTCAGTGGAATTTTACTCATAAAATCATAATCACGAAAAGACAGACCCACCATTTTTTTTTGATGAGATATTTGACCAGATAAAACTTTTTCAGAGATACCAAGAACGCTCTCTGAGTAATTCTCTCCATGCTCTACTACAAATTTTGAATAGAGAACAGCCTGCGCTTCTACAAGAGCAGAGTTATCAAAAAATTTTTCAAGCTGTGCGTCTACCTTTAAGGAGGAAGGACCTAAATAAGCAAAGCACATTAAGTTAATAAAAAGTAGAAATAATGTCATGGGTGACAATTTGATATTTTGAATACTTTTAAACCAAGGAACTAAAAACATAACACCCTACTTAAACTTTTCTTTTAAGTGGCCATAAGCTTCAACATATTGATCAAAAAGATTTTCTGAAGGCCCCACCGAAGCTGGAGTTCTTGAACTAGGAGGTTCTACGTACTTCCAAGCTTCCTTATAGTCCTGCACTTGGTAGAGCTTAACCACTAACTTTTGTCGTAAGAACTCTGGCAGAGCTTTTTGTTCTCGTAACGTAAATGCAATATCTTTTAAAATTTTAGATTCTTTAAAGCGAAGGGCTGCATTAAACAGTTCTTTACCCTTGCCTCTCCAATCCCATGAGATGTGATCACTTTCTTTCCATCGCTGAACAATTTTATCAAGGACCAAAGGGTCATCCAGCTGTGTGAGGAGTATTTTTAGAGCCTGATCCTTGAGAGTATCATCAAAGTTAGATTCAAAAAAAACATCATGAAAGTAACTAACAACTAACTCAGCTTTGCCTTCTTTTGCCAAAGACCACATCTCTAAATACTGAGTGAGGTCACTGCCGGATCTATTTTTTAATTGCGCGAGGCCAATGCGTTCTTCCCCACAACTGTTAAACTGTAGTCCTAAAGCAACATCGAATTCCTCATAAAGAGGGCGTCGATCTAAATCTTTGATAGTTTCAACACAGGCATTAGATGTAACATCCTCGCAATTTCTAGATATTTGTTTTGAACAAAGCCACGAATTAAGAGTATATCTTTGTTCCTCATCACTTGCATTCAAATGAAACCTTGCAGCCGCAAAAGCCTCCTCTGATTCGCTAGTTTTCTCCATACCCCAAAGAGCGCTGC
>Ga0066639_10000484_pt1 | contig 34554 bp, 40 predicted proteins | sample CryGeyCG2114_010_2_FD_59504 | JGI IMG/M metagenome (GOLD analysis project Ga0066639, IMG submission 59504) | Groundwater microbial communities from aquifer - Crystal Geyser CG10_big_fil_rev_8/21/14_0.10 | ecosystem: Environmental > Aquatic > Deep subsurface > Groundwater | place: USA: Utah...
TAAATTTAAAATTCTTTTTCATCAAACCATTCTTCTGGAAATTCTTTTATTTCTATTTTATATTTTTCAGCTAGATCTCTTTCAATGGTCGCCCCTTTAGAATCTTGCCAGCCTGGCAAAAAATAAGTCTCAGCAATTAAATCGGAAGATAAGATGGATTCATGCCAATTTTCCATTATTTCCTCATGTCTGTAACCTTTGCCTTTTATTTCTTTTTCCGATTCACTAAAGCGAAAAACGGTCAAACCTTTTTTCTCTAAAATATCTTCAGCTAGTTCTAGCCTATGAGCATTTCTATCATACCCAAATCCTCCTGTCGTCAAAGGCCCACAGACTCGCACAATTGGTTTTGGTAAATTTTTTAATTCTTTAATTGTCTCTTTCGCCAAAGTTTGTAAAATATTTACTTCCGACATATATTATTTTTCTTCGGGTACAATAAATATTGCTAAAATATAAGCTATTACTCCCGGTACTAAACCAGTAAAAATAACTACTAGCATCCAAACCAAACGCAAAATAGTCGGGTCAATATTTAAATATTCACCAAGGCCTCCGCAAATTCCAAAAAAGATTTTATTTTTCTTGCTTCTATATAATAGTTTTTTATGTTCCATAATTATTTTAAAATTAAATTAACCCTAATACAAAACCAAAAATTACAAACAATATCAACTGATAGCCCACTTGGATCAGAAACCTCGCCCAAGCTATCTTATGAGAGTCATTGTTCCACATTGCTCCTCCTGCTATTGTTGGCAATACAAACCCAGCCCACACCAAAACAGCTATATAAGTAGGTCTGATATCCGGAATCAAATTTATAAAATAAGCCAAAATAAAGACTTGGAAAACAATTAAAGAAAATTGTACGATATAAAGTACCCCAGCTTCTTTTTGCATTTTTTTGCGAGCTTCCATATCCATATCGGTAGCTCCAACTATCTCTACCCATTTTTTACCAAACAATGGTCCGTACCACACAAATCCTATCACCATAGATAACATAGCGCACACTAAAATCAAAATATAGTTTATCATTTTGGTAAATTACATTAAAAAAACACTTCTAAAACATAGCTAATAATTATAAACACGATACCAATAACAGTTAAAAATTGTTCTGCTTTCATCTTCTGATAGACCTTACTTGAAATCTCGTGTTCATTGAAAACCACATGATGAACACTTAAAACAGCCCATGCAATAAGCAAAGTCCCCACAGTGTTAAGAGTTAGAATTATAAGTTCCATTGCTCTATATAATACCACGGCTTACCTGTTTTTTTCTATACCCTCAACAAAAGTCAAAGCCTTGCCCTGTTTTCCAGCTCGGCCGGTTCGGCCTATTCGATGAACATAATCATCATAAGTTTGAGGTAAGTCATAGTTGATGACATGACTAACATCTGGGATATCTAGGCCTCTAGCCGCCACATCGGTCGCCACTAAAATCTGAGAATGATTATCTTTAAATTTACCTAGAGCTCGCTGACGTTGCACATGATTTTTGTTGCCATGTATAGATTCGGACTTAAAACCTCGTCTACCAAGTTCGGTTGATAGTCTTTCTACTCCATGTTTGGTACTACCAAAAACCAAAACTTTATTAAAGTCTACTTTGGACAAAAGTTTATGTAAAACTTCTATTTTATTTTCTCCTTGTCTTAACCTCACTACATCTTGATCAACATTTTTAGAAGTATCGCCTTTTTTGACAGAGATCCGAACAGGTTCACGTAGAAATTCCCCGATTAGTTTTTCAATCACCGGCGATAAAGTAGCAGAGAAAAATAATGTCTGTCTATTGGTTGGCATTTTTGACATAATCTCTCTCATATCACCGATAAATCCCATATCAAGCATTCGATCTGCCTCATCCAAGACCACTGTCGCAAATTCATCTAGATTTATCATTTTACGGTCAATAAGATCTTTGAGTCGTCCAGGAGTACCGATTATAAAATTGTTTTTATAACGAAGTTGAGATATTTGTCGTCCAATACTCATACCACCCACTGCACAAACAGCAAAGATTTTCATTCCATAAACAAAACCGAGTAACTCTTTTTCTACCTGTAAAGCCAGTTCACGGGTTGGCACTATAATCATGATTTTTTCATCATTATTTTTTAACACTTTTTGGATTAGAGGTATAAGAAAAGCGCCGGTCTTACCAGTACCAGTATTGGCAATACCTAATATATCTCTACCTATGAGCACATGTGGTATAGACTGATCTTGAATTGGAGTCGGAGTGATATATCCTTTTTTACCAATTGCTCGTTTTAAAGATTCTTCAATTTTAAAATCAGAAAAAGTATGAGTTGGAACAAAAACTTCTTCTACCACACTGACTACTGCTTTATTTATAAAACGAGACACATCAATATTTTCTCCGCGACCACCTCGTTTACGAGGAAAACGTGAAGAACCCCCTCGAGACCGAGATGATTTACTAAAAGAATTACGGTGTTTAGAAACACCAGAAAAAGGCTTATTATACATATTATGCTTTATTTGAGAGCTGAAAAGCTCTATAACCTCTAGTATTTATGATAAATTCGTGACTAGACGTCTCGAGAGGTTTCAAATAGAGCCTGTTTGGCTAGCAAACGAAAACCGATGAGATTAAGTTATGTTTTTGATTGTATACTAGAATTACATTTTTGTCAATCTTATCTTTATCATGTAGTATATTTACTGTATGAAAGACAACGACAAAATCTGGGACGTGATAGTAATAGGAGGAGGACCGGCAGGGATGATGGCGGCCAGTACAGCAGCGGAAACTGGTGCTAAAGTGCTTTTGATTGAGAAAAATGACTCTCTCGGCCGGAAACTGCTCATCACCGGCGGTGGTCGGTGCAATGTCACCAACGCCGAACTAGATACTCGAAAACTCCTTTCCAAATTTAAAGATAGTGACAAATTTCTCTTTTCAGCTTTCTCACAGTGGAGCGTCAAAGAAACCTTAGATTTTTTTCACAAAAATAATGTGGAGACTAAGATCGAAAACGAACTCCGAGTTTTCCCTGTCTCAAATTCGGCCCAATCTGTCTGGGATGTATTGGTAGACAATCTGAAAAAAAACAACGTCACTATTTTATCGAACTCCCCTGTTGTTGACTTGATCAAAGAAAATAAAAAAGTGACTGGCATAAAAATAAAAAATGGTGAAGAAATCCGTAGTCACTCCATCATTATTGCCACTGGCGGCACCTCTCGACCTGAAACTGGCTCTACTGGAGATGCCTACAAGTGGTTACGTGACATAGGCCATACTGTCATTGATCCAACCCCATCACTAGTACCAGTAGCCATAAAAGATAAATGGATAAAAAAGCTTGCCGGTGTCACTTTACCAGAAGTAAAAATCACTACTTTCCAAAATGACAAAAAACAAAACTCTGTCAAAGGCAAAATTCTTTTCACTCACGTCGGAATCAGTGGTCCAACTATTTTAAATATGAGTAAAGATATCGGAGAATTATTAAAGTATGGTGAGGTCAAAATATCTCTCGATTTATTACCAAACTCTGGACACGATATTTTAAATACTTCCCTCCAAGATTTATTTAAAATTCACGACAAGAAAAAATTAGTCAACAGTCTATCAGACCTTATTTCTAGCGCTTTGGTACCGATTATTTTAAACCTAACTAGTATTGACCCTGATACCAAATGTCATAGCGTCACCAAAGCTGACCGATTGAAACTAGTCGATATTTTAAAAAACCTACCCCTGCAAGTCGACAAACTTCTTGGAAACGAAAAAGCTGTTATAACTAGTGGTGGAGTAGCTTTAGACGAGATCGATTTTAAAACTATGCGATCTAAACTTTTTCCAAACTTATATCTTGTTGGCGACATCTTAAATATCGACCGACCTTCTGGTGGATATAGCCTCCAGCTCTGCTGGACAACTGGTTATGTGGCTGGAAAATCATCTTATAAATAATATTAAGACTTGATTTAACGCCCAAAAAAGTGCTAGTAATAGAGTTGGATACAGAACTATAACAACCTAGGAAAGGAGGTTTTTATGTCATTTGAAAAAAGTGATAAAAAAGTACTCCTTGGAGTACTTCTGCGACAAGCTCAAGAAATATCTAAAAATGGATCTTTCAAGCCAGAATATTATAACGAATTAGAAAATTTAACCTACCTACTAGCTAGGGCGGGACACTTCTCAAAAGCTTTTGATTTAATTAATAAAATCAAAAGAAAAAGTAAGAAAGAGTCTTTATTTTATTCTATTATCAAAGCCTATCGTTTATATCTCTCAGCTCAAATATATTCATCACTAGATGAGATAGAGAAACTAGGAGACGTTGAAGTTATTTTAAGATCTAGCAATATTAAAGCTGCCAGATTAAGAGCCGAATATGTTCGCCACAAAAGTGAAAAATGGGAATTATATTTAATAATTTACAAATTCACTAAGAACGAAAAGGATCTTAAAAAATGTTTGTTTTGTTTTAAATCTATTCATGGTTGGCAAGAAAACATAGAGGCTAAGGAAAAAATAAACGAAGCTTGTGGTAAAAAATTGTTTGATGTCGAAGAAAAGGAAAAAGTTGAAGAATATGAAATTCCTCCAAAAATAAATTTTGATGAACTGCTAGATTTATTTTCAAAGACAGGAAAAGAATTATATCTTCAAGATCTGATTAACTTTGTTTATTCTCTAGAATGTCCAGCCGAAAAATTGGCTCATATTCGAAGAATAATAAACGTCATGGATGAAAACTAACAAACCCCTAGTATATTTTATGCTAGGGGTTTTTCTATAAACTACTTCTTTTTATCTTTCTTTGGTTTCTTTTTTTCTTTTTTGTGGGTTTCGCCTTTGGCCATATTTATTTTTATTAAAACTAACTAATCCTCTAATTATAGCAAAAATTTACAAATGTAAAGTGGACAACTACCACAAACAAAAAAACCGGACGCGTATTTTCGCGTCCGGTTTTTTAATTTAGACTAAACTCGAGAAACGTTTGACGCAGCTGGGCCTTTTGGACCGTCTACTACTTCAAAAGTAACAGTCTCACCTTCGTTTAGTTCATCAAAAGTCACTCCTACCAAATCTTTTGAATGAAAGAAGATATCTTTTGGTTGTCCTTCAACAGTAATGAATCCAAATCCATTAGGTGTTTTAGTTTTTACTATTCCTTGCATGTGATTGTTTTATTGTTATTTTTATTAGAAAATCGACTCCACCTCCCTTTCCTATTACAAACCACAATAACACACTCAGGAGAAATAGCTACCTACTTCCCTGCCAAGGCTAGTTTTTTCTCTCTAGACAACTTTTTTATCTCTATCTCTCTTTTTGAAGCCGAGCTTCTATTTGCTTGCTTTTCACTATAAATAAGCCTTTTTACCCCTCTAGCGCGAGTATAGTGTCCGCCCTGTCCACTGTCATGTTCAGCCAATCTTCTCTTTAGATCAGTCGTAATACCTGTATATACCGTTCCATCTTTACATTCTAAAATGTAAACAAAATACATGTTTACTTAGTATAGTATTTAAATAGCGCTTTCACTCCGGCTAGGTTTTTCTCCCATTCTATTGTCTCATGAGTTTTAAGTTCCACTGTAATAGCTGGTACACCAATAGAAGCCAGCCACCCCTCCGCGTCGCCAGTAATATCATAGCTATCAAAAGTATCTACTGCTGGATAACCAGACGCACTAGCATAAGTGTTCATAATATTTCTGGTCTCTGGTAAAATCCCTCCTTCACACTCTGAAGCATAGACAGCATTGGACTGGCTGTGCCAAAAAACTACTGATTGCGGTTTATTTTTTAAAACAAAATTTCTAATGGTCTCAGCTTCTGGTTCAGAAAATGGAGCTGTTCCGGCACTGACCACTTTGGATCGCCACATACTTTCTGGTTTCCATTTACAATCAAAGTTTCGATTCAGATCTACTTGATGTGCATTAAAACGTCCGGCCGACTGATCTATGCCGGCTGGCACATCGGCTATAGTAAACCGTCCTTCCTTGCCAACTATTTTATAGACTCCATCTGGATTTGCAGATGGGATAATACTAACAGAAAGATTCTTTGGAATTATTTCTGGATTAGTAGTCAAATAATCTACAAACTTATAAGCTAGAACAACACTATTCCATTCATAGCCACCATGAATGCCACCCACAAAAGCTAATTTGGTTTTCCCTTCACCAAAAGTATATGATTCTATTTTCCGCCCTTCCACAGACTTACCTATCACTTCATATTTGGGACCAGTCTCTTTTGGTTCTTCTACTTTTTCTACGGGCAAAGGAGTAGTAGCCTTTTTATATGCCACCACCCCTATTATTGCTCCAATAACAATTAGAAAAACAAATCCTATCACTACTGGTTTCTTGAGAAAATCCAGCATTATTTATAGTGTTCAAACAAAGCTTTGACTCCGGCTAAGTTTTTGGTCCATTCACTATCAGTGTGATTTGTCAGTAAGACACTGATTGCTGGAATATTGTTTTTGGCCAACCAATTTACCATATCGCCAGTTATTTCGTAGAAATTGAAATCTTTATAAGCTGGATACCCAGCAGCTTTAGCATATGTATTGGTTATTTCTAAAGTCTCCGGCAAAACTCCGTTGTGACAACTAGAAGCAAACACTCCACCAGCTGAGCTATACCACACCACTACTGCATCTGGTTTGTTACCTTTTATGTAATCTCTCATAACCTGACTTTCAGGTTCGGAAAATACTTCACTACCACCACTAACTGTCTTGTTTTGCCAGGTACCAGAAGTCTGCCAGTCACATTCGAAGTTTCGATTGAGATCCACATTGTTAGCATTAAATCGTCCAGGGACGCTTTCTGCCAAAGAAACTTTTACATCTGATTTGGAAAAAGATCTATAAGTGCCCACTATTTTATCCAAACCATCTGGATTTAAGACAGGAATAACAGTCACTCGTATACTACCTGGTATTTCATCAGGATTGGTTTTTAAATAATCTACAAGTTCGTAAGCTACTAAAGAAGTGTTCCACTCATAACCACCATGGATACCACCAACAAACAAAAGGTCTTTTTCTCCTTCACCAAAATGATAAGCTTCTATATCCCGTCCCTCCACTGACTTGCCGATAATCGTCTTGGTTTTATCTACTTCTTTTTCTGCTAAATTATCTTCAGTTGTGGTAGCTGTTTCTTCTTTATTTTCCTCTACCATAGGAACGTTGGATGGATTTTGAGTATAAAAATAGAATACCACTCCAGCCACCACTATAAGCACTAACGCAATCAAAATTATTGTTTTTTTCATAGTAAACCCATTATACCAGAAATTGTGTTTGTTTGGAAAGGTAGGAGTCAGTGTTATAATAACTCATTATGGAACCAAACAATATAGACAGTCGCTTGTCAGTTCTCGAAGAAAAAATAAATAACATTTATGTATCCGTCGAAAAAACTCGCAAGTATTTTCTCTGGACACTTATTATTACTGTGGCTCTAGTAGTACTACCAGCTATCGGCTTAGTCTTTGCTATACCCGCCTTTGTAGGTAGTTATGTAGGTCAAATTCAGGAATTGGGATTATAAAAAATCTTAGACTTTATATTTTTCTCGAATCATACGCCCAGTGTAGTAGAGATTGTCTCTGGCGAGGACGACAAGAAATATCTCTTGCTCGACAATTCTTTTTAATTTGGGCCATATGCCTTTGTATAGCCAACCATCTTTTGATTTGTCGTTCATCATCTTCCGTTCTCCGCCCCAGATAATATCTAGCGTACCACTGAAACCACCCTCGGGGGTCTTGCGGACGTATCCACCCCTTTGCCTGCCACACAGAGAGTGGCTGGCTAGCATTAACACCAAAAAAGTTGAGTTCTTTGTGCTTCTTTCCATCTGATGACAATTTTGCATTTTTAAACCAACTCTTTGGAAATTCTTTTGGCTTATCCGAAAAATATACTCCATCAAACACACCTAGCTCCAACATTTCCTTTGGAGTGAGATCTGGCTTAAAACGAGGATCAAAAGCTTTTTTCATTTTCTTTTAGATTACCAAATATCCAACCAACAGAGCCAATCCACCCCACCAACCAATATCAGAGATTATCAAACTAACAATGATTTTATTTTGAAGCGAAGCTGGTAAAAGCTCTGTCTGTTTTCCTTGGCGTTCTTTTTCCAATAAAAAAGGACTGACATAAAATGATAAAAACAATCCATTTAGTATCAGCACCACAGCAATGATCGCATGATACAGAGGTACACCCGACAAAGGCAAATCTCGATACAAAATAGCCCCGCCAGTGATAGCCAAAGCGATACCCAGCCAAATGAGTGGCTTGGTTACTTTGTGAGTACGAGTAGTTGCCTCAGTCCAATACGCCGACTTTCTACCCAAAAATCCGTGGATATCTATGACTGTTACTGCCCCAAGACCGATAATAAATCCTGCGAGTAATAAAAATAATCCAATAAAGTCTAGGTTCATTATTATCTATTTAAATAAGTTATTGTTAATTGTAAAACCGTAGCAAACGAAACCCACAAAAGATAAGGGATATTGGCATATATGATCCAAGCATAGGTAGGCGCGCCAGTCTCAATATGAAGCTTTAGTCCGAAAGAATAAATTGCAAAAAGCGCCCAGACTAGTGTACCGAGTACAAGTAAAATATCGAGCGAGGCTAGAAGATTGTTTTTGAGACCAAATTGAATCGGCGTGAATGCAAAATTGAAAAGTAGGTTGAGTGCAAAAGGTAAAGCCACGATCCACGGGATTTGTTTGGTAAAAGCTTTGTAAAATACCGCACCAAAAGAAACAAAGATGATTGCATACAATATCGTCCAGACCGGTCCAAAGAGCCATGCAGGTGGAGACCAGGTGGGTTTTATAAGTTGTGAATACCAGTTGTAGGTTTCCATAAATTTTTACTAATAATATCATATCATAAAAAACCGCCCGAGGTGCCCCGGGCGGTTAAATGCAAAACAATACTTCAATTTTAGAAAAATATTTACTTCAAGACCTCAACCTTGATATCTTTCCAATCTTGAATTTCCTCCAAAGCTCGCCTGACTTCATCTGAGGTTCTAGACTGATCAAAGCTAATGGTAAATTGGAGAGTTTGGTCATCTAAAGTAACAGAATTTATACCCGTTAGATTTATATTTCTGCGACTAAAAACTCCCAGAACTCTTTCCAAAAGCCCCGGCTGACTATCTTTTTTAGGAAATTCCAAAAGTACAGAATTTTCACCATAAAGAGTGTTGAGAACAGCCAAAAGTCTAATAAAAAGCTGATTGGCCTCTTTGGTGACATCTCCACCAAAATGATCACGAGCTTTTTTAAATAATTCCTCAAAAGCTTCTTGGTCTTTGTGACGAATTATTTGCAAAAGTTTCTGTTCAATCTCTATCCGCCTTTCCAAAGCTGCAACTGTGCCCGGATTTTCCATGGCAATAGAAGCATAAAGAGTTGGATTTTGACTAACCAATCTACCCATAAGCGAAAACATTACTCGGTAAAATGGACTAGTAAAATCTAGACTCTCTTTTGGGGAGATCCCGGATTCGAGCATCAAGAGAGCGCTAGTCAAATTGGCTAAATGAGGAACAGCTTGAACAGTGGTCATGTATTCATCATGTTCTTTTGCTGTGCTCCATTTTATCTTAGCTCCAGTAGCAGAGAGCACATTTACTACCCAGTTTTTCCATTTAGGATCATTTAATCTGGCCAAACAAACAACTACAGTCTGACCATCAAAAGGAACTCCGGGTCTAAACATAGGATGCAGACCAACCACTTGAGCTTGGCTTTGTAACATAGCTTTTATAGCTGGTTCTTTAACCGAAGTTACATCCATCAAAAGTTGATCTTCTCTGATATGAGCCCTCACATCATGAATGACATTTGTGGTAACGTCGATCGGGACAGAAAAAATTACAACATCTGCTTTCTTCACCACGTGGTAATTATTCATAGTTGTATCCAAGTCTGAACCAACAACATCACACCCAACCTCTTTGAAGAATCTTTCTAGTGTTTGTCCAAAGAGACCATTGACTCCTATAATACCCACTGTCACTTTTTTGATTAAAGCTTTGTTTCTCAATAGAATAAAAGTTGTTTTGTTGTCCTTGGTATCCTGAATACCTTCAGCTAAAATCTTTAGACCATACTCCTGCGCAGCTGCTTTTGGAGCAATAGCCCCAACATTGGATCCAGATTCTAATCTAGCTATCTGTTTTGCCGCGTTTCCAGTAGAAGTACTCGTGTGCCTACCTTCAACAGGAATATCTATACTGTCTAAAAATTTACCACACTGTTGTATCGCTTTTTCATGAGACAAAACAAATCCAAGTTCTTTTGGATTTGTGATATGCTCTTTCGCTAAAAGATAATGGACAATAGGGATATCAAAACGGCCCACCTCTTCTATGTCGTACCCAGACTCGCGAACAGTTTTTAAAACCTGAGTTACTTCCGTAACCTCACCGGCAATAGAATTATGAATAGGTACGACTGCATAGGCAGGACCTTTCACTAACTGTTCAAAAATCTGAGCGTGAGTACCACAAAAAACAATACTACAATCACAAGCTAACCAGCCTTCACTTTCTATAAAAGCTAGCGCTGCCTCATGGCCATTGGTAAAAGCATCCAATACTAAGATTTTTATCTTTTCCATTAAACATCTCCTTTGTTATTTCGATTTTAAAGTCCTAATCACACTAGAACTAGTCATACCTAAAAATTGCCGACAAGTCAACAAAAAAAGAAAGTTACATAAGTAAAAATACATTAGGATTAGGCTTTAGGAAACAAAAAAAAACCGCCCGAGGTGCCCCGGGCGGTTAAATGCAAAACAATATTTCAATTTTGTTGGACTTTTGACAAATCAAAAGAGCTTACCTCTTGATCACCCAAAAGTCTTCGGAGTAGGCCCATAGCTTCGGGTGGAACACCTTGTCCCACTACAGCCACTGTGCCATTTTCCATAAAAGGTAAAGATTTGTCTGATAAAATCTTGTGAACTAAAGAAGTCATAGTTTCGCGATTTATTTTTTTAAGGTCATAAGACCTTCTCACGACTATCAAGGCTTCTAGGCCACACGACACTTCAAAAATCTCATTCCCTATTCTCAATCTCCCTTTTGCCATAGGAAACTCCTTCCTGTTGTTGGGATTTTTGTTTTTTTAAATCAACTTACCTATCTACTATTATAACACATATAGGTAAAAAATGCTAGCTGTTTCTAATTTTGGCTACGAGTTCGGAAAATTCTTTTTATATTTATAATACTTTAAAAGTAAAACTATAGTCGCTTGCTTGAGTGGAGATTTTGGAATTTTTTTCTGGAAGAACACTCACAAATGTGACATTACTTCCTCTGATAGAGGCGCTCTCCCCTAGTTTCAACTCTACAAAATTTGTCTCATCACCTTTTTCAAGTTTTATTTTTACTAAAATTTCTCCAGCCCAAAAACAATTTACATCAATCGGACATCTACTATCTGACACCACTTCCACAGGTGTGATATATACTCCACTGCTTATTATCTTTTGATTTAAACTTGCAACTGATCCAGTTTCCACCGATCCAGTAGGACACTGTGTAAACTCACAGTTTGGACCAGTACGACCGACATAAGAGCCGTCTGGGCAGAGCTTGGCTTCCATAGTACAGGCGACCGGTTCTGGAGGGATAGAAATAGGATCTATTTCCTCGGTAAAGGTTTGTCCACCAGCACTACATTGTCGAGGGTCACTTTCCATCACCGGATTACCTGCCGCTATGCATTCTTCAAAATTGGTCACTGTGTTATTTTTTTGAACTTCATTTTTTGAAAACATCCAGACAGCACCAAAAACCACGATAAGTGAAATGAGTAAGATGATGGGTAGGGGGTTTTTCATATATAAAAGTATACTACTTTCTAATCTTTTTTAGGAAAACCCCACATCCATTTTGGTTTTTCACCTGTTTTGTAGCAAATACGAATTAACGTAAAAGTTATTAAGGTGAAAGGTAAGAGAAATGTAAAAAATACCTCTCGGTCAGATGAGTTTTCGTCGATTGTAAAAGCAAAAAATAAAAGAGCTGCGACATACCCAACCGTGACCACCAATCCTTGCCACGTAACCGGTGTCCACCCCCATCCAAAAAGCTTTCGTTTGAACCAATATCCTTCGGGGTTGTCTTTTATGTATTCGATGTATTTCTTAAGCATATAGATAATATTAAAAATATTTTTTTAATGCATCTGGTACTACAGGAACAAAAGGTTCTTTGATACATTTTTCTATCGCATCCTTCACAGATTCATTTGTAGCGATTGATAGGTATTGAGACGCTTCCATTTCACCAACATATTCCAAACCTAAAAACTCATACTCGGGGATCATTTCCCAATCATAAGGTTCTGTTATTTCTATTATTTCAACAGGCTTCACCTCATCCACAGAAACCCACTCAGTTGAACAAACCCATTCTCCTACTTCAAAATCTTCTCTTGTAACTTTATAGAAAGTTTCTCCTGTAAGAACGTGGATAGAGCCTTTCAATCGCGCTCCCAAAAGTATCTTATGTTTTTCGTGAATCAGCCGATGATACACAGATGTTCCGTATTTCTTTTTTGTTTCTAAATATAAATCAGTTGGTTCGTAACAAAAAGCATTTGAGGGTACGTCTGAGGCAAACAAAACCGGTACACCATATTCATGCATACCGCCGTAAGCATCATACTTGTTATTATGTGCAGGATCAAGAAAATCGAGCTTCTTGCTTGTTCCATGAAATAAAAATTCTTTCTCGCACTTCTTTACGTCAATAATACGAAATTCATCTTCTGAAAATGACTGAAAGGGATGATTTTTTAACATACAGAAAGTATACCACAGCGAAACAGGTTTCTAAGGAATAAAAACCACCTACGTATTACGGCAGGTGGGGTTTTGTAAACAAAAATACTAGTTGTTCATAATATTTGCTACCAGTGAAGGAAATCCATCATCTGCACTTTCAAACACCTCATAACCATATTTTTTGGCTTCAGATTTATATTTTGGGCGTTCTGTATAGAAAAAAGTTTTCGCCTCTAACTCCTGCAATTCTTCGGTGTTTCCCCACCTTGGGTCTTGTTTGTTTCTTTTTAAAATATTTTCAAACGAATCACCAATGAGGACTATTCCAGTAAAATCTAAATCTTTCTTGGCTAGGTGTGGCAATATATTTACACTTTCAAATATAACCAACTTTTCTTCTTTTTCATATTTTTTAATTTCTTCTAAAAAAGCCGGCCACAAACCTTCAGATTGAGCCACGAGGTCAGCCCATTTATCTTCATCACTAGTTTGAGTTAAATATTCTTCTTCATTTTTATTTATATAAAAATCTATCCATTTTTTATAATCAGGATTCTTTGCAAGTTTTTCTCTAAAATCATCTAGAGAGACGGCTATCCCACCGACTTCATTGGCAAGTTTGTGAGCCAGATATGATTTACCTGCGGTCGGTATGCCAGTGATGAAAAGTTTTTTGAGGTTCATAGGGGGAGTATAGCAGGAAATTTATGTGTTTTAAACTATTCTCTTATTCGTATGAATATGCCGATTCTACTTTAGTTAAAAATTTATTTATTTCTACTATTGCGTTTTTCTGCTCTGGGTTTGAAACTGTGTCCAATATTGCCAAGGCTTTTTTGAGAGTATCAAAACTCATTTCTTTTGGAATATCTGCCAAATCTGGTATTTCTTTTTCGTATTTTTTAAATTCCTCAATCAGAAAATCTATAAAAACTTCGTCTTTTCGCACCACTTTTTTAATACCCACAAAACACATGCTTATAAAAAATGACACCCTGTCAGACAAGTCTCTAGGTGTTCTTTTGGTTTCGGGAATAATCTCCCCCACTTCCACTTTTTTCTTTTCAAAAAGTATTTTGGAATCTGGTAGTACTCGTGAACTAGAAAGCGGGCATAGATAATAGTCTACCCTAATTAGTTCGTCATCTATTTTATAAAGTACCGCCGTTTGAACTCCGTCTAAAGGAAAGCTGTTTTGCATTTCATTAGAAAGAACAATCTCGCCAATTTGTGAGTATTTTTCAAATCTATTTTCTAAAATTCGTTCTATGTCACTATCTTCAAAAGTAAACCAAATATCTATGTCGCTCAAAGCGTCGTTTGTCCCCCGCGCCATAGAGCCAAACAGGTGAGCTTCAACTGCCTCATCTTTAAAAAGACCAACGATGTCATTTACCAGTTTTTCTTGTATGTTTTTCATTTGTTGGAGGGATGGGGGCATGGGGGTTTGGGAAATTATAGCAGGGATTTGATGTTCTCTACTAGTTCTGGAAATTCGGTTTGGTTGAAATGTCCGCGGTCGGAGAAGGTTCTGACGGTGGCATTTGGGAAAATATTTTTATAATCATTCATTTGGTCGAAAGGCACCACTGGATCGTCTTCGCTGTGGTAAAGAAAAATATTTTCTACTTGCTCCCCCACTTTAGATAAATCTTCTCCCAATCTAAAACTACCCAGAGGTTCTTCCATTCCCTCCTCTTTAAATGGAGCTGAAACTAGGTGGAGTGACGCGATTTTTTTTGGAAAATTATTTTCCGACAAATATTTAGTTAAAAATATTCCACCCATCGAGTGCCCAACTAAAACTACTTCGTCTTCCAGAAAAGGTATTATTTTCTCAAACCAAATATTCCATTCCGAATATCTAGCATTTTGTTTGTTTGGCATCACGGGGTAGATAACATCCGCTTGATCTTTAAACTTTACAACCATATTATCTTTCCACCCTGGCTCTGGGTTTGTGATTCGCGCGATATTTAATTCCGCAGTAGCCAAATAGTTTTCCCAGTCTGCTTGAGTGAGAAAAGTGTCACCGCCGTGGATTATGACTATTTGGGGTTTCATATGGGGAGTATAGCAGAAACGGTTGAAAAAAGAAGTTATATTATCCCCTTAATATCCCATCAAAACCTGGATTTTTATATTTTAAGGTTTTAACATTTTCTTCCCCCAACAAAGAGTGACTCTTATCACTAGGACAAAATAATTGGAAGTTGTATCCAGTTTTTACCTCATCAAATTGAGAATCAGAACCGCCAGGGCTACCCAGTGAATAACCACATTTAATTTCATCCGCAAATCCAGTCCAACTAACACATGGGAGTAAAGCTATCACACCTTCAAAAAACTTCAGATCTAAAACTGGATGAGCCAATAAAATACCTGGCTTGTGTATATAGTTATTTATAATGTGATTTATATAGGGCTTATCAAGATATTCATAAACATATTCGTTTGCCTCTTTTGGAAAAATAAAAAACTCTAAAATATAGGAGTTCAAATCCTTATTTGGTTCAATTTCTCTTTCTGTAAAATCATTACTTTCTAAAATTAAATATTGAATTCCTGACTTCTGTTCTTTTAGCAACTCAAAACCTTTATCTAACCCCCAACAAACAAAACCACAAGTTGGCCCACTAGATACTGGAGTTTTTAGAGAATTTGAAAAAACACCAACACCCTTCGGCCTGCCAGTCTCCAAATCAATACCCGAAATTATCCCCTTACCAGATAGTTGAACGAACCCACTTTCATGCAAGGAGAGTTTAGCTGTCTCATCAACCGTAAACTCAATCTCAAATTCATCGGTTATTTTTGACTTATCAATTAACTGCGGTCCGGGCTTATATTTATGCTTATGTCGAACAATAAGGGCTCTTTTCTCTATACAATAATTAAAAAATAATGAGATACTCCCATCTTTTTTACTAGCCACAAGGGAAAGAATTTTGTAAATCTTATCTCCCTCCCGTATACAAACTATAGACTTCTTAAAACTTTTTTCCTTATTGTCTGAGATTCCATATGCTGTACTCACTGGGGATCCCTTATCAAGAAGTTTTAATCTCATAATTTCTAAGTATTGTCAACTATTATTTTTGCTTCACCTATCAAATCTCTCGTAACACTAATATTCCAAGCTCGCATAGTGCTATGCCATTTTTTGTATTTCAAAAATTGATCCCAAGTTAATTCCAATATTCTCTTAGGTCTATAATCTCTAAAAATTTGAACAACTATTACATATTCAAATTTCTTTTCAATAATTTCTTTATTATCTTTTTCTCCAATTCCATAAAAAACACCTGTGGTGACTCCGGGTTCTGAAATTGTCTTAATGCTATATCTTTCTCCTTTTCGACTAATCGCATCCACATTTTGTGTTCCTTCTGGAGCAGCTTGGAGGTTTGATAAACCCGGAATCGAGTTGTATGTTTCTATAGCAAGAAACTCTCCTCACTCACCGACAATATTTCTAGTCCTGACCAATCCTCTATTTTTTAATTCTAATTCAGTATCAGCATACAAAAGCCAAAGGTCTTCATTATTAACTGTTGAAAATTGATTTTTATCCATAATTATTTTGAGAATTCTCCCCCTACGGGGGCGGGTACTTTTCGAATACTAGACTAGGATTCTTTCATTACATGAACTGTACACCTTTTGGATATTTTACTTCCCCCTTGGCGGACCGGTCGTAAAATATCTCAAAAGCTTTTCGAATCCGTCTGACGCTCTTTTACTAAAGAGCTAGACCGTCCCGCATCCAAATAACTTTCGGTTATTTTGCTGCGGGACTAGGATTCGAACCTAGATAGCTGGTACCAAAAACCAGAGTCCTACCATTAGACGATCCCGCAATATGTTTTAAAAACCAGAGTCCTACCATTACCTGCCTGCCGGCAGGCAGGGACGATCCGGCAATTTATTTGTCTATTCTGCCTTATTTTTGCCTTTCTGGCAATTATTCTTTGTTTCCTAAGAGCTTAATAAGTGCGAGCTCTAAAGGAAGCTCGGGGACGGCAGAGTAAGTAGAGAGTTCGTAAGCTTCCAAAAGGTCGCGCAGGACTGCCGGCAGAAAGCGGGCATTGGTGTGATTTTTAGCTTCAGTTAAAAAGTCGGATTCGCTTTTAGAAACATCTGCCAAAAGTTTTTTGCCAAGTTCTGGAGCAAAAGATAAAAGCATCACTAAACGAATCTCCCGCAAGAGAAGTTTTACAAATATTTTCAAATCCCGATTGTTTTCCGAAAGCTCTTGGACTATCGCTAAAGCGTCGGCTAGGTTTTTCGCTAGGATAGCCGACAAGATGGCGCGAATGGTCTGCAAATCTGGCGCACCAGTAATAGTCGATATTTCTTTCGTGCTTATATTTTTATCTTTAGAAAAACTCATCACTTTTTGCAAGTGACCGAGAGTGTCTCGAAAGGAACCGTCCCCCAGTAGAGCGATGAAGCTCGCCCCTTCTTTGTCTATTTCATAACCTTCTTTTTTGGCTATCTTTTTCACCACTTCCGACAAAACCTCGTCACTGGGTCTGCGAAAAGTATGAACTTCACAGCGTGAGACAATAGTCGGTAAAACTTTATGAAAATCTGTCGTGGCGAGAATAAACACCACATGAGCTGGTGGTTCCTCGAGAGTCTTTAGTAAAGTATTGAAAGCTTCTTTGGTGAGCATATGCACCTCGTCAATAATATAGACTTTCACCGGCGAACGAAAAGGGAGAGTCGATACCCCTTCACGTAGATTACGAGCGTCGTCTACACCACGATTGGAAGCGCCATCCATTTCCACTATATCCTCATCTTCACAACCGAGTTCTCGCGCGAGGATACGCGCGACAGACGTCTTACCTGTCCCACGTGAGCCGACAAAAAGATAGGCATGGGCTGTTTTCCCTTGTTCTAAACCTCCTTCGAGGACTGAGACAATATGCTCTTGTCCCACAACATCTTTAAACTTCTGCGGGCGATATTTACGATATAGGGTTAAATCAGACATTTATTATTTATTTAAGAAAAGACATTGTCTCATGCCACATCACTTTTTGACCATCAGAAGTCAAAACTGTTCCAGTTGGTTCTTGATATCCATTTGGATATTCAAGGTAATAATCTTTTAATTCTTCCCTGGAATCAACATACCAAACCTTACTGGCAGCTAAAGCGCCACAATCCCTAGTTAGCGCTTCTGACCAATGAAGCTGACTGTCTTCTATGTCGCCATCTGTAGCAACGTAAATAGTCATACCGGTATTGTTGTACTCAGAGAGTCTAAAGTGAATAGTACATTTTTTGGAATCAAATCCAATTGACCTAGATTTAATAACTTGATCCATTGCAAGATTGGAATCTTTTTTATAAATGGAAACTGTGTGATTATTAATAGTTAATTCACCGTCTCTTTCTATTGGAGTGTCTATGAAATTACCAAAGATTGGATCAAATTGGCTATATAAAAATATTAAAGGAAAAGTTTTTGATTTATAAGCACGAATAGGATTATTAAGTGGGCTTGATAGCCTTTCTATGGTTTCTTCAAAAAGACGCTGTTTTTCTGAAAAATTGACTGGTAATTCCATGACTAATATTTTATCTTCTAGAGGCAAATTTTCATCTACCGCTATTTCTTCTATTTCCCCTATTGTTTGGATAGAAAAAAAAGTGTCTTTAAAATATTGAACTAGACCATATTTTTCAGTATAGACTTCTGGAATATTGTTCCAAAAATTACTTACCCCAAAACCGAGCACAAAAGCAATAGTCACGAGGACAATAATTGTAGACTTTTTAGCGTTCATATTGATTGCATCATAGCAGACTACTGGTAGCTAGTAAAATCCTCTACTATCTGCCTGACTTCGGAAGCAGACTCGGTTTCCATTAGTTTAGATCGTAAATCTTGAGCTCCAGAAAAACCTTCTACATAAGCTTTGAAATGTTTTTTCATAATGGCGAAGCTTTTGGTGTGGCCTTTGAAAAGCTCGTCATTGGTAGGGCCGAGACGAAACATCTTTTCAAATAGCTCAGTGTGCTCGACGAGGACTTTTAACTTTTCTTCGACAGTGGGAGTGTATTCTGAAAACAACCACGGATTACCGTATATCGCCCGGCCAAGCATTATTCCATCCAGACCATATTTTTCTGCTTTCATTTTTGCGTCCGCCACATCAGCCACGTCCCCATTACCAAAAATCAAAGTACCCGTCCCCTTCGCCATCTCAACAGGTATCCGTGCCAAATCCCACTGAGCTGGCACTTTAGACATCTCTTTTCTTGTCCGCCAGTGGAAGGTGATGGCAGCCGGCTCGGCTCCAAGTAGCGCTTTGGTCCATTCTTCTAATTCGACTTTGTTATAGCCCACGCGAGTTTTGACCGACACTGGCAGTGTACCGGCTCCTTCTTTGGCGGCGATGATAATTTCTTTCGCTAATTTTGGATTTTTTATCATTGCCGAACCGCAACCTTGTTTTTCAATAGTTTTGTCGGGACAACCCATATTGATATCGATACCGTCAAAACCAAGTGACGCGACCAGCTTACAAGCTTCTCTCATCTTGTCAGGATTGGAAGAAAAAAGTTGAGCCACTATCGGTTTTTGCTCCAGCGTAAAATATAGCTCACGCATAAGCTTCTCTCTACCTGTCGGATGACACAAACCATCAGCGGAAGTAAACTCCGTAAAAAATACATCTGGTTTTCCGTATTTATTTATAATATGCCGAAAAGGCGCATCTGTAACATCCGCCATCGGCGCCAATACCAGCACGGGCTTATTTAATTTCTGCCAAAAGTTGTTCACTTCCATAGTTTTTGTATCTTAGCGGAAATTTGTAAAAAAAGAAAATCTTACCTAAAAAACTGGTTGGAAAAAATTGTTAAGGTGGACTTTTTTTAGTTCAGCAGATTTTATCTTTTTACCATCTAATAACACTTCCCAAACACCGCCCTCCATGGTCTCGGAAGAAAAATTTTGATCAAAAATAAAATTACCCAGACTGTAAGCAATCACCCCATTTTTGTAAGTTTCTGTCTCTTGTATTACATGAGGATGATGTCCGACCACTATCTTGGCACCACTATCTATCGCCTGTCTAGCCAAAAACTGCTGACGACTATTTGAATGGGTTTTATATTCCTCGCCAAAGTGATAAGAGACCACCAGCACATCGACGGATTCAGATGCTTTTTTTATAATCTCAGGCAATCTCGGATCACTGGCAAGTAGTATCCCCGCCTGCTCATCTGTCGCCCCTAGCCACTTTGGACCGACATCTGAAAAAGCTAGAAATCCTATTTTCACACCACCAACTTCTTTTATTTTTACTTCGCTTGCTTCATTAAAATTTTGCCCGCCACCAACCGCCAAAATATCTAACCCGTCCAAACGTTTTAAAGTGTCAGAAAAAGCAGGTAGTGCCCAGTCGCCAGCATGGTTGTTGGCGACTGAGAGGACGTCGAAGCCGGCATCTTTGACTGCAGTCAAAGATGCCGGCTTCATCCGAAAAGAATAAATACTCCCCACATTGTACCCCACATCACTGACTGGTCCTTCTAGATTTGCAAAAGCAATATCAGCCTCTTTTATAAAACTCACCCCTTCAAATAACCTATTAAAATCTCCATCTAAGTTTTTATAAACTGAAGATTCTACTCCTCTATCCATCATAATATCACCCACAAAAACAAGACTCACATCCTGCCGAGTTAAAACCACACTTACTTCGCTAGATATTTTTTCTACCCACTCTGGCGCGTACAAATAAACAGTCGGCAAACCCAACACTACCACTGACACAACCCCGATTATAAATTTATTCGTCTTAGTCATCTTTTTAAACAACAACCACCGCAAGTTTACCGTTACTATCTACTACCAGCTTTATATTATCTCCAGATTTTATTTCCCCTGCGATTATTTTTTCAGCCATTATATTTTCAATATTGTCTTGAATAAATCTAGCCATTGGTCTAGCGCCAAATACTTTGTTAGCACCAAACTTGGCCACAAACTTAGCTATCATATCTGACACTTCAAAACCAATACCTTTATCAGCCAAACGCTTGGCCGACTTCTTTAACATGAGTTTAGCTATTTGTTCCAAATCATTTTCTGACAAAGGTGTAAAAGTGATCACTCCATCAAAACGGTTTAGAAGCTCTGGTGGATAAATACCACGAGTTACAATATGATCTACTAGTTTGTTCGCCGACAACGATACGTCTTCGCCTTTTTCAGTTAGTTCCCAAATAAAATCAGACCCAGCATTGGAAGTAGCTATGACTATAATATTTCTAGTATTCACTTTTTTACCAGCCATGTCTGAGAAAAAACCTTCGTCTAAAATCTGTAAAAATAGATTATGAACTTCTTTGCTCGCCTTTTCAAATTCGTCTAAAAGCAAAACGCCATAGGGTTTGTCGCGAAGCATAGTCGACAGCACCCCTGGTCTATTTTGAGTAAATGAACCGATTAACTTTCCTAAAGATTCATCATCTGTGTATTCCGACATATCTAATCTATGCATAGCTTCATCGGCTCCAAAAAAAGTATGAGCTAAAGCTTTGGCGGTCTCAGTCTTACCTACTCCAGTCGGTCCCAAAAATAGAAAAGATCCTATCGGTTTTTTGCTGTTGCGAAGCTCAGCTCGAGAGCGACGCATGGATCCTGATATAGCTTTGACCGCTTCAACTTGCCCCACTATGCGTTCGCCTAAAACTTGCTCCAGATTTAACAACTTAGTTTTCTCATCTTGGTCTATAGCCCCAATCGGTATATTGGTTTTTGATCTAACATAAGAATACACATCTGTTTTGGTTATATCGGTAGACAATCTACTACTATAAGCTGACATCACTTCTAAAAGTAAATCTAGAGACTTGTCCTGCAACTCTCCCTCATTCAAATAAGCATCTGCCAATTCGACTATCGCTTTTAAAGCTTCATACGTAAATCTGAGTCCGGTTTGTTTTTCATAGGAAATAAGTTTTACCTCCAACATCTTGACTATCTCTGGTATTTCTAAAGTAGTCGCCTGTACTTTTTCAAATCGTTGGAGTAAATTTTTTTCTTTGTCGACTATTTGATGATAGGCACCAGTATCGCACAAAGCTATAACTTGAACGTAGACAGATGATAAATATGGATCCAAAATCGCAGACAAGTTTACCCCGAGAGCTTGAGTACCGACTATCAAATTTGGCAAGTTGTCGATAACTAAAAGCACATTACCTGCTTTGACTATCTCATCCATCATAGCAATCAGGGTGTTTTCTAAACTAGACTTATCCTTAAAATCAGCGAGGAAGACACTCACCTGAAACAAAACAGGTCTCTTGCTTTCTAAAGCTTGGGCAATGTGGCCGTTTTTTATTCTCATCACCAATTCATAAACCACATCCATTTTGACAGTCCCAATCTCAGACACTAACAAACAATTGCTTTCAGCTTGGCGAGATAAAATAGTAGAAATCTGGCCAACTTCTTTTTCTCTACTACCTAGACGAAAATGATCTATATGAACAGCGGGATCAGAAATGAGATCTCGACTATATTTATCCAAAATAAAAGTGTTTCCATAAGACCAAGTGGCCCCAAAACTTGGGACTTCTGATAGATTTTCTTCACTCCACCAGCGAGACCGTCTGTCGACCAATTCTATTTTCCACAAAACCCAATCTGTCGATCCTACTAAATCAGACAAATCAATATTCATACCCGCCAACCAATTTGCAAAACTACTATCTGCTTTAAACAACAGCTCGACAAATTCGATCAAATTCAACTCGTCCGCTTTATCAAGTGGTAATTCTGGAAAAACCAAACTTTCACCCTGTTTTTCTCTTTTTTCTAAAAATATCTTTATTTCATCTTTTGATATACCTAGTCGACGGGCTATTTTTTGACCATATGAAGAAGTCCACAACGCAACTAGCGGATCGGAAGTCTTGGCTTTGTGTAATATCCACGCCACTTCAAAAGAAAATAGCGTTCCTTTTAAACTTGGACGTCCTGTAATGCCGTCAAAATAATACGATCGGAAAAAAGACTCTAAGCTGATAATGATCCCTCCTGCTCCAAATAATAAACATAGTACACCTATAAATCTATCTGACACCACTAAAGAAAAAAATAAATCTAACCAACTATTGGCTACAAAATCGACTCCGGTGTAAAAAACAAATAACTTGCTAATAAAAATAATTAAAGCCAGGACTGATATGGCCGCCACTATGTTTACCAAACTTCTCCTAAGAAGACGTGGCAATAAAGACTCCAAAAACAAGATTGGATACCACAAACTATTTTTAGTATAACGACGAAGAGGATACATAATTTAACGTAATATATAATAAAAACCGTTTAAAATGAGAGCAAAAATAACAAATGGCCAAATAAACCAAAGTAAGATGGCTACTCCGCCCACAAACACTATCGACAAACAGGCTATCGACCCAGCGATAAGTAGTATCAACCGCAAGACCACTCCTACTAGACGCATCATGGTATTTATAAAAATAGTTTCAAGTAAAGCTGACATACCAGATCTTGGCACATACTCTTCACCCAGACGTCTCCACGGAGAAAACAAAGTCACTATCAATAAATAGATAGAAAAAAAATCAAAAATAAATAGAAAAATATTTTTAACAATAATCAAAAGACTGACTAGTCCTCGAGTGTAATGCCACTTAAAATAATTTAGGCCAAAAGTTATGAAACCCATATACTTCTAGTATACAACTATTTGAATTTGTAGAACACTTTTTTTCCAAAACGAAGATCGATATAGTCTAGAGACCCGAGTGAAGCTTTGTCCGCTTTAAATTCTGAAGAATTAAAAATGGTATTCAAATTGCTAGCCAATTCGCTCAAATCTTGTTGGTAATGAAAAATAAATTGCCAATCATTGCCTGAACTTAGACCAATCACAGTCACCCGACAATCTCCATATTTATCTATTAATAATTTTTCTGACTGTGCCACATCTAAACCAGAAGCTCTAAATAGATCCGGTAAAGTATCAATAATTTTTACCAGCCCAACAAAACTACTTCTAGCTATAGGCCGAGAACCTACTGGCCCTTGTGATAATAAACCGTAAATCTTAAATAGAATATTGCCGGAAAAATTTGGAGCTTCAGCAAAAATAAAACCAGTTTCATCAACATAAAAACATTTTTCTATCTCCCCAGATTGACACCAAAGAAATTTGGGTGAACGTTCATATACTTTTAAATCCAATTTATTGAAACCTACTCGCTTGATTTCTAATTTACTAATATCTGGAAACTGCTGACGGACACCTTGACCTAAACTCAATTTATTTATAAAAAGACTATTATTTTTTGGAATCACCCAAAACCACATTCCGGATATTTGAGTTTTAATATAACCATCCAAATCTTCTGTTTTAACAACCTTGTTTCCAGAAACAGAAATAGTAGATATCCTTATTTCTTCCCAACGTAAAAAGAAAACAGTTCCAACTAAAATCGAAATCAATAAAATAACAAACAACATCAACCACAATCTCTGGCGTCGTTTGGCTTGTCTCCTAGATTTTTCGAGCAACTCCCTTCGAACATCAGCCATTTGAAAATGAGCTATTTAATAATATCTTTTCCGAGATACGGCTTGAGGACTTCTGGCACGAGAATAGACCCATCAGCTTGTTGGAAATTTTCCACCAGCGAGACGAGAATACGTGGAGTGGGAACAGCGGTACAGTTTAAAGAGTGAGCAAAGCGGAGTTTACCATCGTCATTGCGATATTTAGTATTTAGCCTGCGAGTTTGGAAATCATGAAAATATGAAGCGGAACTTATCTCGCGGTAAGTCTCTTCACCTGGCACCCAAAGCTCAATGTCGTACTTTTTCACCTGACCAAGACCCAAGTCGCCACCACAGTTCGCCACCACCCGATATGGGATGCCAAGAGACTGGATAAACTCCTCGGTGTTTTGATTTATTTCTTCGTGATATTTTACACTTTCGGTATGATCGGCTTCACATAATACTACTTGCTCTAGTTTGAAAAATTCATGTACTCGAATCAAACCCTTTACGTCTTTACTATGACTACCTGCTTCTCGTCTAAAACAGGGCGAAAAAGCTAAGACTTTTACCGGGAATTTACTTTTATCAATGACTTGATCAGCAAAATAACTCATAGTCGCCACTTCCCCTGTGCCAGCCAAATAATCTTCGTCTTGGGTTTTATATAAATCATCTTCACCTTGTGGTAGATATCCACTACCCATCAAAGTTTGTTTACGCACAAGCGAAGGTACTATCATCAACTGAAACCCTTTTTTCATCCAAAAATCTTTGGCATATTGCCAAATAGCAAAAGAAAGTTCGGCGCCGGCATTTTTTAAAAAGTAACCACGAAAACCAGAAACCTCTGTCCCTCGTTCAAAGTCCGCCATGTCGAGCGCTTCCATAATAGCGATGTGATTTTTCGCTTCAAAGTCAAAAGTTTTTTTATCTCCCCATGTTCGGACTTCTTGGTTACCACTGTCGTCTTCACCTTCTGGTACTGACATGTCGGGAATATTTGGCACTTGAAGCATGAGTTTTTGCCAAGCGATTATTTTTTCTTTGAGTTCTTCTTCTTTGGCCTGAAGCTTTTCTTTGAGGATTTTCATCTTGTCGATAAGCTGACCTCTTGCCACTGGATCGGATATAGTTGGTATCTGATCAGACACAATATTTTGTTTGGCTCGCATTTCTTCCACTTCTGCTAAAAGGGCTAGTCGAGCATCGTCGATAGAGATGAGTTCTTTCACATCAAAATCAATGTGTTTTTTACGCGCCCCTTCGGTGATGAGATCGGAGTTTTCTTTGATGAATTTTATATCAAGCATATTAATAAATAGGATAGCAGAAAATTGTTATAAAAAAAAGGAGCCGGCCCCGCATAATGCGTGACCGACTCTTGCCCTGCGCCTCTACCCACCGTAATGGGCGAACCCTTCCCCAAGGGTATCTGAAGAACGTGTTGGTTATTTTTTCTGGCGTTTTACACCACGGGCTTTGCGACCAGGATTTTTCTTTTTGTATTTCCCGCCATTGTCGCTTATATGCGAACCTGAGGGGTCAACAAATTCAAATCCATTTTCGCCCACCGGCCTGACTTCGATCAAACCACTGCTATGTGATCCGCCGCTGCCCGATCCAAAAGTTGCGTGTGCCAAACTTCCATAACCAACTATGCCGTTCTTTTGAGACATAAACATTCTCCTTCTTTTTGCAGACAAACCCATATCCCATATATAAGTCCGTTCTACATCCACAGGAAATCATAGCACAAAAGGTAAAACTATGCAACAATTTAAAGACTGTGTCATATCGTATTCAAAAATTTGACCCTTCTCTGTGGCCTCAATCCTTGTCTGAAATACCACAACCACCAAAAAATCTTTACTTGGTGGGTGCGTGGCCCGAGGATACGGGCCACGTCTATCTGACTGTCGTCGGTGCTCGAAAATATTCTACTTATGGAAAAGAAGTTTGTGAACATCTCATATCTGAGCTCGCCGGCTACCCTATCATCATCGTCTCAGGCCTAGCTATCGGCATAGATACTATTGCTCACGAATCAGCTCTGGCTTCTGGTTTAAAAACTCTAGCCTTCCCCGGCTCCGGACTAGATCCAAAGGTTCTCTATCCTAGAAATAACCAGCGGTTAGCCCAAAAAATAATCGATGCTGGCGGGGGACTTATTTCCGAATTTGATCCACTTTTTCGCGCTACTCCATACAGCTTTCCTCAGCGCAATCGTCTGATGGCGGGACTCGCTCAAGCCACTCTAATAATAGAAGCTGAAAGAAAATCTGGTACTCTCATCACCGCTCGCTTAGCACTGGATTACAATAGAGAACTTTTAGCAGTTCCGGGATCTATTTTTAATCAAGCTTCTGTCGGACCAAACTGGCTCATCACTCAAGGTGCCACCCCAGTGACCAGTAGCGAAGATATACTCCGAGCTCTAAACCTGTATGACGAAGACCCTCAAAACGGACAAGAAAAACTTTTTACAGATTTATCCCCCGTTGAACAATCTATTTATGACTTACTGAGATTGGAACCTCTATCCCGCGACTCCATATGTGAAAAACTTTCCAGCAACGCAAGCGAACTAAATTCCATCTTATCTATCATGGAAATTAAAGGCATAATCAAAGAAACCATGGGTGAATTTTGGCTAAGTTGAAATTAGAATTCTATATTTAAGCGAGCCTTTGTCGGAGAATTAGGCGAGCATAATTTGCCATAAAAAAATATTTATAGTATTACTTAATGCATTATGTCGAAACTCCTTATTGTTGAGTCACCATCAAAAGCGAAAACAATTTCCAAATATTTGGATGGCCTGCCTGCCGGCGAGGCAGGCGCTTATACTGTCCGCGCTTCAGTCGGACACATTCGCGATCTTCCTAAATCCAACAAAAACGCGATCGATATCGATGCGGGTTTTGTGCCTCATTATGAAATAAGTAAAGGCAAAGAAAAAGTAGTCAAGGAGCTGACCGAGCTAGCCAAGCGTGCCGACGAAGTGTTGCTCGCTACCGACCCCGACCGCGAAGGCGAAGCTATTGCTTGGCATATTGCCGACAGTTTAAAACTAAAAAATCCTAAACGGATAGTTTTTAATGAAATCACCAAAGAAGCCGTCCAAGAAGCCATGAAGCACCCACGCGCTATCGACGACAATCTCAAGCAAGCTCAAGAAGCACGTCGAGTACTCGATAGACTTTTCGGCTACGATCTATCTGGTCTTATCTGGACCAAACTCCGCTACGGACTATCTGCTGGCCGCGTGCAATCTCCAGCTTTGCGAATACTTGTAGAGCGTGAGCGAGAAATCCGCGCTTTTATACCAGAAAAGTACTGGGTGCTTGATGCTGTTTTTCAAAATGGAAAAAATGATATTCCTTTTACTTGTAGTATAGAACCAAAAACTGAAGCTGAAGCAACTGATATTTTAGACAAAGCTAAAAAAAGCACTTGGAAAGTAGCCGACGTAAAAGCGACCGACGCCCTGCGAAAAAGTCGCGCACCATTTACCACTTCTACTTTACAACAAGCAGCTTCTTCTCGTCTTGGTTATGCACCATCTATTACTATGCGCTTAGCTCAAAAACTATATGAAGCTGGCCATATATCCTATATGCGTACTGATAGTACAAACTTGAGTAAAGTGGCTATCGCCGAGATAGCCGAAGTGGTCACAAAAGAATTTGGTGCCGAATACCACGAAGCTAAAAGTTACGCCACTAAAAGTAAAAATGCTCAGGAAGCTCATGAGGCTATCCGACCTACTCATGCAAGTGTAAAATCTGCCGGCACTAGTCCCCAAGAGAAAAAACTTTATGAGCTTATCCGCGCCCGCACTGTCGCCTCCCAAATGAAAGATGCTGGTGTGAAGAAAACTACTATTATCGCCGAATCTAGCGATAAATCTGTACCGACTTTCCGTGCCAATGGTTCACAAGTGATTTTCCCTGGCTGGCTTTTGGCCGATCCAAAAGCTCGTGGCGAAGATGTAGACTTACCCGCTATAAAAAGTGGCGATGATTTGAAACTACTAAAAATAAACAGCGAAGGTAAAGAAACTCTACCACCCCCACGTTTCTCTGAAGCAGGTTTGGTCAAAGAATTGGAAAAAAGAGGTATTGGCCGACCGAGTACCTATGCGGCTATTATTTCTACACTACTTGCTCGTGGTTATGTCGAAAAAGAAAGTCGATCTCTCTGTCCAACTGATACTGGTGAGACTGTCAGTGGTTTCCTAGAAGAACATTTTGCCGATTATATCAGTGATTCTTTTACTGCTGAAATGGAAGACAATCTCGATGAAATAGCCATCGGCAATAGAGCTTATGTAAAAACTTTGAAAGATTTTTATACTCCTTTCACTAAAGCTGTCAATAGTAAAAAGAAAATGGAAAAAATTACCAATCTTGGTGACGCTCCAGCTGATATGAAATGCCCTGTCTGTGGCGGGTCAATGATTATCAAACTAGCTAAAAATGGTAAATTTTATAGTTGTGCCAAATTCCCCGACTGTACCGGCGCACTCACCTTAGAAGGTAGGGCTCTCGAGGGCCCAAAAGAAACCGGCGAAATGTGTCCAGATTGTAGTAAGGGAAAACTAATAGAACGCGAGGGTAAATACGGTAAATTTATTGCTTGTAGCAACTATCCGAAATGTAAATTTATAAAAAATGATGAAAATGCTCCACAAAATACCACTGGCGTAAAATGTCCTGTATGTAATAAAGGAGAGATGGCAGAAAAACGTGGACGGTTTGGCATCTTTTATGGATGCTCAAACTACCCCGCCTGTAAACACATTATCAAAACCAAACCAACCGGCAAAATCTGTGGTTATGTTCGTGAAAATGGCCCATGCCCCCACCTAATGATGGAAGGCACTAAGACTATTCCTGACCGATGTTCCGATAAAACCTGTCCAAATCACAATCCACATAAAATGAAATAAATCTGTTACAATGGTACCCATGGATGTCAAAGAGATTTATGACTTGATGAAAAAAACTCCGACCGAAGCTGATAAAAAGCTCATCAAAAAAGCTCTGGATTTTGCGACGGAGGCTCACAAAACTCAAAAACGTTTTTCTGGCGAATCATACATCGTTCACCCATTTGAAGTAGCTAAAATTCTCGCCGATATGCGTACCGACCCAGAAACTATCGCCGCTGGGCTCCTCCACGATACTTATGAAGACGGCCATGTCAGTCTAGAAGATGTCGAAAAAAACTTTGGCAAAGATATTGCCTTTATGGTAGATGGTGTGACCAAGCTCGGCAAACTCCGCTATCAAGGTCTCGAGCGACACGTGGAAAGTCTACGTAAACTTTTCATCGCTATGGCCAAAGATATTCGCGTCATCCTCATACGACTGGCTGATCGTCTGCATAATGTCCGCACTTTAGAACATGTTCGACCAGACAAACAAAAACGAATTGCTCTAGAAACTTTGGAAATATATGCACCCCTAGCCAATCGTCTCGGTGTTTGGAAAATAAAAGGCCTCCTTGAGGATGCAGCCTTTCCTTATGCTTATCCGGAAGACTATAAAAAAGTTACGGCCCTACGAAAAACAAAAGGTAAAGAAACTATCAAAAAACTAGAGAAAGTATATAGATCTCTGTCTAAAGAAGCCGCTAATCAGGGTATGACAAATATTCAGATTGATTATCGAATAAAATACCTTTACAGTCTTTACTTGAAACTAAAACTGAAAGATATGGATATAGATAAAATCTATGACATCTCAGCTCTGCGAGTGATAGTGCCGACCATTGGCGATTGTTATAAAGTCCTCGGTATGGTCCACTCTCTATGGACACCTGTCCCCGACCGACTCAAAGATTATATTGCGACTCCAAAACCAAACGGCTATCAAAGTATTCACACCGCTATTTTTACCGGCGATGGCAATGTAGCCGAAATTCAAATCCGAACCGAAGAGATGCATCGCGAAGCCCAATACGGAGTAACTTCTCATATCTTATATGACGAACACGGAAAAGCTAGAAGTAAACTCAAATCAGACAAAAAAACTTCTTGGATTCGTGAGTTGCTTGATTGGCATAAAAAAATAGATAGCCATGAAGAATTTTTAGATAGTTTGAAAACAGACCTTTTCCAAGATAGGATTTTCGTCTTCACACCAAAAGGTGATGTGATTGAGCTACCAAAAGGCGCTAGTCCTATCGACTTCGCTTATGCCATACACACTGATATCGGCGACCACGCTTCAGGAGCTATGATCAATGGTAAGTTTTCTAGCCTAGACACTCCCTTAAAAAACAACGATCTCGTGCTTATTGAAGTTAAAAAAAATAGCAAGCCCAGTAACAAGTGGCTCGGCTTTACCAAAACCACTTTCGCCCGCAAACAAATCAAAAACTTTTTAGCCGAAGGTAAAAAAATAAAAAATTAAAGAGAGAAATTCTTAACGTTGTAAAGATCATCTTCTGGACCAGCTTCTTCATCTCCTTCACGAATAGCTTCCCCTCGACTATCAGAAATCTCTTCTTCGGTTTGTTCTGCTTTTATTGCCCCTTCATAATCTCCAGCTGGTAGTTGCCCCCCTTGATACATCATATCCAAAATCTTTTGCAAATTGTCTGGTGAAGTAAAGTCGATAGTGATTCGTCCAACGTCACCATTTCTCTTGTCTACTTTTATGCGAGTACCATATTTTTCGGTCAACTTTTCTTCCATTTCTAAAATCTCTGGTTGAATAAAAGAAGCTTTGTCACGAACTTTTTCATAAGCCACGCGCCGAGCTATGGCTTCAGCGTCGCGAACAGAAAGCTTTTTCAAAACAATTTCTTTAAATAAAGTAGTTTGCTCCTCTGGTCTATCTCCGAGCATAAGTATCGGCCGAGTGTGGCCTTCGTTTATTTTTCCTTCTACTAAGGCGTCCATAATCTCTTGTGGTAAAGCTAGGATACGCATAGTGTTAGAAACATATTCACGACTTTTGCCCACCCGCTTGCCTATCTCGGCGTGCTTGAGGTTGAACTCGGTCGCTAATTGGGAAAAAGCTTTAGCTCGGTCAACTGGATTTAAATCTTCACGTTGGACGTTTTCAATAATAGCCATTTCCAGCTTCATCTTGTCAGTCTGATCCCCAGAACGAATAACCGCTGGTACTTGGAAAATACCGGCTATTTTGGACGCTCGAAGACGTCTTTCACCAGCAATAAGCTCGTATTCTACAGCTAGACCACCATCTTCTTTGATCACATCTTTGCGAGTGACCACTAGTGGTTGAAGGACGCCGTATTGACGAATAGAGTCAGCTAGATCACGAAGGCGATCTTCATTGAACTCTCGCCGTGGTTGGTACGGATTTGGTTTTATCTTGTCGACTTCGATGAGAAAAACAGAATGATTGTAAAGTGGGTCACTAGACATAAGTCTCTTTATTTTAACAGATGATTTGATTTTACTCAAAAATTGGGTACAATCTATTATGTTATTGACCTAAATGGGATTACCGTCGGTCTCAAGCCGGAGTGGTGCCTGCCTGCCGGTAGGCAGGGAATGGTATCACTTGAGCTATTGGTTTGGTTAAGTAAATTGTTAAAACAAAATTTGCCGGAGTGGTGGAATGGTATACACGTGCGACTCAAAATCGCATGGCGCAAGCCTTGTGGGTTCAAGTCCCACCTCCGGCACAAAACAAATGCGCTCAAAGTGAATAACTTTGGGCGATTATTGTTTTGTAGCTCGGAGGTGGGACTTGAAAGCCGGAGACCGCGAAGCCCTCGCCAGCAGGTGAGGTGGTCGAGGCGGGGTCGCGAAATTTTAAGTTTGACGAAACTTAAAATATTTGTGACCTAGTCCCACCTCCGGCACCAACTTGCATTCTTTTGTTATTATGATAAATTTTTGGTAAATAGGTCTTTTTAAACCGCAGCTCAAACCACAAAAGGGAGAAATGTCATGCGATGCTATTTAAAAAAAAGCACCCGTGATATAGCACTGGGGAAAATAAGGGGTGAAAACAGACTCCTGACCGAGATTCAAAGTTTTGTTATTTGGATCGGCAAAGCAAAAAATGTAAAGAGTGTCACCCCTTACAGAATCATGCCCGGCCGACGCCAGAAAAGTTCCCGGGGCAAACTCCCAACCCAGAGAGAGTATACTTCTCGCTTCGACGGTCACACCGCCAAAGTGACCTGTTGTGTCGGGGAGCTAAAGCAAGTTTTATTGGTAAAATTTAGATGATAAATAATGTCCGTCCGTGAAGCGCTCGCGCTTCACGGATTTTCTTTTTCATGTGTTTACTCCTATTTCCTTATTCAATTGAATGTTTGAATAGTTTGAAATTTGGGTGGATTCGTCTATGCTACAGATATTATGAAAGAAAAGAAATCTAAGGTTATTGTCGTCGTCGGACCTACCGCTTCGGGGAAAAGCGACTACGCGGTCAAGATGGCAAAAATTCACATGGGCCTAAATTGTCCTTGGGGGCCAATCGGCGGAGCTGAGATTGTTTCGGCTGACTCACGACAGGTTTACAAAGGGCTCGATATTGGCTCGGGGAAAATAACCAAAAAAGAAATGCAGGGTGTCCCTCACCACTTACTAGACGTCGCTAGTCCCAAACGGACTTTTACTGTCAGTCAGTATCAAAATCTTGCCAAGCAAAAAATAAAAGAAATAATAGCTCGTGGACACACTCCAATAATAGTCGGAGGGACTGGTTTTTATATTCAATCCATTGTAGATGATTTAGCTTTACCCGCAGTCAAACCAAATCCTATTTTACGAAAAAAACTTGAGAAAAAAAGTTTGGCTGATTTGGTGGCTATGTTAAAAAAAATGGATCCAGCTCGACTAAAAAATATAGATGCTAAAAATCCAGTTCGTCTAATCCGAGCTATTGAGATAGCTACTGTCTTGGGTAAGGTACCAAAACTAAAGAAAAAACCGAGTCTATATGAGTTTGAGATGATTGGCATCACTTGGCCAGATGAAGACCTAAAAGAACGCATCAAAACTCGCCTACACGCACGACTAAAACAAGGTATGGTAGCTGAAGTTAAAAAACTACATGATAGTGGCGTGTCTTGGAAAAGACTCGAGGATCTCGGTCTTGAATACCGCTACGTTGCCCTTTTTTTGCAAAACAAAATCTCTAAACTAGCGATGATTGAAAGCCTAGAAAAAGAAATCTGGCATTATGCCAAAAGGCAGATGACGTGGTTTAAGAGGGATAAAAAAATAAAGTGGCTTACGGGCAATGAAGGAGTCTGTCACAAGTTTCGCTAAAGCGGACTCGCCACCCCGCATCGCGCCGGCCTGAAGGCCGACTTTATGCGCTCTGGCTTTCGATTTCTTCACGGATAAATACTTCGTATTTGCGGGCGATGAAGGAATCGAACCCTCGACGGCGGTTTTGGAGACCGCAGTTATACCATTTAACTAATCGCCCAAACAAAAATACTAGACCTGTATAGTCTAGCATTTTTCAGGAAACAGTAAAATACAGACTATTTTTTAGACTCTTTATGAGTAGTATTTTTTTTGCACCAATTACTTCTTGGAAACCCTCAGTTTTCCAACGCTTCGCTGCCTTCCGACACGGGGAACTACCGTTCCCCGACCCCCTCCCGTAAGTGGTGCAAAAAGTAAGTGAGTAGACTAAAAATAGAGACCTTATTAAGTTTATTTCTTTGATTCCTTATGAGTGGTATTCTTTTTACACCACTTACAAAACTTCTTGAGCTCAATTTTTCGCTCAACTTTTTTACGGTTTTTATTGCTCCAGTAGTTGGTCCTCTTGCAGGTACTACAGGATAGCTTGATTAGATTATCTTGTGACATAGGGAATAATATAGCTTAGATTATTTAAAAAATCAACTAAATAAGGTTAAGGCCAATATTTTGTGCGCAGGGAGGGTACGGGGATTTTCCCTCGACTCAAAACTTTGTCGTCAACAAGTTTTGGTCTGGGCACCGCCTCGCGGCGAAATTTTGCTAAATTTCGACTTCGTCCGCTCCGGCGTTCAAATCCCTCCCTGTGCATACAAAACAACAATCGCCCAAAGCTCTTCACTTTGGACTCATTTGTTTTGTGCGCAGGGAGGGATTTGAACCCCCGTAGACATAAGTCGCCTGATTTACAGTCAGGTGCGATTGA
>Ga0066639_10000488_pt1 | contig 34403 bp, 18 predicted proteins | sample CryGeyCG2114_010_2_FD_59504 | JGI IMG/M metagenome (GOLD analysis project Ga0066639, IMG submission 59504) | Groundwater microbial communities from aquifer - Crystal Geyser CG10_big_fil_rev_8/21/14_0.10 | ecosystem: Environmental > Aquatic > Deep subsurface > Groundwater | place: USA: Utah...
CGTCGTCTCTGGTGCCCAGGTATCCTCTCCTCCTTCGGTGATGAGCAGTGCCCCTGTCATGGTATCACCCGCAACCCGGACGTAGCGGTCGTCTGCACTCTCCTCGGTTAAGCCACCACCTCCATCCGTACTCCACGTGAGAACGCCGTTCCCATCGGTCTTGAGCACAGTGCCCGAAGCACCCTCCACGTAGGGGTAGAGGTAGTCGATGCCGTTGAACCATGTTTTCTTTCCTTCCTCAACAATGAGTGCACCTGATGTTGTCAGGAGATCCTGTGCGTGCAGCACGCGGCCGGAAGCAGCTCCGTGTACTTCCAGGAGCAGGCCAGCATCTGCGGTTTTTGAGCCAACATTCTCGCCGATGACCACCGATCCGGAAACAGAGAGAGGACTGCCGGGGGAAGCTGTGGCGATGCCGAGCTTGCCACGGAGGTACGATTGTTCATCACCGTACGTACCTGCGACACCCAAGCTGGATACGCCGAAAACAGTTTCCGCTTCAGAACGTTTGGCATTGGTGACCGTACCAAACTGAGAAGCATAGATAACGGCGAAATCGCTGTAGTTTACTATGCCGTCTCCCGTAACGTCTGCCCTTGCATATTGTTCTTTGGTCAGCGTGGTTGATCCATTGATGTAATTTCTCAAAAGAAGAACATCATCAGTGAGTATATCTCCATCACCGTTCACGTCACCCGATCCCCCAGTGAAGTAAATGCTGCCGTCGACATCCAGTGTTGCGGCTATGCTCCCTGTGCCGATTCCTACGCGCTCGTTTGTCGTATCGATATTGAGGACAGGATCGCCTCCGTCTGCGTCAAGAACGAGCACGGCTGTCGTTGAATCTGCTGCAGGCTGAATCTTGACACTGCCTGATGCACTGAGCATGTCCTCGGAGTGAAGATGCGTTCCCGATGCGGTTCCCTGGATGTTCACGTCATCGTTGAAGTTGAATCGACCGGAAGTTCTCTCGTAGGTGATGGTTTTCTGTAGCGTTTCACCGAACTGGATGTACACATCGGATGCCGTGTCGGCATCGTCGATCACCTGGAACGCTTCGGTATTCACCAGGAGTGTGGGGTTCCATGAACTTGCCGCAGACGCGGGGAGAATTGCCAGGAAGACTCCTGCATTGATCAGGAAGACCACAATCAGGAAGAAGCGCAGCTTGCGTAACCACACGGGTGTTCGATGTTCTGTGAGTGGAGGCAGGAGGAAGAGCGTTTTGTTCTGTGCGGCTTCCTGCGCTCTCTCTGTTGTAGGCAGATCCATGAGTGTACTGAGATTCTGTGGGTCGTAGCGCTTCCACCAACGGTAGAACGTCGTCCGCGCAATGCCGAAGTGCCGGCACGTCGCGCTCACGGAGCCGTGCTGGAGGAAGTGCAGGAACCACTGGAGTCTCTCAACCACCTCGGGCGGGTACTCCTGAGCGATTGCCTTCTGGAGTTCCATGAGGAGCACTTCGGTGGTGACGTTACGGTCGGTCATGGGTGTTGCGGTTGGTGTCGCGCACTATGTCCAGAACGAAATCTCTCCATTATAGCAAAAAACCACGATTTTTGGAAGCCCCATTGGGCTACAGCGCAATCGGTGGTTCTGAGAAATCTGTAGCGCTACATCGTCAATGGGGTGTAGCGCTGCTCAAATACGCTTGAAAGTGAGGTCCAATATCGAAATTGGGGCCCACCTATGCCCGTGGTTGGCTTGCCAGCCGAAGTCGCAGCGGATTCAATTCCATTGAAGATTTCGAATTCCACGGGGCTACGATGGGCAGCCTACGCTGCGCGTAGGCTGGCGGAGGGAGTGGGCCGTCTTAGCCCTTTGGGCTACGCCGAGCCCAATATGTAGGAGCCATTACGGCGTAGCGCAGCGGAGCCGAATGGCGGAGGGAGTGGGATTCGAACCCACGAGACCCTATGAGGGCCTAACGGTTTTCAAGACCGTCGCCATCGACCACTCGGCCATCCCTCCGGCGCTATTGTACAGGATCGAGAAGATCCTTGGGAAATGTCTTTGGTAAGCCAATATCGACCATTTTGACTATTCCTATGTACGGCAGGGCTTCCTTGGAGAGTAGTCCCTGCTTCATGAGGCTAAAGACCACGGTTCTTGTAGCTCGTACGCAGGGGGTAGAGATCTTTCCGGTCGAGGCATCGAGTCCCGAGGGGATATCAAGTGATAATACAAATGTTTTCTGTGAGTTTGTCCACTCTATGAGTTCTGCAGCCTTGCCTCGGGGTGCTCCCTCAAGAGAGAACCCGATGAGGCCGTCGACGATCGCATTCGTCTTGCGTGGGGGAGTCAGCGTCACGTCACCTCCAAGGTGTTCCCACACAGAGAGTTGGTGACGCGTCACGGGCTTGAGGTGACTCCTCCCGCTCGCGAGGATGACGATCGGATGGTACCCCCAGAGGTGTAACCACTTCGCACATACCAGTGCGTCACCTCCGTTGCCTCCCGACCCGGCAAGTACGGTGATGTTCGCACTCGATTGCACATGATCACGCATGACTTCTGCACTGCGAAAGCCGGCAACTTCCATCAGTTGGAGCACGTCAATTTTAAGCTCTTCGATGGCGTACTCTTCTATGCGAGCGACTTCAGGAGCGGTGTAGGAGCGCTCTTTCATGCTATTCCTGAAATGTGGCTTCCTCAAGCCTTTTAAGCAGTATCTCATTGGTCGGTAACACCGTGGGTGAGGACGATCGTACACCATGTGTTTTGCGTAGCAAATCCATGTAGCCCTGCTCAGTGCGCAACTTCTCTACGAAGGGGTGAGCCTGTACACAAAAACGACTGTGTTTCATGTTGGTGATGAGTTCGTAGATTGCGGTGACGAAGGCTTCCTCGCTCGAGCGAACTTCCACTCTCACTTCATCAAGGATCGTATTCTCAATACTCTCCGGATCGAGTCCCGCAAAGAGGTAGAGATCCTCTGCAGTCGCGGAAGGAAAGTAGTGACTCAGCCCCAGACGACGCAACGTGCAGGGCAGTGCGAAATCGGCGATGATGTCGGCCACCTGGCTGGCGAGACCTCCTTCGCTGTTGTGATCCTCGACGACAATCAGGTGCTTTGTTTCCATTGCGGCTTGCATGACTGCAGCGGCATCAATCGGTCGTAAACATCCGATGTTAAGCACGCGCACGGAAATCGCTTGCTCGGCGTTGGCGAGCGCATCGGCCGCGGCGATGGCGTTATGCAGACAGATACCCGAGGCAATCACCGTCACCTGGTCGGTGGTGTCGCCCTTACCGCGCACCAGATCTGCAGAGCCATCGAACACGTACTTTGGGCCAAAGAAGAGCTTGCCGTCTTTGTTCTGCAATTGCGCATGCCCGCTGCGTGGCGAGAAGAGGTAAACACACTGATGCCCCTCGGTGATGAGAGCGAAGGCCCGCTCCACCATGGCGCCGGCCTGATTGCTGTCCGCGGGCATCCACACCTGCGTGTGGAAGAAGGGAATGTTCATGTAGTTGAGCTCCTGGTGCGTCTCGCCATCCTCGCCCACAGAGAGTCCGGTGTGCGTGCAATCGTTGAGGATGCCGCAGCGCGTGTGACCGCAGTTGATGTCGATGAGGCGCGCGTTGGCCCGCGCCTCATTCGTTCCAAAAGCGGCGAAGGTGTAGGTAACGGGGAGGAGCCCCGTCTGGCGCATGCCCGCCGCCATCATGTACATGTTGGCCTCCGCAACGCCCACATTGATGACGCGCTGCGGGAACTCCTTTTCCACCGCATCGAACCCTCCGGAACCGGCGAGGTCCGCATGGAGGACGACGATGCGCTCATCGACCTTCATCAAGTTCTTGATATGCAGCGCGCCGATCTCCTTGCGCGCGGCGCCCTTCTCCTCCATCACCGTGCGCTCGTACTTCTTGGGTGCCCACGCGAGCTCCAGATCGGTTGCGACACGAGGAGCCTTGGCAATGCGCGCAGTTTCCTCTTTCCTGAACGGTGCGTACTCCTCCACGAGCTTCTCGAGCGGAGGAATCGTTTTGAGCGCACGCTCTGCCTCTTCCTTGGAGAGCGGAGCGCCGTGGTAGTTCTTGTTGCCCGTATTGGATCCCTCTTCCATGAAGTCGATGCCGTACCCCATGGTGGTGTAGTAGCAGACGAAGATCGGTTTGCCTTTGCCAAGAAGCGCATCCGCGCGATCAAGGGCCGCCTTCACTTGTGCAGGATCGTTCCCGTTCTCCACTTCGATCACGTGCCATCCTGCTGCGTGGACAATAGAGGCGAAGTCTGCGGCAACCGTGCGGGAGGGGAGATCGGAGAGTTGCACGTCATTAAAGTCTCCGTGGACGATCAGGTTATCGAGTTTGAGGTGCGAAGCTAAACGCACGGCCTCCATCACTTGGCCCTCCTGCGAGTCTCCATCGGCAAGGAGAACATCCACGATGCCTTGTTGTCTCAAATACTGAAGGCCGAAGGCCGTTCCCAGTGCGTGGCTCACACCCTTGCCCAGCGGGCCAGTGCCGAAGGGAATATCGCCGATGCCGGCTTCGATATGTCCGGGAAGCCCCTTGGGAGTGCGGAAATTCTCAATGATTGCCTGTGGGCTTGTAAGACGCGGATCGTTATCCGCGCGACCAAAAAGCCATTGGAGTCCGTATGCGAGGAGTGTGAGATGTCCCGCGCTCATCCTGAGCGGTTGGTCACGAGCGGGATTGCGGCGCTTCAGGATCCAGTAGCACGCGGTGAACGCGGAGAGCGGCCCACCCGGGTGCCCCGACTTGTGTCGGAGCGGGGCCTCAATGATGAGGTGTTTGAGGATGTTGTGGGCGAGCGCATAGGCTTTCGCCTCCTCTTTCCTTAGGGGTACACCGTCATCTGCGTCAATCCAGAGAAATTCCCCCTCCTCAACGGAGGAAAGCACTCGTTGGCACGAGTGGGGGGCTTGTGAGAGGGCGGAGACCGCAGGACGGTGCTTCATTGATGGTGAGTGTAAGGCGCCAGACCCGGTCGGGTAAAGGAGTTGTTCTTGCATTGGCGCATGGCCTGGCGCTTTGCAGGGGGTGACGGAACAACGATGGTGGAATTTTGAGCTTGTGCAAGCACAGATCGTTGACCCTATCGTGGGGTCTTGCGTAGGGTGCACCGGTTCACCGAATTCTTGCCTATGCGAACAACGAGTAAATCCTCGAAGGTATCACTTGTCAGTCTCAACATATCGGCGATTGTGCTCTTGAGCCTGATCATGCTCTCGTTCCGGTAGAACCTCACCGGACCACCAGAGCGGCAGAGGCACCCTGAGCAATGTCCTCCTTTACTCCCGTCCAATCGTGGACGGCATTGAGGAGTGTCGTGTGCGTGTACGTGTACCCTTCGCCCCTCCGGGTGCCCGGGTCGTTTGTTACGAAGCGCTTGGAGTCATACCCTGTGAGAACGAGCATGTGGTACCAGGGTCCTTCCCCCGAAAAGTAGGGGTTTTTGAGCATTCTCCCGGCAGCAGGCACGATGACGGGGTTCCCCGCCGCCAGTTCCACCATGAGTTCCTCAGCGGTTGGGTGAGGGAGGATGCGGGCTCCTTGGTATCCATAGTATTCCCGTGCAATCTCCATAAGCTCGCGCAGTGTGACATCCTGGGGGTAGCCGTGCTCCTGTTCCCAGGCTATGAGCGCAAGGAGCTCGCTTTCCGCATTTTCCCGCGAGAGGGGAGTGCCCATGCGATAATGGTGCACCATAATCAGGCTCATCTCCTCGCAGGCTTCCTGGTAGGGATCATCCCAGTTGGCGAAGGGTGCCTGGGGAGAGAAGGGTACGGAAATCTCCACGCTTGGGGGGAGAATGACTCCTTCCGTCGTCACGATGTCATCCTGCAGGGAGGAAGCGCACCCGCTGAGCAGTGGGACGAGAATACCGAGAGTGAGAGTACGAAAGCGCATGATGATCATCATACTTTACGTACGCCGTTTTGTTTTGGAAATTTGCAGAAAATCATGCCATACTTTCCTCGTACTCCATTGTTTTCTTATGAAGCTCTTCCTCGATACCGCTAACGTTGATCAGGTCGCAGAGATCGCCGCGTGGGGCGTGCTCGATGGAGTCACGACGAACCCTTCGCTCGTTGCCAAGGAGGGGAAGGACTTCAAAGAGACGGTCATGAAGATGTGCGAACTCGTCCCCTGCGTGAGTGCGCAGGTAACTGCCACGGAATTCGAGGGGATGAAGAAGCAGGCCGAGGAATACCACGGCTGGCACAAGCACGTGGTGGTGAAAGTCCCGATGACCATCGAGGGCCTCAAGACCCTGCACTACTGCAGGGAGAAGAAAATCCGCACCAACTGCACGCTGGTGTTCTCCGCAAACCAAGCGCTCCTCGCCGCCAAGGCGGGTGCCTCCATCATCAGCCCCTTCATCGGACGCTTGGATGATGCGGGTCAGGACGGCATGGCGCTCATCGCAGAGATCATGCAGATTTGGAGTTACTACGACTTTGATACCGAAGTGCTGGTTGCCTCCACGCGGCATCCGCGCCACATCGTGGAAGCTGCGGAGCTGGGTGCGCACATCTCGACGATTCCCTACGAGGTATTTAAAAGGCTCCCGCATCACCCGCTCACGGATTCGGGGCTCAAGAAGTTCATGGAGGACTGGGAGAACGTGAAGAAGTAGTTGCACGGTACCTGTACCTGCGAAGGGGTGTTGTTCCATGCAACATATTTCCAGGTAGCGGCCCTTTTTATGGTGAGCTTTGGTCGAACCACGTGGCCGCGGTGTTTAGGCATCGCTGATGCACGTATTCTTAAGCATCGCAGCCGCGAAGGGCTGCGCTGCTTGTGTGATCGGTTTGTACCACATTGGCGCGTGACGAACGAAGCAGACAAACCGTCCTCTTCCTGTATACTCCTCGCATGCAACTGGGTGTTATAGGACTGGGCACGATGGGGGCGAATCTTGTCCGCAATGCTCTTGCGCATGGTGCAGAGGTTTCCGTCTTCAACCGCACGCAAAAAACCACTGATGAATTTTTGCAGTCATTTCCGAAAGAGGCCAAGATACAGGGCTCAAAGTCGTACAAAGAATTTGTTCAACTGATCCGGCCACCCCGGGCGATTCTTCTCATGGTCAAAGCGGGAGAGGCAGTCGATGCAGTCATTGAGGAACTCGTACCTCTCCTCCAAAAAGGAGATCTCCTCATCGATGGAGGCAATAGTCATTACAGGGATACAGAGCGACGTACAGCAGCGCTCAAGGAACACGGCATTGCCACCTTGGGTCTTGGTGTGAGTGGAGGTGAGGAGGGAGCGCTCAAAGGGCCGAGTCTCATGCCTGGCGGCGACGAGCGCGCGTATCGGATGGTCGAGCCGCTTCTTACAGCGATGGCGGCTCAGGATGGGGTGGGAGGAAAATGCGTTGCGTATCTTGGCCCTGAGGGCAGCGGGCACTTTGTGAAAATGGTGCACAATGGGATCGAGTATGGATTGATGCAGCTCATTGCAGAGAGCTATGACATCTTCCGCCGCGTAGGGGGCTGGACGAATGCGCAGCTCGCCGAGACATATCGCACGTGGAGTACCGCTGAGGATGTCGGAGGATTCCTCATGGAGATCACGGCGGAGATCTTCACTCAGAAGGACGAGAAGTCCGGCGGCGATCTCATCGATACGATCGTCGACCGAGCGGGACAGAAGGGGACGGGTAAGTGGACGACACAGGCCGCGCACGACTACGGCGTGGCGATCCCGACGATCAATGCCGCCGTTGATGCTCGTATCCTCTCTGGATCGCAGGAAGAACGGGCGAGTGGTAAGTATTTCCCTGCGGCGCTCGATGAGCAGGACCCCGTGCCGCCACCGGAGAAACTGCGCTCCATCGTGCGTCATGCACTCGGGCTCTCTCAGCTTGTGACATACATACAGGGATTTCGTCTCCTCGCACGTGCAAGTGAGGAGGAGCAATGGAACCTGGCTATGGGGCAGGTTGCCCGTATCTGGTGTGGAGGGTGCATCATCCGTTCGCCGCTCCTGGAGCTCTTCCAGGCAGCGCTTGGCGAAGACCAACGCTCTGCGAAGGCGGCCAAGGAATCGATCCTCGCCAAGTTGAGTGGCACGGCGCAGCTTGATTGGCGCCGCGCGGTGACGCATGCACAGAGCAGGGGAGTCCCTGTCCCGGCGTTGAGTGCCTCCCTTGCGTACGTCGACGCTCTACGGGCAGATCGTCTACCGCAGAACCTGATCCAGGCGCAGAGAGATTTCTTTGGAGCGCACGGGTACGAGCGCAGAGGTACGGAAGGACAATTCCACACACAGTGGGGGGACGTCACTCCTGCGTAAGGAGCGCAGCCCCCAGTGTCGCTGCATTCGTGAGTTGAGCAATTGCGAGATCCGGCGGGGGGATTCCCGGCAACATCCATTGGGGCAGTTCTTTTTGAATGGCAGAGAGGTGTGGTGCGAGAGCGCGACCAGTGCTGCCGCCGAAGATGATCATCGAAGGGTCGATCAGGTGTGCAAGCGACGCGCACATCCATGCGGTTTCGCGCAGCACTTCCGGTTGCAGGAAGGCGCAAACTTCCCCTTTGAGGTAGTCCTCCGGCCTCTTTGCGGCTTCGCAACGTTTACCCATGGCGGTTCCCGAAAGAAATTGCTCCACGTCTCCGCGCTTGTCCTCAGTCGGGTACGGCGGCTCTCCGGGCTTGAGCAGCATGTGGCCGATCTCGTTTGCAAAGCCATGGCTCCCCTGGAGGAGCTTGCCGTTCACCACGATGCCGCCGCCCACGCCGGTGCCCATAGTGATTCCCACGACGATGTCGCGCCCTTTTCCCACACCGTGGAGTGCCTCTGCCAGCGCGAAGCAATTTGCATCATTCCCAACGGACACAGCAAGCTTCAGCGCAGATGCGAGTTTTTCCCGTAGCGAGAATCCTTCCGCCCGGGGAATATTAGGGAGCGTGACAATGCTCCCCTCCGGTTGACGGATGAGGCCGGGAACACCGACGCCAACCGCTTCCGTATCCTCTGTGCGGAGTGCCATGATCGCATCGACAATCGCCTGGAACACTGCAATAAATTCCTTCCCCTTTGGCGTGTCGTATCGCGCATCAGCTTGTACGTTCCATGTCTTGGCATCGTAGCGTGCAGCAGCAATCTTGGTTCCGCCGAGGTCGATCCCGATGACCGAGGACATACGCGGTTACTCTACAGTGGTCTCTGCGCCAGGTCACCAGCCTTCGCCACACTTTCGCGTGGCTACCTGCCGGAAGGCAGATACGCGGCAAATCAGGCTTATGTTCAGTTACCGAAACAGCGTAATCATTTTTCCTCGGGGCACCTGCGCGAGGATCTTTGGCCAAGAATTGGTATGATGGCAGACATGTACCAGAGTGCAGTCGCAGACGAAGTTCTTTCACGCCTTGCCAGCAGGCGTCAGGGAATGACGAATAATGAAATTTTGGAACGTCGACGGGAAACAGGCTTCAATGAATTGCCGCAGACCAAGCGCTCGCTCTGGGTGCTCTTCTTCCGGCAGTTCAACAGCGTGCTCGTGTGGATCTTGCTCGTGGCGCTCGTGCTCTCGCTGCTCCTTCCTTTTTTGGAAAACGGAGGAGGGATCGGCTTGGAGAAGTATCTCGACGCGCTGGTGATCGGCGCGATCTTGCTCCTCAATGCGCTCCTTGGATTCCTCCAGGAATTCAAGGCGGAGCGGGCCGTTGCCGAGCTAGAAAAGCTCACATCTCCTCACTCACTCGTGCGGCGCTTTGGACAGGAGAGGATGATTCCTTCCCGCGACCTTGTTCCGGGTGACATCGTCCTCTTAGAAGCAGGCGACCGGATTGCGGCTGACGGCCGTATACTCCTCTGTTCTTTTCTTGAGGTGAATGAGTCGAGCCTGACAGGCGAATCTGCAATGGTGCATAAAATTGAGGAGCCCATAGAGGAGACGACAGTTCTTGCTGATATGCACAATATGGTGTTCGCCGGGACACTGGTCACGCGCGGTTCCGCGGAGTACGTCGTGACCGATACAGGGGTACGGACACAGATCGGGAAGATCGCAAAACTCGTCGCGGAGACAGAGTTGCCCTCTACTCCGTTGCAGCGGCGCATGGCACAATTGGCACGTGCTATTGGCGGGACCGTTGTGGGCCTGTGCGCGATCATCGTTGTGGCAGGCATCATGAGTGGGCGTCCCCTGTGGGATGTTGTTCTCATTGGTGTGAGCTTGGCGGTCTCCGCGGTTCCTGAGGGTCTTCCTGCAGTGGTCACCGTTTGCTTGGCGATGGGGGTCAAGCGCATGGTGGGTAAACACGCTCTGGTACGACGACTGGATGCTCTGGAGACCCTGGGTAGCGTCACGGTCATCTGCGCGGACAAAACAGGGACGATCACGGAGAACCGCATGGCAGTCGAGGAGACTTGGACGCCGGAAGGGACCGACGTTTCCCTGAATCTCCTCGCGCAGATTGCAGCTGCATGCAATCGTGCGAAGTTGCCGAACATTGGCGACCCGACCGAAATCGCCCTCTTGCGCTTTGCACAGGATCGCAAGGTGAAACGTTTGGAGATGCTTGAGGAAGAAGTGCCCTTCAGTTCCGAGGAGAAGTACATGCGAACGCGCCATGAGCGCGAGGGGAGACAGGTTTCCTTCCTCAAGGGTGCTCCGGAGAAGATCGTGCAGTTATGCTCATCTGTTGACCGTGAAGATGTTCTCAAGAAGACCGCGGAGTTCGCTCTGCGTGGATTGAGAGTGATTGCATGTGCCGAACATGGAGGAGAGACGACGCGTTTTGTGGGGCTCGTAGGGCTTCAGGATCCACCGCGTCGGGGCGTGGAACAGGCTATATGCACAGCACGCACCGCAGGTATCCGCACGATTATGATCACGGGGGATAATCCCGATACAGCCTTGGCAATCGCAAAGCAGGTTGGCATTCATGGAGACGTTTTGCGCGGCGAAGATATCGATACCCTGACCAAGCAGCAACTCATGGAGGCACTGCGCAATGTTTCGGTGTTCGCGCGCGTCGCTCCGGTACACAAGGTGATGATTCTTGTTGCACTGCAGGACATGGGAGAGATTGTTGCGATGTCTGGTGATGGAGTAAACGATGCCCCTGCGCTCAAGGGGGCGAACGTGGGAGTGGCAATGGGGAAAGTTGGTACCGATGTTGCGCGGGAAGCGGCGAGTGTTGTACTTGCCGATGATCACTTTGCGACGATTGTTGCTGCAGTGCGGGAAGGGAGGAGAATCTATGACAATATTCGCAAATTCGTTCTGTACTTGCTGCGGGCAAACTTCGATGAAATGCTCCTCATTCTCGTAACGTTGCTTTTGGGGTTACCCCTTCCGTACCTCCCGCTCCATATCCTCTGGATCAATCTGATGACGGACGGCTTACCTGCGCTTGCTCTGGGTCTGGAGCCGGCGGAGCGTGACATTATGGAACGCCCACCGCGCCCACCCAAGGAACACATCCTCTCGGGTCAATGGGTGAGATTGGTACTGGTTGCGCTCCTTGCATTTGCGATGGCCTTCGCACTTTTCACGTTCCTTTTGGATCGAGGAGTGGCTTTGGAAAAAGCTCGTACACTCACTCTGACCTTTGCGGTGTGTTTCGAGTTGCTCCTTGCCCTCAACGCGCGTTCGGGGAAACCGTTCTGGTCCGTTTCTCTATCGGCAAATCCCTGGATGCTCGGAGCGATCGCGTTCCCGTTCCTCCTTCACGTTCTCCTTCTCTCCTCGCCACTCGCCGGGTTGTTCCACCTGACCGCGTTAGGAGTACAGGAGTGGATGGGCATTCTCTTGTTTGCCTGTGGAGGCTTCCTGTGCTTGGAGCTTCTCAAATTAGTGCCGCAGCGCATCTGTAGACATTAAGTTTGTTGCGAGATATTGAACCTGCAAAGAATTTAACCCCATTTCTCAATCTTTTTCCTGACTTCAGTTTGCCAATTACTGGCCTCTTTCTCTTTCAGAGCCCCACATTTTTTTATTTCGTTTACAGCTCCTTCAAAGGCCCGCAGAATACTTATACCATTCAAATTGAGGGTCCCACGATAGATGTGGTAATAGCCGCTTGTTACAAAAAACTCTGCCGTAGTTGCAATCTCGTTGTAGACCATTGCTCTAATTTCAGTTGGGCTTTCTGCTTTCATAAATTCTATTGAGAGATTAAATATCTGTTCATTTACTGATAGAAGAATTTCGGAGGAATCTGATCCGAGCAGCATTTCGGCTTCATCTAAATAAGCAAGAGCAACTTTTAACTCTATTGGAAGAAAAGGCCTTCTCAGAGTCCGTAATAAACTCATGATAACTTAATTATACACTTCAAATTTCATGACCGAGTCCAATTATTTATCCGAAATTTTACATAGAAGATTTGCCCAGAATTCCATCAATTGCTTCATCCGTGCTGATTTTACTCAAGGATGATATCTGGAAGAGAAGACGGGATTCGAATCTTTTCGACAATTTCGGGGCAGGAGAGTCATGTATCAACCATGAGCTTGCCGAATGGCGAAGCCACGTCGTTCGCGAACGACGTGGCGGAGAGGGCGGGATTCGAACCCGCGATACGGATTGAGGCCCGTATACCGCATTAGCAGTGCGGCGCTTTCGACCACTCAGCCACCTCTCCGTGGCAAAGGAGAGTATAGGAAAGTCGCACTGCAGTAGCTAGGACATTCCTCTAGAACCTCGTGCCTTACGGATTGGGTTGGGCAATTTCCTGCAATGCAAAGAGCATTGAGTCGACACCGTGCTGCGTGAGTACAGGCAGTGCCCCCTCATTCAGGTCGAAGGTGCGTTCCATCAAATCCATGATCGGTTTGCGTACAATTATGCATCCCATGGAACCAAAGCGATTGTTCTCGCTAAAGATTTTGTCCTCGTACTTGTACTCATGGATGCCGTAGGCAGTGTGCTCGCTTCCGTCCTTGAAAAGACGGAGGAACCTTCCGCTGGGTCCGAAGGTGATGCGATCACCCTTGACCTCTTTTGAGAGCGCTTCCCAACTCCAGTTCGGTGTTGCTGCGTTGTAGCAACGCCCGATGTAGCAAACAAACTTGCGCTGCCCCGTAACGACAGGGAAGCGGAAGTAGCGTCCATCAGTGTGGACTAAGTACCCCATATTATTCTGGGTATCCACTAGGAGCTTGTCACCTACGGATGCCTGCCATTCTCGAAAGCCGACGCGCTCAGCGAGCGGTGGTACGCTTGCTGCCGTGCCAGCAGGCACGAGCCAGAATGCCGGAATCCACAGGAAACCTGTGAGGATTGCGCTGGTGATTCGGTATCGCAAAGTTGGTCATTATAGAATGAAATTTATTAATGTCAATTCTTGAGACGGGCTTTCCCTCAGAGAATTCATTGAATAAAATTTGTATACAGGACGAAAGTGACCAATTGCAGCAAGCCCTTCTGCTTGCTGCAGAGGTATCGCAGGGTACGCTTCATCCTATGAAGCATGTGCCGGTGCTCTTCAACGAGGTTCTTCATGTTCTTGACCCACACGCGGGAGAGACGGTGTTCGATGCGACACTCGGGCTCGCTGGACATGCAAGGGGGCTGCTCGACGCCGTCGGTCTCAAGGGGAAACTGGTTGCTTTGGATGCTGACGGTGAGAATCTCTCTGCTGCGCGTGATCTTCTGTCTGCCTATGAGAATGTGCAGTTCCATCACGGAAATTTTCGCGACATCGCGCAGTTTTGCCCGAAACAGGTCAACATCATCTTTGCCGACTTAGGTTTAAGTTCACCACATGTGGACGACCCTTCCCGTGGTTTCAGTCACCGCCTGGATGGACCTTTGGATCTGCGCTTTGATCGCAGCGCGGGGATTTCTGCAGAACAGCTCATCGCCATGTCTACTCCGCAGGAACTCACCGATATTCTGCGTACCTTTGGAGAGGTGAAACAGGCGCAAACCATCGCAAAGTGTGTCAAAGATGCGCCGGATATGCGTACGACCGGTGCACTCAAGACATGTATCGGTCATGTGTGCGGCTTCCGTGCGCCTGCAGTGATTGCGCAGGTGTTCCAGGCATTACGCATCGCAGTGAACAGTGAACTGGATGCTCTGGAGGTTTTGCTTGCCGTTGGGCCGACTTTGCTTGCTCCCGGTGGGAGGATGGCGGTCATCAGTTATCATTCCCTGGAAGATCGCATGGTGAAACAGACGTTCCGAGCTCTTGCAACTGCGTGTAAAGATGTGCAAACGGGTGCCCCTGTCGAGGAAGCTGCATACGAACTTCTTACCAAGAAACCCATCGTTCCCACAGCCCGTGAGATTGCACGTAATCCCAGGGCACGTAGTGCAAAACTCCGTGCCGTTCGCCGTCGCCCCCTGGATGCGCTGCACATGAGTTCTCCCATCTGATACACTTCCCTTTGATTGTGCGTCAAACGCCTACCTCATTACCGGCACTCGCTCAGAGGACGACACTCGGCCATATGGTAAACCAGAGCACGGTGCTCCTCATGTTCTCCATCGGTGCCATTATCCTCACACTCGCGCTTCTGATTCTTTTCCATCAGAACTCCAATGCAACCAAGGGATATTTGCTGAGAAACCTGGAACGGGAGCGTTCACAATTGCTCCTAGAGGAAGAGGTGCTCAAGATGCAGGTGGCGGGAGCTCAGGCGCTCAAGAGCCTGGAAGAGGAATCGCAAATCCAAACGATGATGCCGCTCAAGGATCCGCGCTACACGCAGGGCGATGCAACCGTGGCAGACAGCGGGGACGACTCGTAGAATATTGCAAAATACTATAAATATTTAAGCAAGTGTAACCCAGGGCGGGGAAGAGCGTATTGTGCTATACTTTTGGGAAATGCATACCAAATCCGCAAAGCGCTTGGTGGGCGTAATCGGAACACTGTGCGTCTTGGCATGGGTCATTGCGGTTATTCCAAATGCCGTGCCTCAGTGGCATGCACAGCTGAGCTGCGTTGGCAAACCCTATGGTTCTCCAGGCTGCCCGCTCAAGATGTCGAGCACGACATCGAGTGCTGCAACCGCGCTCATTCCGGCGCACTGTGGAGACGGCGTCATCAACGAAGACGAGGAATGCGATCAAGGGAGGTTTAACGGTGTCAGTAACTGCACCACGATGTGTACGCTCCTTTACTGCGGGGATGGCAGAGTGACGGCATTTATCGGCGAGGAATGCGAACCGGAAACTCAGGAAATCTATGTGATTGATCCTTCCACAGGCCAGTTGACCACGGAGGTGCAGTTCATTGTGCGGGAGTGTGGAACAATTTGCGAAGCACCTTTGTGCAATGATGACGGAGAATGTATTGGGGGCTGCAAGATTGCGTTCCTTCCTGCATGTCCAGTTGTCACGGGCGATACCGTTGCCGCTTTGCCATCCGTACAGGAAGCGGTTATCAATGACAACGCGTCCTCACAGGGAGCCATTCCGGGTATTTCTTTTGAGGATGGCGCATCTCAATCGAGTGTGCTCGCGCCAACGACTACGCAGGATTCTCAACATGCAGCTGCCCAAACACTCACACAACAGACGACAACATCCGGTGTGTGCGGAAACGGCATTCGTGAACTCGGTGAGGAATGTGATGATGGGAACGCCGTGAATACGGATTCTTGCTCGAACCAATGTAAGAGGCCGGAATGCGGAAACAGTGTTCGCGAAGAAAAAGAGGAATGTGACGATGGTAATCAGAACAACTTCGACGAATGCCCCAACGATTGTCGATTGGCTGTCTGCGGCGATGGCGTTCGCGAAGGGACAGAACAGTGTGATGATGGGAATCGCATCAACACCGATGAATGTCCAAATTCTTGCAAGCTCACATTCTGCGGAGACGGTGTGCGTGAAGGGAGAGAAGAATGCGATGATGGGAACAAGAACAATTTTGACTCGTGTCCAAACGATTGCTCGTTTGCGATTTGCGGAGACGGAATTCGTGAAGGACAAGAGGAGTGTGATGACGGGAACGCCGTTGACACGGACGGTTGTACGAATGATTGTCGAGTCGTTCGTTGCGGGGACGGCATTATCCAAGTAGGTGAGGAATGCGATGATGGAAACAAGATCAACAATGACTCTTGCACGAATGAGTGCTTGCGTTCGCAATGCGGAGACGGATTTGTTCAAACGGGAGAAGAGTGTGATGACGGTAATGCCATCAATACCGATGCATGTACCAACTTCTGCAGGAGGGCATCGTGCGGAGACCGCTATGTTCAAGTAGGCGAAGAATGCGATGATGGGAACAAGAATGCTTTCGACGAGTGTCCCGCAGATTGCTTACTCTCGGTCTGTGGCGACGGCGTCTGGGAAGGGAAGGAAGAATGTGACGACGGAAACAAGAGTAACTTTGACGAATGCCCCAATGATTGCGAACTCCCAGTGTGTGGTGATGGCGTACGTGAGGGGCGTGAGCAGTGTGACGATGGAAATCTCATCGATGATGATTCCTGTCCAAATTACTGCCGGTTACCGGTGTGCGGGAACAAGATTATGGAAGCAGGTGAGGAATGCGATGACGGGAACACAGCAGATGGAGACGGTTGTTCCTCCGTATGCTTGAGCGAGTCTGTCTGTGGAAACGGAATCATCGAAGAAGGGGAAGAGTGCGACGGTGGAGAAGAGTGCACTCCCGAATGTACAATCATTGCTTTCCTCTCGACAGGGGCAGGAAAGACCACCGCGGCGGGAGGGATCGCAGGTGGGCTACTTTTCCTCATTCTGGGTATACGGCTTTTCCTTTCCAGTGTCTTACCTGCGTTAAAAAAATCATTCGGCGGTTCTGTTGGAGCAGTTTCACTGGACGATATTCCTCTGGATGAACTCGAAATGCCGTGGCACCGTTGGGATAAAACCTAATCTGTAACAGACTATAGCGTTCGCACCTGCACGCTGGGGGCGAATCCGGAATCGGAAATCGGGATGTCGGAGAGGATTACAACGCTGTCTCCATCATGGAGAAAGCCACGTTCCTTTGCGCAGGAAAAGCCATTCTGTACCGTTGTCTCGGGATCTGCGAAAGGAACGCAAAGCGGTAGGACGCCGTAAGCGAGTTGGAGTGATCGCTGACGCTCAGGAGTATTGGTACAGGCGATAATAGGCAGAGAGGGTCGGAACTTGCTGATCTCCAGAACCGTCCGGCCAGTTTTGGTGAATGCGACAATGGCAACTGCTTTCGATGCCTGTGCAAGGCTGACTGCTGCTTCGCTTCGGCCTTCCCGCTCGTCATGTACAGGTTCTGCACGTCGTGAGAAGCGTGCGATATGTTCCTCGGTTCTCTGCTGGATTCGCGCCATAGCCTCCACTGCTCGGATGGGGAATTTTCCGCTTGCCGTTTCGCCGGAAAGCATGGTGGCGTCCGCTCCGGTCATGACGGCATAGGCGACATCCGTGACCTCCGCTCTCGTGGGCATGGGGTGTTCCGTCATGCTCTCGAGCATATGTGTGGCAACAATGACCGGTGTGCCGCGGTCACGGCACCGCAAAACGATATCATCTTGGATGATGGGGAGTTCCTCAAAGGGGAGATCTGCACCCAGGTCTCCGCGTGCGACCATGATGGCATCCGATACATCAATAATCTCTGCAATGTTCTCCACCGCCTGGCGTGTTTCCACCTTCGTAATGATTTGCATTGGAGAGCCGCGTTCCTCCAGAAAAGTGCGCACGCTCTGTACCTCACCTGCGTTACGGATGAATGAAAGCGCAACAAAATCTGCTTTTTGTTCGCAGGTAAAGGCAATGTCCTCCCAATCTTTTTCGGTGATGGACGGCAGATCAATGTCTGCGCCGGGCAAATTGATGTGACGACGACTCCCGATAGAACCATCGTCTTGGGACCGCGCGACCACCGATCCGTCTGCGCGGATATCGACGATGTCGAGCGCCATTTCTCCATTGTCGATGAGGATGCGATCGGTTTCCGGAACATCCGCGTAAAAGCGATCATAGTTCACGGTGATGACGGTGCGCTCCTCGTTGTCGAGCGGGTGCGGGGAGAAAACGACCTCTTGCCCTTTGGTAATCTCTATTGGGTACTGGACGACTCCGGTGCGAATTTCCGCCCCTTTCGTATCGAACATGATGGCGACGGCATAGCCGTAATCCTGATTGATCTTGCGAATATCCTCGATGATTGTCTTGCAATCATCTTGCGTTCCATGTGAGAGGTTGAGCCTTGCGACCGTCATGCCAGCGTCACAGAGCGCTTTGAGGGTTTGTGCGCTTCTGCATGCAGGTCCGATGGTACACACGATTTTTGTGAGCCGCATCGCTAGGGGAGTGTAGCAGGTTTTTGTCTTCATAGAGCGGTCAGCTCTATAGATCAATTATAACATATAACTGCATTTATGTAAAATTCAAGGAGGAGAGGGAAAAGGGAAAATATGCTATAATTTTGAGATTGACATGCTAAAAACACACAATCCACTCCGACGGCTTCTATTGGGTTCACTCATCGTGGTGATCGGCGCAGGAACGGGGATATTCTTCCAGAACTGGCAGCTGCATTACCTTGAGAGGGCTCAGGCAAGCTGTGCCAGTCCGGCATGGACAAAGCATGTAATCTCTGGAACCTACGATACTGCACAGGGAATGTATGCAACGGATATCGATGGAGACCTGGACATGGATATCGTGAGCACGGCATTTTCCCAAAATGATGTCACGTGGTGGGAGAACGACGGATCCGAGACATTCACTGAATATACGATTGCAGGTTCATTTTCCGGAGCACATGATGTTCATGCGATTGATGTCGATGCTGATGGTGATATTGATGTTATCGGGGCAGGATTCGTAGGCGATCAAATTGGCTGGTGGGAGAACGACGGTTCCGAGAACTTCAGTGAGCACATCATCGATTCCAACTTTGACGGGGCGCAGGGAGTTCATGCCATTGACGTCGATGGCGATGCCGACATCGACATCCTCGGGGCGGCATTCGGGACCTTGTTTAGCGGCGAGATCACCTGGTGGGAGAACGATGGCTCGGAGAATTTCACCGAACACACCATCGACACTAGTTTCTACGGCGGAGAAGACGTTCATGCCATTGATGTTGATGGTGATTCGGACATTGATATTTTGGGAGCCACGTTCTTTGCCAGCGAAATCACTTGGTGGGAGAACGACGGCTTCGAGAATTTCACCAAACGCGTTATTCAGTCAGGGTACGATGGCACGGAAGATGTCGATGGAAGCGATGTGGATGGGGATGGCGATATCGACGTGTTGGGGACATCCACCAATCTCAGTGAAATTACCTGGTGGGAGAACGACGGCTCGGAGAACTTTACCGAGCACACCATTGATGCTGCATTCAACGGTGCACGTGGAGTCCAGGCAACCGACGTTGATGGTGATGGGGATGTCGATGTCATAGGAGGCTCCGTCTACGACGGTGTTTCTTGGTGGGAGAATGACGGTTCGGAAAACTTCGCAGGCAGCACGGTTGATGCGTCATTCAGCGCGGCAGACATCTTTACCATTGATATGGATGGCGATGGGGATGCAGACATTCTGGGAACGGACGACGCCGCAGACGATCTTGTGTGGTGGGAGCAGACGTGCGCTGCCAATACCGACCAGCTCCACTTCCGCTGGCGCGACGACACGACCGCGCTCAACACGGATGGGGGTTGGCTTGCAGCAGAGGATGCACACATAGCCGATGGAGTGGAAGGTACGACGTACCGTCTGCGCTTTGATGTTGCGAACACCGGTGATGCTGCTGAGGCGGGAGCACGTTCGTATCAGATTCAATTCGGCGAGAAATCGACGACGTGCGCGGCCATCGGTTCTTGGGCCGCTCTTAACGAGGTAGGCGATGCTTTCGAGCTGGTGGATTCTTCGAATTTCTCCAGTGGGCAGGCAACGACAGCTCTCTTCTCAAACTCAGAAGGATACACATTCACAGCGGGAGAAGGACTGGATACCAACGATGCATCTGGTCCCGTCGGACCGATGAACGCAAGTGTGTATACGGAGATGGAGTACAGCATTCAGGCGACGACAAGCGCCGTTGGAGGGATGACGTACTGTTTCCGGCTGTACGACTTCGTAGCCAGCACGCTGGATACGTACACGGTGTATCCGGAGATGACTATCCTTGAATCCGATACCGACCAGCTCCACTTCCGCTGGCGCGACGACACGACCGCGCTCAATACCGACGGCGGCTGGCTCGCCGCACAGGATTCTGCAATCACAGATGCTGTGCAGGGGGATACGTACCGCATCCGCATGGAGGTGGCCAATGCGGGCGGTTCCGCGGAATCCGCCGCACGTACGTACAAGATCCAGTACGGAGAAAAATCCACAACGTGCTCTGCAATCGGTTCCTGGACCGATGTGGATACGAGTAACGCATTCGAGATGAGCGATTCTGCCGAGATCACCAACGGTGCGGCAACAACGGCGCTCCTCACAAACTCAGAGAGCTATACCTTCATCGCAGGGAAAGGCCAGGACACGAGCAACACTACGGCTTCCATCGGTCCGATGAATGCGGATACCTACACCGAAATCGAGTACAGCGTTACACCTACAACTTCCACCTCTGCGAATACCTCCTATTGTTTCCGCCTCTACGATACGACGGCGGGAAGCGCACTAGACACCTACACGCAGTATCCCAGTCTGATAATCGGCGCCCCGACCACCGACCAGCTCCACTTCCGCTGGCGTGACGACACGACCGCCCTCAACACCGACGGTGGGTGGTTGGCTGCGGAGGATACGGCAATCACCGATGCTGTGCAGGGAGATACCTACCGCATCCGCATGGAGGTGGCGAATACCGGGGAGGCCATCGAAGCTGCTGCGCGAACGTATAAAGTTCAGTATGGAGTGAAAGCCACGACCTGTGCGGCAATCGGATCATGGACAGACGTGGATACGGGGAATGCATTCACGATGAGTGACTCTGGGCAAATCACGAACGGTGGAGCGACAACTGCTCTCCTCACAAACTCGGAGAGCTACACCTTCACCGCAGGGAAAGGCCAGGACACGGGCAACACCACCGCGGCGATCGGCCCCATGAATCCGAGCGCCTACACGGAGATCGAGTACGGCATCACGCCAACAACTTCGACAACAGCTAACACTGCTTACTGCTTCCGTCTCTATGACACGACTGATGGTGCTGTGCTGGATACGTACTCCCAGTACCCCAGCCTCACAATCGGCAATCCCGAAACGAATCAGCTCCACTACCGCTGGAGCAATGATAGTTATGTCTTGAACAGCACGGACGCGAATCGATGGCTCGCAGCGGCGGATACCGCAGTGAGTGATGTGATTCAGGGTGACACCTACCGCATTCGCATGGAGGTGGCGAATACCGGAGAGGCACGTGAATCTTCAGCGAAAGCTTATCAACTTCAGTATGGTGTCCTCAGCACTACCTGTGCCGCCATCGGATCTTGGACGAATGTCTCGGCATCATCGGATGCCATTGATATGGTTGAGACGTCTCAGTTCGTTAACCTCGATGCCACAACGGCCGTGCTCGCCAATAGTGAAGGATACGGCTTCGTCGCTGGTCAGGGGCTTGAGCTCCAGGACCAGTCCGATGCCATCGGACCCCTCACGGTGCAGCAGTACACGGAGTTGGAATTCAGCATCAAGCCGACAGCGAGTGCGCCTGCCTCTACGACGTACTGCCTTCGCCTCATAAACGTCATGGGTGGCGGGGCACTCGATGCGTACACGTCGTACCCCACATTCACCGTTGGGGCTCCCGACACCACGCAGCTGCATTTCCGCTTCCGCGACGACACGATTGCCCTCAACACCGATGGAGGGTGGTTAGCTGCAGCAGACACCGCAATTACTGATGTCACCCAGGGAGATACGTACCGTATCAGGGTGGAGGTGGCTAATACCGGGGAAGCAGCGGAAGCTGCTGTTCGTACCTACAAGATCCAGTTCGGAGAGCGGTCCACGACCTGTGGTGCCATCGGCACCTGGACGGATGTGGATGCCGGGAATGCATTCACGATGAACGATTCCACACAGATCACCAACGGTGCGGCAACGACGGCGCTCCTCGCGAACTCCGAGAGTTACACCTTCACCGCAGGTACAGGCCAAGACACAGGAAACACCACCGCTTCCATCGGACCGATGAATGCGAGCACGTACACGGAGATCGAGTACAGCATCAAGCCGACGGCGATGTCGTTCCCCAATACGACCTACTGTTTCCGCCTCTACGATACGACGGCTGGAGCAACGCTGGATACCTACACGCAGTACCCCAGCCTGACGATCGGTGCTCCCACCAACGATCAGCTCCACTACCGTTGGCGCGACGATACGGCTGCTCTCAACGTGAGTAGCGGATGGCTGGCGGCGGAGGACACGGCAATTGGTGAAGCTGTGACCACAAGCACCTATCGTCTGCGCGTAGAAGTGGCGAATAGAGGAGATGCAGTGGAGGAGGATTCGCGCACGTACAAACTCCAGTTCGGGGAAAAATCAACGACGTGCAGTGCCATCGGCTCGTGGACAGACGTGGATGCGAGCAATGCCTTCGAACTCTCTGATTCTGCAAACTTTACACATGGCGATGCGACAACGGCGTTGCTTGCGAACTCGGAGAGCTACACCTTTACAGCAGGTGAAGGTTTGGACACGAGTAACACATCCAGTGCCATCGGACCACTGGAGACATCTCAGTACACCGAGTTCGAGTATAGCATCTCTCCTTCGGATAGCGTCGGTAGTAGCACCACGTACTGCTTCCGTCTCTACGACACCACGGCAGGGAGCGCGCTCGATGCGTATTCGCAGTACCCCGAACTCACGACGGATAGCCCCGCCGTGCCGACGCCCGTCACCGTGCAACTCAGCTACCGGTGGCGTGATGATAGTACAGCGCTCAACACGGACGGAGGCTGGCTGGCTGCGGAGGACACGGCCATTGCCGACGTGCGCCAAGATGCCACGCGTCGCATCCGCATACGAGTGGCGAACACTGGTAATGGACAGGAGAGCGCGGCCCGCACGTACAAGATTCAGTACGGCCAGAGGGCAACGACGTGCGGTGCCATCGGCTCGTGGACGGATGTGAATACGGGGAATGCATTCATCATGACAGGATCCATGCTCATCACGAACGGAGAGGCAACATCCGCTTTACTCAGCAATGCACAGGGATACACCTTCACCGTAGGTGCAGCGCAAGATACATCGAATACGAGCGGCTCTATCGGGCCACTGGGCTCCGAGTACACCACCGAGCTTGAGTACAGCATCGAACCCACAACGAATGCGAGTGCGGAGGCTACCTACTGTTTCCGTCTCTACGACACAACAGCAGGCGCCGCACTCGATACGTACACAGAGTACCCCAGCCTGACGATCGGATCTGCGAACACCAACCAACTCCACTTCCGCTGGCGCGATGACACCGCCGGACTCAACGATGATAATGGATGGCTTGCCGTGGAGGACACCGCAATCACCGGTGTCGTCCAGGGTGATACCTACCGTATCCGCATCGAGGTTGCGAATACCGGAGAAGCGGCGCAATCCGTGGGGAAGAACTACCAGATCCAGTACGGAGAAAAATCCACGACCTGCTCCGCCATTGGTACGTGGACAGCGCTCGAAGATGCTTCCGATGAGTTCGGCATGGTTGCATCAGCAATGTTTACGCATCTGGATACAACGACGCAGCTCTTTGCAAACAGCGAAGAGTACACCTTTGTAACAGGCTATGGTCTCTCTGAATCCGACCATCCGCCGGATGTTTTGACGGCTTTGAATGCTTCTTCGTTCATGGAGATTGAGTATAGCTTCACGCCTACAACAGATACTGCGGCGGGGACGACGTACTGCCTGCGCCTCTACGATTTGAGCGGGGGGAGCGCTCTCGATACCTACACGCAGTACCCCGAGCTCACCATAGGCGATCCTCTCACGAAGCAACTCCACTTCCGCTGGCGCGACGATACGGCAGCTCTCAATGCCGACAGTGGTTGGCTGGCGGCACAGGACACCGCAATTGCCGATGTCACTCAGGGGGAAACGTACCGTGTCCGTCTCTCCATTGCCAATGCCGGAGGCGCTGTGGAAGACCCGCGCTCTTACCAGCTCCAGTTCGGTGAAAGGAGCACGACTTGCTCCGCAATTGGTTCATGGACGAACGTTGGGGAAGGAGGCGGAGCATTCGACATGTCCGATACCGCGCAGTTCGTCAATGGTGCGGCAACCACCGCTCTCATGGCCAATGGCGAGGGATACACGTTCGCAGCAGGACAAGGTGCGGATACGACCGATACCATGGGGCCATTTACCGCCCTCAGCCCCAATGCGTACAGAGAAATGGAATACAGCATCACGGCGAACACTTCTGCATCGGCGAGTACTTCGTACTGTTTCCGCATTTATGACTTCGTCAATTCGCAAGTCCTGGATTCCTACGACGCCTATCCGCAGTTGACAATCGGCAACCCTACAACTGACCAGCTCCACTTCCGTTGGCGTGACGATACCACCACGCTCAACACCGACGGCGGATGGCTTGCTGTGGAGGATATTGCCATTGCCGATGCAGTCCAAAGTGATACGTATCGCCTGCGTGTTGCAGTGGCGAACACAGGGCAAGCGCAGGAATCTGCAGCGCGTACATACAAGCTCCAGTTCGGCGAGAAGTCGACGACCTGCTCCGCCATCGGTTCGTGGACGGACGTTGATGTGGGGAATGCATTCACCGTGAGTGACTCGTCGTACATCACGAACGGTGAAAGTACGTCCGCTCTCCTCTCGAACTCCGAGAGCTACACTTTCACCGCAGGTACGGGTCAAGACACAGGGAACACCACCGCTTCCATCGGACCAATGAGCAACAGTACCTACACAGAAATTGAGTACAGCATCACGCCGACAACCTCGGCATCGGCCAGTACGACCTACTGCTTCCGTCTCTACGATACGACGGCAGGGGGAACGCTCGATACCTACTCGCAGTACCCCAGTTTGACTGTCGGTAGCCCAACCACGGATCAACTCCACTACCGCTGGCGCGACGACACGAGCGCGCTCAACACCGACGGCGGGTGGCTGGCGGCAGAAGATACGGCGATTACTGACGCTCTTGAGGGTGATACGTATCGTATCCGCATGGAGGTAGCGAACACGGGGGAAGCTCAGGAATCCGCAGCACGTACGTACAAGATCCAGTACGGTGAAAAGTCGACGACGTGCTCTGCCATTGGCTCATGGACGGACGTTGATGCAGGGAATGCATTTACGGTGAGCGACTCATCGTACATCACGAACGGTGAAGCTACCTCTGCACTCCTTACAAACGCCGAGAGCTATAGTTTCACTGCTGGCGAGGGTCATGATACAGGCAATACAACAGGTTCGATCGGTCCCATGGACGTGGGCACCTACACCGAACTTGAGTACAGCATCACACCGAGCACATCTGCTTCAACAAGTGTAACGTACTGCTTCCGCCTCTACGACACTGCGGCAACAGCAACGCTGGATACATACAGTGCCTATCCGCAGACGACTGTCGAGTTCTGCGGAAACGGTACAATCGAAGCTGCCTCAGGCGAAGAGTGTGACGATGGTAACGGTACCGGCAGCGATGGCTGCACAAATTGCTTGGTGGATAGCGGGTATACCTGCTTGGGTGAACCCAGTACGTGCACCATCATTATTATCGATGAGATTCCGGAGGAAGAAGGCTATTGTGGTGACAGGATTGTGCAGGATGGAGAGGAGTGCGAGCCTCCGGGAACGGAAACCTGCGCCAATAATTGTTTGTACCGTACCAGTGGAGGAACGAAGGGTGGTGACGAAGGAGAGGATGTTCCCACTGGACCTACGGTGCCGAAGGTGAGTATCGACACGATCGTCTTCTGTGGTAACGGCAAAGTGGATGCAGGCGAAGAATGCGATGCGGGATACAGAAACGGTCTGTCAACGAGCGATTGCACCAAACAGTGCAAAGCGCTGGCCTGCGGTGACGGGGTACTCTCCGTTCTCCGCGGCGAAGAATGCGAGCCTGATTTTGTCTTAACTTCGGAAGGAGAACGTATCTACGAGGAGATGGCAGAGTGTACAACAGATCCAACGGATCTCTACTGCACACCTCCTGATGATTCCGATGGTGGTTGTCTCCTCAGGGAGATTCCTCTCTGTATTGAGGAGGAAGTCCCGGTTGCTCCATTTGAAAAACAACCGTACTGTGGCGATGGTCGTGTAAACGGAGAGGAAGAATGTGACGCTGGCGGCATCTGTTTGAATGGAAAGTACCACAATGCCGTTTGGGAAGGGCGCATTGGCGCTATTCTCTGTAGAAATGGAGGAGGAGAGAGCGTTGCACGGTCCGGAGATGGGTGCAGCGATACGTGCTTGCTCGAGTATTGCGGGGATGGCGTACTCCAACCCGGCGAACAGTGTGATAACGCAAGTGTCTGTTCCAATGCAATCGATACAATATGCCGGTCCGATGCCGACTGTGGAGAAGATGCTACATGCACCTACAACTTCTGGAAGACTTCTGCGTGCACAGATGGATGCCAACTCTGTCGTGGGCTCTACGTTGCATCCATCCCCATGGAAGGATTACGAGATGGTGAACATACCTTGAAGCTCCTTGTACGCAATGACTGTGGAGCAGTAGATATTGCAGAAACACACTTCATCGTTTCTTCCACACTGGTACCGCGTGCCGAAACCCAGCCTATACATGAGACTCCGGTACTACTCTCCGATGTCAATCCAGAGGAACGGATGGGCTTTGCTCCTCCGGTGGTATCGGTGATTACGGATAAGCGAACCTATTTACGGGGTTTTGATGAGAGCATCCGCGTGAGTGGCATTGTTGTCGATGGCTATGGAGCGTATTTGGGGGATTTGCCTGCAGAAGCATTTACAACCGCGATCGATGGCGGAATCATCGACGGTGTTGTGTTTACAGAGACATCCGCTCAAGGATGTGAAAGTCTTATTCAGAACATCAATCTTCTCTACCGTAACAAGTGCGGATCGAGCAGCGCTACACACTGGCTCACCGCTCGTGTCGTTGAGGATCATGGTCGCGCGGTCATCGCCGATGAACGAGATAGAGCTGCAGTCATTGCGCTTATTGCGCTGGCGTGTGCTTTATCGTTTGTCTCCATAAAGCATTTCCGCACTGATTTTGATGCGTAAAATTCCCGTTATTTCCGGCCAGTGGTTCCTGCTTACGCTCGCCATTTCTCTAACACACATCCTTGCGAGTGGCATGGTCGAAACGCATCTTTGGGGACAAGCAGTGCAGACAAATCTTTGCCAGATGCTGCCGAATCAAGCGGCATGTGAAGCAGAGGGATGCACGTGGAGTGAGACCAGGCAATGTCTTGGCGAACTCTACCCGGGGTGTGCAACGAATGAGAGAGAATGTCGCAAAATTTGCGGTGGTACCGTTTGGCTGGAGGATGGTGTGTGCTCAGGATTTTCGACGAGGTCTACGGAAGAAAACATGCAATCGCCAGTGCATGGAAAAGACGATACCGATGTGCAAGTGTCCACAGGTGCTTTGGAGGAGCTCAAGTCAGAAGTATCAGAGGAGCAAGAATTGAAAATTGTTCTCTCGGGAACGCTCGTCGACGAAGAAGATAAGCCTGTTGCCGGTGCTACGGTGCGGCAAATGTATGGGGCAGGGCAGGAAAGTTTCGCATTGACCGATGCGCAGGGAGCATTTGAGGTCTCCGTTCATTCCTCGGAGAGCGGGATAGGTGTACTTCTCGCAGAGAGCAATGGCAAACACGCGCTTGGCATCGTGCGATTTGGGAGCGAGGACATTGGCGCAGTAATCCTTCGTTTGAATGAAATCGGACTTCATGCGCCAGAGTCGTCCGCGGAGTATTTTGCTTCAGAGCTCCGTCAGATTGTAAGTGCGCCATCTGCACATCAGACAACCGGAACCGGCGCTCCGTTACTCAAGGACACAAAGGGTGTCTTTACGATGGATGCTTCGCTGTCTCTGCGTGTCCCCGAAAATGCAACATTCTCCATTGATGTGCCAATGGACTTGGGAGGATTTGTTGTAGAAGGCACTGTGCTTCAGGATGAAGATACCGTTATTCGCGGAGAGTATGCTCAGGTCGGAGGGAGATTTGAAGCGCGGGAAGGCACCGTGCAATTCACAGGGAACTTTACCCTTGAAGATGGGCTCTTCGTTGGTGGGCAGGCAACCATGGAGATTGCGAACGACCTTGTGGGGACGTTCAATCTTCTGGGTGGGACGTTTCAAGCTCCCAAGATGTTGCATATGCAAGGGGATTGGAAGCAGACAAACGGCACGTTTGATCCTGGTGAAGGAACAGTGGTGTTTCGGGGAACAACCCATGCAGTGGACGTACCTCAGGCGGTTCTCCTGTACGATGTAGTGATTGAGAAGGAGAACGGAACCGATCTGGATATTTCCGAGGATGACGTTCTCATCATCCAGCATATGCTCAAGCTGGAGGACGGAGAGGTCGATGGGGGAACGCTCGTTCCTCAGGGGGACATGGAAATCAGTCCGTCGTTTGACGGCGGTACGGCACTCCTGCTCATTGGAGAAGATATGTCGGGAGACATCTGGATTCCCGGTGGCGCCAGCTTGCCGCGGGTTGCACTCGATGCACCGAATGTTACTCTGCACGGTCCTTCTCAAGCAGGGGAAATCGTATACGTGGAAGGAGCGATGCGCATTGATGGAGGTACGCTGACTGTTGAGGGTGGCGATCTTCTCTTCACTGCACAAGCACCAGTCTCACTCTCTGCGGGTTCCATTCGCACCAGTGCCGGCCACCTGACCATTGAATCGCCTGTCTCTTTGGATGGAGGGGACATGGTCATCTTGAATGGCACCGTTCTGCTTGGGTCCACGGTGACCATGAATGGCGGAACCGTATTCCTCAACAATGGACAACTCTCAGTGAACGGCGCATGGAATGTTCATGGAGGAGAGATCCGCGCACAAGCTGGCTCGCTTGAGCTCAACTCTCTTTTTGTCCTGCATGATGGAGATGTTTTTGTAGACGCTGCGAAGGTCACGGCAAATTCCTTCTTCACGCTGAATGGAGGCACATTCACTGGAGGAACTGCCGATATGGCCGTTTTCAATACGCTAACGCTTGGAGGAGGATCGTTCACCGCGCCGAGCGGCACACTCATCATCTCCGGCGATATTTCCCAGAGTGATGGCGTGTTCCTCCACAATGGAGGCACCGTACGCTTGACGGGGCTCAAACGGACGATTGCTGCCGACAGATTGCACTTCTTCAATTTAATTTTTGAGAAACAGAATAAGGAGAGCGCAGTCCTCGAGCAACGCTCCATTGTCGTAGAGGGGAATGCCATGTTTGTGGATGGATTCATAGACGGAGGGATTGTCGAATGCAGGGGAGATGTCACTGTCAGCAAGACGTATGACGGAGAAAGCGCACTCATCCTTATGAATGGTGCTGGGCTTCAGCATCTCTCATTGGAATCTCCGGATAGTTTGGGTGACGACATCATTGTGCATACGAGCAGTGAAGTGGTCCTCGAGTCTGATCTCGATCTCAAGCGCTCAGGACAACATCTTACGATCGAAGAGGGGGTGTTCTCCTTTAACGGCAATAACCTTTCCGTTACAGAAAAGAAAGCGGCGTTCACCATTGGCGAGAAAGGCATACTGCACATTTCCGGAGACGAGCAATGGGATGCACCAACGATCGTTGAAGGCGGAACGATTTCCTTCTCTCGTTCACGGGGGGATCTTGTTCTTCCGGATCTTCCGTATCATACGATTATCCTCAGTGCAGGAGAGAAGGCTTCCTTCTCTGTACCGAAGGAAGGACTCAAACTGACTGGTGATGTAGTAATGCGTGCCGGAGAGTTCATTGCCGATGACGAGCAAGAAATATCATTGGCGGGTAACTGGATGAATGAAGGAGGAGAATTCGTTCCAGGACAGAGCACGGTGATTTTTACGGGAACGCAGCAATCCATTGCAGGAAACAATACCTTCTACAACGTGAAGAAGACCGTGACGAGTTCCGCAGGACTGTCCCCAGAATCTCTCGTTGTCGAAGGTCAAACAGCGCAGGTCATTCTAAACTCTCTGACGCTGATGGGGAGCGATTGCAACTTCCTGCGTGTTCGCTCAACAACGACGGATGCGGAGTGGTCTATCGATGTACGTGGGGAAGCGCAGATGCGCTCTCTGGATGTACGTGATGTCAATAATGTCGGTGGAGCACTGCTTATCTGTACGGAGGAATGCGTTGATCGTGGGAACAATACCAATTGGCAATTCGAGTTTCCCACGTGCTCAGTTTCCACTGTCGACTGTGGCAACGGGGTCGTTGAGACCGGCGAAGGATGTGATGATGGAAACATTTCATTTTCTTGGCAGCAGGATGGCTGCTCGGAGACCTGTACGGTGGAACCCGGATATGTTTGCACGGGTGCGCCGAGTGTCTGTACCGCACGTTGCGGCGACGGTCTTCTTGCCGGAGGAGAGATCTGCGATGACGCTAACACGGAACCCGGTGATGGATGTTCGCAACAGTGCATGGCAGAAGACGGCTATGTCTGCACGGGCACGCCGTCTCTGTGTCAGTCCGTATGCGGAGACGGAGCAGTGCGTGGGCAGGAGGTGTGTGATGACGGAAATGTGCAGTCGGGCGACGGATGCACGGCACAGTGTCTGCCTGAAACAGGTTTTACCTGCACAGGTCAACCAAGCGCATGTGCGCCGATTTGTGGCGACGGAAAACTTATGGGTTTGGAGATTTGCGATGACGGGAATGCAGAGAACGGGGATGGTTGTTCGGCACTGTGTACGCGTGAGGAAGGATTCACATGTATCGGTGAGCCGAGTGCGTGTGCTCCTGTTTGCGGCGATGGCATTTTGCGGGGTTCTGAGGTCTGTGATGACGGCAATGCCCAGCATGACGACGGCTGCAGTGACACGTGCATACCGGAGTGGGGATTTGTCTGCCAGGGTGAACCCAGTATGTGCACTGCACTGTGTTCGACGTTCGCGAATGACCTCGACGAGTGTCCTCTTGCGTCAGATCTCTACCGAGTTGAGTTTGTCCAATGGGCTGGGCAATCCGTAAAAGGGTCGGGCATTCTGCGTCTCACAGAAAACCGTACACTCGAGTACAGTTTTACCCTCGGACAAACTGTACCGAATGCAACCGCGAACCTAACAGGTGAAGGTCTTTCCATACTTGAGTTTGAGGGAGGACCAAAAATTTGGTCAGGGATTACCCGTCAGCTTTCGGAAGAGGAAGTGGAACTCCTGAGCGGGGAAAAGTGTTCCATTACCGTTCAGAAGGGTACTTCGCTTTCGAGTGCTTCCATCGGCATGATTGTACGACACACAACCAGATTGTCCGCCGATGATGACGATGATGATGACAACCCTCCGGGCAAGGAACGTAGGTGCGGAAACGGAAAAATCGACGCAGGAGAAGCATGTGACGATGGCAACACCATTAATACGGATGGATGCTTAACTACATGCGAAAAGGCTTGGTGCGGAGATGGGTATGTGAGCTTTGGCAAAGAGCAGTGCGAGCCGCCGCTCTCTCAGGTACCCGATCCTGTTCTTGCAGGAAAAACCGGCTTCTGTGACGACAAATGCCAATTTATCCCGTCATCCAGTGATGGAGAAACGGGTGGCGGATCAACGAAGAAGCCGACTAAGAGCAGCAGTTCGTCTTCCTCTTCGCAGCACATCAGCTCTGCAGCCCCGGCGAGAATCGTGGTAGGAACAGGAGGGCTCATCATTATTCCTGAGACCTGCGGAAACGGGTTCTTGGATTCCGGCGAGCAGTGTGATCACGGTGAGTTCAACGGAATGGGTTCCTGCACGTTGCAGTGTACGTTGCTCTACTGCGGTGACGGGATAGTATCTCCGCATATCGGAGAGCAATGTGATGATGCCAATAGCGACGATACGGATTCCTGTTCACACCTGTGTTTCCGTACGGGATTGTCAACGCAAACAGGTAGCACGGCTGCAGTGTTCTCGACTCCGATTTCGAAGACCATAGCGGTCATGACCGAACACGGCTGCGGCAACGCACTCCTTGAGCCTGGTGAACAGTGTGATGACGGCAATACGTCGGGTGGCGATGGGTGCAACGCGGTCTGCAAACTGGAGTTCTCATTCACTCCACCCTTAGAAGCGGAACCTGTGCTGGTGCAGGAGATTGCTGATCGAGAACAGATGATAATCCGTGGGTGTGGCGATGGTGTGCTGCAAGCAGGTGAGCAGTGCGACGACGCAAATGCTTTCGCTGGCGACGGTTGTTCATCTTCCTGTCGGTTGGAATTGGGATCGAGAGTTCCCACGTTGCCGGACCTTGTCATTTCCACTTCCTTCTGCGGGAACGGATTGCAGGAGGTCGCTGAGCAGTGTGACGACGGAAATACATTCTCCCAAGATGGCTGTAGCAACGTGTGTCAGCGGGAAGTTCCGGGAGAACGCCAGGATGATGAATGGCGGGGAACACTGCCCAGCGCTCCTGAGCGACCCATCCTCCTCCAGGGTGCTCAGTGTGGTGACGGCATCCTCCAGACAGGGGAAGCCTGCGATGCAGGCACACAGAATTCGGACATCCTTCCAGATCGTTGCAGAGTACGCTGCACGCTTCCATACTGCGGGGACGGTGTGCGGGATTCATCTGAACAGTGCGATGACGGCAATCGCATGGATGGCGACGGCTGCTCCTGGAGCTGTTACATGGAACTCGTACGTCCGCAGGCTGTGTGTGGTAATGCGCAGCGTGAAGCGAATGAGCAGTGTGATGACGGCAATACATTGAGCGGTGACGGATGCAGCAGCCGTTGCAGAATCGAGGAACCTCCGCGTCCGGTTTCTCCAGGGGAAGCGCAGATTGATCAGGTGATCCTCACGGCACCAACGGTGATTCGCTTACAGTTCCGCAATCCCGTTGATCCTCAGAAAGCCGCGGATGTCCGCAATTACTCCGTGCACGGATCACCGCAAATTCCCATCGCGCACATTCGCGTCATTGATCAATACACTGTGGAGCTCGTCCTTGCAGAGTCGCTTTCCTACGATCACGAGTACACGCTTTCCGTGGACGTGGAAACGCAGGTTGGCGAAGATGTCTCCGAACTCACGCTCTTCACAATTTCTCCTGAGAGCGGAACGCAGGTAACGCAACGTTTTACCATTGTTGAGGAAGAGATGGGTGATCACGTTGGAACGACGCAGATGGAGCGTCCTGCAGCATCTGCTCAGGAGCCTGCGGTGCAAGAGGATCGAGTGCCTCTCGTTAGTGGAGAAATTCCAGTCTTTACCGCATCGAGCGGGACAGAGGATATGGCGCAAACCGGACCGGGTGCGCTTCTCCTTGTGACCATGGGTGCGGCCGCAGGTTTGGGTTGGATACGCAGGCGCAGAAAGGCCCTCTCATAGTGATACTTCCTATGGAAGTTTATTTGCTCTACTTTTGTTGTATCAAGACCAAAAATCATTCGTTTACTAAGTATTGTATCGCCTTTTCAAGAGAGGCATTAAAGTCAGAATCCATTTCAAATAGAGGCAAAGCATATTTCTTTGCCTCTTGTTCAATGTGATCTGAATAGACGGCAATCATATGGGCAATCTTAATGAAGGTGGTTCCATCTTTCGTTTTTCTAAGAATCCAATCATTCGGTGTGGTGGATTTATGGAAGTCCTTTAACAATTGTTCTTCGTTCTTCTTCAGAAGAAATACAGATTTAATGTGTTCATTACCGAATTTTTTTAGAATACGGCTGGCAATCTCCGGGGTAACTTGGTAGCCCTCCACAATCAAATTATCATCGTCCGTGAAGTATGTTTCCGCCACCGCGTATATCGCATCATATGTCGTCTTTGATTGCTCTGCATACCTCTGGACAATTTCTTCAGTAGTATACTGTGAATAGAATTCATCATTACTTCCTCTGCGCAGGTGACTGTGTGGGAATAGAGCAGGGTGTTGTTCCTCAGGCGTGTAAGCCCGAGCAATATTTTGCAGTGTGTCAGAGGAAATCCAAGGAGTTTGCAGCTTCTTGCTCAGTGTTTTTGCCAGTGTCGTTTTTCCGCATTTTGGTGGTCCTCCGATTAAGTAAACAGCCATGTCTGAAGTCTATAGGTAAATGATTGTGCAATCGAAATGTAAACACCAAAAATCGAACGCTAGCAATCGAAATACTCTGATGATGGGGCAGTTCGACTTCGCTGCGGCTTCGCTCACTGTCATTCGACTCGCCTAAAGTAAAAGGTGGCCCGAGGCCGCAGCCGAGGACTATGAGCGAGCGTAGCGAGCCGAATGGTACCCCGGACAGGAATCGAACCTGTGACCTAGAGCTTAGAAGGCTCTCGCTCTATCCAACTGAGCTACCGGGGCATAGCGTTTATTATACATGAAATATGGCTTTAGCGTGAGCAGAATGCTATACTGGTACAGATGAAGTACCA
>Ga0066639_10000492_pt1 | contig 34306 bp, 35 predicted proteins | sample CryGeyCG2114_010_2_FD_59504 | JGI IMG/M metagenome (GOLD analysis project Ga0066639, IMG submission 59504) | Groundwater microbial communities from aquifer - Crystal Geyser CG10_big_fil_rev_8/21/14_0.10 | ecosystem: Environmental > Aquatic > Deep subsurface > Groundwater | place: USA: Utah...
GTGCGAAGTCAGGGATTTTGTTGGAAATGGGTTCGGACTTTTTGATACAATGACCACCAACCAAAACGAACGCCGCATACGGCAGAATTTTCGTTATAAAAAACCGGACATTGTCCGGTTTTTTGTTTGCATGTATAAAATTTAAGGTTTCATGTGAAACTTTTTAGAGATCAGAAAGCAGGTGTCCTATTGAATATATGCTATCGCACTCATTTTTCATATCCCGCAATTCCTGCGCTCCGCTTTCTAAAAAGCTTAAAGTATAGCGGCAGTGTATTTTTGCCTTATTGCGCTCAACATTAAATCCCATCCAATAAATGAGGAAGATGAGTATAAAAAAACCAATAATGACCCATCGTATTCTGTACAAGAATATCTTATTTAAAATAGTGTCTCTTATCTTGTCGAATATCATTGATGCCATAATGCTTGCTTATTTAATATTAAGTGCCTTTTTCTCACCTTTGCCAAATATTTCCCAAAACCGGGGGTGATCCACGATAAGCTCGCTAAAGAACGCAAAAGGAAGAGCGACAAAAAATGCCACAAAAACAATACGCCAGCTAAAGCTTACGTCTGTAGCAAGCATGATCGCTATCACATCTTCTAGGACGCCCATCACAATACCTATTACCAAGAACTCTATGAGCTGGAGCCATTTATCTTTTTTTGTTGCCATTACTTCTATTATAGTATGTAATCTTGTGTGTACATACTGTGGATATCTATATCGGACATTTAATTTATATCGGACACAAATAGTATTAATGTCCGAGAAAGGCTTATTTTTCAATGATCAAGTAAAGAAAATGCACTTTCTAAATATTTATGACTTATGCACAGCCTGTTTATACGATATGTTTCATATGAAACATGTCGTGATGGATTCAAAAGTGTTTCATGTGTAACTTTTCATTTTTCTTCCTAATTGCCTATAATTCTAAAATGGGACTATTTAATTTGTTTTCACGTGAAACTGATAATCGAACTTCCAAAAGAAAAATTGGAGACATTGGTGAAGATATTTTCGTGAAACATATCGTGAAACAAAAATATAGGGTTTTTGATAGAAATTTCCTGAAGAAATTTGGAGAAATCGATGTGGTTGCTGAAAAAGACGGAGTTTTACATTTCTTTGAGGTCAAGACAGTGAAACAAAACGAGAACAGCGGAGGGTGTGACCCGGAAGATAATGTGCATGTTTGGAAGCGCAGACGCCTAGCGCGAGTGATTGAAAGCTATTTTGCTGAGAAAAATGTCCCCGAAACGACTCCATGGCAGGTTGATGTTGGGGCGGTCTTCCTTGATTTCATGGGCAAAAAGCATACAATAAGAATTACTGAAGATATAGATGTCAATGAATGAGCGGGGCGTAGTGTAACGGCTAGCACGAGTCCTTTGGGAGGATTTAGTCCGAGTTCGAATCTCGGCGCCCCGATTCATAGAACGCATTATTAATTTTTTATAATCATATGAAAGGACTACTTATCGGCATCATTATCTTTGCTGCAGTTATTGGTGCTGTATTTTACATGCAAAATGCGAACGCCCCGACTACGACTGATAATCAAAACCAGGATAAGGAAGCAATGACAAATGAAGAAATGAAGGATGATGGCTTAATGATGGAAGACGCCGGGGATGGCGTGATAGAAGATGGCTCAATGAGCGATCAGGTGACCCTATATACGCTTACTGATGTCGCGACGCACAACACAAAGGATGATTGTTGGCTTGCAATACACGGAAAAGTGTACGATGTAACCGAATTTATCCCTACGCACCCCGGAGGACCCGCAATCATCCAAGGATGCGGCAAGGATGCAACGAGTATGTTTGAGTCTCGCCCTAGTTCAGGAACCTCTCACTCTGAAACCGCTCGGGCATTGCTTCCCGGATTCTATATAGGGGATCTTGCGACCCAATAAAACCATGCCCCGAGAATGTGCACTTTATGTAGTAGCCACGCCCATAGGAAATTTGGGCGATATTACCTTGCGTGCCATAGAAACACTCAAAGAAGCTGATGTCATTGCTGCAGAAGATATGCGTGTTACACGCAAAATCCTTTCACACATTGGGGTGTCAAAGCAGCTCATAAGCTATCGGGAGCACAATGAAGAAAAACAGGCAAAAACCATCATTTCCCTTATACGCCAAGGGAAAAATGTCGCTTTGGTATCTGACGCGGGCACGCCCGGGATATCAGACCCGGGCTTCCGTGTCGTGAAACAAGCCCAGGAAGAGGGGGTGCGCGTCGTCTCTATTCCGGGGCCGTCAGCGCTTATTGCGTCATTGAGCATTTCCGGACTCCCTACGGACAGTTTTCTTTTTTTGGGATTTCCCCCAAGGAAAGCAGGGCAGAAAAAGAATTTTTTCCGCATGGTGGAGGCGTACGAATACACGGTTATTGTGTACGAATCGCCGTTTCGCGTAAAAAATACGCTTGAGGTTATTCGTGAAACGCTCGGTGAACGCCGTGTATTTGTTGCCCGGGAGCTTACCAAAAAGTTTGAAGAGACATTTTACGGCACAGCAGCCGAAGCTGTGTCTTGGATTGGGGGCAAGGATGCGATAAAAGGAGAATTTGTTATACTAATAGGAAAGAACAATCTTTAGTTTTATGAAACAAAAAGGAATCATTCTTATTGCAATAGCAATATTGGTAATTATATTGGGGCTTATAACATACAATAGTCGGTTTGCCTCGCGAGAAATGCCTCGGACAGAGCAAGAAAGCGGAGACCCGCGTGAGGACGTTTCTCAAGAATTTAGCGCTACATTTTCTATGCAGCTTACAAGCCCAGTATTTGAACACAACGGGAAAATCCCATCTTTGTATACATGCGACAGCGAAAATATCAGCCCGCCACTTGCCATATTGGATGTTCCCGAAGAAGCAAAGAGCTTGGTATTAATTATGGATGATCCTGACGCAATAAAGCCTGCAGGAAAAGTGTGGGATCACTGGATTATCTGGAACATTCCTCCGGGTACGGAAGAAATAAAAGAAGGGGAGGAGCCGGATGGGGTATTTGGCACGGGCTCGGGTAATAATAAGGGATATCGGGGTCCATGTCCGCCAGACGGGGAGCATCGCTATTATTTTAAGCTCTACGCGCTTGATACGGAGCTTGATATCCCCGAAGGCTCAACAAAGGGGCAGGTTGAGGGAGCGATGAACGGGCATATCTTGACACAAACAGAACTTATTGGATTATATGTGAGAAATTAACAGTTTATACACATCAAAATGGCTTAAAATCCTTATTTTAAGCCATTTTTTAACAAAAACCCCTTGACTTTTTTGTATAATTGATTATCATGGTATGTATACTGCGAAAGTCGCTTTACTATATTAGTGGGTTTCAGCAGTAGGTTGAAGACAACCGAATAGAAGAGTTTAAAAGGTCGCTCAACAACCTTTTTTGTTTTTTAACGGCAAAATTTTTTAAAAACACTATTATGACTGACGAAATGCGTTTAGAAGGAGAAATGGAAACTACTGACAACCCTACTCCTGACACTCCTGACACCACCGGTGGTGACGAAGTGACCAACGAAGGCGGTGACATGGGAGGTGACATGGGTGGCAGCACTCCTGCAGAAGGAGGCGACACCACAGGCGGTGACATGGGTGGCAGCACTCCTGCAGAAGGAGGCGACACCACAGAAGGTGACGGCTCAACTGACAGCCAATAATTTCTCTTACTTTTCATAACCTTGTGAAATCGCGTCTGACGCGATGACAAAACCCCGCATATGCGGGGTTTTGTTTTTGTCGGGTTAGATTAACGATGAGGGCAGCCAGCCCAGCAACAAGGCCTGCGTTTTCCGTTTGCAAGCTCCGCGACGGTCCTTTTAATGCGACGGCCTCTTGTTTCTTGTTTGTTTGAGGACTCAATCCAACAAATCCACTCATTGCGTGCGAGCGGAGTGATATCCTCCCAAGCGGTGAATGCCTTTGGGTGAGAGATAAGGATTGTCCGTAAATCTGCTGGTGCTTTGTGTATCATCCCGGCGGAGAGTTGTTTGTTGGTCATGTTGGTGCGGGATAGGAGAATCGAACTCCTGACCACAGTTTGGAAAACTGTTATTATGCCATTTAACTAATCCCGCAATATGGCTATAGTATCGCAAAAAAGACAAAAATAAAAGCCGCGTCAGACGCGGCTGTTTTTATGCTTTTTCCAGTTCGGGTGCGTAGCGGATATCGCTTTTCTTTTTGCCGCATACAGGACACTGAAATTCTATTATGTACGAAAATACATGGCTGTTGAGCCGTTTGCTATTCCAGCCGAGCCACTTTTTTTCGTATTCTTCGTCGGCCGGTTCGGGGCCATGTATCTTAACGACCTGTCCTGTGTATGTGTACATTCTGTGCTTTCCCTTTTTGGAGGTATAACTACACTCCCGCGTTTCTTTGCATCGCACCGTGTCTCCCACGGCGAAAGATTGTTTCTCAACCGGTTTTTGAGCACAGCATTTCGCTTTTGTTTCTGTTTTGTAGCGTGTTTTGCAGATAGGACATTCCCATAGCGTTATCTTTTTTACTATTCTTTTTACCCCGAGTTTCTTCGCCACGCGTCTCTCCTTATTTTTCTCTCGAAAATTTAGACTTCCAGGCCATAATAGCAAGGCTGCTCCCTGCGAACAAAAAGATAGAAGCAACGAAAACAATAGCAAGGATTATGCCGCCTTCCGCCAAGTCAAAAGAATATGCCCCCATGAGGATTCCTGTAGTTGATAATGACGCGGCCGAATAAGCAAATGACAGGGCTATGATGGCGCAAAAAAATACGGTACACCCAAGGCAAAATAGCAACATATGTCTTAGCATTGGCAATGAGCCTCCTGTTAAAATGATTTATTTCCTATCCACTATATCACAGCGGGGAATTAAACGGCTAACGCCCCCGCGCCGACTGTTTAATTGGTTGCCTTTTTTATTTATGTGCTATATTTTTTTCACACCATAATTCACAAAAAGGAGGCAGTAGATGATGGAATTAGAGCAGATGCTGTGCCGGCTGGGTTCAGAAAATGTTGTTGTGGAGGGGATGAAGATTATTCCCGGAGATGCTTTTTCGGTGAAGAGCATTTCGAGCGATGACGCACGCGCCATGGTCGTCATCAATGCGGGGAGTTGCGGGAATGACAAGCCTATAACACGCCATACGATAAAGTGGTTGCAGGGCGAAGACGGCGATGATGTGTCTCTCGACAGTCTGTATTATTGGGGTGAATACAGGGGGAGTAAGTTCTATGTGCGGGAAGTATTTTTCATAGATTTTGAAGAAAGATTCCGCCTAAGAAGGGAACAGGTAAAAATCAGCAATAAAAAGTAATAAAAAAAGCGCTCCGCAGTATTACGGAGCGCTTTATTTTTTATGTGCAGCTGCATGATGAGCAGCAGCATGTTTTCTTTTTTTCTTCTTTTTCTATGCGTTCGTCGTCAGGTATCCACGCTATATCTAAGATGGTATAGGTTGGATTTTCCCTGCGAAACACGGGCTTTATGGGCATGCCGATGTACGGCTCGTTCTCACCGAATTCTGCAAGGTAGCTCATAAATTTAGTCCATACGCCGGGAATCTCCACGGATATAAGCGGCCACGGAAGAGATCCTTTTGCGCCTGCGCCCGAATATTCCGCCACGGAGTATGAGTATATAGTTGCTTTGCTTGTATCTATCTCTACCCATTCCATGTCGTTCCAACAGTCGGGGCAGTCCGCGCGAGGGGGGAGTAGAATTTTTGCATCGTTGTCTACCATGCATTCTATCCAATGACATTGGGTGCCGAGTAATTTTCCATCGATAAGTCCCCTGAAAAACGGAGTCACTCCACCGTAACTGTGATGATGGTCTATAATGTGCCTATTGAGCACGACAAGAAATTCATCGGGGACTGTTTTGTGGAATAATTCTTTGATAAGAACTCCCGGGTCTGTGGTAAGTGTTACTTTTTGTCGTTCTGTATTCATCGCCACGCCTCCTCAAGAATTGCCATAGTGACATGCGAGCCTGTGCCCGCATGGCTGATTGCAGCGCCTCGCCGCGCTCCTTTTACCTGGAGATTTTTAAAATCTTTCGGCTTTGTTTTTCCGAATTTTCTCCAATATTTTTCATCTGCATGGAATTCCGTCCATCTGTTTTGGAGCTGCCAGACAATTTCGGCAATCTGAAATATGCCGGTAGCGCCGACAGAATGCATTCCACCGATAAGCCCGCCGGAAAGATTGGTTGGGAGGGCTCCTTCAAAATATGCCTCTCCGCTTTCCATGAATTCTGCGCCTCTGCCGTATGGTCGGAGTCCGATGTCTTCGTATGTTTGTATATCGGATACGGTAAATGCGTCGTGCGTTTCAAGAATATCGAGATCTTTCACTGGGTCGGTAATCCCCGCCATCGCGTATGCCTTCATCGCAGCAAAGCGCGCCGCGCGAAATGCGGTAAACCCGGGGTAATCAACCATCCTATTTTTATAGGTTTCTTGGGTTTCGTTCGGCAGGAGATATTCATTGATATCCATCGGCCGTCTATCCGCGGTCCGAAGCGTGTCGCTTCCACCGTGTATGCCGATGACTTTGACGGGCTGTATTTTGATATTTTCTTTTTCGAATTCTTCTATCGCGTCTTCGTCGGCAACGATGACGCAGGCTGCTCCCACGCTCATCTGGCAACACTCAAGAAATGTAAGTGGGGCCGAAACGACCTTCGTGTTTATAATTTCTTCAAGCGTATAGTCGCCGGGCATCTGCGTATATGGAGAGAAGCGTGCATAGTGATGATTTTTTTGTGCTATTCGCGCAAGAATCTCCCGCGGAATCTTATTTTCTTTTAAATACCGCGTCATCATGAGCGCGTAATAAGTCGCATATAGCCAATTTTCCGGTGATTCAAAATCTTTGCATGCGGCGGACGCGATATATGCATTTCCTTGGCGCGTACTTACCTCGTCCATTCGTTCCCATCCTACGACGGGCACTACAGATGCCATACCGGATCCGACCGTCATGACTGCTGTGAGTACTGCTGAGCCGCCGGTTGCGCCTCCTGTCTTTATTTCCAGGTTAGGCAAAGGCTCAAAGCCCAAGTAGTCATGCATTTTTGCGGCGGCAAGCAGTTGGTCTGAAAAATGATCCGCAAAATGCGAATAGATGACAAAGTTCACCATTTCTTTAAACTTGCGGGGGTCCATTTTGAGATGGTCTTTGACCGCCATACGCATGGCGTCCATCCCAAGTTCCCATGATTGTTTTTCTGGGTAGGCTTTTCTGTAATCCGTAAGCCCGCAGCCGATAAGATATACCGGACGCGCGAGCTTGGGGACGCGAAGATTTCCTTTTCCTAATCGATACATGCAGGTCCTCCTTATTCTGTTTTTAAAGCAATGCTGCTTCATTTTTGCCTTATTTTTGTGCGTTTGTCAATAGAATATGCAAACGAATTCGTTGACCTGCAGAAAAAAATGTCGTATGTTTGTTGTGGCTTTGATAACGGGATATTAAGGGAGGAATGCTATGTATATATATGAAAAGAGATGCCGATATCGTTCAGATTTCTCCACGCACGACAACCACAAGCGGTACAAGCACGCCGTGCGGGTTACTTTTGTCAGCGTGGGTTTAATTGTACTGATGTTTTCCGTATTCGCGTTTTTTGCAAAAGAGATTACGCTCCCTGTGCTGTTTGTGGGGGTTGCGCTTGCGTTTGGGCTCTTTTTTTACTCGCGCTGGCGGGAACAGGTATATATAAAACGGTTCTGCTTCATATGCAAAAAGGATTTTTCTTTCAACGAAGAAGTTGTTGAAAAGATTTGTTCCGGATTTTTCCCGCAGACATTGCGCGCGCATCATGGCGCATGCGTCGAAGAAGAGGAAATAAAAATAGGAGGGACAATATGAAGAAGGGGAAAATCGCATGGAATAGAATACTATATCCCTCAAACAATCGGCACAAGAACAATAGAGACAGGTATATGCGCTGGATTGCGTATATGAAGGTCTTTTTTGCATCAAGCGTTTTGCTGCTATTCTCTGCATCCGTGTTTTGGTATCTGGAGTCGCACGCATACGCAGCATATGCCGGAGTGTTTTGTTTTATATGTGCGGTAATGGCTATATACGCAGTAGCAAAAAAGAACATCTACCAGGATCATTTCTGTGAGGATTGCGGCGAAGACTTTGCGTATTGGGACCCGGTAATCCAAGTGTGGGAAGCTCCCGAAGGCAGACGCTGGTTTAATTTTCACGACCGGTGTGCGTATACATTAGGTATTATTCCTTTAAAAACTCTCCAGCTAACGGAAAAACGAAGATCATAAATAAAAAATCCCGCATCGTGCGGGATTTTTTTATGTGAAATCTAATATGCGTTCCACTATTTCAGGAATCGGGTCAGAATAGTCTTGTTGTTTCGTCGGCTTTCCCTCTGCTATCCATTCCCGCACATAATCCGCCTTTAATTTTTTGCTGCTCCATGCGCCGAATTCTTTGAGCGCTTCGGCATTACATTGTTGTTCATGCTGGCCTCGCTGGGGAACGGTATATAATTTTTTCCCTAAAAAGAGCGCTTCGGCGGTTGCTTGGAATCCGGTGTTAAAACATACGCCTCTTGCGCCCGCAAAAATATCCTCATATGATTCATGCCCTACGGGCAGCATAAAAATATTTTTGTTTATCTGTTTGGGGCGCTTGATATATTTGGAAACGATTATCCAGCGTTCTTTCGTTTTTGAAAATACTGATATAAGACGCTCGTCGCTAAATGCGTGGAGATACGCGAGGTAGTACTCGTTGTTGTTTTTCTTTTCCCGTGCTTTCCGTATCTTGTCTCGTATGATGGGCGTTACCATGGTCGCGTCATATTTTTTATAGTGTATGCCTATCGTTTTGTCGCATGGCGCGTAGAGCGAAATAACAAGTTCTGCCAGGATGTCCCATCCCGGCCGCGGACTTTGAGGAGACAGAAGTGCTATCTCGTGTGATATATGGACGGATGGGATGCCGTATTTTTCGGCAAACCGCGCGCTTATCGGCTCAAAATCGGACACGACAAGGTCGTATTTCTTTTTTGGGAGCGATCGTAGGTCTTTATGCGCCTGGCGCAGATCTAAGCGTGCGAGCGTTTTCCAGTAATCAATCTCTCCTTTTTCTCCAAAAACAAACGATACGCCCTTGAATGCGTATGTAACAGGATGGCGTATATCTAACTGATATTGATATCCGCTGACGAGTACATCGATATCCGCGTATTTTGCGAGTCGGGGAATTATCTCCCGCGAACGCGCTATGTGGCCGTTGCCTGTTCCTTGTATGGCAAAGAGAATTTTTAATCTGGCGTTTCTACTTCCCATAAATGCACCTCTCCGTCATGGTCTATCGTAATGTATGCCGATCTATCTTCTGTCCACGAGCCGGTATTCAGGTATACAACGCCGTTTTCCATTATTTTGCCCACTTCAGCAAAATGGGTGTGTCCGCAGATAACATGCGTTGCGCCTTGTTCATGCGCGTATTCAGACGAACCCTGTTCTACTTTTTCGGTAATGCGTTTCCAGCGCTGTGCGCGGTGTTTGAAGAACCGAGAGAGGTTCCATTTATATCGCATATCAAGCCGCTGGATGTTCCTATAAAAGATGCAGGCAATTTCGGTGAGCCAGGGGTAGCTTGTCATAATATCGTCAAACTGATGGCCGTGAATAACCAGAAATTCTTTTTCTCCGAGAGAAAAAGAATATGCCTGTACTGCTTTTGTTCCGAGAAAGAACGGCATAATCCACATAAGTCCTTCGTCGTGGTTGCCCTCCACCCAAATGACTTGGTCCGACGGGTTTTTGTTTGTTATTTTTTCGTTTTCTATCCAGATGCCCTCGTTTCCTTTTGTCCTTCGGCGGATTTCATCCAGCAGCTTCCATTCTCCCGAATGCAATCGGTTTGGGTTTTTATCAAGACGAGGAGCGCTCAGGAACTTGCTGTTTATTGATTTTAAATTTGCGTGGTCAAACAAATCCCCTACGATAATAAGCAGTTCGCATTCCCATTGTTTGAGAATCCGGTGGAGATATCGCGCTCGGCAAAGATCAGAACCAATATGGCTGTCCGAAAAAAGAAGCGCGTACGTTTTTCGTTTTTCCCGCGTATCCATTGTCTTCTCCTTTGTTTTTAATGAACCGTTTTAAAAATAGCACAACATATTTTTTTGTCCACAAAAAATCCCCTCATTGCGCGAGGAGGGGATAGTTTTTATTTTTTTATGTCCATCTCCAGATGTTTGAATTGCGGTTCGCGTTTTTCAAGAAACGCGTTTATGCCTTCGCGGGCGTCATTTTGAGATGCAAGAAAGTCAAACGCCATAGATTCGCGGTCAAATGCAAAATCGTACGCGATGCTTTCATTAAATTTTTTTCCGAAATATATTTTTTTAAGAAAAAAGTTCGCAAGCGGTGCGGGCGTGTGCAGGTCGGGCATCGGCAGCATTGAATCATTTCCGAAGACATTTATGCTGTCTATGATTCCCATACGAAGCGCTTCTTTTGCGGGAATGAGCGTACCTTCAGTTATCATTTTTTGGGCATCCGGTGGGTTTTTGCATCGTGAGAAAAGATGTATTGTTCCTCCCCAGGCCGGTATAAGTCCGAGCGTTACTTCAGGAAACCCGAGAATGCTTCTTTCTTCGGCAAATATAGTATTGCATGCAAGGGCAAGTTCTAGTCCTCCGCCCAATGCATATCCATTTATATGGGCGATGATGGGCTTGCCATATATCTTTTTGTATTTCTGAATGTAGCGTACAAGTTCTTGGCCACAGCGGGAAAACGACCTTCCGGCGCCCGCTTCTTTTTTTTCTGAGATTTCTTTGAGCGCATGTATGTCTGCGCCTGCGCTGAAAAAATTATGCTCGCCCCGTATGAAAATTGCTTCTACCCAGCTTTTGCCTGATGCGCACTCAAGCGCTCTTCGCAATTCGTGGCGCACTTCCTTTGAGAGCGCATTAACCGGCGGGTTGGATATAGTAATAGTGAAGAATTTATTTTCCTCTAATATTTGTAAGGTTCTGAACGGCTTCTCCCCGTATCTCATAGCCCCTCCAAAAACATTTTTTGTAACCGTTATACTCCAAGAAAAGAATAATTGCAAGGGAGGCAGGTCCGGAATATTGACATCTTTTAGTATATTTGGTATTATTTTCCCAAACAAAAAAGACCCTGAAGATGAACGCTAAACCGTATTCCGCTTTTAGCGGAATAGTTTCCCCTGGGTTAGCGTTCATCTTTGGGGTTTTCTTCTATTATATCAAGCAATTTTCTTCTATATAAGGGGACTTTTTCTGTTATTGACAAACGACTTAAAATATGTAATAATATGGCCAATTAATACAAGGTTTTTTCTGATGACAAAAACGGCAATTTCCATAGTCGTACCGACGCTGAATGAAGAAGGAAATGTTCGGCCTCTGGTTGAGCGTATCCATAGTGCATTGGGGCCTCATAGAATATCATATGAGGTTATTTTTATTGATGATCATTCTACCGACGAAACACGCGAGCGGATAAAAGAACTTGCTCTTACATATCCGGTGCAGCTTCATATAAAAAAGGGAAGACCCGGAAAGGCATTTTCATTGCTTGAGGGATTCGCGTACGCATCATATGAGCTTACTTGTATGATAGATGCCGATCTCCAGTATATTCCTGAATGCATACCGGGCATGATGCAGACGATACAGGGGGGTGAGGTCGACATTGTTGTTGCTGATCGTATAGAAAAAGATTTGAGCATTATGCGCAAAATTGCCAGCAAGACATTCCGCTTTGTATTTGGCCGCGTACTTCATGGGTTTTCGTGTGACGTGCAGTCGGGCCTAAAAGTATTCCGCACGCAAGTCATAAAAGAAATCACCATAGACCCGTCACCATGGACATTTGATCTCGAATTTTTAATAAACGCGCGCGAAGCAGGATATCGTATCGGAACCATTGATTTTATATTCCAGGAGCGCGCGGAAGGTGAATCAAAAATACACATGCTCTCAGCGATGGCGGAAATCGGATGGAATGCGTTCGCGTTGAAATTTCGTAAGAAAAAACCATTCAGGATTCTTGCCGAAAACCCGCCTTCTATGATCGGTGCGGGCTATGCGTACAAAGGAAAGCGTTTTATCACGCACAGCACATTACCGTATTCCAGGTCTGCCATTATTACAACAACATTTTGGCAGAAGGTGGTCATGGCATTCGTGCTTATATTGCTTGCCGGCGCCTTTATTATGTCGCCTTTGTATGCGGCCATTGGTCTTATGGCGTGCTTGTCAGCGCTCTATTTTTTTGATGTGTTTTTCAATCTTTTTTTGGTTGCGCGAAGCTTGCGCACTCCCCCCGAGATAGTATTTTCAGATGACCAATTGTCTTGTGTGTCTGAAAAAGACCTTCCTGTTTATACGGTGCTTTGCCCGCTATATAAAGAAGCAAAAATTCTTCCCGGCTTCTTGGAGGCGATGGGCGCGCTTGATTGGCCGAAAGACAAGTTAGATGTGCTGTTACTTCTTGAAGAAAATGATACGGAAACAATCCAGGTAGCCGGGTCTATGAACCTTCCGTCCTATGTGCGGACCATTATTGTTCCGCATTCGGAACCAAAGACAAAGCCAAAGGCATGCAATTACGGGATTTCTCTTGCTCGTGGGGAATATTTAGTTATTTATGACGCCGAAGACATTCCCGAACCAAAGCAATTGAAGAAAGCATTTCTTGGCTTTCGGCAAGTTTCCACCCAGGTAAAATGCCTTCAGGGGAAGTTAAATTATTATAATCACAACCAAAACCTGTTAACGCGCCTGTTTACTGCGGAATATTCGTTGTGGTTTGATGTTGTCCTTCCCGGATTGCAGTCGGTAAATACATATATTCCGCTTGGAGGAACAAGCAATCACTTTCGCGCGCAAGATCTTCGCGAGCTCGGCGGGTGGGACCCGTTTAATGTAACCGAGGATTGTGATCTGGGCGCTCGTTTATTCCGCCATGGGTACCGCACGGCAATTATTGATTCAATAACATATGAAGAGGCGAATAGTAACGCGTGGAATTGGGTGCGTCAGCGTTCGCGGTGGATAAAAGGATATATTCAAAGCTATCTTGTGCATATGCGCAACCCATTTGCGTTTTGGAAAACAACAGGAGGACACATGTTCTTATTCCAGTTGAATGTAGGAGGAAAGGTTGCGTTTATGCTTATCAACCCAATCTTATGGGTCGCTACTATTTCGTATTTTGCGTTATATGCTCTTGTTGGGTCTACTATTGAGTCGATCTATCCGTCCGTTATTTTTTATATGGCCGGATTTTCTCTTATCTTTGGAAATTTTCTTTATTTTTATTATTACATGATCGGATGCGCAAAGCGCGGTCATTGGTCGGTAATCAAATATGTGTTTCTTATTCCTGTATACTGGTTCTTTATGAGCGTTGCCGCGGTTATGGCTCTCTGGCAGCTCATGGTAAAGCCTCACTTTTGGGAAAAAACAGTACACGGGCTTCATTTAAAAAAGACAAAAAATGGACCAAAAACGCAAACAGCCTCCAATACAATCCCCGCTCTTTCTGCTTCTGAAGAAAACCCTTTTCGTAATAATTTGCCATGGGTAAGTCCTCCGATGTATGTAGGGGTTTTGCATTTTGCGTCTCCCTGGCTTCGGGCAATAGAACGCGCTTGGTCATTGGTATATGCGCATGTCGTTGCTCCTGACCAAATGTTATTTGTACAAAGAATGCTTGCGCTTGTGGTGGCGCGTATCCGCATTCTTGGGTCAGGCGGATTACACGCGATAAGCCAGCACCTCCCCAGATCGTGGGGACATGCGCTTTCAGGCGCCACGTTTCTTGTTGCCGCCATGATGGCTTCAAATGCTATAAACTTTTTCTTTAATGCATTTTTAGGGCGCGTGCTTAATTTTGAAGAACTCGGCGTGGTGATCTTTGTGAATACGATTTGGTCTATCTCTCTTATTTTTATGACTGCGTTGTCCACGACCGTAAATCACAAAAGCGCATTTTTACATGCGGAGAAAAAAGAACAATATATTTCTTCGTTTGTGTCGTCAGTTATTACGCGGAGCATTATTATTGCCGGAGGTATTTCCATTGTGTGGCTTATTGCGTCTTCTTTTCTTGCAGACTTCTTCAATATAGGAAACATATCAGTGTTCATTCTGTTTACGCCGGTGTTTTCATTCGGCATTCTCGCATCAATCGGGCGCGGATATCTTAAGGGGAGGCTTTTGTTTGCTGCAGTGGGCATTGTTTCATTACTTGAAGCACTAATAAAGTTTTTAAGCGCGGCTTTGTTTGTATACGCTGACGCTCATGAATTGGTATATCTTTCTATTCCCATATCTATCGCGCTTTCCGCTGTTGTGGCGACCATCATTATGGCTCGCACGATGGACCATGCGCCAAATGAGACGCAGTATAAGCGCCAGGAGTTTCCAGGCGCGTTTTTCGGCGCAGCTCTTCTTACTGGGCTTTCAGCGACTTTATTTTTATCGATAGATATTGTTTTGGTAAAACACTTCTTGCCTCCCCAAGCAGCCGGGGAATATGCGCTCCTTTCTCTTATTGGAAAAATCATATATTTCCTTGGCGCGCTCCCAACGGTGTTTATGATTACTCTTGTGTCTCGAGAAGAAGGATTGCGAGAAGATACTAAAAAGACATTCCACATATTATTTGGCGCAACCGCAATTTTTAGCGCTATCGGATTTATATTACTTGGTCCGCTTGGCTCTTTTTTTGCGCCGCTTCTTTTTGGCGCGAAGGCGCTTGCTGTACTTCCATATGTAACAACGTATGGACTTGCGATAGCTCTCTTTACCGTTGTTAATTCGCTTGTCATGTACAATCTGGCGTTAAAAAAATATAGATATGCTGTTGTTGCGTTTGCGTTTGCGCTAGTTATGGCTGCTGGAATAAGTGCGTATCACAGCTCTATTGCCGAAATTGTGCGCATTATTTTTATATCAAGTGCTGTTGGAAGCGCGGCTGTAAGCATAATGCATGTTGCAGAAACATATCTGCGGTTTGTGGGGCAGGCAGTGCGTGATTTGTTTGGCGTATTCTTTGGACGGATACTGGTGCCGCCGTTCAAAGCGGGACGGAAACGTATACTTGTATTTAATTGGCGCGACATGAAGCATGTATTTGCCGGTGGCGCCGAGCTTTATATTGAGCAGCTCGCGCGTAATTGGGTAAAAGAGGGTCACGCAGTAACACTTTTTTGCGGGAACGATGGAAAGAATAAGGGAGAAGAAATGGTTGAGGGCGTCCATATAGTGCGTCGAGGAGGGTTTTATACGGTGTACGCGTTTGCGCTGTTATATTATATATTCCGATTTCGTGGCAAATACGACATGATTGTTGATTGTCATAACGGGATTCCGTTCTTTACGCCTATATATGCGGGCGTGCCCATATATTGTTTGATGCATCACGTTCATCAGGATGTATTTCGCCATTCGCTTATTGCGCCGCTTTCCATGTTCGCGCGTTTCTTAGAAAAAGACATGATGCCGTTCGTATACCGCAATATCCGTTTTATCACGGTGTCTGAATCAAGCAGGCACGATATTCAACAGCTGGGCTTCAAAGTAAAAAGCGTTGAGGTGGTCCATCCCGGTATTGATCCGCATGCTCTACACACAGCAGAAAAATCAGAGGTTCCGATGGTGCTCTATCTCGGGCGGTTGAAGGCATATAAATCGATCGATGTCTTATTGCGCGCATTTAAAATCGTGTTAGAAGACATTCCGGATGCGAGGCTTGTCATTGCGGGGTCTGGTGAAGAAGAGGGGTATCTCAAGCGTCTTACTGTTGATCTGGGGTTGAGCCGCGCGGTTGAATTTAAAGGGCGCGTGTCCGAAGAGAAAAAAATCCGTTTGCTTCAAAGGGCGTGGGTTATGGTGAATCCGTCTCTTATGGAGGGGTGGGGAATCACTACAATAGAGGCGAATGCCTGCGGAACACCCATTGTTGCGTCTGATGTGCCGGGTCTTCGTGACTCAGTAAAAAACGCAGATACTGGATATCTTGTTTCATATGGGAGCAGCAAGGAATTTGCGGAACGGATAGGGCTCATTATGCGTGACAGAAAGTTGCGCAATGTCATGAGCGGCAATGCTGTTGCATGGGCGAAGAATTTTGACTGGAGAAGGTCAAGCAATACATTTTTATCAATTATTAATCCGTAATCATGGAAACGAACGATACGAAAAACACGAAAGTGGTCATATTGGCTGGGGGATACGGAACGCGAATCAGCGAAGAAACCGCGGTCCGTCCCAAGCCGATGGTAGAAATAGGCGGAAAACCTATCTTGTGGCACATCATGAAGATGTATGCTCATTTTGGATATAAAGATTTTGTAATCTTGTGCGGATATAAGTCGGATGTTATCAAGGACTATTTTTCCAATTATTTTCTCCGTAAGTCCGATGTAACGATTGATGTACTCAATCAAAAATTGGAAGTTATTAAAAACGGCATTGAAGACTGGCGCGTAACGCTTATTGATACTGGAGAAAAAACGCTCACAGGAGGACGACTAAAGCGCGCGCGCGAGTATATAGGGGACGATACATTCTTAATGACATACGGGGACGGCGTAAGTAATGTGGATGTGCTAGCGCTTGTTGATTTTCATAAAAACGAAAAGGCGCTCGTAACGGTGACCGCGGTAAAATCGCCCGGGCGGTTCGGGACATTTCATTTAAAGAAAGGCCAAACGCGCATTAAAAATTTTCGCGAAAAGCCGGAGGATGATGGCATACGAATCAATGGAGGATTTTTTGTGGTCGAGCCGAAAGCGCTGGATTACATTGCCGGAGACGATACAAGCTGGGAGCTTGAACCGATGCAGAAGCTTGCCGAGAGAGGCGAATTGGCGGGATTCCATCATGATGGATTTTGGCATCCCATGGATACTCTTCGCGACAAGCATGTGTTAGAGGAGATGTGGCAAAAAGGCGCGCCGTGGAACATATGGGAAAAATAAACATATATGAGCATAAATAAAAAACAAAGAAAAATTTTCATTTCGGGCATACAGGGATATATTGGGACGGTGCTTGCCCAGACGCTTCGGGAGAGTGGATTTTTAGTGGTGGGGCTTGACGCGGGATTTTATAAAGATGCGTTACTCTACAAAGATGAGTCTATAGATGGATTGGGCATCGTCGTGCGCGATATCCGCATGGTTACAAAAGATGACCTTGTCGGCGCGGACGCAGTAATACACCTTGCGGAATTTTCAAACGATCCATTAGCCGAATTGAATCCACGCGGAGTAACGGATGTGAGCCGTGAAGGAACAAAGCATTTAGCGGAAGCCGCGCGCGCGGCAGGCGTTAGTCGTTTTATTTATTTTTCTTCATGCAGTGTCTACGGGCTTGTAAGCAAGATGGTAGACGAAACGGTATCTCCCAACCCCCTAACGACATACGCGCGCATGAAGGCAGAAAACGAGCGGATGCTTCTTGGTATGGCGTCCGATGATTTTTCCCCTATTATCTTCAGAAACGCGACCGTGTACGGAGCATCACCTCGCATGCGGTTTGATCTCGCGGTGAATAGTTTAGCGGGATATGCCTGGGTTGATCGCGAAATAACCATGGAAAGCAATGGAGAAGCATGGCGGCCTTTTGTGCACATCCGCGATGTGTGCGATGCGGCGGTTTCCGCTCTGCACGCCCCCGAAGCATCTCTGCGCGGCCAGATAATAAACATAGGCTCAAGCGCGTCAAACTATCAGATAAAAAACATTGCCGCGATTATACAGGAAGTAATGCCCGAGGCGGAGATAACATTTAATAAAGAAAACAACGACATGCGGAGTTATCGTGTTGATTTTTCAAAAGCCGAACGCGTATTGCCCGGATTTCGGTGCGTAAGAGATGTTCGCTTCGGCATACAAGAGCTGTTCCGGTTGTTTGAAGACATAGGGCTTGATAAAAAAACATTCCGGTCGCGGATGTTTTCCCGACTGAAGCAGATGAATTATCTGAAAGACACCGGTCAGATTGATGACATGTATTACTGGGTAAAAGAATCAATTCGCGCATGAAATTTATTCCGACAACAATAGATGGGGTGTATATTATAGAACTTGAAAAGCGGGAAGATGACCGCGGCTTTTTGGCGCGTACCTGGTGCGAAAAAGAATTCCGCGACAACGGCATTGATGTAACGTTGGCGCAGGGGTATGTGTCCGGCACGAAATGCAAAGGAACGATTCGCGGTATTCATTGGCAGACACATCCGCGGGCAGAAACAAAACTTACCCGTTGCAATAAAGGGGCGCTATTTGAAGTAGTCACCGATGTGCGTCCTGATTCTCCGACATATAAAAAATGGGAAGGGTTCACATTCCGCGCGGATGATTACCGTATGCTTTTTATGCCGAAAGGCGTGGGACACGCGATCTTGACGCTTGAGGACGATACGGAGTTTACTAACTTTTCGGACACGGCATATTCTCCGGAGCACGAACGGGGTATGCGATACGATGACGGCTCGTTTTCTGTACGGTGGCCGATTTCGGTAGAACATGTTTCTGAAAAAGATAAGGCATGGGGGCCGTTTATGTGGGCATAACGCATTTTTATGATCATTATTGATGAACAATTAAATATTCTTGAAAAGAAACATGCGCCGATACGCGTGGGGCTTGTTGGCGCGGGATTTGCGGCACGCGGATTTGCGCTGCAATTAGCGCGGGGCGTGGCCGGCATGCGACTTGCGGTAATCGCGAACCGGACGCTTACGCATGCTCGTGAAGCATATACGGAAGCCGGATACACAAAAAACATTGCCGAAGTAACGACACCGGAAGAATTACAGACTGCAGTGCGTGGGGAGCAGGCGGTAATTACATCCAATCCGGATTTGCTTTGTTCGTCTCCCGATATTGATGTGGTAGTTGAGGCGACCGGAGAGGTGGAATTTGGCGCGCGCGTTATAACTAAAGCGATCGAAAACAAAAAACATGTTGTGCTGATAAATGCCGAACTTGATGCGACCATCGGGCCGTTATTGAAGAAAAAGGCAGATGGAGCAGGCGTGGTCTATACACAAATGGATGGCGACCAGCCCGCGGTCCTTATGAATCTTTATCGGCGTGTCGCGTTCCTCGGATGCAAGCCGGTACTTGCGGGTAATATAAAAAGCTTGCTTGACCATTATCGTACGCCCGAAACACAAAAAGAGTTTGCGGAAAAGAGTTTTCAGCGCCCGAAGATGATAACCTCGTTCGCTGACGGCACAAAGATTGCAATGGAGATGGCAACGGTTGCTAATGCCACTGGTTTTCGTGTAGGAAGGCGCGGCATGTATGGGCCCACAGCAAAGCATCCGAATGACGCAATTGATTTGTTCTCACATGACGAAATGCTGAATGGTGGGCTTGTGGATTATATTCTGGGAGCTGAACCAAGCTTTGGCGTATTTGTGATCGGCTACAACGACAATCCGTTATTTCAGCGCTATATGAAAGTATACAAAATGGGCGACGGGCCGTTTTATGTATTTTACACGCCGTTCCATTTAAGTCCGTTAGAAACGCCGGCGACGGTAGCGCGCGCAGTGCTCTTTAAAGATGCCGCGCTTGCTCCGAAAGGTGGACCGGTTGCGGATGTTATTGCTGTTGCAAAACGAGACATAAAAACAGGCGAGATACTGGACGGTATCGGCGGATTTACCTGCTACGGACTCATAGATAATTATAAAACGGCGCGCGAAAAGCGTTTCCTGCCGATGGGTCTTACAGACGGATGTAAAGCAAAACGCGACATAAAAAAGGACGAGCCGATATCATTCAATGATGTAGAAATGCCGGAGGATAGCATCGCATGCGCGTTATGGCAGGAACAAGAAAAAATATTTACATAATATGAGCACAACATCCGAACAACAGAATAAAAAACTGACGCTTACGGTAAGCATTCCGACATGCTACGGCGGCTGGTCTCTTATTGAGACTGCGCGGAGCATCCGCGCCTCCGAAGGTGTTGGCGATTTTCGTTTTATTATTGTTGCTGACCGCACCCCTTTGACGGACGAGATAAAAACGGAACTGCGCAAACTGAATGTAGAGCTGTATTGGAACGAAGACACCGGAAGCCAGATAAAAAAGATAAAACAAATGGTTGATATGGCCGAGTCCGATATTTTCGTATCAACTCAGGATGATATTACATTCCTTCCTGACACGCTCTACCATATTGCGCGCGCCTTTGAAGCAGACCCACAGCTCACCATGATAGGAGCGCGTGTTCTTCCGCTTCCGCCCGAGACATTTTTTGAGTCGATTATGGCAAGTATGGTGCGCGCGGTGGATTATATTGGTATGTCCTGGAACAAAAAGCAGAACTATTTGATGGCAAGCGGACGGTGTTTGGCGTACCGCACATCGCACATACAAAAATTCCGAATGCCCGAAAACATTGTAAACAGCGATATCTTTATGTATCTGGAGAACCGCCGGCTTGGCGGGACATTTGCGCGTCCTGATGATGCAAAAGTCCTTATCCGCTGTCCACAAAGCATAAAAGACCAGATAGGACCGTCTAGTAGATACCAATATTCAAGTACCGAGATGCAAAAATGGTTTGGTGTGGATATCCAGAGCGTATATAAGATACCGTTTGGAGCTTTTGTGTATGGTGCGTTTCGTGAATATATGCGGAGCCCTATACGGATGACTGCCTACGCCCTGGTATTTGTGTATACCCGCATATTTCGCAAGAAATCAAAAAAGGTCCTGACGTCAATGTGGAGCGTGGATACATCAACTAAAAATATACGGTAATATGACATATCTTGTAAGCACAATTTCAAAAATAGAAGCGCTGTGTATAAGCATAGTTCGTTTGGTTTTTACCGTGCCGCGAGTCGTTCCTGGGGATATGTTCCCGGCACATATCAGCGGGTACCGCTTGATACGGGTATGCGAGCCCGAGAAGCCCACAAGTGTATACGCCATAGCGCTCTATCGGAATGCTGCAGGCAAAGAGGCGTTTGCAAAACAATGGTATGGGCGAACATGGTGCATAGCGCGCCATTTAATGAAAAACGAGATACATTTTTATCGGGCGTTCCACGCGCTTTCTTCTGAGCAAAAAAAACGCCTCAAAAAACAGTTTGGAGATATTTACATTCCAAAGCTGATATACGCCGAATGTACTCCGGCCCGAGTGTTGTTTCTTGTAGAAAAGGCAAAAGGCGCGTGTATTGGCGTATTGTCTCCCCAAAAGCGCTTAGATGTTTTGGATAAGGCCATGTCTTACTTTGCCTATGTTGATCATGTAATGCCGCGCATTTCTAAGCGCGTATTAATTCAGCGCAAGCGCTTGTATTTTTTTGCGACATTTCCAATGATTGCCACCAGAGCGCTTCTGCGGTATCCATCATTCTTATTCATTATGATTCGCGCAAGCGCTTCGATAATAAGGCACGCGGCGGTATTATTTGTTGCTCCGGAGTACCGGCTTATCCATCGCGATTTGAACAGAGACAATGTACGCTATGATGGCAAGCGCATATCAGTTATTGATTTTCAAGTTTCGGGCATTACATATCCCGAATTTGAGATTGCCCACACGATTGCTTCGTATTGGCGCGAGCCGTTGTTTGTTAAGCGGTTGTTGTCGGGCAAGGCAATGCGGGGTATACAGAAGGACAAAGTACACTTTTTGCGTTTTAAAGCGGTATCGTATTGGATAGCATTACATTGGTTAAGCAGCCGTTCACGGAAAGAATATAAGACGGCGCGTTCTTATTTTTTGTTTGTGCATGATTTTTCATATGAAAGAACAAAATAACATCAAAACAGTGTCGGTAGGTATCCCCGCCTACAATGAAGAGGGAAATGTCGGCTACTTACTGAAAGCGCTTTTATCGCAAAAAGAGCGGAATTTTGTGTTGAAAGAAATTGTTGTTGTTTCTGACGGAAGCACGGACAAAACGAACGAAATAGTAAGCGGCATACACGCAAAGGATGCGCGGGTGCGTCTTGTTGTCATGCCGGTGCGCAGTGGGGCGTATAAGGCACAAAATAGAATTATTGAGGAATTTTCTGGTGATATTCTTGTGATGCTGGATGCTGATATTCTTCCGGAAAATGATATGTATATCCAGTACATGATAGAGCCGTTCCTGCACGACAAAGATATAGGCATTGTGAGCGGTAAGCGCATACCGCTTTTGGGAGAAACGTTTGTTGAGCGCGTTATTAATTTTAGTGACCAAATAAAGCAGGATATCTTCGCGCGCATGAACGATGGAGATAATGTGTATTTATGCCACGGAGACAACCGCGCGTTTCGAGGCGATTTTGCAAAAACAATCAAATGGCCTCCTGTGCTTGGCGAAGACGCGTATTCATATTTTTATTGTAAAGAGCAGGGGTTGCGATTTTATTATGAGCCACGCGCTCGAGTGGTGTACCGAGCGCCGCAGACGCTTAAGGATCATTTATCACGCAGTACGCGCTTTTTCCAAAGTGAGCGCCGAATGTCATCTTATTTTTCTAATTTGAGCGTGGAGCGCGCGTATAAACTGCCGCTTATGACAACGGTGCGTATTATTGTAAAGCATGCCATCCAGCACCCCGTCTTATTTTGCGGTTATCTTGGAATGTATTGCTTTGCCAAAATAAGTTCGCGCATGCAAAAAGATGCTGCTTTCGCATGGAAGCCCGCGACATCATCAAAAACCTTAGTAAAAAAATAATATGATAACGACACATCCAACAACAAAATACCGACATGTGATGCGCCAAGAAAACACACTACCCACAGTAACGGTTGCGGTAAGCGCGCTCAATGAGAAAAAAAACATCACTGCTTTTCTTGAGTCGGTATTCATTCAGCGCGAAATGGGGTTTGTGCTTGAACGTGTTATCATTATCTCCGACGGCTCTACGGATAACACGGTTGCATATGCCCGCGCGCTTCCTGATGCGCGGGTAGAAGTATGGGAGCATTCTGAGCGTATAGGCAAGTCATCACGCTTGAATGAACTATATGCGGTGGTTACAAGTGATATATTGGTGCAGTCAGATGCGGATGTTGTGTTCGCGCATCCGTATGTAATTCGTGACATTATCGCGCCGCTTATATTTGAAAAAGGCGTTGGCATGTGTGGTGGACACCCCACGCCGGTACAAGCGAATACATTTACCGAAAAGGCGGTTAATCTGACAGCGGAAGCATACATACCGCTTCGCAAAACTCTTCGTGGGGGGAATAATGTGCTTTCCGTTGATGGGCGCATTCTTGCGTATAAAAAGGAATTGATAAAAAAAATAACAGTTCCCGAGGATATGATTGCCAATGATATGTATACGTATTTTTGCTGTCTTACGAAAGGATACGCATACCGGTATGTACGGTCAGCTGTTGTCTACTACCGTTCGCCGATGGATATGAAAGACCAGATTCGCCAAAATACGCGCTTCGCGTCTGCCCCGGCGCGTATGAAGCGTCATTTCTCTGAGGCGCTTGTATCGTATGAGTACCACATTCCCCGGCGAGTTATTCTTCCGCGAATGATCAAGGTATGCTTACGTCACCCCATTCTTGCGGGTTATATTTTTGTTGTGAATCAATATTGTAAGATAAAAGCATTATTCGTAGAAAAACATCTTACGGCGCGATGGAATATGGCGTGGTCTACCAAGCGCATTCATTATAATAAGAAGTAAGTGTATGAAGTCATTTTTTGGAACAACAATAACAATAGCAACAGTGTGCATTATGTTCGTAGTGCTTGTGTTGGGCGTGCGCGGTTTGCCGGGGAATGTAAATATTGGAGAAATGAATTGGAAAACGTGGATTGAGGATGGTCCGTTTGAAACGTCTTCTGACAGAGCTCGTTTTGTGCTCACATATTCATTTATAGAAGAACAAAGCACCATTTTTTCTCTGGATGCTGCGCGCTTTGCAGTTCCTGACCTGGGTATGTCGTCTTCGGGAGATTATGTTTCGCTTTTTGCTCCAGGTGTCTCGTTTCTTGTTATCCCGGGATACATAGTCGGAAAGTTTTTTGGCGCGAGCCAGGCGGGAACATACGCGGTAATTATGCTCTTCGCTTTTCTTAACGCGCTTCTGCTTCGCGCGATAGCAATTCGGCTCGGCGCCCACCCAATTGCTTCTCATATGGGCGCGCTCGCGTTTTTGTTTGCGTCCCCCGCATTTGCCTACGCTGTAGCATTGTATCAGCACCATGTTTCTCTCTTTTTGATTCTTGCGTCCCTGTATATTGCAATGCGGTGGAAAGGGGTGTTGCCCGCGATGGCGGTATTATTTTTATACGGAGTGGGTTTTGTGGTTGACAACCCAAACGCAATACTCATGCTCCCGATTCTTTTGTATACCGCGGGGCAGTTTATTTATATCGCGCATAAACAAACTTCATCATACATCACTATTCGTTTTGTGGGTGCGCTCGCCCTTGCGGGGGTTATACTCCCCCTTATATTTTTTGCGTGGTTCAATAATGCTTCATATGGTGCCGCATTTAGCCTTCCGGGAACATTTGAGCGTGTTGTAGCAATTGATGAATTTGGGTATCCGACAGAATCTGATATTACAAAAGCGCAGGGGCTTAGTGACGCAGAAATTTCGGGCAAGAAAGATGAAAAGTCAGTAGTCGGTTTTTTCAAAACGCGCAATTTATTGAATGGATTTTACATCCATCTTATAAGCCCCGATAGGGGAATGATTAATTTTGCCCCCGTTCTTTTTCTGGGCATTGTTGGGCTTTTTATTTTGTATCGTCGTCAAAAAAGTATTGCGCGCGTGCTCGTGGGTATATGCGGTCTTACTTTTATATTGTATTCGTTGTGGGGTGATCCATGGGGCGGGTGGGCATTTGGTTCGCGCTATCTCATACCGATATACGCGATACTTGGCATTGGGGTGGCAGTCGCGCTTACGCGCTTTCGCAAAAATTACATATTCGTGATTTTGTTTCTCGCGCTTTTTTCGTATTCGGTGTGGGTGAATGTGTCGGGCGCCATAACAACAAACCTCAATCCCCCGCAGGTGGAGGTCTTGGCTCTTGAAGAGGTATTCGGTACTGAAATTAAATATACGCATCAGAAAAATTTTGATGCTCTGAAGGACAATAAATCAAAATCGTTTGTTTTTCAGACGGTGGCAAAGCGATATATGAGCGCTGCTACATATCATCGGGTCCTTGTCGGAATTTTGATCGCGGTGATGCTGTTGAGTATGTTGTATCTTTTGTTTGTTAAGCGAGTAGAAATATATGACGAGCATTAATATACCCATAACAAAAAATATGTCATCCCGTATCCATGCGTTTTTTGAAGAGCACGGTGTGTTTTTGGTTGTTTTTGTTTTGAGCGTTGTTTCAATCATCAGTTTCTGGGCGTACTACCAGAACGGATTGGGGCTTGCCTATAACGACGCGCGCTCGCACTTGGATATCGGTCGGCGCGTGGTTGAGGGATTAAAGCCGGGACTCGCGCAATTGGGAAGCGTGTGGCTTCCGCTTACGCACTTGTTAATGGCGCCGTTGATTTGGAATGATTTTATGTGGCATTCGGGACTTGCGGGTGCCTTGTGGAGCATGTTTGGGTTTGTGGGAACGGGTGTTGTAATCTACTTATTCTTGCGGCGTCTTCGAGTGGGACTATTGGGGCGGTTTGTCGGTGTTGCCGTGTTTGCGGCAAACTTGAATGTGCTTTATCTTCAGTCAACCGCGATGACGGAGCTTTTGTTGCTGTTTACGATGACGACCGCGGCGTATTTTATTATGCGGTGGTTCCAGGACGACAACATTATGTATCTCATCCAGGGGGCGGCATGGATAATGCTTTCTACGCTTGTTCGCTATGACGGGTGGTTTTTGCTCGGATTTGCGGGTGCCTTAGTGGTGTTCTATGTCCTGTTTGAAAAGGGGTTTCGTCCTGCTGAGGGGACTGCTGTTATATTTTTTACGCTTGGGGGGTTCGGGATTCTCTTATGGCTTTTATGGAACCAGCTTATCTTTAAGGACGCGCTCTATTTTATTTTCGGTCCGTATTCGGCAAAAGCACAGCAAGACCAAATTGATGCGGCGGGCTTGCTTGCTACGAAGGGTAATGTTTGGTTTTCTGCCAAGGTATATTTTTACGCGCTTGCGTATAATTCAGGGGCTCTTACGGTTCTTATGGGCTTTTTGGGGGCGGTTGTTCTTTGGTTCTCAAAGAACCTCCGTTTTCCGACGCGTATTTCAACGTTTGTTTTGTTGGCGCCGCTCTTTTTCAATATACTCGCGCTTTATTTGGGGCACTCCGTGCTCTATGTGCAGGGCCTCACTGGTGATTCGCTTTTTAATGTGCGCTACGGTGTGATGCTTATGCCGTCATTCGCCATTTTTATCGGTTATCTTGTTTCTCGGGCGGCGCCAGCGCGGTTTATTATCATCGGGCTTTTGGTGTTTGTGGCATTCTTCCAATTTTCAAGTGGGGATGCTGTAACCATTGACGACGCGCGAGTCGGCTCAAGCCAGAAAAATGTAACCGAGGTGAGTGCATGGCTTGCCGAGAACGCCGCGGATAAAGAAGGATTTATTCTGGTCGCCGCCGCTTCTCACGATGCGATTATCTTTTCGTCAGGCCTTCCTATGAAAAAATTCATTCATGAGGGGACGGGCGTGTATTGGGAAAGCGCTACTGAGTCGCCGGACCGGTGGGCGCGTTGGATAGTTATGCGTACATATTCCGAAGAAGACCTTACTTGGCGGCTGGTAAGCCGCGTGCCGGGATTTGGGGCATATGACAAAGTCCAGTCGTTCCCATTTGCCGATGTATACGAATTACGCCCGGAATATCTTCCCGAGCTGAATACGACGCCTACGCTTGGAAAACAAAAATAAAATGAAAGCCCCATTTTTTATAGGAATAGCGATATTGTTAGCGGTTCCGTACGCGGGATTCGCGTATGTTGAGAATGCTTCCGACGCTTTTTTTTGGAGCGTACAGTCAGTTGATACGGTAAAATATTCACGCGATCTTGCCCGGCAGATGCTCTACGACGCTTCTTTTTTGCAAATCATAGACCAGCAGGTGCGGGAGATAGCGGGTATTGGCGCTACCCATGTTGCTATAGGCACTCCATACGATAAAGAGTTTATTCCTGTTCTTCGTATGTGGGTGAATGCTGCCCGGCAGCATGGCTTATCGGTGTGGTTCCGCGGTAATTGGTCCGGATGGGAAGGATGGTTTGAATATCCCGCTATTTCGCGAGAAGAGCACATACAAAAAACAAAAAAATTTATATTGGACAATAAAAGTCTCTTTCAGGATGGAGATATTTTTACCGCCTGCCCGGAATGTGAAAACGGCGGACCGGGTGATCCCCGCAATACGGGAGATGCGCAGGGGCACAGAAAATTTTTGATGGATGAATATAAAACGACGCAAGATTCATTTGAGCGCATAGGAAAACGCGTAACATCCAATTATCTTTCTATGAACGGAGATATTGCGCGCCTTATCATGGACGAACCAACGACTGAAGTGCTTGGAGGCATTGTTGCTATAGATCACTATGTTTCTTCTCCGGCGCGCCTTGTGGCGGATGTTAAAGCGATTGCACGCCAAAGCGGTGGACGGGTGGTGTTAAGTGAGTTTGGAGTGCCGGTGCCGGATGTTCATGGTGTGATGCAGGAGTGGGAGCAGGCGCAATGGATACAAAACGCGTTTAAGGAACTCATAGCGATGCCCGAAGTTGTTGGGGTGAATTACTGGACGGGATATGGCGGGTCTACCGCCCTTTGGCGTGAAGATGGCGCGCCAAAGGCGTCGGTTGAGGTGATGCGCGAATATTTTATACCGGAAACAATATCCGGCTATGTAAAAGATACGCTTGATAGGCCGGTTGAAGGAGCGCTTGTCGCGCACCCATACGGTAGTGTTGTGAGTAAAAAAAACGGTTTTTTCGCGTTTCCGTATCGTGGGAGGAGCATTGCCATTACCGTTACGCGGGAAGGGTATGATAGCCGTACGATATCGCTTGAAGTTCCCTCAAAAGAAATATTTATTACCCTCTCTCAGCATGAAAAGGACTTTTGGTTCCGCTTTCTTAGTTTTTTGAAAAATATACTTTCTTTTTTCCGGAGAGATTGATTGCGTGTGGTGTGCGATAATGTATTGACTTTTAAATAAAAGTATGTTATTTAATTATTGAAGGTAAATGTACATAGACAATCAACGGAGGCGGTCATGAGCCCGGCTATAGCTAACTTGGTTATAGAGAAAAAAATAAGGATTTTTCCGTGGGATGCGGAAGGTGAATGCGGCGTTGACATATGCGTTGGGTCTCACAAGGTAGGCGAGATAATTGCGGAAAAAAAATCAGGAAAGATAATTCGTGATAAGATTGCCCGCGCTTTTCAGGGAAAAAAGAAAGGAATAAGTCCTTTGTGCCAATATATCCGCGTTGCTCTCAACGAAGAGAGGGAGAGAGAAAAATTGCGCCTTCTTTCCGATATAGGAAGCAGAGTGCGCTAAAAATAAGCGGCGTGCCAATGCGCGTCGCTTTATTTTTTCTTCATGACTGCCTAATTGTCCTCCAGTGTGAATGGGGTTGACAAAAAATCAAAGGTCTGATATGCTTGCACGGAAGCTGCTATTCACACCATATAAAGGCCTTATATATGATATTTTTAAGCCATATATAATTATTAATATTTATTTATAATATGATTTTTAGTTTACATTTCGTAAAAGAAGCATCAAAAAAGGTTGTCTCACTTTTGACTATCTTGGCGTTTGCATTAATGCCCGTCGGTTATACCGCACCGGCATTTGTATATGCCGACACTACTATTTTTAGCGATTCGTTCGGTTCGAGTCCGTCTGGCACCGTTTCTGGATGGGATGAGGACGAGTCATCTTTTGATTACGCGCAAGTTACTACCGATGATGCGCGCGGCGGATCTCCTACAACCGGTAACGCCGGTTTGCGCATGGGGGCGTCAATTACTCAAACTATTGATACGAGCGGATATGAGAATATTACGCTGTCTTTCTATTGGCGCGGCACGGAAGAAGCGTTTGAGGAAGGAGAGGATGATACATTGGATGTGTTGTGGCGCGTGGGCGAAGACGGCGATTTTACTTCTCTGTTTTCTGAAGACGCGGGATGCGGTGAGTGTGGCTGGGATTTTTTTGAGATCGGGCTCGGGGAGGATGCGAGCGATACAACCGTTCAGATTATGTTTGTGGGCGCTACAACCGACGATCTAGAACAAATAAAGATAGATGATGTTTTGGTCACTGGCACCGCACTTCCGGTGCTTGGCTCAATTACTGTTTGTAAGGTAATCGTCGATACTGACGGCGAAATAACTGACGGTTCGGAGAACCCGGGTTCTACATTTACCGTGTCATGGTTTAATCCTGATCCGGAGACATCACAGGGTCCCGCGGTGACGGTATTGGATGATGCTGTGTTTGAAACTCCATTGTCACTCAATGCGTCTCTTTTTGACGAGGGAGATGACGCTGAATGTGTCACATACGAGGAATTGGAACTCGGTGGGTATTATTACTCCGAAGAATCAATTGATGGCGATGGATGGGACGAATTTGAAAATCATGACCTTTTCTCTGAGGTTGTGATTGATCCTGAAGACGCGTATCCGTATGACGCAAGCTTATTTGATGGAGACGAGGGCAACGATGAAGGAAGGGAGAAAAATGCTGATGGCCATATCGTATTGACCGAAGGAAACCCCGACCGCACATTGCTTGTCGTTAACTACCTTTTGCCGTTCCCAACACTGACGGTTATCAAAGAAGTTATAAATGATAACGATGGAGAAGCAGATGTTGAAGATTTTGATTTGTTTGTCGGCGAAACAGAGGTAGAAAGCGAGGAAACAAATGAATTTGAGCCGGGCGAATACTCAATTACCGAATCGGGACCGGAAGGATACGAGCTCTCATTTGTTGACGGTGATTGTGACGGAGAGGGGCTCATTACTCTTGCGTGGGGCGGAGAATATGTTTGTTACATGGTTAACGACGATATTGCCCAAGAGGAGGAGGAAGAAGAACAGCAAGAAGAGATCCTTGGTTGTACCGATTCCAATGCCAGCAACTTTGACTCCGAAGCTACCGAAGATGACGGAAGTTGTGAATTCCCCGAAGAGGAGGAAGAAGACAACAATGATGACAATAACGGCGGCGGCGGTGGAACCGGCGGCGGTGGAACGGACAATTTCCAGCAAGGCACCTCTGGCGGCAATTTAAATCCTCCCCCCGTTCCGACGGGTGAAGTGCTCGGTGCGAGTACCGGCCCCGAAGGCGAAGTATTGGGAGAAACATGTGAAGCGCTTATTCGCTCATATATTAAATCGGGGGCGGCAAATGACGCTGACGATGTCAGTAAACTCCAAGAGTTTTTGAACAGTCATTTAGGGCTTAATCTCCCCATCACCGGATTCTATGGCGCGCTTACATTAGAGGCTGTAAATCAATTCCAGCTGAAATACGGAGACGACGTTCTTGCTCCATGGATTCCATTCGGCCATCCTGATACAAACACTCCAACGGGATATGTATATAAAACGACAAAGTGGAAGATAAATAATCTTGTCTGTCCGGACTCGGAACCATTCCCAGCCCTTCCGTAAAGGAAATAGGTAACTAAAATATCCCGCTTCTGCGGGATATTTTAGTGAAAGGGGATGATATAATAAATATATATGAAGAAGTTAGCAAAAAAATATCTCATAGCGCATAAGGATAATGACGGCAAACCGCACATCCTTCGCGGGAGGGCAGTGGCAACCATTGCTCTTTTTGTGGGTGTTCTTTTTCTTGCTTCTCTGGTGCAGCACGCGCTTGTTCCCAGTACGAATTTCGCCGCGGTCATCTCATCTGTTCTGGTGGATCTTACAAATGGAGACCGCGCAGAGAGCGCGCGCTCTCCGCTTACGGTAAATCCCATGTTGTCATATGCGGCAGAGCTCAAGGCGCGGGATATGGCGCAAAAAAGTTATTTCGCGCACACTTCGCCCGAAGGCATAACGCCGTGGTATTGGTTTAGGGAAGCCGGATATGACTTTTTGTATGCCGGAGAGAACCTAGCGGTTAACTTTTCTGACTCTATTGATGTTGAGCAGGCGTGGATGAATTCTCCGTCGCACCGAAAGAATATTTTGAGTGAACATTTCTCTGAAATAGGCATTGGTATGGCGCAGGGGTACTATAAGGGGCGCCAAACCACATTTGTGGTGCAGCTTTTCGGCTCGCCCCTGTCCCCAGATATTGCCCAAGGCATAGCAGAGACAAAGAGCGCTTTGCCGAAACAAGAAACCAAAACGCTTGCGGACGAAGAGGTGGTAGTGCTTGGTGATGCGGTTGCGTTACAGAGCGAGGAGCTTCCAGAAACCGAAGATTCTTTTATTGCAATCGATGTGAATGGATATGCGCTACCCGAATCAAACTTTGTGCCGGATGTAGAAAACGATATTTCGTACGCAAATCTGTTTGATACGCTTGCCTCAGCTCCGCGGCGGCTGCTTTATGCAATGTATGGAATACTTGCCATGCTTATTCTTTTGGCGCTTTCTTCATATTTTGCGCATGAGGTAAAAAAACACCATGTGCGCCATATCATATACGGTTTTACGCTCCTAATATTTATGGCGGGGCTCTTTTACGCAAGTCATATATTTATCTTCACAAGGGTATTTGTGCAATAATCCGGGGCTTTATAAATCTAGTCCGATAAACGGCTCACACTCCGTGTGAGCCGTTTATTTTGGCTTAACAAAGCCATTTCCCTGCTTTTGCAAAGAGACTTGACTTTTACTTTTTTATATGATATAATGCACCGCAGATGATGAAGATAGTGCGTACCGGACAGCAAAGGGGGGAACATTCCAGAAGCAGTATTCATTATTTTAAAATATATTTAATTTTCTTCTAGGAAGAACCCCCTTTACTGTTCGGTACATTGTTGCTATTATCACCAAAGAAAAAAGCACCTCCTTCATAACTATTGAGAGGATTTCTATCATCGGTGACGGGGTGGACCGTCACAAGAAGTGGTAGTTATTACCTACCTCCCGTACTCTCAATGGAATAGAACGCGAGGAAGTCCTTTGGGGAGAAGGATGTTCCTCAGAATCCATCCCGTTACGAATTTCATAGATTACAATCTCATGAAAACTGCGGCAGGATATATCTTGCTCAATCGAACAGATTTTCATGAAATTTGTAACGGGATTCCGAAAAACTAAAGGGGAGCCAGTGTTAAAGGAGGAATGGCTCTCCTTCTATTTTTAAGACGGTACCGTAGTAGTGTTTTAAAAATAGAAGATTAAAAACTATATAAAGAGGAGGCTTTGGCCAGTGGCGAAATGCAGAGGCAATAGACTGTTTAAGAAAAGAGGGCGGAAGGGCGGCGCGGGCAAAAAAAGGAATATCCGACTCAGGAACATGGGACGCAGGGTATTACAGGAAACATTCGGAGACCTTAAGACATCCCCCACATTTCCTCTAAAGCATCGCGAAGTTCTCAAGGTGAGAGATGGAACGGGGAGAGTGGTAGAAGAGATAGAGATAATCTCCCCCCACATTAAAAAAGGAAAAAAGGGCGATCCGGACATGCAAAGAGCTGATATCTGTATCACACATTTCGGTTAACAAATTGCGGCAATCATAGCATGCACCATGCAGATTGCCGCTTTTTTATTTTCTCTGCAGGGCTCGTTGCAGAAGCGGGGTATTTTACATATAGTGTAGGAAACGACATTGAAAAAAGAGGGTACCATGGATGCACGGGAAAAGGCAGCAGAAAAGATTATAGTAGCGCTTGATGTGTCCGACACGGGGTCGGCAGTACGCATGCTTGAGAAACTTTCGCCGTTTGTGAGGCGATTTAAGGTGGGGCTCTCGTCCTTTATGGGTATAGGCGCCCCGGAGGCAATCGGCCTTGTGCGCAGCTTTAATGCGGGAGTTTTTGTAGACGGCAAATTTCACGATACGCCAAAAACCGTAGGAAATGCGGTGCGCGCTCTTCAGCGTTATCCTTATATAGAATTTTTTACGGTGCATGCAGCAGCGGGAGAGGCAGCGATACAAGAGGCAGCGAAGGAAAAGGGCAATGCAAAGCTGATCGCGGTTACCGTTCTTACTTCGCTCAACGACTGGGATGCTCATAATGCCATACGCTTGCACCGGATAGAGGCATCGCGTCACTTTACAAAAATTGCGATGCAGTCGGGTGCTGACGGCATTGTGTGTGGTGTGCGGGACCTGCCTTGGTTTATGCAAGAGAAGGATGACGATATCAGGCACGCCATAAAAGTAGTGCCGGGCATTCGGCCGGCGTGGTATACGCAGTCGGATGACCAGCGGAACATCGGTACGCCGAAAGAAGCAATTACGAGAGGTGCTGACTTTTTGGTTATTGGCCGTCCTATTACGAACCCGCCGAAGAGTATAGGGACGCCACAAGACGCCTTTCAGTTAATTGTTGATGAGATAGCAGGGGTGCTGTGATGCAGGACGCGCATATGATATGGAATGAGAAGCAATTCCTCAAAGCATTTGAGCAAAAAAAAATTGTTCGTACGGGGCATTTTGCACTCAAGAGCGGAGAGCATGCGCTTGAGTATATAGATAAAGATACGCTCTATATGCATGCCTACGACACCCTCCTTTCTGATGTGTCCTGGCATATGGCGCACGCAGTGTACGCAGCGGGCATGCACGACATAGATGTTGTTGTAGCTCCTGAAAAAGGGGGTATTGTTCTTCAGTATCTTATTTCGCGCCACTTGTCGCTCATGACAGGAAAGAACATATACGGAGCGTATGCCGAATGGAAAACAGATAGAGGCAGAATATACGATCCAATGTGGGGGTGGGGTAAGAAGGGAATGAAGGCAGTGCTTGTGCAATACGACTCGTTTACATTCCGGGATGCGTATAAGAAAATAATTCCTTCTGCGCGCGTACTTGTTGTTGATGATGTGCTTACGACAGGAACGACGCTCAAGCCTCTTATCGCCGACATCCGCCTTTTGGGCGGTATCGTTGAGCGTGTTTCTGTTTTGTGGAATAGAGGAGGAGTTGCCGCTGCTGACTTAGGTGTGACGAATCTCTTTTCTCTCATACATAAAAAGCTCACTACATGGAAGCCGCACGCTTGCCCTATGTGCAAGGGAGGCATATCGGTTACCAAGTTAAAATAAATTCACCGCCACTTCTGATGTGGCGGTTTTTTTTT
>Ga0066639_10000496_pt1 | contig 34189 bp, 39 predicted proteins | sample CryGeyCG2114_010_2_FD_59504 | JGI IMG/M metagenome (GOLD analysis project Ga0066639, IMG submission 59504) | Groundwater microbial communities from aquifer - Crystal Geyser CG10_big_fil_rev_8/21/14_0.10 | ecosystem: Environmental > Aquatic > Deep subsurface > Groundwater | place: USA: Utah...
CTAGTAATAGAAGACAAAGTGTAAGCGATTGGTCGTAGGTTCGATCCCTACCCCCGGAGCCCGTAAAAAGTTCTAAATTTGCAAGGAGAAATTTTTCTGCCTAGTTGGGAAGTTTGAACTTGTGGTAGAATATTTCTATATGAAAAATCCATATTTACGCTCTGTGCTTGTTTTGAGTTTAATATTCGCCATTGTATACACACTTTTATCGATACTAATAGGTTATGGTGTGTACATATATGCCCCATATGATTTAAATACGGTTGCAGTGTTGCAGAAATTTAATCTAGTAATAGGTTTTCCTATATACATAATGGTTTTATTGTTGGGGTTGTTAGGAGGAATTCTGGCAGAGTTAGTTGGGCCATTTGCTGTTTTTTTGGGTTGGTTTATTGTTTTTTATTTTGTTACATATATTTTTTCAAAGTTAAAAAATATAGATTATGTTTTTACACCACACAGAATTTCTAATAAGAGATTAGTAATGATTTGTATTGTTTGTCTATTTTTGCTTAGTTTTGTTATGCCTATGTATTTATATCTAATGACAAAACAAGCTGAAAATTATGACCCAGTAAAAGATGAGTTTCCGTTGCGTGTTGACGTTCCGCTTCCGTCACCCCCAACTAATACACCAGCATATGATTCTTCTTTTCTAAATGATATTACAAGTTGGAAAACATACGTAAACAATTCATTACTATATTCATTCAAGTACCCTCCAAATTGGAGTCTTTATTCGTCTACTGATGAATCAGTTCTTATAACAAATCATTTACCAGTTCAAAAAGGAATCTCTATTGATTTTTCTTCTTACCTTAATCCCACTAATCCCATGTATATAGATGTGAAAGATGAAGCCTTGCCCAGCTTAACGGCGGATATGACAAGAAAACAAGATATCTATGTAGATGGTGTAAGGGCTGTTAGGGGATATGCTATGCGAGATGGAAAAAAGGTTGGAGCTATAAGACTTGTTTGGAATGGCAGGCTATATTTTATAATCTATGACCCTTATAATTCAGAGTTAACAAATACATTTGAAGATATTCTTTCTACGTTTAAGTTTACGAGATAGTTTTTACTTAGAATTTAAACCAAGTTCTAACGTCCTCTAACCATTGGAGCCAGTTAGGGTTATCAGCTAGTTCTAGCACTAAATTAAACGGAGAAGCTATTGCAAACTCTAGATCAATTTTTTCTATACAACCATCTTGCATATCTGGTCTAGTTTTATTCCAATAAATAATATTTCTTTTTAAAACTCTCCAAATACAAGTAAGGAATCCATAATTTAAAATTATTATAAGATCCGATAAGCGTATGCGTGATTCAAGGGCCACTTTACGATAATTACCATCTATTACCCATTTCTCATTACTAGCTAATATTTTCTCAAGATCGACTGCCACCTCTGGTTTAGGGCGTTCGTTCCATTTAGGAAGCCAAACATAGTTTATCTATATGGAACACAGGTGAGTTGAGTTTCCTGCCTAAGGTAGTAGCCAGAGTTGATTTACCAGAGCCAGGTCTTCCAAAAATTAGTATTCTACGCATTGTCATATATTACCATGTAGAATTATTTACGGATTTTTCCGAAACGAAAATGATATAATGGGTAAATATGGAAAAACCAACCTCACAAGAAATAGATCAAAAAACAATCTTCAAGCAAGATGAAGCGGGTAACCTATTACCTGAAGGCAATATCTCTAAAATAGATTCACGATATGAAGAATTAATTAATGAAATCAAATTAAAGATTCTTGGGTTGATAGAAAGTAATAATATTTTGAGCATCTATGTAACAGGAAGTATTGCAATGGGGACAACTAACGAAAACTCTGATATTGATGTTCTTGTCATATCAAAAGCAAACATAGATGACAATAAAAAAGAATCAATTATACAGACCATCAAAAAAGACGTAAGAAAGAAAGGGTTGGTTGTTAAGATTGATGTCAGTATCGTATCAGAAGATGAATTAGAAAAACAAAAACATATTAGAAAACAATTCATTATTAAACTTTTGAGTGCATGTGTATACGGAGAAGATATAAGCAGTAAATTGCCTGGTTTTAAAGCAGATAAAGAAACTGCAAAAAAGCTTTGTATAAATATTGAGAAAATAGTAAATCAAGCAAAGGAAGTATTGTCAGAAAACGAAGATCCTAACACTATCAAAAAGAGATGCAGATGGATTATGAAAATGATATTAAGAAATACTTTTCTTTTAACGCTTGATCATGAGAAAAAATTTACCACCTCACTAGATACTATGGCTAGATTGTCTAAGAAATACTTTCCTGACAAGAGTAATCAAATAGATATGGTATTTAATCTTTGTAACAACCCAACTGACAATAAGAAAGAAATATTGAGAGTTCTAGATAGTTCTACACCTTGGCTTACTGAGCAGATTAATTCGTTAAGGAATAGAGATTGATAGCTATGTATATTAATTAATTATATTCCCAACAAATTTCTGGCTTCTCTCCAGTTATATCTTCCAAATATTCCTCAACTTCATTAATCCCACCAATTTCGTCAATCAAGCCAAGCTCTTTAGCTCTAACACCCAGTACGGTAGAACCATCAGCAAGTTTTCTAACTTTATCCATAGGGATATTGCGATTCTGTGATACAGCTTCAATAAAATTCTCATAGATAATATTAATATCTCGCATAAACAATTCTCTTTCTTCTTTTGTTAGAGGTTTGTCAGTACTTCCAGAATCTTTAAATTTTCCAGCGCTCAAGTCTTCATAAGTATAGCCATCTTTTTCGTTCTTTTTTCCTCTACTTAAATACGAACCGGTTACTCCAATACTTCCTACATCAGAATTTTTTGATGCAAATATACTATCAGCACTACTTATCGCCCAATATGCCCCTGAAGCTCCAGTTTGCCTTATAAAGGCCACAACAGGCTTCTCGCTACTCTTGATCGCTTCAGCTACTTCTTCACCAGCAATAGAAGACCCACCTCCTGAATCCACTTCAATGATTATAGAGCTTATCCATTCTTCATCATTTGCATTTTTTATGGTCCAAACAATATCTTCACTTGAAGAAACATCATAATCAAAATATGAGTCATTTTCCGCATGATCTGGAATGTAAGTTAATAATGTTCCATGAAGATTAATACCAACAACATTACAACTATCTTCGCTATTTACAGCAAGATTTCTTTTACCTAAAGGATCAATTACATAGAGAAGAAATCGAATCTCTGAAAAAGACTCCTGTTTTTTCAAAGAAGGATGAATGTGAAGAAGCGAAAGAAATCATTTCTGCATATTATGGTAAAGCAACTGATTTAATAAAGAGAAAAAACGAGGAAATCGACAAAGCAATCAAAGATTATCATACTAGTCACGAAAACCAGATTAAATATGGAAAAGATATAGATGCAATAAAAAATGCCATCAAAAATAAATACAATGCTGATGGGAAAAAACTTGATAAAGAAAAAGTTGATTTAAATACTTCAAAGAAGGTTGAATCTATTTCTCAATAGCTTTCCGAACATCCTCCCAAGTTTGGAGCCCGTAAAATAATCTTAATTTCCAAGGTTAATTTTTCCTACTTAGTTAGGAAGTTCGAACCTAAGAATTATTATTGTTATAATTCTTTTATGGATAAAATTTTAATAATCGGAATAAATGGTGCAGGCAAATCTACTTTTGCTAACAATCTTGGTAAAAAATTAAATCGAGAAGTTATACACTTAGATAAAATTTATTACCAATTGGGCTGGCAGCACACTCAAACTAAAGAAGAATGGCGTCAGACAATAAAAGATTTGGCTTCAAAAGAAAAATGGATTATGGACGGACAATATAATAGTACTTTAGATATCAGGATTCCTGTGGCTGATACCATTATCTTTTTTAATTTTAATAAGATGTTATGTATTTATAGAATAGTGAAAAGGGTTTTTGATAGAACTCAACCCTTTGATAAAGCACAAGGAAACAAAAATAAGATATCTTTCGACTTACTTAAAAAAGTAGTTAAATTTCCTAAAGAAAAAATATTGGAAAAATTGGAACCCTTTAAAAATACTAAAAAAATATTCATACTAAGAGATAGTGGGGAAGCGGATAAACTGCTTAATCAATTGTCTAATTATTGATTTTTGCTTATTATAGCTCTCCGAACTTCATCACAAGTTCAGAGCCAGATAGGACAAACACCTGCGTGTGATATAGTCTTTATATGGATAATTTTTTAGAACAAGCTATAGAACTATCTAAAAAATCTGTTGCAGTTGGTGGCTATCCTGTCGGGGCATTGATCGTTAAAGATGGCAAAGTTATCTCTACGGGCTTAAGCGATGGGAAACAATTATGCGATGGTACTAGTCATGCAGAAATTACAGCAATACGTGAGGCTTCAAAAAAACTTAAAAAGCGTAATTTAGATGATGTAGTTTTATACACCTCACTAGAACCATGCGTGATGTGTTTTACAGCATCATTTTGGGCATATATTCCCAAGATCGTATTTGCGTGCGGTAGAAAAAGTGTTCATCCAAAAAACTATGAAGGGGATCACGACATATTTGAATTAAATAAAAATTGTAGAAGGCGAATTGAGTTAGTCCACCAAAAAGATTTTGAAAACAAGGCATTAGAAGTTATAAATGATTGGGAGAAGAGTAGATAATAGCTCTCCGAACTTCATCCCAAGTTCGGAGCCCGTAAGAATTTTAAGTCCACGAAAGTTTTTATTAAGGAGTATCATTGCTGGTCTGAAAATAGGATATACGAGATTTCTGACTTTTGTTATAATCAAAAAATGAAAAACAGGCCTCAAATATTTTTTATACACGGAGGAAACACTTTTAAAAGCGACAAGGATTATTTTCGTTTTCTAAAAACCCGACCTATTTCTTTGCAAAGGAGGGCTAGGTATTATGAAGGCTATTTTGACAAAATGCTGGGCAAGAAATTCGAGATCATCAGGCCCAAGATGCCCCTCAAAGATTATGCAAAGTACAAAGATTGGAAAATATATTTTGAAAGATATCTGCCATATTTTCGAAATAATATAATTTTAATCGGTGGTTCATTAGGGGGTATCTTTTTAGCAAAGTATTTATCGGAAAACAAATTTCCTAAAAAAATACTTTCGGTTTATTTGATCTGTCCGCCATTCGATGACACGTTGCCGGGGGATTCTCTTGCTGGCGGTTTCAAGCTCAAATCAAACTTGTCTTTACTTGAGAAACAATCTCGCAATCTGTATTTGTTATTTTCAAAAGATGATAAAGTTGTTCCAGTATCTCACGCTGAAAAATACAGAAGCAAATTAAAAAAAGGAAAAATAATAATCTATAAAAGCAAAAATGGGCATTTTAGAATCTCTAAGTTTCCGGAAATCGTCAGAATGATCAAATCAGATATAATGCTTTAAATTTATAGTTAAGACATAAAACTGGGCTAGTAATTATTTCTCTAGGTAATAGTTCTCCACAATTTTGGCTGGTTTTTAAACATGCAATGCACAGGTTTTTGCCCTTTTTGGGGCAAAAGGGTATTGACTTTTGTTTTATAGACGAGAAAATATAATAAAGCAGATCTCCTAAAGGGAAACCCTAAAAAAATAAAAAGAAATGTTTTGCGTGTCTGGGAGTTATGATCCAGGCCAAGAACAAAAAATTTTCTAAAGACGGCTTTCCCACAGGGGACTGGCATGCGCCAAGGGTCTATCGTGAATAACGTAGACCCTTGGCTTTTGCCAAATTTCTCCCAGTTGCTTTTGCCAAGAAGCGGGTTTATCATATTCTCATATGCCTTATAATCCGGCCAAACATTTATCTTCTAAACATTGCGCAGTTTGCCATGGGGACGGTGACGGATTCAAATGTCCTAAGTGCGGATACTCAAAATCCCAGTTTGATCCAATGCATTTCAACCAGTGTGAGCAAAAATCTATGATGCAAGTTAAGTGTAAAAAATGCGGGGAAGCTGAAAGTAATTGCAAGTGTGTGTTATAATATTTTTATGTTTCCTTATGGAGATTTTTTAAATCTGATTTTGTCTTGGCTGGTAACCCATGGCCTTAAAATAGCGCTTATATTCGTAGTTGCTTTTTTCGTGCGTAAGGGAAGCCATGTCTTCGTTAAGAGGCTTATACGCCGATTGATTGTATCCCGCATGTTTCGTTCTAAAGAGTCAGAGAAGAAAAGAGAAGACACTCTGATTAAAATCATAAATAGCGCGATCACTGTGTTAATAATTCTCTTGGCGGGGCTTATGATCCTACAGGAATTAGGCATAGACGTGGGTCCCATACTTGCCGCAGCAGGAGTCGCTGGCCTTGCCTTTGGTTTCGGCGGGCAGTATTTGATTCGTGATGTTATTTCCGGGCTTTTTATAATCTTAGAAAATCAATATCGAGTGGGTGACGTGGTTTGCTTTGACGAGACTTGCGGGTTGGTAGAAGACATTAGTTTGCGCATGACATCTATGCGAGATCTCGATGGTACGGTACACCATATTCCGCATGGCGAAATAAAAAAAGTTTCTAATTTAACCAAAGAATATTCCCGAGTAAATTTGAATATCGGTATTGCCTATGAATCTAATTTAGAAAAAGTCATTGATGTGGTAAACAAGGTGGGTAAAGGCCTCGCCGAAGACCCGGATTGGAAGGATATCATAATTAAGGCGCCAGAGTTTGTGCGCATAGATGATTTTGCTGATTCTGCTATTATCATAAAGATATTAGGAGAAACCCAGCCCATAAAACAGTGGGATGTAGCGGGGGAGTTACGCAAAAGGCTGAAAGTGGCTTTTGATAAAGAGGGTATAGAAATTCCGTTTCCGCAACGAGTCGTGCATAAAGCTTAATTATTTTGATTTACAATAAGTCGAACGTTTTATTAGAATTTCAATAATATAAAATTATGGACAAGCTTAAATTCGCATTACTTACAATTATAGTCCTTGCATTATTAGGAGCGTTGGGCTATTGGGCAATAACGTCTCTGCAATCGGGTTCTGAATATGTCAAAGACGAAAAAATAAAGCAGTTAGAGCAAGAGAACGAAGATCTAAAAATGCAAATAGCTCAACTGAATGACGAGATAAATTCTCCGAAACCGCCGGCTGAAGATACAACTCCTACGGAGACAACAGTTACCACATCTCCAACAAATTCGAAGTATCAAGATCTGATCAACAAATTGCAAAAACTTGCCGACGACAATGTGTATTTTAAAGAGGGTTCAAAGGGAGCGAATGTTGGCACTGTACAGGAATTCTTGAATGTATATAACAACACTTCTAGTCGGGTTGATAACGATTACGGAGCAGGTACGGCAAAACTAGTATCTGCATTTCAGAAGGATTCAGGCCTTTCTGCAGACGGGCAGGCAGGTAAAAATACCTTCAGTAAAATGATTGATTGGCTGAAGAAACAATAATATCCACAGCTTTAAAATAGGTGGTAAAAGAGGTTAAAGACCTTGATTAATGGAAGCAAGAGATAGTCGAACCATCTGGGCCTATATGTCTTGTAATCAAAAAGGACAGAATCCTTTTTCCATTCTTTTGCTATGTTGTTAAGTTTGGACGCCACCTCTCTGTTTTTAAAGAAAATACCTACTTCTGAATTAAAATCAAAAGACAGGAAGTCTAAATTTTGCGAGCCGATCATGCTTTCTTTACCATCGATAATCATAGCCTTGGCGTGGTTCATTTTAGATTCCAAATAAAATTTAACCCCTAGTTTTGAAAGTTTATAAATATAAAAATAATTTGTTCTATTGGCGGTAAAATGATTTGTGGCTTTAGGCACTAGTATTTCTACATTTACTCCGCGCAGGACAGCTTGGTGTAATGCTGCAGAAAGCCAGCGTTTGGGAAGAAAATATGGGGTGATGAGGATTATGCTTTTATTGGCTTTGTTTAAATATTTTTTATAAATTCGTTTAAAGTAAAATTTGTCTTTAACCGGCGAATGTTCTACGACCCAGATATTACTTTTGCTTTTTGAGATTTTACCGCCCCTTTTAAGCAGAATAGGATCTTTGCCCCCAGCCCTAGCGTAAGATTTCACAAAAGAGGTGGTGACTTTTTTTACAAAACCGCCGTTTATTCTAACTGCTAGATCATTCCAAAGTTTTGAATTTTTATGCAGATTAACACCCCCAACGAAAGCTACTTTCTCATCTACTATTAGCACTTTCCTGTGCAAGCGGTGTAACAGGTAAGAAAAGAAAAGAACCTCGATGCCGACTTGCTGCAGCTTAAAAACAGTGCCACTTTCCAAGTCTGCGCTTCCTACAGGATCTATCACAATCTTCACTTTTACCCCTTCGCGGGCTTTTTCCCTCAGGAGGTGGAAGAAGTCGAATTCCGTCATATTCGGTTGAAATATATACATTTCGAGATAAACAGATTTTTTAGCTTGAGATATAGCATTAAACATGGCTTTCCAAGCCTTTTCCGAGCTAGTGAAAAACTTATAGTTCATGAGAGCTATTATACCCTGTAGTGAAACTTTGGAAAGTTCTACTACGGGGTTATACACAAGCCGGGGCATATGCTACAATGTCGTTAATATTTGTCGAAATCTTTTATTTTTATGAAAAAAAATTCTTTAACCGAAGAAGAAAAAAGGGTGATAATAAATAAGGGCACCGAAGCGCCTTTTACTGGTGAGTACTATAAAAATACCGCAGAAGGGACTTATGTTTGTCGCCAGTGCGATGCGCCCTTGTATGAATCAAAAGATAAATTTGATTCTGACTGCGGATGGCCTTCTTTTGATGATGAGATCCCAGGCGCGGTCAAGAAAAGTTTAGATTCAGACGGAGTGCGCACAGAGATAACTTGTGCCAAATGCGGGGGCCATCTAGGGCATTTGTTTAAAGGAGAACGTTTAACCCCTAAGGATGCCAGATATTGTGTAAATTCAGTTTCAATGAAATTTATTCCAAAGGAAAATAAATGATAAAGAAAATAATATTAGCGGGTGGATGTTTTTGGTGTGTTGAGCATGACTTGCGTGCATTGTCTGGAGTAACGAAAGTAACCTCTGGGTATTCTGGTGGTAGTACTGTTGCGCCGAATTATTACAATCACAAAGATCATCGCGAGGCTGTAGAGGTAGAATATGATTCGACAAAGACGAGTTTTAAAAAACTTGTGCAGTTTTTCTTAGATCACATCGATCCCACAGATGACGGCGGACAGTTTTATGATAGAGGTCTTGGGTATAAGACGGCTATCTTCTATAGTACAGCAGAAGAAAAGCAGGTGGCTGTCGATCTTTTGCAAGAACTTACAGATAGCCGTATATATGACAAACCTATCGTGGTCGAGGTTTTGCCTGTTACGCCATTTTACAAAGCAGAGGAAGAGCATCAGGAGTATGCAGAAAAAAATCCCGCCCATTATGCGGCTTATCGACGGGGTTCAGGCCGTCAAGCGCAAGTCGATAGGGTGTGTGCTATACGCGAAGAAAAACACATTCTCTGGAAGGACTAATTACCCTTTTATTCTTTTTTGGGGGTGTTATAATACTGCAATATTATGAAAAAGAAGACTTTATCTAAAAAAACAAATAAAAAAGTGGTAATGGTCTCCGGAGGATTTGATCCCGTTCATATTGGCCATGTACGGCTTTTCAATGAGGCAAAAAAATTAGGTGATGAGTTAGTGGTGGTTATAAACAATGACAACTGGCTTAAGCTTAAAAAGGGATATGTGTTCATGCCAGAGCATGAGCGCAAAGAAATAATCGAGGCATTTCAGGCGGTTGACCGAGTGCTTTTAAGCAGTCATACAAAAAATACCAAAGATATAAGCATCAGCAAAGATATTTTGGCTCTACGTCCGCATATTTTTGCGAAAGGCGGTGACCGGCATACAGGCAATATTCCCACCCCTGAAGTATTAGTTTGTGATTCTATCGGTTGTACAATTGTAAATGATGTTGGTCGCGGAGGTAAAGTTCAGAGTTCTTCTGACTTGGTTAAAAAGACTATAAATCATCATAGACAGAAAAAAACAAAAAAGAAAAAATGAAAACGCTTGTTGTTAAAAAACCCTGGGGACAGTTTGAGCAGTTTACTTTAAACGAACAAACAACGGTCAAGATACTTTCGGTTGATAAGGGTGGTTCCCTTAGCGCGCAACATCATAAAAATCGTTCTGAATTTTGGCGAGTTATCTCGGGGCATCCCCTTGTTACTATCGATAAAGAGGCGAAAACAGCCACTCCGGGCGAAGAATTTGATATAGGTAAGATGCAATCCCATAGGTTAGAGGCTCCGATTGATGATGTGCAGATTCTCGAAATAGCCTATGGTACTTTTGACGAGGATGATATAATAAGAACAGAAGACAAATATGGCCGTATCTAAAAAGAAAAAGACAATAACCGCCCGTAAGGGAGCGAGAGGTGGTAGAGTTGCCACTAAACGAAAGAAAGTTGTAAGAAAAACGGCGCGGAAGGTTCCTGCGCTTACTCTTAAAAGATCGATAAAAAATCCGATCATTATCCCCAAAACTGAAAGATATTGGGATTCTAAAGCCGCTTTTAATCCGACTGCTATAGTGCATGATGGCAAGGTGCACATCTTGTATCGAGCCATAGGGGATTCTGATAATTCAGTCTTGGGTTACGCACGAAGTGACGACGGCCTTTCTATTTCAGATAGTTTTCCAAAACCCGCATATTTTCATTTTCTTAAAAAAAACAAAGATGGTTCGTTGCCGTCGATTTCCTATGTTTCGGGCGGAGGTTGGGGTGGGGGCTGCGAAGACCCAAGGCTCACAGTTTTGGGAGACAGGGCTTACCTTATTTACACAGCTTTTGACGGTTGGGGTTCGGTAAGGATGGCCCTTACCTCTATAAGCTTGGACGACTTTATTTCTAAAAGATGGAATTGGAGAGAGCCTGTGCTTATTTCACCCCCAGGACAAATACATAAAAATTGGGTTCTTTTTCCAGAGAAGATTAAAGGCAAGTACGCGATTTTGCACAGTATCTCTCCCCATATAATGATAGACTATTTCGATTCTTTGAACGAATTAGACGGGAATAAATACATTTACAGCGTACATCAGGGCAGTCGCCTGTGGGATATGCGAGATAAATTAACCCGGGGTGTAGGTCCCGCTCCGATTAAGACTAAATATGGTTGGTTGGTTTTGTATCACAAAATGGAGCGTCATGAAACTCATCGATATAAACTTTGGGCAATGATTCTAGACAAAGATGATCCTAGAAAAATTTTATTTAATTCAACTCAACCTATTTTAGAGCCGGATGTTTGGTATGAAAACGATGGATACAAATCAGGTGTTGTCTATTCCTGCGGAGCGGTGGTGAAAGATGGAAAATTATTTGTATATTATGGGGGTGCCGACAAGGTGTCTTGCGTGGCTGTAGCCGAGCTTGATAAATTCTTAAAAGAATTGACTCGAACCAAAATGCCTAAACTGCGTAGCCGTAAAATCCTGGCCTAATCTTATGTTTGTAGTAAAAAGATCTCACCATAATCCAATATTGGTTCCAGACAAAGATCATTATTGGGAGGCCTTTGCCTCTTTTAATATGAGCGTTATAAAAGCCGGCAAGACTTTTTACGGAGTTTATCGAGCTATATCTGCGTCTGACAGATTGCGTGTTCCAGAGCAGATCTCGATTATCGGTTTGGGTAAGAGTTCTGATGGTACGCATTTTGAAGATCGTATGCCCTTTATCGAACCGGAAAAAGAATGGGAAAAATACGGTTGTGAAGATCCGCGCATTACTTACTTTGAGGGTAGTTATTATATATTTTATACTGCACTCTCTAAATATCCCTTTGAAGCGGATGGTATCAAGGTGGCAGTTGCGGTCTCCGACGATTTAAAAAAGGTACAAGAACGACATTTGGTGACTCCGTTTAATGCTAAAGCCATGGCGCTTTTTCCTGAGAGGGTAAATGGGAAAATTACAGTTATCCTTTCAGTAAATACAGATATGCCTCCAGCCAAGATCGCTATCGCTCAATTCGATGAGATAGAAGATTTATGGAACGAGAATCTTTGGAAAAAGTGGTATGAAAATGTAGACAAGCATGTTATCGACTTTAAAAGAGTGCCTCACGATCATATCGAAGTTGGTTCTGCTCCTGTGAAGACTAAACACGGTTGGTTATTTGTTTTTTCTCACATCCAAAATTATTTTTCTTCGCCAGAAAATCTAGATCGTGTATTCGGAGTAGAAGCGGCTATATTAGACAGTAAAGATCCGTTTAAAATAATTGGGCGCACTGACGGTCCCATATTTGTACCGAGAGAGTCTTACGAGCTTTTGGGGCACGTGCCAGATGTTGTTTTTCCTTCTGGTGTAATTGTTAAAAAACTCAACAATAAATCAAAAGAAGCCGACACCCTATACATATATTATGGAGCAGCCGATATGACTGTTTGCAATGCCCATGTTAATCTAAATGATTTATTAAACACCATGCTTTCGGAAACTAGGGACAGGTGGCGTTTTAAACGTTCCGCCAAAAACCCTATTATCACCCCCATTAAAGAGCACTCTTGGGAATCAAAAGCGGTGTTTAATCCGGCATCGTTGCGCATTAAAAATAAAACGCATATTTTGTATAGAGCTCTTTCAGAAGATAATACTTCGGTTATAGGCTATGCTTCGACCAAGGATGGGGTAAACATAGACGAAAGGTTGCCTCTCCCAGTTTATGTTCCGAGGGAAGACTTTGAATCAAAAAAAATTTCCGGAGGAAATTCCGGTTGCGAAGATCCGCGCCTAACCAAGATAGGCAGTACGATCTACATGTGTTATACCGCTTTCGATGGTATTGGTCCGCCTAGAGTAGCTGTTACATCTATAAAAGAAAAAGATTTTTTAGCAAAAAAATGGAAATGGGAGAAACCTATTCTCTTGACCCCGGCCGGATTGGATGATAAAGACGCCTGTTTCTTTCCTGAAAAGATAAAAGGGAAGTATTTCTTTATGCATCGCGTGGATAATGAAGTATGCACTGACCATCTGAAGACTCTTGATTTCGAAAAAGAGAAAGTGCAGAAATGCATTAGAATAATCGGTCCGAGAATAAATAGCTGGGATAGTGCTAAGGTGGGTATAACCGCCCCGCCGATAAAGACTAAAGCAGGCTGGCTCCTTCTTTACCACGGAGTTTCTAAAAGCCATAGCACTTACCGCGTAGGAGCGGTACTTTTAGACCTCAACGACCCGGCTATAGTCTTAGCCCGTACCTCTGACCCAATATTCGAACCAGAAGAACAGTATGAAAAAGTGGGGATAGTTAATAATGTGGTTTTCCCGTGTGGTATGGCTATCCAAGACAAGAAGATCTATATATATTATGGCGGGGCGGATACAGTAATCGGGGTGGCCACCATGGAGATCGATGTAGTCCTGAACGCTTTGACGAGGGAGAAGAGGTAAGATTACATTAAAAGGGGGAGTACCGCATTTGCAATTATCGTACCTAAAAATCTTTCCCTGGTTTTATTGCCTGATCCCATAACTCCTTTTTTGTATTTATTAAAGATTTCCCATGTCATTGGGCTATTTTTTGGATTCTGTATTTTTTGCCACATATCTGCATCTTCTTGGGTGAGCTGATTTAAATCCATTTCTGTTTCAGCGGGCATATTACCCCGTTTTATTATCAGTGCTTTTATTTTCACACGAAAAGCTTCCATATCAATGGGATTTTTTTCTTTGCTGCTAGGTTGTGGCTCTGAACCTATTGGTGACATACATTAATAGTATATGATACAATTAGTATATGCAAATAAATTTACAGGGGAAAAGTTTATTAAAAATACCACAAACCATTTATTTTGTTTGCCATTACCGCTAGAAAATTACCCCTTGATCTGTTGTTTGATTTAATAACTTTATCACGATATGCAAAAAATTCTTCTTTTGTAACCGGTTTTGATCTGTAATTTTTGATTTTTTCCCACATTTCCGCATCTTCTTCAGTAAGTTCTTCGGCGCCTACATTAAGGAGTTCTGACATATCTTCCGGCGGCCTATTGGGTAATTTTTTCCACCTTTCTATTATTTCTAATTCTATCTGTGTATTTTTTCCTACACCATTGAGACCTAATCCTCTTCGCAGATTTTCAGCAAATTCTTTTTTCATTTGTAGCCCCTTGCGCCGTTCGTCTACCAGCTTAGCTATTTCGGCGCAAAAAGTGGCCATGTTAATAGAGTTTTCTATTATATTTTGGGGTTGCGCTTTTGGTGCATTATCTCCTAGCATAGCTTTTATGGTATATGATATAATTCGTATATGCAAATAAATTTACAGGGTAAAAATATAGAGCTGACGGACGCTATTAAAGATTATGTCTTAAAGCGGGTTACTAATTTAGAGAAAATACTTTTAAAGATAAAAGAAGGTGGGGGCAAGGTGATGGCAAATTTCGAGGTTAGCAAAGTTACGCACCATAACAAAGGTGAAGTTTTTCACGCAGATTGTTTGATAAATATTGACGGCAAAGAATTTTATGGCAGTGCCGACGAAGAAGACCTTTATCAGGCCATAGATGCCCTAAAAGATAGTCTCTATCACGAGATAAGTAAAAGCAAAGAACGCCGGCAGAATCTTTTGATCCGTGGGTCTCGCAGCATCAAAAAGATGATGAGGGGCATGTCTCGACGAAACCCATTTACCGGTAAAAAATAAAAATTCTCCCAATATGGATTTTGTAAAAATATTAGAACACCTCGAACCTGTTTTCAAAGAAGCGGGAAAGCTTGCTCTTAAACTACAGAAAAGTGTCGGTTATCATAATAAATCTAATACTGGAAATGAGTTGGCGGATATCGTTACTGAAGCTGATTTAACTGTCCAAGAATTTTTACTTGAAGCAATCAGTAAAACTGATTTGGTTAATTGTTGTTTATTGGCTGAAGAAGATACGTTATCGATAGAAAAATTTAACAAACAAGGAAAATATTATTTGAGTATTGATCCAATAGATGGTACGGCTACTTATGCCAAAGGAGGAAAATATTTTAGCACGATTATTTCTTTGCATGATGGTAAAGAGGTTTTGTATGTTTTTGACTACTTTCCCGTTTTTGACTATACTCACAAGGTTGTTAATAATAATTATTCAACCGCAGGAAAAATGCCAGAGTTTCTTTTACCAGCTGAAGCAAAAAATACTATTATCTATTGGTCTGGAAATCCAAAAGAGAATATTCCAAAAGAAATTTATGATGAATTGAAGAACAAAGGAATCGTTTTTACAAAAGTTACAGATTTTAGTCCGGATGTTGATGCTACTACCATGTTTGCCCATGAAAGAGTCGCTGGCGTATACCATCAAAAATTAATTGTTTATGATAGTTTGGTTGATTCCAGTATTGCGTCAGCCAAGGGTCTTAAAATTTATCCAGAAGGATTTTGTAACTCAGTTGATTTAACTGACATCAGGAAAGGAGAGACTGGCTTGTATTATCCTGGTTATTATTTAGCGCTTAATAAATTAAGCTAAATAATCCCTAATACACGTCTCAGCTATAGCTGAGACGTGTCAATGAAGAAAAAATTTACTCTAAATAATTCTGCTCTTTGCCGCCCTCGGGTATGATTTTTTCTATAATAAATTTATTGTCTTCCAGTTTTGCCTGGGTAATTATGATCCTTTTTCCGTCTTTGAAAAAAAATGTCCTAGGCCAGCCAGCATAAGCGCGAAATTTGTTATAATTTTTTACCCCATCTTCTTCTAAATCTATCAGGCCGTCTTCTTTTTTAATTTTTCCGCAATAAGTGGCGTTTGATTCATCTTGTTTTTCTCCCCCTGCTAAGGGGGAGTGGCTGGAAGCCGAGGGGGTCTGTAGTGTTTTAACTAAAAGTTCCGCCCCGATCTTTATCAGACGCTTGCGCAGGTCGGGAGCCTTTTCATCGGGCTGTATGGCTACTTTTTCTTGCGCTATTATCGGCCCTGCGTCCATCTCGAATTTCATTTTTTGTATAGTTACCCCAGTTTCTGTATCCCCATTTAAAATGGCTGATTCTACTGGCGAAGCTCCGCGGTATTTCGGCAGAAGCGAATAATGAATATTTATAGAGCCGAGCTTAGGCATATTTAGAATACCTTTCGGTATAATCTTCCCATAAGCGACAACCACAAATAAGCAACTAGGCTCTAGGCAACTAGGCTTTAGCTCGTTACAAAAGTTCTCATCCAGTTTTTCTGGTTGAAAAAAGGGGATATTGTTTTCTATTGCCCAAGTTTTGACGGGCGGGGGAGTGATAAGCATTTTTCGCCCCTTTGGTTTGTCCGGCGCAGTAACTACCAGAGAAGGTTTATGACCTTTCTCTTTGAGAATGTCTAAAGTATCCCTTGCCACATCTGGCGTGCCCCAGAATATAAATTTTATTTCATCTTGTCGCATTGTCTATTTATTGTTTAGTGGAAGTTCCTCTTTTATATCTCTGGCGTGATCGATAAAGAGAATTCCGTTTAAGTGATCGGTTTCATGCTGGAAGATTTGCGCCAAAAGGCCAGAAGCCCCTCGGGTGAATTTCTTACCAGTTTCGTCATAAGCCGTAGCGGTAGCTTTAATCGAGCGATAAGTTTCTCCGAATAGAGGCCTAACCGAGAGGCAGCCTTCCGGCATCCATTGTTTGTCTCGGGACAATTTTGATATTTTTGGATTTATGAACACCATATCTTTCGGTGTTTCTTCTTCTTCGGCACTTACTAGATTATTTTCATTTAATAATATTTCTTCTTCTCTTTGGCCGGTGAAATTTTTTGCAAAAACTTTTCCGGACACCACAAAAATACGTAAACTGTATCCGATCTGCGGGGCGGCAATGGCCACGCCATCACTCTGGCTTCCAAGCGACTCAGACATCTCTTTCAGCACTTTCTGTATTGTTGGGGTTTTAATGTCCGATATCGGCACTTCGCGTGCTATCTTGCGCAGAACCTTGTTATCTTTTTGGACAATTTTTTTCATCCAATTTACTTGAGGCTTTTCAAATATTCAAGCAATTTATCTAATTTCACGGTTTCTTGAGATCGATTGCTCATATTGCGAACTATTACAGAATTGTCTATCGCTTCTTTTACTCCGAATATTAAGGCATAAGGAATGCCCAATTTCTCAGCAATTGATAGTTGGGCTCCCAAGCTGTCTTTCGATAGGGATTGAATAATCGGCATGTGTGCCTTTCGCAACGTCTCGATTATATTTAAGCTTTTTAATTTGGCCTCTAAACCTAGTTGAATAAAGCAAATTTTTGGTTTTTTGATTATACGAGGAGAAAGTTTTTTATACCAAGGAGAGGCGACTATTCTATCTACCCCGATAGAGATTCCTACTGCTGGTATTTCTTTCTTTGCCCCTAGTTGTTTCCCCAAATAATCATATCTTCCACCAGCGGCTAAGGTGAGCGGGGTGCCTTCTTCGGTATTTTCTTCTTCGATAATCTCGAATACTGTACGAGTGTAGTAAGAAAGTCCGCGAACCAAATTTTTATTAAGGTTGTATGGAATTTCCATCTCTTCTAAAAACTCCAGCACTTCCTTAAAATGTTTCTTGCAGGCGGGACATAAAAAAGATATCGAGTCTGGTGCACCTTCGTTTATTTCTTTTGTTTTTTCTTCTTTGGAATCCAAAATGCGTAGAGGATTCACCTTTAAACGCTCTCGATCTATGGCGGGAAGCTGGTTGAGATGTTTACGATAATAGCTTACGAGTTCTTTAAGATATACGTTGCGGCATTCTTTGTCGCCGATGGAATTTATATCGATTGAGAGATTTTTAGCTCCGGCCTCTTCTAAAATACTCATGGCTGCTTTTATAACCAGTGCGTCCATAATGCTTTTTTCGTTGCCTAGTGCGTCTAGGTCAAATTGCCAGAACTGTCTAAAACGTCCTCGCTGAGGATTGTCGTGCCTGAAAGATGGGCCGTATTGATACCACATTACCGGCTGGGGCATACTTTGCATGCCATGTTCAATATAAGCGCGCATAAGCGGTGCAGTGTGTTCGGGGCGCAAAGCTAAATGATCTTTACCTTTTGTTTTGAGCGTATACATTTCTTTATCTACGATGTCGGTTCCTCCGCCAATACTGGTGGTAAAGATTGCTTCGTGCTCCATGATAGGCGTCTCAATAGGTTTGAATCCGTAATATACTGCAACTTCTTGGGCTTTTTCGAAGAATCCTTGAAAAGCGTAATACTCTTCATTCATCAAATCTCGCATTCCTTTCGGTGACTCAACACTAGTTATTTTATTTTTTATTGTTCGTTTTTTCATATTTTTCTATTGCGCTTCTCTGTATTGTCCGGGCCACATGCCAATCTTGCCTATGGGTAGTAGCCTTACTAAGGCTTTTCCTACTAATAAATTTTTTTTAACAGGACCCCAGCTTCTAGAATCAGAGCTGCCACTCCTGTTGTCTCCCATTACGAAATATTCATCACTACCTAGCTGTACATGGTTATCGGTACTGGAAAAATTTTTCACGAATGGTTCAGTTAAAGTAAAGCCTTTAGGATGAGAGCTGTTTATAATTGTTACTATGCCGTTCTTTATATCTACTGTTTCGTTCGGGAGACCTACCACTCTTTTAATAAAAAATTTTTTTGTATCTTTCGGATATCGAAAAATTATTACATCATCTCTTTTCGGGGAACCCAGCTCGTAAGATATTTTGTCTACTATTAGATAGTCAGCATTTTGAAATGTGGGTACCATAGATGTTCCGGATACGATAAATGGCTCAGCCAAAAATATTCGTATGGGAACGACGATGATGACTGCGAGTAATGCAAAACGTAAGAGTTCAAAAAAGGACTGTCGAAGTGTTTTGCTTTCAGCTGATACCGCTTTTTTCTCTGTGTTGTTTTCCTCCATAGTGTTAAAAACTACTTAAGTCTAGTGATTATAACACATAAAGGTGTTGACAGCTCGTGGTAATTTGTTTTTAAATTGATTTTTAAAATTTAATCATCATGCTATCATTAGGTTATGAAACTCGTTGTAGGTTTAGGTAATCCCGGGACAGAGTATGAGAATACCAGGCATAACACCGGGCGTGTCATCGTCGGTATTGTAGAAAAAAAATTAGGGGAGAAAAAAAGCCTGCCTACCGGCAGGCAGGTAAAATTCATAACCCCGGATACTTTTATGAATAATTCTGGGAAGGCTGTGGCTCCTTTGGTGAAATCCAAAAAAGATTTGGCAGACTTGGTGGTGATCTATGATGATGTAGATTTGCCTTTAGGAAAAATAAAAATTTCTTTCAATCGATCTTCCGGCGGGCATAATGGCGTTCAGTCAATTATCAGGGCGTTAAAGAGCCAGGAGTTCTTACGTGTTCGAGTAGGTATTTCCCCAGCCACTTCAAAGGGTGTGGCAAAAAAACCAAAAGGGGAAAAAGCAATGCTGAATTTTCTTCTTGGGAAATTCAAAAAGCCGGAATTGGAAAAACTAAAAAAAGTCGGCAAGACAGTCACCGAAGCAGTAGAGACGATTTTCTCTGAAAGCAAAGAAAAGGCGATGAGTTTGTATAACTAAACCCCTCCCAACCTCCCCTTGTCAGGGGAGGAGGTATTAATTAGAAGGTAAAAAATTGTCTAATGCTTAAAGTCTCAAATAGTATACACAGAATTCTTGCTCCAAGACTGGTGGTTTTGGTTGGCACCACGTCTTTCGACGGCAGAAAGAATATTATCCCGATAAACAATATCACCTCAGTAAGTGTGGAACCAAGCAGGGTTATCATTGCTGTATATAAAAAATGGGTAACGGCAGATGTTCTCAAGTTTGCGAGAGGATTTACCGTATCCGTGCCAACCAGAGATCAATTGGAAATAGTCTGGAAACTTGGCCAAAAGTATTCTGGTTATGATTCAAATAAAGACAAGATAGAAGAATTTTCGAACGCTTTAGACTTGGAATTTTCTAAGTTTGGCCCCGTTTTGAAAAATTCTTTAGGTTGGATTGAATACAAAATTGTAGATATACCGGAAGATAAAGGAGGCGACCATTTACTGGTTGTGGGTGAATATACCAAGGCCTCTGTGAATCCTGAATTTTATGATGAAGAGATAAGTCCTATCGGCAACCCAAAGCCATTTATGCAATGGGAACGAAACAAATTCGCTGAAGCTTCTGATATTTTTGAAATTGACTATTTTAAGGATTCTGGATATTAATGGTAAATTTGCGAATATCTTTCTAAATTTAGGAAGAGATAAATGAAAATCTATAAATATATACCCTACGATAAAGAACTTGTTTCGCGGGCAAGAGAGTTGCGTAAATCTCAAACTGAGGTGGAGGAAAAATTTTGGGAAATTGTGAAGAGGGACCGTCTTGCTGGTTTTAAATTTACTCGGCAAAAACCAATAGGTAATTTTATTGTGGATTTTTATTGTGCCGAATTCAGACTGGCGATTGAATTGGATGGAAAATTACACGAATTTCAAAAAGAACGAGATAAGGAGCGAGACAATTTATTAAAACAAAAATTCGGTGTAAGAGTTGTAAGGTATAACAACGAAGATATTTTAAAGAGTTCGGAAAAATTTATAGATAATTTATTGGCATACCTTAAACAATTTCCCCCTGACAAGGGGGCTAGGGGGTTGGGTGTCCGTTTTTAGTTTCCATTTCCAGGATGGTCTTCTTTCCAGTGTTTCATAACTATTTCTTTTTCTGATTCAGTTAATCTATCAGTATTTAGACCATACTTTCGTCTTTTATTATGAATGCTCTCCACTAATTTTTGTTCTCTGGTTAATTTTTTTGCAGGCTGATCGAATCTTGGTTCCATTTTAATATAAATTATTACTAATAATAAATTAGATCTCCTTCACTGCCTCGATGATGATGCTTTTTTCACCATTACGGTTAGATACCTTACCCGAGATTGCGACGCATTTTTCTGGCACCAACACGTCAATGAAGTCTTTGAAGATAGAAGGGAATACTACTGCCTCGATTGAGTCGGTGAGATCCGCTATTTTTAAGAATGCCATTCTTTCGTTGTTTTTAGTAATTACTTGGCGAACGGTTTCTATGATACCGCCGATTGCGATTTGCATGCCATTGCCGACATTATGATCGGTACCCTCTTTTATCTTTTTTATGTTTATGTTTCTCTTTTCTAATTTTTCCCGCAAACGTTCCAAGGGGTGTCCGGAGATGTAAAGACCGAGAAGCTCTTTTTCCCAAGCAAGTTTCTCGGCGCTGGTGGCCTCTGTGGCAGGTTTCATTTTAAAAGCCAAAACTTCATGTTTCATGTCGCCAAACAAAGATGTCTGGCTTTTATCCTCTTTATTTACCTCTTTATTGTACGCGAGCATATCTTCTAGATTTGCAAGCATGACTCCACGATCACCCCATTCATCCATACTGCCTGATTTGATCAGCGCTTCCATAGATTTCTTGTTTAGATTTTTGTGCGTTATCCGGTTTAAGAAATCGCTGATAGATTTATATTTTCCATTTACTTTTCGTTCTTCTATTATTGCGTTCGAGATATCTGTGCCGAGGTTTTTTATAGTGTAAAGTCCAAATCTAATTTTCTCGCTCTTATTATTTTTGCTTATGTCCGTACCTTTTACTTTTGGCAGACAAGTAAAGCCTCCAAAGCTTTCATTTATATCAGGAGGTAAGACTGCTATGCCTATGTTCTCACACTCTTTGATTATTTGTGCTACTTTTTCCACATCGCCAGATTCAGCGGTCAGTATCGCGGCCATGTATTCTACGGGATAATTTGCTTTCATGTATGCGGTTTGGTATGCTACACGGCCGTAAGAAGCGGCATGCGCTTTGTTAAATCCATATGCTTGGAATGGTTCGAAAAGTTGCCACAGTTTTTCTGCAAATTCCGGCGTTTGGCCATTCTTAATTATTCCCTCGGTAAATTTCTCTCTCTGTGCGGCCATCTCTTTGGGAATTTTCTTTCCCACCGCTTTTCTAAATTTGTCAGCTTCTTCCCAGTTGTAACCTGCAAGTTCGATGGCAGAGAACAATAAGTCGTCCTGATAAACGATCAGACCGTACGACTCGCCCAAGAATTTTTTCATCCTGGGGTCGAGGTATGTAACTAATCTGGGATTATGTTTGCGTTTGATGTATTCAGGGATGGATTCCATTGGTCCCGGGCGGTATAAGGCTACCATGGCATTAATGTCGTGGATCGATGTTGGTTTGAGCTCTTTCAAATATCTGGTCATACCTGCGCCGTTTAATTGAAAGAGTCCTTCGGTTTGACCAGAGGACAGAAGTTCGAAAGTTTTTTTATCATCAAGTGGAATATTTTCGATATCTATGTCGACTTCGTAAAATTTTTTTACCAAATTCACACTGTCTGCCAAAATAGACAGGTTTCTGATTCCAAGAAAATCGAATTTAAGAAGCCCAGCTTCTTCGATGTTGTACATGTCGTATTGGGTGATGATTTTATTTTCCCCTTTGGGGTCGTATTGTAGCGGCACGTATTCTACGAGCGGAAGCGGGGAGATAACCACCCCGGCAGCATGCACCGAGATGTGTCTAACACATCCTTCTACCTTTTTTGCCAAATCGATTATTTTTTTTGTATCTTTTTCGGTTTTGTATGCTTTTTTAAGCTCTGGCACTATCTCCATCGCATAATCTATGGTCATGGGCATGCCCTGAGAGCCCATTGGTATCATTCTCGAAAGTCGATCGCCGACTGCATAAGGATAGCCAAGTGCTCGTGCTACGTCTCGCACAGATCCGCGAGCCATCATAGTACCGAAAGTTCCGATTTGGGCTACGTGATTTTCGCCATATTTTTGTTTGGCATATTCGATCATCTCGTCTCGTCTGTTGTCTGCGTAATCCATATCAATATCCGGTGCTGAAGGACGGTAAGGGTTTAGAAATCTTTCGAAAGGCAGTTTGTATTCTACCGGGTCTACATTAGTAATGCCGAGCAAGTATGTAACGAGTGATCCTGCTACCGATCCTCGAATGGTCGTCAGAATTTTATTTTCTCGGGCGTGACGCAAAAGGTCGCCGACAACTAAGAAGTATGGTGCATAGCCTTTGTCTTTGATTACTTTAAGTTCATATTCCACGCGCTCTTTAAGTTCGGGGTTCTCCTTTAATCCGCGTTCTCTGAATCCCCCATAAGCTAGTTCGCGCAGTTTTTCATCGTAACTTTTACCGTCTTGTACTTTATAGTCTGGGAAAACCCATTTCCCGAGTTCAAGTTCTAAATTGCACATATCTGCTACTTTCTGGGTGTTCTCTACTGCTTCGGGAATATCCTTAAACATTTTTAATGCTGTTTCTGTATTTACAAAAGAAAAATCATCGTCTGAAAATTCAAACTTAGTCCCATCTTTGCCGTCGTTGTGGGTGTTTATTTGAAGCAGGGTATGATGCGCTTCGTGGTCTTCACTACAAGGGTAGTGCGAGTCTTGGGTGGCCACGATCATTATATCGTGCTTTCTAGCAAGCGCGATCAATGCATCGCGGACTTTTTTATCATTCTCTACCGAAGGGTGATGTTGGATTTCTATAAAATAATTTTCTTTTCCAAAGATGTCTTGATATTCTTTTACCAACTTATCAGCTTTTTCCATATCGTCCCTTAATACTGTTTGAGAGAGTTCGCCACCGAGACAGCCCGACATGCAGATAATACCTTCGTGGTATTGCCTAAGAATTTCTTTGTCCATCCTCGGTTTGTAGTAATAGCCCTCGAGGTTCGCAATAGTTACTAGCTTTATTAGATTTTTATACCCAGTTAAGTTTTTTGCCAGAAGGATAAGGTGATAATAGCGTTTTCCTCCGCCGGCTTCAGCAGTGCGATCCTTTCGGGAGCCTGCAGTCATATAGGCTTCTACGCCGATAATCGGTTTGATGCCTTCTTTTTTCGCCAGTTTGTAAAATTCAATAGCTCCGTACATGTTGCCATGATCGGTAATGGCCATTGCCGGCATGCCGGATTCTTTGGCCAGAGACACCAGCCTTTCAATTTTTGAAAGTCCGTCTAGTAGGGAATAGTGGCTGTGGGTATGCAGGTGTACGAATTTAGTCTCTCTTTCCATTTTTCAATCATAACACTGGGGCGCGATATTGTGAATTTTCACTATTTTATATTTTTTGATACAATTATCTATATGAAAACAATCAAAGTTGGCATAAACGGTTTTGGCCGGATCGGCCGGGCATTTTTAAAAGTGGCATGGGAAAGACCCGAGATTGAAATTTTAGCCGTAAATGATTTGGGAAGCATTGAAAACATGGCTTATCTTCTGAAATACGATACAGTCTATCGAAAATGGAATCATGATGTAAAAGTGGAAGGGCAAGACATAGTAATCGACGGCAAAAAGGTAAAAGTCTTAGCGGTTAAAGACCCCGCAGAGCTTCCTTGGAAAGACTTAGGTGTGGATGTAGTAGTAGAATCTACAGGACTTTTTACCACTTTTGAGAAGTCTCAAGCGCATATAAAAGCAGGAGCGAAAAAAGTGGTTATTTCTGCCCCAGCCAAACCCTCCGCCGCCGAGGTTTCGGAAGGGCAGGGGGTTAAGGGGGAAACCATACTGTTGGGAGTGAATGAAGAAAAGTTCGGCACTTGCGACATCACCTCTAATGCTTCTTGTACTACGAATGCTGCATCGCCACTGATTGCCATTTTAGATGAGACGTTGGGAATTGAAAAAGCTGTGCTTAATACTGTACACGGATACACTGCGAGCCAAGCGATAGTGGACGGGCCAAACAAAAAAGATTTCCGCGAAGGCCGTGCAGCTGCGCAAAATATCGTCCCATCCTCTACTGGAGCGGCTATAGCCGTTACCAAAGCGTTTACCAAGCTTACTGGCCTCTTTGATGGCATTTCAACCCGCGTGCCCGTGCCGGCTGGGTCTATTGTGGATATTACTTTCATTTCCAAGAAAGAAACGAGCAAAGAAGAAGTGAATGAAATCTTAAAGAAAGCCTCACAAGAAAAAAGATGGGAGAAAATATTTGCTGTAACTGAAGAAGACCTAGTGTCTTCAGACATTCTGGGTAGCCCTTATGGCTCTACCGCAGACCTCAAGATGACTCGCGTCGTCGGCGGTAACTTGGTAAAAGTCATGGGCTGGTATGACAACGAGATGGGGTACACATACACGCTGGTAGATCATGTGATAAAGACGGGCGGAGAGATAAAATAAATTTATGAAACAGAAAAAGATAATGTTACTGATGGGCCTCGTTGCAGTCATTATACTGGGGTTGGTGGTGTATGTTACTGGTCATCAAAAAAATATTGAAATAACAATAAAGCCCGATAGTTGGTCCTTTAATGGAAATGGAATTTATTATCCAAGTAATTGGACGTTAAAAAACATACCCCAAGAAAAATATTTTGAGCAAGTTCAGCTTGTACCTCCTGTTAGTATTAGTACAAACGCTAAAGATACAATATCAATCATACACACCATAGGTCCAGCAATTCCATGCTCTAGTGTTGGTCCAATAATTAAATGCTGGTCGGGAGAGGATTCAGGTAATGGTGATGGAGAAATGACTATTTACACTCAAAGCACGAATTATGCTATACAAACCTTGTTTGAGAGTATTGTTCGCCAAAATTCTCATGATATTTATATAGAATCGGTCTCTCCATTGTCTGCTCCAATTGGCGCAATTATAGAGATAAAAGGTGTTCATCTAGATCATGCCGTGGAGTACACTGGCCAGGCGTATGCTTATTTCCAAGACTCGTCTGGAAATGAATATGCTTTTTTAAAAGGTAGCGAGGGTGGTGATATTGGTTCACAATGGATAAAAATAAAATTGGAAAATAAAATATGCGCAGAGACTTATTATGATGAATGTTTGAAATATGTTGATCTAAAACCTGGAGTTTACGATCTATTTACGGGTTGGAGTAATAAGGTCAAATTCACAGTTACATCAAAATAATTAAGTTCGCGAGAACCGTTCTCGCGGAAGTTTTAGCGGTAAAAATAACAATTATTATCTTTGCGTGATAAAATAGATTTATGAAAATATACATCGGCACGGATCATACAGGATATGAGATAAAGGAAAAACTTAAAAAATATTTGAGTGAACTTGGGTTGGGTTATGAGGTAGAGGATAAGGGTGCTTTTAAATACGATGCGAATGATGATTATCCGGATTTTATTCGCCCGGTGGCAGAAGCTGTGGCGAAAGAGAAAGGCAGCTTTGGGATAATTATGGGCGGTTCGGGTCAAGGCGAGGCGATGGTTGCAAACAAAGTGCCTGGGGCCAGAGCGGCAGTGTTTTACAGCGAAGCAATAGCAGAGGGCGCGATAGATGTGAAAGGCGAAAAGAGCACAGATCCATATGAGATAGTGAAGCTTGCTCGAGTTCATAATGACGCCAATATTTTGTCTTTAAGCACGAGATTTCTATCAAAAGATCAAATAAAATTCGCAATAGAACTTTTTTTGAATACAAAATTTAGTAATGAAGAAAGGCATCTAAGAAGAATAAAAAAAATCGGCTAATATGGAAAATAAATCAAAAGAATTAGAAGTGGCGATCAAAGCGGCACTAGAGGCAGGAAAAGTTTTAGAAAAATATTTCGAAACCGAAATTTTAAGAGATTTTAAAGAAGATAAAAGTATTGTTACCTCAGCTGATCGAGAGTCTGAAGAGGTAATCAAGAAAATAATTTTAGGGGCCTTTCCAAGCCATTCTGTTTTTGGAGAAGAGACAGGTATGACAGAAAATGGTGGTGAATATGTTTGGTATGTAGATCCCGTGGATGGCACCAGGAATTTTGCTAATGCCTTTCCACTTTTTGCGGTTTCTATTGCCTTAGCGCGTGCTAATGAATTGATTGTTGGTGTAGTATATAATCCTGTTACGCATTCTCTTTTTTACGCAGAAAAGGGTAAGGGGGCATACCTTAAAGATAAGAAAATACATGTTTCGACAGATGATAAAGATCATGCCATAGTTACCACTTCTCTTAGCCAAAGAAGTGAAGATAAGAAATTATCTACAGAGTTGCTTTATGCTCTTCCTGGAAATGTGGTTCGTACAATTCGAAATTTTGGTGTTTGCGCGCTAGAGCTTGCTTATCTGTCGCGTGGGGGGCTCGAGGCAAATATCCAATTAGGTTTATATCCTCATGATTTTGCTGCAGGGACTCTTTTGGTGCAAGAAGCTGGGGGAAAAATAACGGCACTGGATGGAAGTCCTTGGAAATTCCCTGACAATTACTTCATAGCTTCTAATGGTGTTCTTCATGATGTTTTAGTGGAAGAAGTGCAGAAACAATTAAAAAAGCTAACGCCTAGCGCCTAGAAGCCTAGAGCCTATTCTTATGAGCGAAATAGTTCCAGCAATTTTAGAAAATAAGTTTAGTGAGATAAAAAATAAGCTTGATGCGTTGCGTGGGCGGGTAAAATGCGTTCAGATAGATTTTTGCGACGGCGTGTTTGTACCCAGCCAGACTTGGCCTTTTGCTTCTGGCGGTATTGATGACCCAGACTTCAAGAAGATTTTAAACGAAGAAGATGGTATGCCTTTTTGGCAAGAATTTGATTTCGAGCTTGATCTTATGGTTTCTGATGCGGTAGAGAATTTTGATTTGTATTCAAAACTCGGAGGGAAAAGAATTATTTTTCATTTAAGCGCTCAAAAAAATATCGAAGATTTTGAGCACTTTATCGAAGGTTTGGACATGCACATAAGAGATAGTATAGAAATCGGTTTAGCTTTCAGACCGAATGACGATCTGTCTGTGGTTTCAAGACTGTCAGGCAAGGTGGATTTTTTGCAATGCATGGGTTCTGATCACATGGGTGTTCAGGGAGAAGCTTTTTCGGATAAAGCGCTGGAAAATATAAAATTTTTAAAAAAGAATTTGCCTGGGGTGGTGATATCCGTCGACATAGGTATAAATTTAGAAAATGCTAAAACTATTTTAGACGCAGGTGCAGATCGTTTGGCTATCGGTTCTGGTATTTGGAAGAGCGGAGACCCCATAGGATCTCTGCAGGCTTTTCAGGATTTGGTATAACCCCGTAGTAGAACTTTTTAAAAGTTTCACTACAGGGTATAATGTGATTGATGTCTTTTTTGCCTGAAGACAAAAATTTAAGTTTGCAGAAAAAAGCGAATGATATTCGTAAGTCTATTATTGAGATGCTGGTAGAGGCAGGTAGCGGTCACACTGCCGGGCCTTTAGGTATGGCAGATGTATTTACTCTTTTTTATTTTCACGTGCTTAAGCACGACCCCAAAAAACCAGGTTGGGAAGATCGTGATCGGGTAGTGCTTTCTAATGGGCACATTTGTCCTGTACTCTATGCAACCATGGCACATGCCGGATATTTCCCAGTCGAAGAGCTTAAAACTTTGCGTAAATTTGGTTCCAGATTGCAGGGGCACCCCCATCGAGAATATTTACCGTTTCTTGAAACTTCTTCGGGGCCACTCGGTGAAGGCCTCTCTCAAGCGGTGGGAATGGCTCTTGCTGATAGAATCGATGGTAAAGATAAAGAACGATATATTTATTGTTTCATGTCAGATGGCGAGCAAGATGAAGGCAATGTTTGGGAGGGGGCAATGCTCGCTGGGAAAAATAAATTACGAAACCTAATCGTGGTGATGGACCGCAACAATATTCAAATAGATGGATTCACTGAAAATGTAATGCCGCTTGAGCCCCTTGCTGACAAATGGCGTGCGTTCGGTTGGCATGTGATCGAAGTGTCGGGGCATGACCTTCGGGCTTTAAACGAAGCGGTTGAAGAGGCGCAAGCTATATATGAAAAGCCGATTGCTATAATCGCGCACACTATTCCCGGTAAGGGCGTGCATGAGTTCGAAAGAGATTATAAGTGGCATGGTAAACCGCCAAGTAAGGAAGAAGCAAAGATGGCTTTACACGAATTGCGTACCCTAAAGGGTAAGATCAGAAGTGAACATCAGTAATATTTCTATGGACAACACAAAAAACACATCAAAGAAATGGTTGGCGCTGATGCTTTTAATTGTTGTTTCATTTGTGTTTGTTAAATATCTTTCAGAAGGGGACGATGCGTCTATTTTTAACGTGTCATCTGATACTAATCTTGCTAGCCAAAGAGATATAACCTTAAATAATTCTTGGGATTCTGCAGAAAATATTGCCTTTGGGCAGGTGCATGTATTAAGCGATGCTGATACATCTGGTTATTACAAAGGTCTTGCAAAGGTGAGTGATATTTATGACCCATGCGACTGTCCGGCTGGAGCGTCTTGCGAGCCTTGCGAACCCGGAACCCCCTTGGCCGTTACTTTAGTTTTTGAGAAATGTTATTGTGGTATAAATGCCGAATGTAAACCTTGTTCACAGAATGATTCAATCACGAAAGAACTGTCATTATCGAGGCATGACAACAAACTTTTACCCCAAAAAGACAACTATTATGTTTTTCTTTTCGAAAAGTCATCTGCACCTTTAACCGTAAGAGTTTTAGATTATGAAAGTGAAAAATAAAATTCAATGTTAAACCCTAAATTGAAATTAAATACTGGAATCTTCGGTGAAGATGTAGAACAAAAACCCATTCGTAAAGGCTTTGGCGAGGGATTACTTAAAGCAGGTGAGGCGAATGAGAAAGTGGTGGCGCTGTGTGCAGACTTAACTGAGTCTACTCAGATGCATTTATTTGCAGAAAAATTCCCAAAAAGATTTATTGAGATTGGCGTAGCAGAGCAAAATTTAGCGACTGTGGCATCTGGCATGTCTGCTATGGGGAAGATTCCCTTTTGTTCTTCATATGCTATGTTCTCGCCTGGGCGGAATTGGGAACAAATTAGAACCACTATTGCCTACAACGATAGAAAGGTGGTGGTTGTTGGTTCACACGCAGGTATTTCTGTTGGTCCCGATGGCGGCACCCATCAAGCGTTAGAAGATATAGCTCTCATGCGGGTCATGCCCAATATGGAAATTGTTTCTCCTTGTGACGTTATCGAAGCCAAGAAAGCGACTCTTGCGCTAACTGAAAGTGAGAAGCCTGCTTATCTTCGCCTAGCTAGAGAGAAAACACCCGTTATCACTACCGAAGAAACTCCGTTCGAGTTAGGCAAGGCAGAAATTTATTGGATGCCAGAAGTTGGCATTGCTCAAGTAGGCATAATTGTAACCGGGGATTTAATGTATCGCGCTCTGTTGGCTGCGAAAGAACTAGAAGCTGAGGGAATAAAAACAAAAGTGATGAATTTATCTACTATCAAGCCGATCGACACGAATGCAATTATCAGGTTAGCCAGGGAAACAAAAAAAATTGTAACAGTTGAGGAGCATCAGGTGGCCGGGGGAATGGGCAGTGCGGTAGCAGAAGTTTTGGCGAAAAATTATCCAGTGCCCATAGAATTTATCGGCGTGCCGGATAAATTTGGCCAATCTGGCACGCCAGATGAGCTAGTAGAACATTATGGTATGGGAAAAGATGCTATCAAAAAAGCAGTAATAGAAATCTTAAAGAGAAAATAAATTTATTTTATTTTCTCTGCCTTATAATTAGCTGGAGCGTTTTTTAGATATTCTTCTATTTTCTCTTTATTCAAAAGTCCTGCTTGGGCGCCCACGTGTTGTACTACCGACATAGAATTTATCGCGCCCCAAGCCAGCGCCTCTCCTAAACTTTTTCCGAGTGCTAGAGCCGCAACCACAGTAGAAGAAAATGCATCCCCGGCGCCAGTACGCTCAAGAGGAGGTTTGGGGTCTGGATATGGGGGTATAAACAAGAAATCTTGCCCATCATATGCATAAGCGCCTTTCGGTCCATCGGTTATAACAACTATTTTTGTACCCAATTTGTGTATTTCTTGAAGCAGATCTTTTATATTTAAATCTCCAACTTCTAATATTTTTCCCGCCTCTTCAACGTTACAGAAAAAAATATCAGCTCTTTTGTAAAATCTGGATAGTTTTTTACCCAGAGAAACTTCGTTGCCACCCGGCTGAAAAGCAAATTTAACATCCGTGTTTTTTTCTACATAATCTGCGAAGCTCTCATAAAATTTTTCTGCATTTCCTCCTACGGCGCTAAAGTAAACCCATGATGGCTTTCCTATATCAGGCAAGGAATAAGAAAAATCTTCATGCCTTCTTAAAATCGTTCTTTCTTCTTTGTACCACAGAATGTAGGAATAATTTGTTTCCTTGCCATCTTCGGCACTTATAAATGTCGTATCTACTCCGCACTTTTTGAGCGTGTCGATAGTTTCTTGCCCAGCCTTGTCGCTTCCTATATGGGCCACTAGAGCAGATTTGAGGCCGATCGTTGCTGCGGCAACTGCTGCATTCGGAGCATTACCCACTCCCGCGACTGTTGTTGATTTCGAATAGGGAATCTTGTCTCCAAAAGGTAAAGATATTCGGTAGCTCTCTGTGTCAGGAGTGCCACTTACCACGGCGCCACTATCGTCTAAAAGTCTGATAAAAACATCCGTTGCAGTATCCCCAATGGCCACAAGATCATATTTATTTTCCATGTTATGATTTTACCATAATATCTGGCAAAGCAAAAAGCATGCTCAAGAAGATTATTTTGTGTTTTATAATAGGCCTACTATTTTCAAAATTTAGTTTTGCTGAGGCTAGTATACTTATCAATGAAGTAGGACTTTACCCAACTGATGGGAGATTTTTAGAGTTATACAACGATAGTGGTTCAGCTGTAGATCTTACTGACTGGTACATCCAAAGAAAGACTGCCACTGGTAGCAGTTTTGGTTCTCTTGTTTCTAAGACCAATTTGGAAGGAAAGACTATAAATGCCCACGGATATTTTGTTATTTCTAAAGAGGCCTTTAGTGGTTCAGATGTAGTTTTGGGAACCTTAACTTTAACCGAATCAAATACTATTCAGATAAAAAATTCTGCTGGCGATGTTGTCGATAAAGTTGGTTGGGGCGATTCGAGCGATTGTCAATCATCTTGTCCGTCAAACCCAGAAGATGGCAAAAGTATTCAAAGAATCAGCGATGGTTCCTGGATTATTTCAACACCCACCCCAGGGACAGAAAATAGTTCTGGTGCTGAAGTAAATACACCAAATGTAGATTCAGAAGAAAATGGTTCAGATTCTCCTTCTTCTGATTCGAACACTACACCTACTGTTATAAATCCCACTATTAAAGTAAAAATATTAGCGCCAACCATTGCTTTTGCTGGGCAGCCGGCAAAGATGCAAGCAAAGATTACTGGTCATTATGGCGAAGATATTGTTTTGGGTAAGCTTGACTGGAGTTTCGGCGATGGTACTTTTTTTGAACAAGTAGATGGTGTTTCTGAATTTTCCCACCCCTATTTTTATCCTGGAGAGTATGTTTTGTATTTAGAATATTATCCAAATTTCGCTTCTTTATCTCCCGAGGTGGTGAGTAAGGCAGTAATAAAAGTTATTCCAACTACTGTCACAATATCTAAAGTGGGTAGTTCGTCTGATGTTTTCGTTGAACTTTCAAATAATTCCTCGTCTGATATAGATGTGTCGGGTTGGAGTCTTAGTGCACATGGAAAATTATTTGTTTTCCCTAAGAATACTGTGATTATGTCTAAAAAGTTTATAACCATTTCAGGTAAATTTTCCGGTTTTACCGCAGATGATAGAAAAGACATGAGACTCTTTTCTTCTACGGGTGAATTAGTTTCTTCTTATAGCTCTTCAAATTATTCTGTTAAGACGCCTACTACATCTGTCTCTGCTGTAAAAAGGTCTGCTGGGATTGGTAGTGAAAGTAACTTTATACCGATTAGCGAAATTACACCAGGGAACATATCAGCTAATGTTGGGGAAAGTTCAAAATCCAGTGGGCCGGATAATATGGTTTGGTCTATGGTGGGACTTTTTGTTTTGCTTGCTAGCTCTGGTGGAGCCGTTTACTTTGTGCGTAGGCAAAAGTCTTTGTCAAACCCTGGGGATGATTTTGAAATTTTGGATGAGTAGTTTCGCAGTTGGCTAGGTAATGATATAATAGTAGAATATATATGCAAAAAATAAAAATGATTTTTCAATCTCTTAAAAGACCCAGATATTTCATACCTGCAATAATAATTTTATTTATTTTGTTTTTGGTTGCGCGTGGAATTTTTGGAGGGAAAAGCAATTCTAAGTTAGTAACAATTGTGGCCGAAAAGACCACTGTGGCGCAGGAAGTATCTGCTACTGGCAATGTAAAAGCTGACACTGAAGTTAATTTAGGTTTTGGTAACAGTGGCATTATCAGTAGGGTTTATGCAGATGTCGGAGAGAAGGTAATGAGGGGTCAGGTGCTTGCTGTCCTAGATATTAGTGAGCTTTCTGCTGATCTTAAGAAAGCACAATCGAATTTATCATTAGAATTGGCGCAAATGCAAAATGCTAGCGTGAATCTAGAACAAGTAACTGCCCAGCAGAATACTCTGGTTGCTAATGCTCTTCGCAAACTTTATTCAGACGACTTGGTGGTAGAGCCCGATTCGCAGAATATAGCGAACAATCCAGTTATTTCTGGTAACTACAATGGAAATGTAGCAGGAGATTATTATATCTCTTTTCATAACACTAGTTTTAGTAACATAGATTATGCAGGAATAGAGAATGGTATTACAGATTTTGCGGTTTCTCCAAAACCTCTTGGCACCAATGGATTGCTCCTAGCTTTTCCTCTCGGAACTAGTGGATATACAGTATCTGATAGTTGGGTCTTGCATATTCCAAACAAATCTGGTGCAAATTACACTGCTAACCTTAATGCGTATAATGCGGCACTCAAAACTAGAGACGAAGCTATATCCAGTGCCCAAGCTGATTTGGATTCGGATGCTACCGGAGTGTCTATTTCGCAGGCCCAAATAGATAGCGCTAGGGCAGAGATTGATAGTATAAAAGCAAAAATAGCAGATTCAAAAATTATTTCACCGATAAGTGGCGTTATTACCGAAGTCGATGCGAAAGTGGGGCAGTATGCCACGCCGGGAAATGCACTTATTTCTGCAATCTCAAGTGGAGATTTAGAAGTAGAAGTTTATATTCCAGAAGCAGATATTGCCAAAGTTGCAATCGGTGCGCCGGCGACAGTCACCTTTGATGCTTATGGGAAAGATTTTGTGGTTTTATCAAAAGTGTTTTCAGTAGATCCTGCAGCGGATATATTAGAGGGGGTGCCCACTTACCGTA